>JGI24702J35022_10000010_pt1 | contig 74955 bp, 37 predicted proteins | sample TergutTh196P4_FD_35022 | JGI IMG/M metagenome (IMG submission 35022) | reverse complement strand
ATTGTATTTATACAAATCTGACGGGACGACATTGAATTTTGTAAATGCGCAGCAATTGAATGATGCGATAGCCGGAAGAGATATAAGGTTAACCGCGGATCAGGTGCCGTTGGAACTTAGAGCGATAGTAGGAAACCTTCAAGTATATATGGAAGCCGGCACAGAGTATTTATACGTATTGGATAAAGCTGGTAATAAATTATATCTATATAAAGCTGATGGAACATTAAGCTATACAACTGCAGGACAGTTAAATTATGCTAGGCACTATAATGATACGAGAATAAGAGAAGATTTGGAAAGATATGGATTTGTAGTAGGTCAGAGACACAGCGAAATGGTAAACGGGATAGAAGTGATATGGTATGACATAAGTTATACGGCACATGGGCAGACAATAAGAGGCAGGGTATATCCGTTTGCGGAAGACAGTAACGGAAACGCGGTATATCAACTGACGGCAGCTAAGATGAATATAATGCAGCAGGTATACGACAGAGCGACAGGTTTGATGAGCCGCGGGTATAAAGTAACTATTGCTGTGGATGGAAAGAATAATGTGACGTTCACTTTAACGAAAGGCTGGAAGACGGTAAGCGGGATATATCCTGTATTAAAAGACGGAAGTGGCGTAAAGACATTAGATGCATTGGAAAAAGAGTTTGCTAATTCGAAATATAATGACGCATATATAAGGCAACAATTGACGGATGCAGGGTTTACTATAGTAAGCGGTCCCAAAATAGTGACGAAAGATGGAATGGATGTGATATCGTATGTTGTGTCTAAGACAGTGACGGTGAAAGGGAAGACAATGACATTGACGATGGAAATATATCCGTTTGACAAAGACGGAAATTATGCGCTTAACATTAATAACCTGCTGCTTTGCTTTGATGCATACGGCGAACTGGCATATGAATACGGGATCGGCAATGTAAAGCCCAAGACCGATTTCTACGGCAACTTGTTCTTCAGAATTACTGATCCTGTGACAGGAAGATATCTTGACGTTTATCCGTTTGACGAAAACGGCAATTACATATTTGACATTGATGTCGTATCAGTTATGTTCGAAGCAATAAGAAGAGGAGAAGACGGGGCATATATTCCGGTTAAAAACGATACGCTTCTTAACAGAACTCAAAATTCAAAAAACGGAATTCTTCAAGAACTTTTGGTGCGTTACGGTGTGCGGGAACTCGTTGTGGAAACAAGATCATTGTGGGACAGATTTCTTGATTGGCTGTTCGGATTGTTCGGCGTGCAGAGATATACTCCGGAATATACTCAGCCAAGCATCAATGAATTAAAGGATTTGCCTGAAGAAGCAGTTATACAGGCTTTGTCGTCCTTGAAAGAAAGTGAAGATATTAAGGATTCTAACGGAAGAGTAGTCGGCAGAGCGGACATTACCGTAACGGGCGTAAGAAAAACTGATGACGGCAGATTTATAATTGTATACAGAAAAGAATTTTTTGACACGAGTACCGGCGTAGATATTCCGCTTGGGGAAGAATACTTCGTGGAATACGATAATGCAAAAGCCGACGAAGAAGCTAATCCTATTATTTACAGAAAATGGTTTACGGACGAAGTGCAGTCAGTAATTGACGCTTCTATGAGGCCCATTAATATAAGCGACTTCGGAGATAAAACTCTTGAAAATGAAATATACTCGGTTTTAAACAGCTTTGATTACAAAGAGATGGGCAATGCCTTGGCCGCTCTTGACGAGCAGGGCGAATATATAATGCCGGAAGGCTTGCTTAAGCCCGTAAGAGGCGTTAATGCAGCCGGCAGAGAAATTATGCTTGCCAGAAGAGCGGTTTTTACGGTTACGGAAACAGATATGTTTACAGGCAAAGTTACCGTAAAACTTACGATACAGCAGCAAAATGCCGAGGGAGAGTGGCAGGATATTTATACGGACATAAATGTTAATCTTAACTTTAACGCTCTTGGCGGCGTAACCGACGATATGCTTCATATAGACGAAAGAGCCAAAGAGACCAACAGCGGTGTTGTGTATTTTACAATGTTTATGACGTTTGACGAAATTACAAGCGAAGAAAACAGAGGGAACTTTTCCTCGGGACTTGTTTCCAACGGAACGGTTTCAAGAGTTGAACATGTTTATAATGAAGACGGGATCAATGGCGACAAAAGTAAAGACATATATCTGGAGCAGCTTTACGGAGGCGCGTATTCGTTGTTTTCAAGCTACATAAGGAGCCTGATTGAGGATCTTACAAGGCAAAGCAGGGAAAAAGACATAACCGGAGACACTACGCCTTTAACCATAGACCATAATCTTTCTCCGATACAGGCATTATGGGCGATGACTACGAGAGTCTATTCTTATGATAATGAATGGAATATAATAAACGTGGAGTTTATTGATTCAACTGACGAAGAAGCGGATACAATTCTGGCGCGCGCGCGGGTAAGGAAAGTTGAGACTGTAGTTGAAGATACAAACGGAGATTTGGTATCAGACGTAAGATTCTTTGATAATAATACCGTATCCATGAGCCATCAAGACGGAATCCTTACGATTCGGGACACCGAGAGTGGCACGGGTTTTGTTTTCGAAGGAGAAGAAATAACAGCAAATGCAAATGACAAAACAACCGGAGCGCCGATATATAAGCCTGGCAACAGAGTGTCGGAATATAATGCTATGACTTTTGAAGAAATGATTTCAGACACTGATTTTAACGGCGATTGGGGAAACAATATTACAATTCTTATGGAAAGGCTCAGAGACGATCCTGAAACGGGCTTCAATTATAAACCGGAGGATTTAGATTGGGTAAAAACCGTAGTCCGCGACCCATCAAACGGACGTGTATATGTAAAGTGGGCGGCTTATGACGGAATCAGCGATGAACCGGTTGTAGAGATTACGCCGCAGGGCTTTGTGGATTTTAAAATATATTATGAAGGAATAAATGCAGGTTTAAGATATAACCTTAATGAAAATGCCGACAGCCAAGTTCCGGTAAACCTTGTTTCCATAGCAGGAGTAGGAACTCTTGTTATTGACTATTATAGAGGCATTGCGTTTATTGAAAGAAGAGATCCTAGCGGATATATTTTGGAGCGGTACAATTTAAGTCTTTCAAACACAGAACTGTTTGATCTTGCCAAGCGCCAGCCCGGCGATACGGATGAACAAGCGCTGGCTCGCGCCCAGAATGCATGGAAAGAAGCTTTAATACTTTTCAAAGACGATTGGCAGAATATAAGCAAATCGGAAAATATCTCCGAAGTAGTCGATACTATAGCCAATATGGAAATTGACGTAAAAGACGGAAACGGCAATCCTACCGGAGAAAAACAAAAACTCTGGGTTATCGACAGCGTTGAGATGTTTGAATACAATGATGTTGTAGGCTCTGATGGAAACTTTTATTCCGCCGGCTTACTTTCTTTCTTAGACATACCTTCGAATGCAAAGACTTATGCCGTGTCAGGAAACGATATAAATAGTATTGGCGAAGAGCCCATAAGCGAAAGTTCGCTGCAAAAAATCGACTGGGAGAATAAATACATTTACTTTGGAAACAGTTTAACCGTAGAAGGCGCTAATTTAAGAATGTACGAAAGAGTCATAGATTTTAACGGCGTTGCGATTGCGGAATTGGAATATGTTATTGAGGACGGCGTTAAGAAATATAAGTCAGGCGTATTTGTAGGCGCAAGAGACGCTTACGGGATACCTCTTGATTCGGTTTCTTTTATAATTGTCGAAAGAGACGGGAAGCAGTATATCGTTCCTACGGAAACCTCTGGCTATATCGGAAGAACTCAGGCAAATATGATGCCAAGGGAAGGTTCTTTGGGGAATTATCCTATATTCGGTTATGAGACAAGAGGTATCGAAGGCAGTTTCTTTATCGATAACTCGGATTTTCCAAATACGGAGTTTAACCCTGACAATATTATTTCCGGGCGCGAAATATTCTACGATATCAAAATGGAAGACGGACAGGAAATTGTTTCCATAAAACCCGTTTTTACGAATTATATTAATAATTACACGATATCAAAAACGGTGACTTATAACTCCGGAAACGGTTATGTCGTGGCTACTTTGTCAAGATTTGACGGTAAAGAAAACGACATAATATCAGGAACGCCTTATCTTATACAGTTTAGCGTATACGGCGACAATGAGGTTACAAGTATAGAAAGACAATTGATACCTAAAACTCCTGCGGCGGTATATACGTATGTATACGACCCGCGAAAAGGAATGGATGTCAATAATTATATAGACCCAAGCAAAGAAAATCCGTTTGAAAATGCTTTATTTACGGCAAGCGGAGCTAACATATTTCATACGAGCGACGGCAAGGGGGGAGTATTATATGAGTTCAGCACTATGGGCGATGCCGCAGTAAGGAGGACTCTTAACAATAGTATTGCAAGTACCGTAGAAGAAGTACAAGGGTTGAAATATATAGCTTATGACGGCGCCGGCAATACGATGTTTGAAGTGTACGACTTGGTGGTCAGTAAGCCTATTACGGGTATAGGCGGGACATTTGTTTCCGCAGATTATTACGAAATCGTAGTTTATGACGAATCAAACAAAGCGACTTACGGATTTTTACTGCCTAAGAGTATGTTTGAAAATCTTGACAATCCGGCTAACAGGGATGCGCTGATTGCCGAAATTGAAAGGCAATCCGGTATTATGAGAAGTATTTCACGAGACCTTGAAGCCGCGTTAAAAGCAGACCCCAAAATGGACATTAACGATTGGTTGCAAAATAACCAACAGTATCAGGACTCTCAGCAAGGGGAAAATCCGGTCAGGCTTACAAAAATTTATTCACACACTGAAATCAGGACAAACTTGTGGACAGGCGAAGATACGGTAAGCCATTTCTATTATGAATACGATGCTGTTAATGCGAATACCGAAGGAGGCGAGTTGAATGTAGGTACCAAAGCGCGGATGTCCCTTAACAGATATGATTATGATATGAGCGGCAAGTATATAACCAAGACCAGAACATCGGAGAGCGTATTTCCCGAATACTATAGAGAATTAAGAAAAAGTTTTGAAGAGCACAAAGTTCTTATCGGCGCAATAGCGATTATTGTTTTTGTTTCTTTTCTGAAGAATAAAATAGAAAAAAAAATGCAGGAAAGAAAGAAAAAAAAGAAAGATACTAAAGGATTGATAAAACGGCAGGGCGCCCCCGGAGAACCTGAAGAACTAACTGGCGAAAAGCAGACCGCAGTTTACGATATTGAAGGCATATTGGCAAAAAGAAGCGGGAGTGAAATTATGACATTAGTCCTCAGAGTGGCAGCTCTTGCCATTTTTTCTTTATCATTAGTTTTATTTCTTCCCCTTACAGGAGCGGCGATGCCTATGCTTGTTTCTTTGCTGCCCGCCTTTATAGCTGCGGGAATGATTATATATGAAGTTGTCCGCGTTATAATCAGAAGCGCGCTTTTTAGAAAAATTAATAATTCTCCGATACAGGAAGCAAGAGACGCTATTGAAGACATAGCTTCGGGAATGGACGAAAGACGTCCGGTTGAGCCCGTTATGGAGAACGTCGTTTTTGACGGAATGAGAGAAAAACCTCTTACGGAAGTTACCGCAGCTGATATAATGGAGATTATTGACAAGCTTCCTTCCATAGAATCAGCTTCTACAAAAGAAGAGCTGGATTCTATTCAGGAAACTTTGCATCATGTTTATACGCTGGTGAGCAGGACTGACTTGACCCAGCAGCAAAAACAGGAATTGCGGCAGAGTCTTATTTTGCTAGCTAAGAGAGTAGTCGAAAGAAGAATGACTATAACTCTCGGACTCGGGCTGAATTTACCGGGAGACAATAATTTAAAAAATACAAGCGAACGCAGATTAAAAATGTCGATAGATCAGGCTCAGGATGCGATAGTTACTTATCTGCAGTACGGACATGCAAGAGACTCCAGAAAAATATTTGCGCATTTTGGGGTATACAGCAGGGAAGTATTGGATGATAAAGATTTTAAAGATTACACGGTTGATGATTTTGTATTGTTTTTCTACACCTACGAAAGATTCCAGAACGCTAAAGTCCACATGACAAACGCAAGGTATGCATTGCAAAATCTTGCAATGCGCATGGTTGCTCAAGACAGGGGAACGGAAGTAGGGCAGATGCTGGAAAACAGGATAATCAAAATTGAAAGCTATTTGACGAACGGAGTTCCTTTATCTGAAAGACAGGATCACGTAAAAACTCTTGCGGCAGATATAGCGGCGCAATATGGGATAACTACCGACATACTTGCCATGACAACTGTTCAGGATGTGACAAATGAACTTAACAGGATTCTTAAGGCTTTGCCGGCAAAGCCCTCTGCTGCGACGGCCGCGCAGTATACGCAAGACAGGAAAACTCTGAAGTTGATGATAAAAGAGTATAAAAATCTTACCGCATTAGCCCCTGCAAAAGGAACGGCAAGCCCTTTGCTGCCGGTAATATTTGATACTTTGTTCAGAACTAAAAGCTGGGTAAGTAAATATTTGGATATAGACAACAACACAAGCCCGGACGGATTTACTGCTGAACTTACGCCGTACCAGTCTTATCGTACGGCTCCGGATGTTGATACCCGTCCGGCATGGCTGCAAGCAATAGATATTTTGGGGATAACGAAATCATTTAAAAATAAGATTTACTTAAAAACTAATTTAAAAGGACCTGTAGCTTATCATCTCGTGCTTATGTTTGTTCCGTTAGCATATTCTATAGCGACGCTTGTATGCCCGTGGATAGGTTTAGCCGTAGGAGTCGGCGGTTTGCTGGCTGCTTTGATGTGGTACAAACGGATAGCCCCTGCGATATCGTCAAGGCTGCAGACTCAGTCGTTTACCAATCACTTTGGCGAACCGGTGCCGTCAAGATCAGGCAAAGACTCGCTTACTACAACATACGATTTACAAAACCAGTATGATAAAAAGCTGAGACTTGCAAAAGTAACCTTGGTTAACAGCGTCGTGATGACTTTATTAATGGGGGTATTTGTCAGCGCGGTAAAATGGCTTTTTCTTGCCGGAGGTTTGGTGTATATTGCTCCTTTAGCGATAATTGGGCCTGTAGGGCTGATATTGCTGTCCGTAGTTGTGGTCGGCGGTATTATTAAACACGTAAGGGCGAAAATGGTTGAGAAAAATATGATTACCGGTAAAGACACAAAGCTTATGACGAAAATGCAAACTCTTATGAGCAAAGTTAAAAAAGGAGAAGGAAGCGCAGAAGAACGAGAAGATCTTTCAAGACTCAGTTGGCAAGCTTCCATGAGAGCAGCATTGATATCCATAGGAATTGGAGCGGGATTGATAGTTCTTATAGCTACGGGCTTGTCATTCTCGCCTGCCATTGTAGTAACCCTGTCGTTCATAGGATTGATGATGCCGCTTATTTTAAAATTGCCCAAGCTGAGTTCTTTCTCGGTTTGGAAAATTTTTGAGTTTATCGAGGCCAAAAAAGAGTTTGAGAGAAAAGGCTTAATGGAAACAGGCAAGACTTGGAAAGAGTTCAAAAAATCGATGAGCAGCGGCGAATTATTTGATTTATATAAGAAAAGAGACGATATTCAAAAGGAAAGAGAGGGGCTTATCCGCAATGAAGGAATGAACGCCGCGGAGGCGGAGTCGGCTATTTATGAACGCTTCCAGAGCGATATGTCAACGGGAGTATTTTTTGATTGGTATAAAAAAGAGCTTTTTTCGGAAGCGAAAAGAAAGAAAATAGAACAGGCCGAGGCCGAAGAAGAAGAGGAATATCTCAGGAATTTCCATATGAACATGCTCAGCGTAGAATTATTTAAACAATATAAAGAAAAAATGGTTCCAAGTCAGGTAATAGAAGAGCTCAGGAGCAGAGGATATAATGACAATCAGATAAACTCTATACTGCTTTACCGTTTTGCTGAAGGATTTAACGATATAATAAGAGATATGTGGAGCGACGCCTCATGCATTAGCGAAAGCGAAAGAGACAAATTTATGTACAAATACATTGATGCAGACGGAAACACCGTCTACATAGGCGGTCAGACTAAATCCGAGCTCGGCGAAAATATTACGCTTGATAACATGATTGCGGTAGTGGAAGGCGGAACTTTCAGGCTTCCCGATATGACGACCGAACCTCACACTTTCAGGGCAAGAGAAAGATTCTTTGAGATTTTGAAAAAATCAAGAGCTAAAAAACAATTTGAAATAGCAAGTTTTGACGAACTTGCGCCTATTGCGGTAAGAATACCTACATATAACGAATCGGTATTAAACGCGCTCGACGAAGAAGACACTCCTTCCGAGAAGCTTAACAGCGACGATATATCTCCTGACGGAAGCAGACTCAATACTACTTTGGCAAACATCTATATAGACGAATTGAGAATATTTATCGAAAGGCTTGACCATTATGAAACCGACAGTGAAAACAATATCCGTTATTTCGGATACACAATTTTCGGAGACAAATTCTATTTGTCATATGAGGACAGAAAGGCATTAGAAGGATTAAAGGCTTTGTTTGAAGGCGGTAATGTTGACGGCAAGATTATCGAAGGAAAAATGATAAAGATGCTTGACGGTTCAAATATCCCCGATTGCGCCGTAAGAGACGAAATACTGTTTTGGAGCGCAAACAGATTACAGCCTTTGGGAAGAACCCTTCTCGGGGAAGTTAAATTAATCCTTGTATATATGAGAAGCGCAAGAATGCTGCATCCGGAATGGACTGAGGATGAAATAAAGGCCGCGATGCTTGATAAGTTCAAAATAGTAGTCGGATATCAGGATTTTTGGAATTTGTACAGCAAAAATCCGAATGATTCCAGAGTTCTTGGCGTATTGAAACTGCTCGAGGTTTTCTCAAAACAAGGATACGGAGATTTTATAACCGTTCCGGTTATGAGAAACGGTATGCAGTATACGGAAGAGCAATATAATTTATTTAAAATCAAAGAGAGAAAAGGTATTGCGTCCGATTACGAAAAGATGATAATTGAGAAAATTGAGCAGATAAAAGGCGCGTCATCCGGATCTGTTGACGAACTTCCTTTGGAAAGAAATCTGATAGACAGCATTAGAGTGCATTTTTCAACGATAGGCGATTTGCGGGCGATTTCCGAAGATGAATCTAAGGCATTGTTTGGTGGAAATTCCGATAAGATAAAAGACGCTCTTGCTTCGTACGGAATGGTCTTTGGAGGAAGATATGTCATTCACGGGAGAACCTCGCTTGGCATGGAGCAGGTAACGGTTGAAGATTACCTCGCCCTTGCCGCGAAAAGAACCATTACTGCAAGAGACAATGCGGATGATGCGGCCTCTTACCGTACCGAAGCCGAAGAACTGAGACATAAAAATATAGATATAAAATTAAAAGCCGAAAAAGAAAAATATAAAAGGCTCTTGATGGCTCGTGACAGTGATTTGACGCCTGAAGATATAGCTTTGAGAGACGCATGGAGAGCCGCTTTCGGCATGGCAACGCAGGCAGAAGCAGAGTTCATATTTGATCACGCAATAGATATTAAAGCTGAGAAAAGGAACTATGACAGGCTATTGATGGCCAATGATGATGATTTGACGGGCGAGGAAAGAGTTTTGAGAGACGCATGGAAATCCATTTCTACAAGCGGAGACAGCGTAACGCAAGCGCAGGCAAGGTTTATATTTTCCCATGCGGAAAATATAAATCACAGAGTAGATATAATGGTTGAAAAAAGAAAATATGAAAGGTTATTGACGGCCAAAGACAGCGATTTGACGGAGGAAGAAATAGTTTTGAGAGACGCATGGAACGCAGTTCGTACAAAAGGAGACAAGGTAACAGAACTGGAATCAAGGTTTATATTTAGCCACGCAATAGATATAAATGCCGAAAGAGAGAGATATGCAAGGCTGCTAAGGGCTCAGGACAGCGATTTGACTGATGAAGAAATAGCTTTGAGAGAAGGGTGGAGAGCCGCAACCGCTATCGTAACCAAAGCCGAAGCAAGGTTCATATTTGAGCATGCTGCCGGTAATCAGTTTCAGGTATTCTATCTTAAAGATAAAGACACGACTTTGCTTCCGGAAATGCCCGGCGTATTTGTAGGTTCATTTGGCAAAGTAGAACATTTATCATTGCTTAATTTGTTTGTGCCTCAGGGATGGAACATCCTTTCTCAGGACATGAACATGGGTATGTATATGGAGCAGGCGCAGCAAATTCCTCTTGCGCAGTCTCCTTTTGTGAGAATTACCGGATTGCTGGTAAGTTCTTTCGGCGAAATTATCGATACTAAGAGTTTCTCTGCAGCAATTGCCGGCGGGGCAATGGGACATGCGGACAGAACGTTTAATTATGTAACGCAGCTTGTTATGTTATCGAGAATGTACTACGGACATCCGAGTATATTCGATTCCACGGCTACTCATTCCGTGGCCGACCAGGGGCTTATGGTTTCTGAAGATATGATGGGTTTTGTGGTTCAGCTTACAAGATTTTATATAGAAAATCCGGAAGCCATAATTAAAATGATAGGAGAATTTAAAGACGGCACACTGCAAAACGAAAGTATGGAAAATCTGCTTAAGGCATTCTTGTCCGCAGAACAGATGGGAAACAGCAATAATAGTTTTAGCGGAGCTTCTTCAGAAGAGATTTATTTGCAAATGCAGAAAACTCTTGAAAGACTTATTTCCTCCATACATCCCGGTATTGACGGCGAACAGTTTGTGGAGCATATAAAGGCTAATCCTGAAGAAGCCGATAGATTTATAGAAGCTTTACAAAAATTTTCAGAATCTATCAAAGAAAAAGAAAAACTTATCATAGAAGCGGCGCCCACTGTGTATGATGCGTCTATAGACGTCATAAAACTCAGAGAAACGGGATATGTGCAGTCCATAGCGATGTTCCAGAAATTTGCATCAGGCGCAGGGCAATCCTTTCTAAGCTATGAGTTTGTCGATTATATTAAATATGCCAGCTTTGCTGATCAGGTAGTACATTATACTGCAGGTCCCGGATTCTATGAAAAAGATACTGATTCGGTAAAAATAGTCAAATACGTGAACTATGTAATAGCTTTGATAGGCGTGAGCTTTTTTTCTGCTGCCGCCTCACTTGCCGTATTGCTCGGAATATTCGGTTTATTTATGTCGCAGACTTCGTCTTTGACCGGTTTTTTAAAGATGAACCGCAGTTATGGCGAGAACAATTTTACGGGTGCCGAATTCCTTATAAAACTTGCTCCTTATAATATGTCTCATATGTATACTCATGCCGACAGCTTTTTGGGAGGTATTTTAAAAGCCGTCTACATAGCTACCGGAAGAGTTGCAAGACTTGTTTACACGCTGATTTTTGCCGCAGGAGGAGATGTCGGCGAAAAAGGCCAGTACGCCAACTTGATGGATTCCCATTTAGACACAAATATAAGAACCGGCATAGTCGCATTGATAGGTTTATACCTTATACAAAGCCCGACTCTGATAATGGCGCTTCCTTATATGATAATACCTTTTGCGGTAATAGGCGCCGTATTGTTCTATAATCCCGGAGGCTCCGTAACAAAAGCAGATATCAGAATGGTATACAGGAAGTATAAAGAAGATATTGGAGAATGGAATAAAGTAATCAAACAAGGCGGAGTCATTTATCATGAAAAAGCAAGAAATGTCGAGCCTATAACGGCTTTAGCCTCCGGAATATTTCTGTATACATATGCGTTTGTATTTAATCTTATAGCATTCCTCTTCTCGAAAAAAACCAATACTTCGCAGCAAGTTATAAGCGGCGCAATCGGAACAATATTGACTGCCTTAGGAGGATATTTTCTCATAACAAGCATAATAGCGGGCACTGTTTTTGCATGGCCTCTAATAATTGCCGCGGCAATAGGCGTTATTTTAGGGATAGTTAAGATGAATTCCGATAAGAAAAGCGGCATACGCTCTGACAGTTCTTTGGGAAGAAAAATTTTTGGTCTGGGAGTTGTCGGGATTGTATTTGGCGCAGTAGCCGCTTATTTTATGGGCGTTCCGATAGCTGTATTTTTGCTTGCTCTGGGAGCTTTATCGCTCTTTTTCGGATTAAAAGGCGGAAGAGTTTATCCTTATGACGGGACGCAGGAAAATATAGACGCTCTTGTAATCGATGAATATGCAAAACAAGATCCTTCGATCAATACAAATGAAAGAAGCAGAGAAGATTTTGTCAGAAGAATTCCCAAGCTTGATAAAAAGGTTTTAAGAAATATTCCGGCGGTAGATATTACCACTTTTGCAGGGGCGTTTGAATATAATATAAACATAGACGTTCCCGCGGAAGATTTCCCGACTTGGATTTTCTCTTTGCCCGTAAGCCGTGTAACGTCAACCATATACAATATTAAAAAGGCTTCCAATAATCCTCAGGCAAGAGTGAACTTATCGGCTCTTATTGAAGCATTAAACGAAGCGGGAGCGACTTCCCGGCAAAACATGATAAACAAAGAAAATTCAATGAGCAGAGAGTCGCTCAAAGCTGTAATACACGGTTTTGTAGTGGGAATGATTCTTCCTGTTATTGCCGGTATAGCGGCTTCTGCGATTTTAGGCGCCACATGGTGGTGGCTGACGCCGGTTCTTATGCTTGCAGGGTTGGTTTCATATGTTAAAGCTAACAGAGCGGTAGACAGTTCCGAAAGAGGATGGGTGAAAAAATGGATAGGGGAATCGGTTAAAACTTATTTGCAATATGCCGTGCCGGGAGTAGTTTTTATCTTGGCAATGATTGCCGGAGGATTTACGGGAGTTTTGGCCATTGCGGGTTTAATAGGATTGCTTGCGCTTGGGAATTGGCTTGGAAAAAAGCTTGCCATATGGCTTAACGGCATCGGAAGAAATACCATTTTCGGGGTTGCGAATCCTCTCTTTCTTCTGCCTTTTTTAGGAATATCAATTCCTTACGGATTGCTTGCGGCAATAGGTTTGCCCGTATTGGGAGGGACGGCTTTTGGATTTTTCAGACAGGTTCGTACAAACAGAGCGAATGCGAAAATGATGAACGATTTGAGAGATAAAATAGAAAATGAAGTTAAGAATTCCGCAACAATGGACGAAGCTGACGGCAAAATAAAAGACATGAAAGCGGAACTGGATTCGCTTATAGAAGCTTCTTATACGAAAAAAAGAGCGGCAGAGATAAAAAAGAATTACTACGAATCTTTAAAAGATCTTGCAAATACGGCTAAAGCCGTACCCGAAGAAACTGCGGTTCAGAAGACCGGCGATGACAAATCCGAATCTGCCGATGAAAAAACCGTTGACATACCTGTTGATTTAAAAGAAAGTGTAAGTATATTAAGCAAATCAGAAGAGTCGCGCTTGAGCGCAGATAAGCCTGCTGATTTTATCCTAATTTGCGGTAATGATAATGTAAACACATTTAGAAAAGTGTTGGATCTTTATAAAAGAGGGCTTGTAAAAAAGATAATTATTTCAGGCGGATTCGGCAGGCTTACTATACCGGTGCTTGAAGAGGCGGTTAAGCTTGGCATAGAAATACCGATATCTCAAACAGAAACAATCAAAAATATGCAAGATTATGAAAAACTTATAGAAAGCTTAAAAGATGACAAAGATAATACAAAGATAGATAACAGTAAGAGAGAAAAGCGCATAAAAATAAGTGAAGCTGAAATAATAGGGCTTATAATGCAAGAGATTGCCAAACGGGAAAATATTAATGTAAATCAAGTTGATTTGATATTTGAATTGACGGCAACCAATACGCCAGGAAATTTTACAAATAAAACCGTAAGAGAGCTCATAGAGAACTCAAAAAAACCTATAAGATTTGCATATATACAAACGCCTCTTCAACAGTTAAGGGCGCAGGCGACGTTTAACAAATTCATTGAAGATATGATAAAAGAAGGAAAGATAACAAAGGATGATGTCGAAGGCATAAGCGTAACAGCGGAGCCGTTATTTGAAAATATGGATTCTGAACAGATACTGGATATAATCGCGAGTGAGCTGGCGAGGATTATAATTTATTCTTTAAAAGGCGATATTTTGCCGTCGATTAATAAAGATAATGTTTTTGAAAATATACCGGTTTCCGTTTGGACTCAGATATCAGACCTTATAAAAAAATCCGGTAATAAAGCGCAAATTCAGGTTGGTTTGCTTTCATTAATTAAAGCGACGCTGGATGATGACGGCAATGAACTTTTTGCATCAAAAGACAAGTTAATTGAAAAATTGGGATCTTTTGTTTCAGATTCTGCGCAGTTTGATGCAATAGTTAATTTTATTGATTTAATATACGGGACTGCGGCTGAAGAAACGGCTGAACCGTTGGCGCCGATTGAGGAAGAACCCTCCAAACCCGAGGAAAAAAAGCCTTCTTCTTCTGCTTTAGAAATGCAAAGGGATCCTTCTTTAACTGTTAAACCAGAAGATTCTGAAAAAGAAAAAACAAAAACTATAAGAGTTAAGTATTCCGATATGTCTGGTGAGGATATGCAAAGAATAGCAAGCGAATTTGGCATAACATATTCCGAGGATGCCGGAAGAACGGCAATAATCTTTATTGTCGGCGAAAGTAAATATGAAACGGTGAAAAATGAAATAGACAAAACTAAAAAAACGTATAGAGAAAATACGGTCAGAGCTAAAAAAATTGAGCTGCTGGCGGATAGCGGTTATATAAGCGGAGATGCGGTTTATGACGATCTTCCGGCATTTATTCAGAGAATGTCTGCCCGTACGCTTGAGCTAAGAATAAAGCGGCTCAGCGGCATGAGCTATGAAAAAGATATTGACAATTTGAGAACAAGAACCTTTAATGCGCTCAATATTGGAATTGCGTCAAAAGCGGCAGGCCGCAAAGCGGTTAATATTTCAAAAGAACATGTTACCGGAAGCGTCTCTCAGGAAGCGTCCATAGGTATTGCTATGAGTTTTGGCGGTTATGAGTATATCTATTCCCAAGATACTTTTAAAGGAAATGAAGCGAGATTGTTTTTAGGAGGAACCGAAGCTGAAAAAGCCGCGGCAGAAAAAGACAGGGCTGTCTCAAAGGCGGAAGCTCAAAGAAAGGCAGGTTATTCCGCTATGGTTGTAACCAGAGCCTATAAAAGACCTAAGACCGGCGCTGGCGCCGAATATAAAAACGTCAGAATTATGCCTAATGCGACTTTTAAATATGCGGGAAAAAATATTGTAGCCGAACAGTATCTTGTAAGAAATGTAAATGACGGCACATATGACATACAATTGTTTTTAAGAGGAGAAAAATTTCAGGATACGCAATGGGCTGCAGATATTTCGGACGACAGTTTTATCATGGCCGCGTTCTATGCTTTAGCGGGCAATATAAACGCTAATCCTATTCTGCAGGGCGATCAAAGAGGTTTTGGAATAGGAAAAATTGCCATGGTCGATACTCTCAATAAAAACAATATTGACACTGCGTCCATTCCGGGTTTTGAAGGTATCGTTGATTTTACAAAATATGTAGATACTGTTGAGTCGAAGATTACCGCAGCGAGCGATATTGAAACTATCAACGAAGCCGTTAATACCGAAAGAATATATAACGGAGTCAAGCCTGAACAATGGAGCGATTTAAGGATTACGGCAAGGATGAAAGATTTAGGCAGAATTATAACGGCAATGGATCATGTTGTAAAGAACAACAAAGCGACGGCGCTTATAATTGACGCAGGTAAAAAAATTACGGTCGACTCTAAAGGAATAGTAGCCGTGGATGATAATTTTACGTCGGCTGCGCATTATCTCAGCAACTCCCAGCGTATTAAAGTTACGGTTGCCGTTGACGCTTCCGATGTTAATTTTGAGGCTATAATCAAAAAACTTTTTGATCTCGGTTTTGACGGAGTCAGCCTGGATGTTTCCAAACTTAATGATGCCGGCGTAAGATCCGCTTTGACGGCTTTGTCTAAACTTTCAAAGGAACATACGATATCCGTAAGAAATAATACGATAAAAATCAATGACGCGCAAGAAGATTTAATTAAAAGTGAAAATCTTGCGGTCGGCACAATGCTTATAGACGAAGACAGTTATGAAAAAGACGCAAGCGGCAAGATCGTAAAATCCGGAAAAATATCTCCGAAAGCAACTAAACATCTTAAGTCTTTCAGAAAGGGTTATCGCATGGCAGTCGAAAGCAAACAGATAACGGGATTTACTTTTGGTAATATAGATATAGACGGTCTCGGGTTCATTCTTGACGATAAATCTTCCAGATCGGATTTGATCAAGTTTTTAAATGATTCCGGAGCTAATGAAGTACTGAAAAAAGTAGTTCTTAAGAAAATATTCTCAGACTCTCCGAAACCTTTACTAGACGAAGAGGCAGAATCTTTAATTATGGCTGAAGCCAGAGGTTTTATAAAGGGAGCTGTTGTCAATCACATGGAGAGACTCTATCTTAACGCTCTCGGAATATCGTTAGAAAAATATATCCAGGTTATGAATGATAAAAATAATGATGAAAATATCAGGGTCAAGGAATATATAGGGGAAGCTTTATTGGGCTGGCATGAATTTATCGGCAATCAAGAAAGCATGAACCGTTTTGTAGAAAATCTTAACCGGTTGGCTGAAGCTGAATTTGGCGCCTATACCGTAACCGATATAGCAAAATTAATGGAAGATTCTTTTGATGAAGTTGTCAATAAAAATGAGCGTACCGTTGCAAAAGTAAGAGATGAAAGAGCTGTTGCTGCGGCAACTGTCTTCATAGCCGCTGCGATGAACAGAGTTGACGCTAAGGAGATGGCAAGACAATCGGCATTAACTTCTGCGGCAACTATAAGACAACTTTTAAGCGCGGCATAATACTGCTCTGGCCGGCTTTTATTTGGTTTTTAGAAAAATCAGATTTTGAAGTTCATTTTCGGTCAAGAAAGATGTTTATTGAAAATCTTATGAAAAATCAATGTGAAATTGATGGTTTATCCTTGAAAACCCGTCTTTTTAAAGGTATAATTAAAAAGATCGAAAGTCTAAAGGATAAAGAGGTGTAAAATGCGTAAATTTAAGATGTTTATTAAAAGTTATTGGGGTTGGGTCCTTGCCGGCTTTATAACCGTGGCAATGATACTTCTTTCTATTTACGGTTTGAGCAAGCTTGAATCATTTTATAGAACTATGACGCTTGCGACCATGCCGGTGCAGTTTGTGATGGCCGCGATTCACGCTTTGATATTTGTTGCTTTATATCTGCACTTTTTTATGCGAAGAGGGTTTGGGCAGAATAAGAAAGCAAAGATAAAAATTGACGACGTAAAAGTAACTTTTAAAGAAGTTATAGGGCTTGAAGGCGCTAAAAGAGAAGCTATGGAAGTCGTGCAGCTGATCAAAGACAGAAAACAGCTTCAGAAAATGGGCGGTAAGATCATAAAAGGGCTTCTTCTTATGGGGCCTCCCGGAACCGGAAAAACTTTGCTTGCAAAAGCGATAGCCACCGAATGCGGGATCCCTTTTATCAATATGGCCGGCAGCGAATTCGTCGAGGTATTTGTCGGAGTCGGCGCTTCAAGAGTCAGAAATCTGTTTAAAAAAGCCAGAGAATACGCTTATACCGACGGAGCGTGCATAATTTTTATAGACGAGATCGAAGTTATAGGAAGAGGGAGAACTTTTACGTCGTTTGGCGGAGGCGAGGAAACAAACAGTACGCAGAACCAGCTTCTTGTCGAGATGGACGGTTTGGAAGGCAAAAAGAGCAATATCATAGTTATTGCCGCGACAAACGCGGATCTGAGCGTTTTGGATAAAGCTCTTTTAAGGCCCGGCAGATTTGACAGGCAGATAACCATTACGCTTCCGAATTTGAAGGAAAGGGAACAGATTTTTGAATTTTATATGAAGAAAGTTAATGTTTCTCCGGAGTTGAACGTAAGCAGGCTTGCAAAAAAAGCGGTCCGCAAATCTCCGGCCGATATCGAAAATATAGTTAAAGAAGCCGCTCTTATCGCCACAAGGAAGAAAAAAGAGGCCATAGAAATGGACGATATTGTGGACGCGATGGAAAGAATAGAGCTCGGTTTGGAAACGCATCTTGAAATGACTCCGCAGGAGCTTGAAATGGTCGCCTATCACGAAGCGGGACATGCCGTGGCTTTGTATATGCTTCATCCTACAGACGACGTTTTTAAAATTACCGTGAAATCGCACGGTTCGGCTTTGGGGCTTGTTTCTCATTATCCGAAAGAGGAGCTTCATACTGCAAATAAAGAAAAATATATTGCCGATATCATAGTTTCGCTTGCAAGCCATGTCGCGGAAAAAATGAAATACGGCACCACTTCAGACGGAGTTTCGTCAGATTTTAGAAACGCCATGCAGAGGGCGACTTTTATGGTCTGGCGCTTCGGCATGGGAAATAGCGGGTATATAGGAGATTTTTCCGCTATACCTGCTGAGCTTATGTCGGAAAATCTGAAAGAAAAACTCAATAATGAAACAATGGCCATATTAAATTCCTGTTATTCCAAAGCCGAAGAACTTTTAAAAGCCAACTGGGACGTTGTCGACGCTATCGTGAAAAGACTGCTGGTCGATAAGGAAATGGATTTTGACGATCTGGAAGAAACATTGGATAAACTCGGAAAAAAAAGAAAATATCCGCAGCCCGAGGCATTGAATGAACCAGTAGTAAATGATTTCGGCGATCTCGTTCCGCAGACTATGGACAGGGAACAAGACTGAATCCTATGCGAAAACTTATTGCCTTTGCATTATTTCTTTTATTATGCGCCTGCGGAAACGTAAGTTATCCCAAAGAAAACATTATGGATTCTTTGAAAGCGCTCATAAAAAAAGAGTGCGACGCCGAATGCGAAGCGGTCATTACCGGCAGAACTATTTATTTGGATATGCCTCTTGAGGGGCTTACGTCAAAAGATCAGGACAGGGTCAATGACGCGATAAAAAAGATGCAGACCGCGGTAATGGCGATCACAAGGGTCACGCTCAGCACCGACGCGGATATTAAATTTATGGTGGTAAACGCGTTCAGCCCTGAAAAAAGCGTTTCTTTTAGGATATTGCAAAATATAGAAGACGTGAAAAGCTATTTGTACATGCGCATATCAAGGGGCGATTACCAAAGCAGAAGTCTTTTTGAAATAGAAGGCCCGGAAGTTACCGCGGCGATCCTTGAAGATAAACACGATATAACCGACGGCGAATATGTGGGAAGGATGATAGTTTCACAAATCAATATGGCGGCGCGTTCAAATCCTTTTCTGGGCGCTTTGATTTCAATGATGCAGCTGAGATATTACGACGTAAAAGACGATGTTTTGTATATGACGTCTTCCGGAACGATGGATGAAAAGGTTAAAGATTTTGTTCAAAATATGATAGTCGACGAAACCAAAGAGTATGCGAAAAAATACGAATTTGAATTCGAAAGCGTGCATATAACCGATTTAAACGGAGATATTGTCTTTGATATAAAACTATGACCGGAGCTATAACGGTAATTACAAATAAACGGAATTGTTTGCCGTTGCGGCAAAACCCGACCTAAGCGAAGCCGAACGGGCGGCAATTTAAGTCAGATGTTCACAACTTTATTTTATTCTGTTTCATGGGATAAAAAAATGCTGAAAAAATTATTTTCATTAACAATCGCTGTTGCGCTGGCGGTTTCATCGTTTCCTTCACACGTTTTTGCCTCGGCTCCCGCGGCATTTTCCGCAGATACGGTAAATTCTTTTGCTTCGGTTACGGACGCCTCATTTAAAAACAGCGCGGTATCGGTTTTTAATATTCAGGACCTTCACTTTCACGCGGAAACTCAAAACAAAATCTTTTCACTTCTGGAAAAACTAAACGCAAGCTATCCGAATTTTGAACTTTATATCGAAGGTTCTTCTGAAAACAGCGACTTTGAATGGGTCTATTCAAGTTTGGGAAAGAAGAGCGGAGATGTGTTTTTAGAAGCATTGTTTAACAGCGGCAATATAGGCGGCGCGGAATATTTTGCCGCAAAATACGGCAGGAGAATAAATTCCGTCGAAGACAAGCAGATCTATACAAAAAATCTGATCCTTTTTGCCGAATTAATAGAGAAAAGAGACGAGATATCAAACAGCCTTCTTCCTCTTGAAGAAAGACTTTCCGTATTAAGAAACAGATATTTTTCATCTGAACAGAAAAGATTGTTCACTGCGTATCAAAGATACCGCGGCGGTTCGATGCCGGATTCCGATTATTTTGATTTTCTGAAAAAAGAAAGTTCCAAAAACGGCATAGACGTGAACGATTACCCGAATATCGCCCTGTATATGCTTTCCAGCGGTTCTGTCATGAGCGTAAGCCAGAAGAGGCTTCAGTTGCAGATGAGCGAGCTTTTTTCAGGTTTGAAAAACAATTTAAGTTATAAGAAGTACTCAGAGCTTATGACGCTGTCAAATAATATGAAAGACAGGCAGGCTCTCATATCTTATCTTTACCAAAACAGGGATGAAGTGCAGTTAAATAAATACCCTGAACTCGACAAATTTGTCACATCCATATCTTTGTCGGACAGGCTTAACCGTCTTGAATTCATCAATGAAGAGGGATACCTCTTAGACGATTTGTATTCAAAACTTTCTGCCGACGGAAATTCGAAAAATATAATTTTTATGTCCCGTTTTTTTGACGTATATAAAAATGTTTTAACGGCTTCAGCAACCGCTTACGAATACATATATTATAAAGACAATCTTTCAAAATTTAAGAATTTAGTATCGCAATACGTTTCCGAAAACGCTCTTGCCGCGCCTTCTTCATTTGAAGTTAAAGCCGAAGGTTTTAATGATACCAACTTGCAGAGAAATGAGATATTCATCGATAAAATGTTCGGAAATGTAAAGCTTCATGAAGGAGTATATCCGGATTTATATTTCGGCGTTACGGCGAACGCTAAAGCGATTTTTGAGAATTCTTCCAAAACAAAAGTTAAAGTTATAGTTGCCGGAGGCTTTCATACCGACGGCATTAACAGCATATTAAACAAGAAACGCGTAAACAGCGTAACTTTCATGCCGAAGATCGCGTCATCCGGAAAAGACTACTCCTTTAAATATGTCGAATACGCAAAACTCTTGTCGGCTGCCGAAAGCTCCGCGATACCAGAACCGGTTTTCAACGAACTTTTGCCGGCAGCTCTTGCGCAAAGAGTTTTAGAAACTTTGGCCGTGAGCGGATTTGATTTGTCTTTGCAGGCCGTTAAGGCTGATGTTGAAGCATTTTTATCTCCGAAGCGGGGAATGTCGGAAATTAATTATTCGTACGACGGGAATACTAATGAGATGTCTCTGTCGTATAAAGCAGGCGGGCAGATTAATGTTGTGAAACTCAAAGCCGATTCGGTTTTACGGAGCGGAAATGACGGAACATTTACCGCTCTTGGCGATTTTTCCGCAGAAACCGTAGCGAAAGCCATAAGAAAGTCAATAATGTTAAATTACGAAGATCTTACGAATGCGGTTTATATTCAGGTTCTCAAAATGCTTTTGGGAACCGGAGAATATGATACCTTTGAAAAAAAGGATGCTCTGAGAAAAAGTCTTATGTCGGGGAAGTTTGATTTTGCAAACTTTTTTTTGACCAATCCTTTGCAAATGCAAAATCTGATTTTAAGTTTATTCGGAGGCAGTATAATTTCCGATACGTCTAAATATAACGCATTGATAAAAAAACTGAAAAATGCGGTTTCGGGAAATTTGCTTGAGACTGAAGTGTATGTAATGGTAAGCGACTCCCCTCTTTTGATTAATGACGACGGCTGGTGTTTTGCGGCTTTGAATAAAACGCCGGATGACAGGGCGGTTTTTTATATCCATACCGCCCTTATGGATAAACTTCTTTCAATTGGCAATGAACAGAGGGTAACGGCTTATATAAATGCTCTTATTCAGCATGAAAATTTTGAAACTGCGGCATTATATGAAAAAGGCGCTCCCATTTATGAAAGTTTCGGAGAATATCTAAGAAGTAAAAATCTTACCGGAGAGTCCAGAATCACGAGCCATTTCCATGAATATCTTGAATCGCAGCATTTTATTACATACTTGTCGCAAACAGGCAGGCAAAATCAGGTTGATTCGCAAAGAAAGCTTTTGACATTTGCCAAAGACACATATCTTGAATATTCAGGGCGTTATGAAAAAGCGATTGATCTTGAAAACATTACTTCTTTTCAGGATATGGATTCGCCGTTAATGGATGATTTTTTTAGAATCAGAATCGGCGACGTCGAAGTTCTTAAAAAGTACGCCGAGAGAATAAAAAAGAAAATAGAGGACGAGATAATCGGGGATAAGATTGAAAAAGGAGAGTTGTCAAAAGATGATTTTGTGATAGCTCTCAGGCAGACATTTCCTCGCCACATAACCCAGACGATCGCGGAGTCAGTTGCAAGAGATCTCGGAATAAAAATTGTATATGTCAGACAAGACGCGTATATGGATACCGGAGTATTTTTGAAGGAAAAACCCGCGGTTGATTTAAAAAATAAATTTGAAATTGAACCTTACCGCGATGATGATGCGCGCGATCCGAAACTGTCTGTTGTCGGCGCGGAAGGCATTCCCGGAAAATATATAATTCCTATTGAAGATACGCGGAAAACAGGCACGCTGTTCGCGGCTTACGCGCGGCTTTTTAACGACGCAAATGCCGCAAAGGTTATGCCTATTGCCATTTTTGACATAGAGAACGCAAAATTATCCGAAGACGGTCAAGACACGGTAGACGCTGATTTTAGTCTTAACGGATACATGAGAGATTATATTGCCTCTAATCCGGAAGAAATCGGAAAACTTATTGTCGGCACCATTAACAGCGGAACGTTTTCAAAGTATGTTTACAATGCCTTAATGGGTCTCATCAATGATAAAGAATACGAACTTTTTAAGGAACTTGTAAAAGCGTTCAATAACGACAAAGGAGCGAAAGAAATTTTTATTGAAAGACTTATCGAAATACAGGCGAAATATCCCGAATTGGCAAGTTTGTTTGTTCCTCTGATCTATGCCGTACATACCGTTAATCCTAAAGACGATAATTTATACGAGTCGGTTTCCGTCATGTGCGGTGAACTTAAGAAGTACAAGCCTATAGGAGACAGAACGGTATATGACCTTAAAGAAGACGAATATAAAAAATGGGACCAGCCGTGGCTTATCGCCCTTTACGCGTATTTCAACGGCTACACGAAAATTGAAGTAAATCTTTCGCACAGCGACGGTCAGTCAGTTATGAGAGATCAGATGGAACTGCTTAGAGAGGCGTGTAGAGCTTTAAACATAAGCTGTCTGGCGACAAGTTTTGATTCCGGTTTTGATTTAAGTGCTCTTACGGAAGCTGATAAGATAAATATTGATGAGATAATTAAAGATAAACGTATTGACGAATCCGTCAGTGAAGCCAGAGATAAATTTGATAAAGCCGTGATGGCTAGAAAAGCTGAAGCCGCGGAAGACTATAAAAACGATATAAAAGCAATAATGAATGAAGTTGATTCCCTTGTGAGAGAATTTTTAAAAAGCAAAAAAGGGTATGACGTTAATTCGAACGATTATTCAATAGTTATAGGCGGATCTCTTGTGAAGGGCAGCGTAACGAGCAAATCCGATATTTATTATGACTTTATCTTCAGTGACAGGGATATAAGGGATAATTTAAAAGATGTTCTTGTGCCGGCTTATCAATATGCTTTGTCGCTTACCGGAATAACCCCTTACCTGTTGAACGGTTATAATCTTAGCTATATCGGAGACGACGGCGCAAGCTCAACCTACACGCAAATTAATATAAGAGAGGGGGATGAAAGAGGCGTTGTGGCGATTTTTGATTTTGAACAGATAAGAGGCCGCGAACCTCAAGCCGATGAAATTTACACTGTTTTTGAAAAATATGTCCAGTATATAAATTATATGCTAAAAAAAGAGTCGGGAAAGAGTAAATTTACGGCTCTTATACCCGGGATTCATGATGTATTTGGAGTTTACCATTCGATATTGAAGAATGGCCACTTCTCAATAGAGAGCGATCCGGAGCATAAAAATATGATAACGTTTTTTGACAATTACTATGCTTCTTCTTTTGAGTTTGACGAAGGCACAGGAAGACAATATGATTACCGCTGGGTTTTAAGGGCGTTGGAATTGGCTTTGAAAGAAGTTATTATCCAGAGAATAACCGATAAAAATGTTGAGATTGCGGCTTTGCCGAAAAAAACGGATGACTTAATCCAGCACTTATACGACAGAGGTTATTTGCCGGAAAAGTATGGAAAGGGAGACGTGAGATTGTTGAAAGAGGCGTGGAAAATAATTAGCCTTGCAAGACAGGAAAAAGACGCGGCAGGGAATAATTATAAGTGGACTCCGATGACTGACGAAGAAAAAAAGAGCATAGACATAATAAGTAATTTTTCTGAGAGCGTAAAAGATAAATATCACGGTATTGCCGATATTAAACCCGAAAATAAAACTCTTCAAGCCGCCGAAACGTTTATCAATTACAGATACCGTTCCCAATACAGGCGTATAATTGAAAAACTGGAGAAATATGATTTTTGGGTCAATAATGACGGCGCGTTTTCAACGGATACGGCCATCGCGCTGATGTTTTCCGATATTGAAAATTGCGAGGATTTGGTTAAAGAATTTGAAGAGGAATCGGGCTATCCCTCAAAAGGAGTGCTTGAGGTAATTGAAAAAATTAAAAAAGTGCGCGCTTTGCCCCAGTACAAAATGCTGGACGGCGATTTTACTTTGCAGAATTATATGGAAGAGATTATACGTATCGCGGGAAATTCGGATCATATGACGGCGATATTCGCAGATAAACTTCATGAACTTTTAAATGCCTATAAAGATGACAAAGATGAATCTTATGATTTAAAAGCCACAATCTATGCCGTTTATATTCCGCTGGCAAGAAGACTGAACGCGAATTTTATATTTGAGGAAATGAGAAATGACGTTTTTGCCGAAACGCAGAAAAGGGAGTTTAATAAAAATCTCAGGGATATTGAGAAGCTGCTGGGCCAGCCCCATCATACGCTTTTAGACGTTTTAGAGCTTTTGGAAGCACAGCTGATCAAAGCATTATCCGAATCCAAAGCGGAAAGCGTTGAAGTACATGCAAGGCGCAAGACGCTTTACAGCATTTTTGAAAAAGTAAATTCGCCGCGGCGCAGTAAGGGAGAAGCTATTAATATTAAAGACGTTGCCGATATTTTGGGAGGGCATATAGTCGTAGATGCCGCGGAAAGAGATAAAGTGTTGAAAATTATTAAGAATTTCTTCGAAGAATCTCCTATCTTTAGATTGGCAAGCGAAGGTTTTGATCCCGCGATATGGAGGGGGTTCGCAAGGAATAAAATGTCGTTTAAATACAACGACAAAAAAATAGGCGAGCTTGTGTTATATACGAAAGAAGAATATGAAAAAGAACATCACGGACTTATAACGGATTCCGCGGTATCATTTTCGAAGCCTCACTGGATATATAAAGTAGGTGAAGATTTTACGTACGTGAACGATGACGGAAGCGTTAAAGACCCGAAATACCCGGACGGAATTTTCGAAATTAAGATTTCAATCAGCCATCTTTTCGGCAATGAATATGCCGGCAGCGATTATGCTGACGATAAATCGTTTTTCCTGCTCTCGGACAACGTAGTTCTTGACGGTAATTTCAGCGAAAATTTTGAAAAAATCCGTGAAAAAATTTCAGAAAATAAAAGAATTACGGTATTGAAAGACGGAATGACCCATATACTCGCATTATCTTTAAACGCAAACGGATATGATCTTGTCGCGTCTTCCGGTCTGCAGATTGAAGGAAATGTTACTCTTAAAGACGGGTCAGGCGTACTTATCAGCGACCTTTCCGAATCTTTGGAACCCGGAGTTGCGTATGAAATTGTTGAAACCTCCGATCCTGTTTGGCAAGGCGTTGATTATACCGGACAAGCCGTGAATACTTTAAGAGCCAGAATGCTGGCAAAACTCAGGGCAGGAGGGATGGATGCGGCAACGGAAGAGGATATAATCAATATGGCGCAGAAACCCGCTGAACTTGAAAAAGCTGAAGACGGCATACTCTTGATTTACGCGCATTCCGTCGGGTTAAAAAATCTTCAGGAACTTTATTATGTATTGGGCGACAGGGCTATTTCGGAAAGATACGGCGTAAACATCGAAGATATTATTGAGTTTTATATGGATAAAAGCGAAGTAATGTATCAGTTCAAACTTACGGGTTATAGCGGAGCGGATTTTGACAATTGGATCGCCTATGCCGAAAATTTTCTTCTTAGCGAGCTCGGCGAAGATTCCGGAGTGAAAATAATAAACGCTGTAAGCGATTATGATTCTTTATCCGTTATGATGATTTTCAGCGGAAAGAAAGAAGAGATCGACGCGGCTGTTGAAAAACTTATTGAAGACCAGAAAGAATTGAAAATGTCATATTTCGTTTCGTCTAAAAACGATGAGTTAAAAGGACCAAAAAGCCGGTCTGTTTATCTGAAGGTGATGCAGGCTTTGGGAAAGAATGTCAAAGAACTTATTTCGCTTATTCAGGAATATCCCGTTACGACGGCAAATGCTTTGTTTGATCTTTTTGAAAGCGGGATTATCGAAGGATTGTTTCTTGACGGCAATCAGCTTATTCTTAAAAATGAAGCGCAGGACGCGCTGGACACAGTTAAAAACTCTTTGGCCGAAAGCGATCCCAAATATAAAACTTATGATTATGAATTTATTGTCTCCGATAATAAAGACCTCATATTTTCAAAAAATATTTACGCCATGGCGACTCTTAAAGTTACGGATGAAATTGCTGAAGAAAAAGACGGTTTGAAAGAATTGAAGCAGCGCGGGAAAGTCATATTGTACGTAAATGAAGTTTTCCTCAGAGCCATGGAAAATATGGATGATGCGGAAAGAGTTTTTTATCTTAACCAGCTTGCAATACACGAGGCTGCGGAGTATGTCTCCCTGCTTAAAAGAGAAACCGGAAGTTATGAAGAGTTTCATAAGTCTATTTACTCTAACCCCGATCAGGCAAAACTTATGGAGTTTGCGGCAAAAGCCGCAAGAGATGAAATGGAAAGAAGAAGCGGCCGGCAGCTGGCTGACGAAGTTGCTTCAAGGCTTATGGCTTCAGGCGAATTAAAGGCAGCCGACGCTATTGTTATACTGGGAAATGATGATATTGCGACATTTGAAAAAGCTTTGGACCTGTATGTTTCGGGAACGGCAAATGAGATTATTATTTCCGGAGGAGTCGGAAGGCTTACCGCTCCCTTGATAAGAAAGGCGGCTGAATTGGGAATGACAGTCAGAGTAAATGAAAACAGGGTGATAAGTAAGCCTGAAGAATGCGCTGACCTTCAAAAGTATACGGATGAGGATGAAATCGACAAAGTAAAAGAAATAGTTACCGCTACCAATGAAGCTATGATAATACGATCGATTATTTTGTATCTGGCGCGCCAAAAAGGCATAGATATTGACAAGTTGAAATTTACGCTTGAAGAAAAATCAAGCAATACCAAAGAAAATTTTGATAATGATGTGGTAAAAAACAGGATCGAAGAGATAAGAGCCGAAAACGGCGGAAAACCGGCCAGATTTGTTTTTATACAGAAGCCGATACAGCAGTTGAGAACTGAAGCGACTTTCAATGCAGTATTTTTGGATAGGATTATCAACGGCAAAATCGAAGGCATAAGCATTACGAATTCCGATTTTTATAAAACCATGACCGTGCAGGAGATCGCGGAGCAGGCGGCCAGCGAACTTTTGAAGCTTATTATTTATTCGCTTAAAGGCGACACAATACCTTCTTTAAATAAAGACTCCATGATATTTGCCGGCGTTTTAGACTCCGATATTTGGATAATGATTACCGCATTGCTTGAAAATTCGGAAAATAAGTCTGCCGTAAGAAAACAGCTGCTCGGCGAAGTTAAAAAAGCAAAAGGTTTAAATAAAAAGCCTTTCTTTCCCACAAAAGAAAGTATTATTGAAGCTCTTTCGTTAAGGGTGCCGCAGGACTCCTATCAGTTTGAAACCATGAAAATGTTTTTGGACTTTGTTTATGCCGATACTGAAAAGGCTGCCAAATATAAAAAATCCGCGGAAAGGGCTTTCAGGGACGCAAGGCTGCTGAGTAAAGTTCCTCTTGCGATCCATGAAGAAGCCGTTAAAAGAACAAGAAGAGCAAATGCGCCAGATTATCTGAAATCAAAAGAAAGGGTTTTTATTTTTGATATTGAAAATGCCGCGTCGAGCGCCGGTTTGATTTCTTATATGGGTTCTTACGGCGCAAAAGCTTTTTCGGTTACGCAAAGAAGATATATCAATCCGGACGATGTTTTATTTAATTTCAAAATTAATACGGGAGTAAGGGATATCGACGTTAAAGCTGCCGTAAAGCGCGTACAGACCGAACACGGTAGTTATTATGAACTTCAGTATTCCGTGCCGTTTATTTATGAAATTCCTGCCGATATCATAAGCAAAGAAGCGAAAGAGCAACTGCTCGCTGCCGTGTTTGATAATGCAGAAGTAAAGATAAAACTTAAAAGAGCCGGTTTTTTGGACCTTTCAAACTCGGCAGACAGGCTTTTTGTTGAAAGTTTGCCGCAGGATAAATCTCTTACGACCGTTGAAGCCGTATCGGAAAGAATCGCGGTATCGGCCGGACTTACCGGCGAAATTCGAAAAGTTGAAAGACAAACCGCAAAAAAAGGCGCGTATAATGAAAAACTTACCGTTGCGGCTATGCTTAGAAGCAGCGGAGATACGGGTATTGGAGAAATAACGTCTCTTCAAAGTTATGCCGAAACCGTTTTGAAAAATGCGGAAGTGAACGGTTTTACAATGCATGATCTTTTTGCTGACGGTAATCCTTTGGCGGCAAACTATATGCTTCTTGATTGGATGGCCGTTCCGGAAGCCCAAGGCATTATAACAGGCAGCGAATTAACTGCAGCGGATTCCGAAAGAGAAATCGTTAATAGAGAGCTTGTCGCAAAAAGAAAAACTTTGGCTGCGGTTAAAGTTTACCGGAAACTTACCGCGGAGCAAAGAGCGGAAGTTGACGCTTACTATGCTGCAAATTCGTCATGGCTTGATTCTTTCGCCGTTTCCGAAAGGGAAAAATATAATATAGATATTGAACAAAATATTTTTGTCAGAATAATGGCAATGCAGCAGATGTTTTTTGAAAGGCAGCTTAAGCAGGTCATGCTTCAGATGGCGGATATGGATATATCCATGTACATTAAGGATATAAATGCAGGTAATGCCAAAGCGATAATTTCAAAATGGATTGCCGCCGGCGTGACTTCTTTTACCGTGGAAACGGATATTGCGGATGAAAATATATTGAACAATATTGCGGCGGCGGCAGCCGAAACGGGTTTCTTTATAAATGTCGCCGTAAAATCTCCTAACATGACTCCTGACGCGGCAAATCTTATCGCTAAATTCGGATATACTCCGGTCGTCTTATTTCAGGATTTGCAGTCATACGCAAACGTGTCGGGATATAAGACTGAAATAAACGGCGAAACATTTGTCAAAACGGGTTCAAGCATGTCTGACCTTTTGAAAAACTCCGCTTTGTCGGGGGCGCAGTCCGTAGATTATCCCATGGGCTTGCTGTGGGGAGAAGTTGTCGACGACAGCGCTGCTGAAAATTACAGGATTCCCTCAAGAGGCTCAACGCGTTTCAAAGGTTTTAACTTCGGATTGTTTAGAGCAGGGCAGAAAACATTTGAGGAAAGTTATGCGGGAAGTTATTTAAATGCCGTAGAAATAGGATCGGCCATGGATGTTTCCGCGGTTTCTTTTGATGTTGAAACTGCGGGAAGAGTTGAAGTTAAAGGTAAATCGCTGCCGTCTGCATACGCTGCTGTTTTGATCGGAAGTCTTGCAAAACAGAACAGGCTTTCCGAAATTAATAATTTCGAAACTGTCATAATTTCATTAATGAACGCGCTTGATCCCAAACGTTCTTTAGGAGCTGCAAGGCAGCATTTGGATAAGCTTTTGTCGGATTATAATTCTTCCGAAGATAAACAAAAAGAAATCAATGCCGCAAAAATTGCAGGTTTCCTGCAGGGATTAAACGAAAAGATCATAATAAGCGGAGTTGACGGCAAATTTACGTCAAGCGCGATCGCTAAAGTATACGCAAATCTTATGGCTGAAATGTCATTGTTTGCGGCCGGATATTATCCGTCGTCGTATGCGGAAGAGAATCTTGTTCCGTCCGAAGCGTTGCTTGCCAAGATTGAAGATATTCTCAATAAAAAGACAGTGGCGCAGGCTGCAGCTGAAATAGAACCTCTGCTGCTGAACTTGTCCGTGCCTGTGCAAAAAAGCGGGTTTACTTATGAAATGTTCAGGGAAAGCGAAGCCGTAGAAAATAAAGAAAAAGCAAATAGAGCGGCAGCCGTTTATACGCAGCTTACGGTTTATATGCTTGACATACTTGCAGATAAAGTTGCCACAAGAGAACAGATAAGAAAATCTGCGCAGATGTCGTCGATGGCAGCCATAAAGAGCATGATGACGGCAGCTTAACGGCAGAATGGATAATAAAGAAGCACAGTATAGAAATCCCGCTTTTTATAAAGCGGGATTTTTTAACTGCTATTTATTTTCCGCTTCCGTTATTAATTGGGTTTCTCTAAAAACCTATCTAAAATGGTGTCATTCCTGTGAAAACGGGAATCCAAGTTAAAGGCTCGGAGGCTGCAATGACAACTGATACTGCGCAGTCTTGCTGCGCGGAGGTTCATTATTGCTATAACTGCTTTTTTACGGTTGCAGCCCGAAATTCTTTTATATATAATAAAAAATAAAATTTTGGGAAATTAATGAAAGTTAAAATAATTATTATTGCAGCCATACTTTTCTTCGGTTTTACGGCATGCCACAACATTTATAAGAAACATCAGGTTCTTCAGGATATAGACGATTCGGCATTTGATCCGAAAGAAGTTTTTATATATCAGGGAAACCTTTACCTTCTTTACAGCCATGAAAACGAAACGTTTTTTCTTTTTGCCAAACTTCCGAAAGAAGGAAGCAGAAAAAGCAAAAGAAACGCCGTTATTGAAGCCGAAATAATGCAGGAAATTCCCGAAGGCGTAAACGGCGGCGGCGCTGAAAAAGTTTTGCTTGTGAAAAATATTTTACGGCAGGCATCCGAAGAGATTATAGCTGAAATCGCGCCGAAAGATAATAATAAAGGCAAAATGCTGCTCACCGGCTTTAAAGACGTCATTTTATACAGGGACTCGGATTCGCAGATTAAAGTATGCGATCCGTCGCGCCTTCCTGAAAATATTGACGTAGATGACAAAATCGACAAAAAACAAATAAGAAAAAAAATATATTCTAAAATAATCGAAATACTTAAAACGCGTTATCCCGCCGAAGAAAGATTTGTCCTGCCGATAGATACGATTCCTCTTGTTCCGTATATTTATGTGGATATGAAAAAAAATATCGCCGCGGCGGTAAAGCTTCCTGATTATTACGAAGTTCAAAAAGAAACCTCTCCTTTGGGCTTTTCCGTTGATTTAGTTTATTCTTTTTTAATCAAAAGCCATGTTTTTGCGTTAATTAAATCGCCTTTTACTTCGTTTCACAGGCTTTTCTCGACTGCAATGTATACGCTGTATACAAGCATTTCTCCCAGCATAGAGAACATCAAAGGTAAAATCCCGCCTCTGTATGACGGCGATGAAACAATGGATATAAAAGCTTTTGACAAGTATCTCGATTTTAATATAAGCGAAGAAAAGTATATGGGCAGGTCAAGAATATTTATAGACGGCAGCGCTTTTTTTCCGGACATGATAGAGCAGTTTGCCAAGGCAAAAGAAAAAATTGACATCAGGATGTATATTTTTAAAACGGATCCTTACGCTATTACCGTTGCCGATCAATTGAAAGCCCGGTCTAACGAAGGCGTAAAAGTCAGAGTTTTGCTTGACGAGATCAATACCGTGCTTAACTGGACAAAATCTCCGGAACAGCTGTATTCAAAAGATTACGTGATGCCTAATGTAAAGAAATATTTGAAAGAAGGTTCAAAAATAAAAGTACGCACTAAACTGAATACATGGGCCAACACCGATCACAGCAAGGTGATTATTATTGACGATAAACTTGCTTATACCGGAGGAATGAATTTTGGCGAAGAATACAGATATTTTTGGCATGATATGATGTTCGCGCTTGAAGGCCCGATAGTCGCGAAGCTTAAAGATGATTTCAATCAGGTATGGACTTTTGCGGGCGCAGGCGGAGATTTTTCCGCAGCGGCAAGGGCGGTCTTTAAACCAAAAACGGATTATGAGAAAGGCATTGAGCCGGATATGTACGGCATAAGAGTATTGTATACAAAGCCGTCTTCGGCGGAGATTTTCAATGCGCAGATCGCCGCGATTAAAAGAACAAAAAAAAGAATTTACATTCAAAATTCTTATTTTGCCGACGTGAGAATTATTCAGGAGCTGATCAATGCCAGGGCGAGGGGCGTGGATGTGAGGGTTATTCTCCCTTTGGAAAATGATTACGGCATAATGAACAGCAACAATATCGTAAAGGCCAATATAATGTTTGCCAACGGCATAAAAGTTTATTTTTATCCTAGGATGACTCACATAAAAGCTGCGATTTATGACGGGTGGGCGTGCGTCGGTTCAGCCAACTTTGACAAGTTCAGCCTTTATGTTAACGGGGAAATGAATTTAGCCATATCCGATCCCGGGTTTATTGAAGATTTAAACAATAAACTTTTTATGAAAGATTTTGCAGAGTCTGAACTGATGACAAAAGAATTCGATACGTCCGCAATAGATTATATTTTGACTTCTCTGGCTGCGCAAGGATGAGTAGGATACAATGGAAGCAGCTGTGTTCGTTAAAGTTTTAATACCGCATTTTTTTGTCATGGCTGTTGCCGCGCATTGACAATAAAATATTTTAAGGATATAATAAATACAGTTAAAAACAGTAAAAATCCGCGCATATGGGTTTAAATTATTCATATGAGCGGTTTCTAATTTAATAGTGGAATAATAATTTATGCCAAATGAAGTATTATTAATACTTATCGTCGCGGTTCCCGTGCTTTTTTCATCTCTGCTTCCGATAATCGGACGGTTTTCCGTAAAAGCAAGAAATATTTCTGCTTTAGCTCTTGCTTTTATTACGTTTATATTGGGACTTTTGCTTGCTCCTTCGGTTTTTGCGGGCGATATAGTTTCATTTTATTATGATTTGCCTTTAGGGCTTAACTTTATACTTAGAGCCGACGCGTTTGCTTTGTTTTGCGCGTTGGTTTCTTCTTTGATAAGCGCGATTATAGTTTTTTATTCTTTTGAATATATCGATTCATATAAAAACCAAAATGAGTACTATTTTATAGTGCTTTTATTTTTGGGCTCGATGATGGGAATAATTTTTTCCGCAAACCTCATCTTCCTTTTTATGTTCTGGGAAATGACTGCGATCGCTTCATGGCGTTTGATAGGTTTTTTCAGAAAAGAGGATCATGTAAGGCGCGCAAATAAAGCTTTTATGGTTACGGCCGGCGGCGCTCTTTTAATGCTGGCCGGTTTTATTATGCTTGCCGAACAGGCGGGATCATTTGATTTTGCCGCGATACATTACGCCATAGCTCCGGGAACTGTCAAAAATATGACGGTTCTTTTAATTTTATGCGGTATTTTTGCCAAATCCGCGACATTTCCTTTTCATACGTGGCTTGCGGATGCGGGTATTGCTCCGTCGCCGGTTACGGCTTTGCTTCACGCCGCTGTTCTTGTAAAAATAGGCGTTTACGTTTATGCCAGGCTTTTTAACGGCGTGATAATTCCTTCCGAAACAATAAAAACGGCGGTATTTATAATAATAGCATTAAGCGCTTTAATATCGGGCGGAGCCGCGCTTGTCGAGAAAGATATAAAAAGAATTATCGCTTTTTCGACGGTAAGCCAGCTTGCTTTCATTTTTTTGGGTTTCGCGGCAGGGACGCGTCTTGCGTTTGCGGGCTCCATGCTTTTTATCCTAATGCATTCGGCCGCTAAAGCGGGGCTTTTCTTAAGCGCGGGCATAATTGAACATGAAACGCATACAAAAGACATAACAAAGATGGGCGGCCTTGCAAAAATTATGCCGATAACATGCATTGCTTTCCTTTTATGCATGATGTCTATTATAGGGGTGCCTCCGACGGGCGGTTTTTTCAGCAAGTTTTTAGTTATCACGGGAGCCGCCGATGCCGGTTATGCTGGCTCAGCGATAGCTTTTGTTGCTGCCGCTACGCTTACCATACTTTATATGCTGAGAGTTTTCTACAAAGTATTTTTCGCGCAGCCCGCGGGTAATTTTGAAGCGCATAAATCAAGCGTTTGGTCTCCCATGAATTTAAGCGTAACATTGCTTGCCGCAATATCGTTAATATGTGGTTTGGTTTTCAGCAAACTTACTTTTATAGCGGAACTCGCGGCAAATCAAATGTTCGGGATGGTTAAATGAGTATATTAACGCTGTTTCTTATCATCATTCCGGCAATATGTTCGATAGCGGTTTTTTGTGTGCCGGAAAAATATAAAAAATTTAAAGAAGTGTTTTTTATAGTCGCCGTTTTGTTTAATCTTTGGGCGGCTTGCTATTATTTTGCCAAAGATATTTTTACATACTCGGCATGGGCCGCGTTTAACTTTTCTTTTTCGGTAATAATGACGACGTTTATAGAGTTCTTGCTTGTAATCGTCGCTTTTTTCGCGCTGCTGGCGTCAATATTTACAATAAGCAATATGAAAGATAATCCGAAAGCATCTTTGTTTAAAGCGGGAATGCTTTTTGCCCTTGCCTGCGTAAACGGAGCTTTGATTACGGACAGCCTTATCTTTCTTTTAATTTTTGCCGAAGCTTTGGCAATTCCTTTTGTAATGATGATTTTGTCTTCGGCAAACGACAATAAAAAGCTCGCCATTAAAGCCTTTACTATTACGGCGGTCGCCGACTTGTTTTTGATGATGGGGATAGGTCTTGTTTATGCTTTGTCAAAAACGATGAATATTTCGGAAGTCTCTCTGACTGTTGAAGGATTGCTGCCCGTAACGGCTTTTGTTTTTATAGCCGTAGGCGCTGCAGGCAAGCTCGGAGTTATGCCTTTTCACAGCTGGATGCCCGAGGCTTCGGAAAAAACTTCCGTTCCCTTTATGGTTTTTATGGCGACTGCCGCCGAAAAAGTTTTGGGGATATATATTTTGTTTATTGCTTTGAAAATGTTCGGCGTTGAAGGCGGAAACTGCGTAACGTATACATTGATGGGCATTGCCGCGGCCAGCGCTCTGCTTTCGGCGCTTTTGTCAAATACGCAGAAAAGTTTTAAAAAGACGCTGGTTTATACAAGCGTTAGCCAGGGCAGTTTTATGATGATTGCGGCGCTGATTGCTCTTCCGGCGGCGCTTGCCGGCGCGGTTTTGCATTTATTGGCGCATACGATATATAAATCAACTTTATTTTTCGGCGCCGGTATAATTGACGACAGCAAAGTCGAAAGCGTTTCATGTAAAAAGAATCCGTACATATTTATGTGTTTTGTTTTATCTATAGCTTCGTTCATAGGCGTGCCGATGTTTGCTGCGTTTTATTCAAAAGAACTGATTTATGAAGGCGCTTTACACGCGGGCATTGTTTGGTATGTAATTATGATCCTTGTGACTTTTTTCTGTTCCAGCGCGGTCTTAAACTGGCTTGGAGAAATATTTTTCAAAAATGACGATAAGTTTTTTGAATATCCGGTAACGTCGATGATCCCCGCGGTAACCGCCGCGCTGCTGTGCCTGCTGTTCGGGATATTTAAAAATATACCGCTTGCGGTGATCGGGAGCGAATTTGTTTTGCCGGCCGAAGAGAACATAAATCTTTTGCTTATGATAGTTTCGGTTTCCGCTCTTGTTGCCGTTCTTATTAATTTTGTCGTAGGTTTTAAAAAATATAATAACGGACTGGGCTTTGTTAAACCTATTATTTCGGGTTTGAAAATCAATAAACTTGATGAAAATGAAAGCGCAGATCCTTACAATATGGTTTTGAGCGTTTATAACCGTTTTGCCGAAGCTTCATTTAGTTTTGATAAAGTTTTGAACTGGGTTTACGACATTGCTTTTGTTAAGTCCGTTTTATTTTGTTCGCAAATGCTGAAAAAAGCGCATAATGGAAATATGTCCATGTACATAATTTGGGTTTTGTGCGGGATAGCGGTAATAGTTTTATTTTTCGTATAATGGAAGTTAAAGACAAAGTGAAATTAACTGCAATGGCGGCGATGCATAGATGCATGGTAACGACGAACAGCAGGGGCGGCATAAAATAAAAAAATGACAGTATCATTAATTTTTATTCCTATTCTTTTGGTAATTCTGCTTAATATCCCGCGGCTTTCGGGCAGGGCGGCCTATTATACGGCTTTGGCGTTTTTTGCTTATCAGCTTATAGCTGTTTTTCTTCCCGAAGCCGGTTCCGCTCAGCTTGCAAAAGTTATAGGAGATTTTTTCCGCCTGGATGTTTCCGCCGACGGCATATCTAAAATAATGGTAATTTCAACGGCGATAGTCGCTTTTGTTTCTCTTGTAACGTCGAGGCAGTTTGTAAAATACGACGGCAGATTGTTCTCTCTTTCAAACCTTATGCTTTTGGCTGTCGCCGGAATAAACGGAATAGTTTTTGCGCGCGATATTTTTACGATATATGTTTTTGTGGAAGTTATTGCCGCGGCTTCATACATTATGATAGTTTTGGATAAAACCGAAACTTCTCTTGAAGGCGGTTTTAAATATTTGATAATATCTTCAATAGCGACCGTTATGATGCTTTTTTCAGTCGCATTGTTTTTTCTTGTCGCGGGCGGCACAGGCTTTGAAGACATTTCCGCCGCGGTTAGAAATTTCGGCGGAAACACGATCGTTTTGCTTGCGGTAATGCTTTTTGTCTGCGGTTTGATGATAAAGGGCGGATTGATTCCTTTTCACGCGTGGCTTCCGGAAGCTTATGCTTGCGCTCCCGCCGGAGTGTCGGTGTTTTTGGGCGGTATAATAACTAAAACAACCGGCGTGTTTACTCTTATAAGATTTTTTTATTCGGCCGTCGGATTTAACGATAATGTGAAAACGGTTCTTTTGATAGCGGGCTCTCTTTCAATAGTTATAGGCGCGGTTGCGGCAATAACGCAGAAAGATTTTAAAAAAGTTTTAGCTTATTCCAGCATAAGCCAGGTCGGATACGTCGTTTTGGCTTTAGGCGCGGGAACCGCTTTCGGTATAGCGGCGGCGGTGTTCCATATTTTTAACCATGCTATATTTAAATCGCTTTTATTCGTGAATGCAGCGGCTGTCGAAAAACAGACCGGCAGGCTTGACGTTGACAGTTTCGGCGGGCTGGGCGCGAAAATGCCGGTGACTTCGGCCACTACGGCAATAGCGTTTTTGTCTGCATCCGGAATTCCGCCTTTGGCGGGTTTTTGGAGTAAACTTTTTATTATAATAGCTTTATGGTCCGCGAACTGTAAAGGTTTTGCTTTTGTCGCGATACTCGCGAGTCTTTTGACTATGGCATATTTTCTTAATTTGCAGAAAAAAGTATTTTTCGGAGAGAGTTCTGCGAATGTTGAAAATGTGCGTGAAGCGTCTTTATCGTTTACAATTCCGTCGGTTATTTTATGCGCGATAACGATACTTGCCGGTTTAGGGTTTTATTTCATACTTAAATCTTTAGTGCTTCCGGCGGTGGGAATTATTTGAAACGGCAATTACGAATTACGGGGACTTTGTCCCAATTACGAATCAATGTCAATGACTGATTTAATGTTTTTTTGTCTTTTATTCGTAATTGTCGTTAAAACGGGGTATAAATGGCTGTTCATATTTTGTTATTATCATTAATAATTATCTGCGCGGCTTTTGCCGTAACGCGTACGAGAGTCATAAGAGCCGCAATAATGCTTGCATCCATAAGCATTCTTGTAACGGTTGCGCTTTTTGTATTGCGGGCTCCGCTTGCGGCGATATTTGAGCTTTCGGTTTGCGCAGGGCTTATCACGGTAATATTTATAAGCGTTATAAGCATTACAAATCCGCTGACCGAGGAAGAACGATGCAAAGAAAGAGATAATATGTTTAAGAAGTTTTTGCTTCTTCCTGTAATAATAATAATTTGCGCGGCAGCTTTTTATATGCTTACAAGAGGAATTCATTTTATACCTATACCTGACGGCGCCGCTGCAGCGGAAATTTTCGACAGAGACGAAATCTGGCATTTAAGACAAATAGATTTAATCGGACAGATAATAATAATTTTGACCGGCGTTTTCGGCGTTGTTGTTTTGTTTAAAGACAAAAGATAAAGGCAATGAGTAATGAGTAATTAGTAATTAGTAATGAGTAATTAAGGAGTGCGCGAAGCGCACCTATTAATAAGCGGGGCAAAGCCCCGCACAACAATTACTAACTACTCATTACTAATTACTAATTGCCTAAAAGGGATTATAAAAAATGGGCTATGAAGTTTTAATGCTTTTTAAATTGTATTTGATAACGGCTCCGATTTTATTTGTGATCGGAATATACGCGATCATAATAACAAAAAATATTATTTCGGTAATAATAGGTCTTGAAATAATGACAAAAGGAGTTACGATACTTCTTGCCGCAGCTGGTTTTTTCAGCGGAAGACCGCAGGTGATGGAACCTTTGATCATAACGATGATAGTAATCGAAGTCGTGATTTTAATGATTTCGGCCGGCTATATAATAAATATAGCCAAAAAACATAATTCTCTGGATATTGAAAATATAAAAAAGGCAGATAAAATATAAAATATAAAAAGTAAAGGATACGTTTTATATTAGTTAAAAAAGGGAATAAAAATGAATTGTCCGGCTGCGTTAATTATTGTTTTGCCTCCTGCGGTATTTATGCTGATATTTGCGTTCTTTTTGATATTATCGTTCTTTACCGGAAAAATATCGCACAAGAACTCTGATAATTCCGAAGGCAAAACTAAGGCTTATGCCTGCGGCGAAGATGTTAAAGAGCACAGAATAAGGCTCAATTACGGCGAGTTTTTCCCGTTTGCTTTCTTTTTTACGATAATGCACGTGATTGCCCTTGTGATCGCGACTTCGCCGGATAAAATTTCGGATTCTCTTGCCGTTGCGCTGCTTTTTATTGCGGCGGCTTTTTTAAGCATATTGATAATATTCCGGAGAGAAAGAAATGATTGAATCGGTTCAAAAACTTGTCAACTGGGCGCGTTTGAAATCTCCGTGGATAATACATTTTAACACGGGAGCGTGTAATGCCTGCGATATTGAAATTGTCGCGGCGCTTACTCCTACATATGATTTGGAAAGGTTCGGCATACAGCTTAAAGGGACGCCGAGGCACGCTGACGTGCTTTTGTGTTCCGGACCGGTCACAAGGCAGATAAAAGACAGGCTTATAAGAATATATGAACAGCTTCCGGAACCGAAATTCGTGGTTGCAGTAGGCACGTGCGCGTGTTCGGGCGGAGTTTTTGACGGATGTTATAATATGCTTTCCGGTATTGACGAGGCCATCCCCGTTTCTGCTTATATCCCGGGATGTCCCGCAAGCCCCGACGCTATTATAGACGGAATATCAAAACTTCTAAAAAATTTTGAAGAAAAGGAAAGGCAAGTAATAAATAATAAATAATAAATAATAAGTAATAAATAACGACGAATATAATTACAAAAAATTCTTTGATTTTTTACTTTTTTATTTGTTACTTATTACTTGTTATTTGAAAAGGGGTTTCAATGGAAAATAATCACCCGATAGCCGAAAAAATTATAAGCGCGTATCCGGAATTGTCGGAAAATATAAAAGTTCAAAGAGAAAAAAGAATTTGGATGAAAATTCCTTATTTGCAGTTTCGCGGATTTTTGGAGTTTGCGGCAAAAGATTTAAAAGTCGATATTTTTTGCATGCTTACGGGTATGGACGACAAAGAAAATTATTCTTTTATTTATCATATGGCTGACCTTAACGGTCTTATGCTCAATATCGAAACGTCGATTCCGAAAAGCGGCGAACTTTCGATCAAAACGATCACGGATATGTATCCGGCGGCAGATTTGCAGGAAAGAGAAGTTTACGATCTTCTAGGCGTAAAAATTGAAGGATTAAAAGAAGGAAAAAGGTATCCTTTGCCAGACGACTGGCCAGAAGGCGAATATCCTTTAAGAAAAGACTGGACGGTGGACAGACTGGATAAGAAAGAGTGAAGTTTGGAGTTTGGAGAGTGGAGTGAATGTGTTTTCGCTTTGCGAAAACCTGTTTAATAGGTTTCGGCTTTGCCGAAACACAACAACTCCACACTCCACTCTTCACACTTCAAACTGATTTGTGAGGAACAAATGACAAAAAAACTTATAATACCGATCGGGCCTCAGCATCCGGCGTTAAAAGAGCCGGCTAGTTTTGACGTGACTTTGCAGGGTGAAAAAGTTGAAAATATAATGGTGAAGCTCGGGTACAATCACAGGGGAATAGAAAAAGCCTGCGAAACAAAACCGTATCTTCATGACATCTATTTGATTGAAAGAGTGTGCGGAATATGTTCGCATTCGCATTCTACGTGTATGATTCAGGCTATTGAAGAGATTATTGGGCTTGACGTACCAATGAGGGCAAAGTATATCCGCTCCATAATAGGCGAAATGGAACGCATACACAGCCATCTTTTGTGGCTTGGCGTCGCGGCTCACGAAATAGGATTTGATACTTTGCTTATGTATACGTGGCGCGACAGGGAAATTATAATGGATCTGCTTTCGCTTCTGACCGGCAACAGAGTTAATTACGCGGTAAATATTATCGGCGGAGTAAGAAAAGACATTGAGGAAAGCGAAAAAGAACAAATTCTCAAAGCAATGGACGCGCTTGAAGAAAGAACAAAATATTATATTCAGGTCTGCAAAGAAGAGATAACGTTAATAAAAAGGCTTTCTAAAGTCGGCTATTTATCGCATGAAGACGCCGTAAGAATGGGCGCTGTCGGGCCTACTGGCAGAGCGTCCGGAATAACAAGAGACGTGAGAAAAGAAGATCCTTATGCGGCTTACGGCGAAATTGAGTTCAATGTCGTTTCCGACGATCATTGCGATGTTTACGGCAGAGCTTTAGTGCGCGTCGGCGAACTTATGGAATCGTATTCAATTATAAGGCAGCTTATAAAAAAAATGCCTTCAACGCCGCTGAAAGTCCCGGCGCCTTTAAAAGTTCCGGCGGGCGAAGCATTGAGCAGATATGAAGCTCCCAGAGGCGAAGACGTGCATTATGTGCGTTCAAACGGTACGGATAAACCCGAGAGAGTGAAACTCAGAGCGCCTACGCTTGCAAACGTCCAATCGGTTTCGACCATGCTTCAAAAAGGTTATCTTGCCGACGTTTCGATCGTCATAGCGGCGATCGATCCTTGCTTTTCGTGCACGGACAGAATGATAGTCGCTCTTAACGATAAATCCTCAATGAGTTCTTCGGAAATTACGTGGAAACAGCTCAGGGAACAGAGCATCGACTGGTACAAAAAGAACAGAGGCGTTGATTTTACGAAAGTGAAAATAAAGGCAAGTAACAAATAAAAGGTAATAGGTAATAAATAAAAGACTTTGCTTATTAGTTGTTTGCCGTATGCTGTGCAGTCAGTTATTGCTTATTGGGTTTTTATCAAAACATCCGGCTCCCGTAAGGGTAACTCCGTCGAAAGTACAGCCGTTAGTTTTTTACGACAAGATGCTGAAACGAGTTCAGCATGACCCACTTTAAGCGGAATTGTCTTTTGGGGCCACTAATACTTGTTACTTGTCGTTATTATTTGCCGTTAAAGGGTTTTAAATGATTTTAGCATTATTGCAAATTTTTATTTTTCCGGGTTTTCTGTTTTTATTTATTCTTGCTCTCGCGGGAGAATATTTTGACAGAAAACTGTACGCCAGAATGCAAAACAGAGTCGGGCCTCCGTGGTTTCAGCCTTTTGCCGATTTTGTAAAGCTTTTGGCTAAGGAACTTATCATTCCGGAACAAGCCGACAAAATAATTTTTAGAATTTTACCGCTTGCGGCATGCGCGTCGGTCGTTACGGCGTTTCTTTTTATGCCTATATGGAAAGCGGGATCGCTGTTTAGTTTTAAAGGCGATATAGTTGCCGTGATCTATATAATGACTATCCCGACTCTTACATATTTCTTGGGAGGATGGTATTCCAGATCTTTATATTCTTTAATCGGTTCAATGCGCGTTTTAACGCAGCTGTTTTCATATGAAGTGCCTCTTCTTATGGCTGTTTTAGCGCCGGGAATTCTTGCAAGTTCATGGACATTTTCAACGGTAATAGATTTTTACTGGGCGAAAGGATTTTTGTTTTTGGTCAATATTATAGGTTTTGGCGTGGCATTGATTGCCGTTCATGGCAAACTTGAAAAAGTTCCGTTTGACATTCCTGAAGCCGAAACGGAAATTGTCGCCGGAACGTTTACCGAATACACGGGGCCTTTGTACGCGTATTTTAAACTTGCGATGAATATGCAGGCAATAGCCGCGGCAACGCTTCTTGCGGCGGCCTTTATGCCGTTCGGTTACAAGAGCGGTTTTATTTTAGGAATTATAATTTACTTATTGAAAATTACTTTTATTATTGCGCTTTTAACGGTTATAAGGACGATTTTCGCGAGAATAAGAATAGATCAGATGGTGCGTTTCTGCTGGAAATTACTTACACCTCTGGCTTTGCTTCAGATTACAATCAACATTATTATAAAGGCTGTCACATAATGAAAAAAATAGGAAAAATGTTTTTTGAAGTTTTACAAACTCTTTTTAAAAAGCCGGCTACGTCGGAATATCCGCATAAAAGGCGCCCGATTCACGGCAGCGTCGCCGGAATGATATCTTTTGAACAGGCAAAATGCATCGGCTGCAATATGTGCGTAAAAAATTGTCCGTCAAACGCCATAAAAATAACGAAAGTTGAAGAAAAAATTTTCAGCTGCGAGCTGTCTCTCGCGAACTGCATTTTTTGTTCTCAATGCGTTTTTTCATGTCCCAAAAAAGCTTTACATACAACGGACAATTTTGAACTTGCCCAAATAGATAAATCCAAACTGACCGTTAAGCTTGAAGAGTTAAATCCGGAAGCGCCGGCAGCTCGGCAGGCCGGCGGCTCGAAAGATCTGCAAAAAGGCTGAAGATTGGAAAAAATTGAAAAAATTATTAACGAATTTTTAAAAGATAAAGAAAGAGTCGTCTTTCTTGCAATAGGTTCTGAATTAAGAGGCGATGATGCCGCAGGTATTTTGGCGGCAGATGAACTTTTGAAAGAGAATCTGCCGGAAAATTTTAAAGTAATGTCCGGTTATACCGCGCCCGAAAATCTTACCGGAGAGATAAAGAAATTTGCTCCTACGCATTTAATAATATGCGACGCCGCCGACAGCGGTTTAAAGCCTGGCCAAGCAAGCATTATTTCAACAGACGACATACAGGGAGCGGCATTTTCAACCCACATGATGCCGATGAATGTTTTTATTAACTATATTTCTCATGATAATCCGTTAAAAACCCTGATAATAGGAATTCAGCCCGAAAATCTGGAGTTCGGCGCTGAGATGACGGAAAATGTAAAAAAAACCGCAATAGACCTTTCAAAAATAATTTTTAGATGTATAGATTCATAGAGATAGATCTATGATAAAACGGCATAAACTTCCGATTTACTGAGCAGTTACCGTGCATCTGCAATATTCTTCTGGCAAAAAATCTAAAAACTATATAAAATATCAAAAAGACAGAGAGCAGTTTAAGTATTTCGGCAAAGCCGGAATTGATAATGGGTTTTCGCTTCGCGAAAACACCGCAATTACTTATTACTGCCTATCCTCTGTTATTAAAAGGGGAAATATGAAATTTATTAAATTATCGGCCTTTTTTTTATTGTCTGCTATTATTTTTCCGTCTTTTATTTTTGCCGCCGACGTTATTTTTAGTACGACTAATATTAATGATCCGGCGGCTTGGGCTGTTTTAAGCAATAGCAACGGAAGCACCGGCACGCTTACCGGAAGTTTTGTTTTTACATCGTCTCAAAATATTACGCAAAACAATATAACTCTTCAATCTAACGACGGTGCGTGGAAAACTCTTACTTCAGAAGGCTCTCACCGATTTTTCAACCTTAACGGCGGAAGTACTCTGACTCTCGATAATATTATTCTCGTGAGAGGGACATACGGCGGTGATACTTCTGGCGGCGGAGGAGCAATATATAACTCCGGTACCGGACTTACCATAAACGGCACCTTTGCCATTGAAGCAAGCAGCAGCACATTTTTTGGAGGAGCTATTTACTCTGCGTCGGGAACCGTCACAATAAACGGTTCAGCAAGTTTTTTAAGGAATGTTGCCGTTACAGGTCACGGCGGGGCAGTTTTTTCAGGAGGAAGCGTTGTTTTAAGTTCCGGAAGTTTTCTGAATGTCCAAGGTAATTATTCGTCATTGGGCGGAGGCGGTATTTACGCGGGGAGTGGATCCGTTACCGTAGGCGGAGGCGCTAATATAAGCAGCAATACTGTCAGAATGGGAAAAGGCGGCGGTATTTATGCGGTGGCCGGAGGCGTTTATTTTACCGACGAGAATGTCGAGATATTTATGTCTTCAAACACGGCAATGGAAAGCGGCGGCGGTATATATGCCGGACAAAATGTTGTTTTTAAAGGTGGCGCAAACTTAATCCAAAATATGGCTTTTACGGATGAAAGCACAGCTACCTTTCACGCCGGCGGAGCGATATACGCGGGTTCTACCGTAGATTTTGAAAATCCTAATGTGACGATAAATTTAGAAAAAAACAGCGCTATCACTTTCGGCGGAGCGATATATGCAGTATCAACGGTAACTTTTTCCGGCGCAGTCAATATTATGTCGAACAAGGTTGAACATTCTTCCGGCGGAGCCGTATATTCTGGAGACAGCATAGTCTTCAATAATTCCTCGGCTACGGCAGTGATCTCTTCAAATTTTTCAAGTTACGGTTCGGGAGGAGCGTTGTTTGCCGAAAGAGATATAACTTTCAGCGGTTATCTTAAAGCGTCAAATAACTCCGCAAATGACGGCTCCGGAGGCCGCGGAGGGGCTTTTTATTCGAGGACTTTAACGATAAGCGACGGAGCCGAAATAACGAATAATACCGCCGGACTGGAAGGCGGAGCGGTTTACATACATGATGGCACAAGCGATTTTAACGCTTTGACCGGAGATATTTTATTTTCAAATAATATTTCAAGCGGACTTAGGAATGACGTGCACATGGGCGGAAACGCAGTTCTCAATTTAACCGTTACGACGTCGGCGGCAATAACGTTTAACGGCGGTATAAAATATTCAACCGGCACTGCCGGAAATGTCGTAAACAAATACGGCTCCGGAGAGCTGTATTTAAACGGAGATTTTGATTTTCAAACATTGAACATAACTTCAGGAACAACGATATTAGGCTCCGGCTCGTCTTTTGAAGCCGGAAATTTTCGGCTTATCGGAGCTAACCCGAGTGTCAGCACGGGTACTACGACGGTGCTTGATATGAGAAACAGCGATTTGACCGATAAATTGTATATATCCGGAGTTTTAACTTCTACGACCGGCGGAAAAATTTATTATGATATAGATTCCAATTCAAACGCGTCGGATACGATTTATTCTTATAACGCGTACATGGACGGAACTTTGATAAAAGTCGGCATAGCGGGAGTAGAAGCCGCTGAAAAAAATTACAATATAATAAATTCTACGTCCGGACATGGCGTACTTCGTATTGACAATACAAATGCCGAAGGCAGCGAGATGCACAGAGTCAATTCATATTTGACGTATTCGGACGGGGTTGAGGCGAGCACTACGGCTTATGCCGAGTGGAAATCCGTGAACATTGTTTTAAGCATAGACCAGCTTAATGCCATAGCCGGATTAACCGACAATCAAAAAAGCGTTGCTCTTGCGCTGGATGAAGAGTACGGACTGGCTCTCGGAGATTTATTTTTAGTTATAGACAGCGTTGATACTATGCCGGATATCGCCGGCAAGAAAAAAGCTCTCAACAGTCTTTCGGGACATATATATGCCAATGCCATAACGATCCCCGCTTTAAACGTTTCCAAAGACAGCGTTCTTTCAAGGCTTAAGAAAAGTTATTTTATTCCCGACGACAGCAGTATAAAGAGGAATATTTGGGCTCAGGGATACATCGCGGATAATAAATATACCGGCGATAAAAATTCTCCCGGAGATTTTAGCGCATCGAACTCTGGGCTGCAGGCCGGTTTTGACACCATGAAAGACGATATGCAAATTTTTGGTTTGAGCGTAGGATATGTTAATACAAGCGCCAAACAGAACGGCGATACGATCGATATTACGGGATATAATATAGGAGGCTACGGGGCGTTTTTCTTTGAAAATAATTTTGAGCTTAAACTTATGCTTATAGGCGGAAGACAAAACTATTCTTCTTCAAGAAAGATATTTTACGGGGACGCGATCAACAGAAAAACGCATGCTGATTTTGACGGTTACAGTATAAATACCGCGGCTGAACTCGGATACGATTACTTTTACAGAAATGATATTTATTTCAGGCCGTTTTTAGGGCTTGACTATTCTTATATCACTACGCAGGAGTTTACCGAAGACGGCGCCGGCAGCGCGGACTTGACGGTTTATTCCGGATCTTATAACCGCGTAAATTCAAGTCTTGGATTTCAGATAAATAACGGTATTGATATGCGCGCAAAATGGTACGCTGAAGCGAAGTTGAATTTTCTTTTTGCGCAAAGATACGGAAAATTTGAAGGAGAGTTTAAAAATACCGGCCAGCCTGTAAACATTATAGGCATAGAAAATGATTTATTTTCGACTACAGTAGGCGCGGGCGTTTTATATGATATTTCCGCGAGCTGGAGCGCTTATGTCAACGTTAACGGGCTTTTCTTCGGTTCTCAGAGAGGCCTTTACGGCAATATGGGAATTAATTATAAGTTTACGACCAAATATGTGGATTTTTATGAAAGATGATAACGGCAGAGAAGAGATAATAGAGAATAGATAAAAAAATAAATTCTACGTTTTTGCTTCGAAAAACTTTTTACCTAAACGCTATTATCTCTTATCTATTCTCTGTCGTTATTTGTTGCGCATATCCGTAAATGATTTTACCACAAACACTACTGATACGCCGAAGAATATTGCCGCAAGAATTGTATTTAAAGAACCTTTTCCGGCCAATACTATTGCAAGTTCAAGCGCAAGCAGTCCGAAAAGCGTAGTGAATTTGATTATCGGGTTCATCGCTACCGATGAAGTGTCTTTAAAAGGATCGCCGACCGTATCTCCTACGACCGTCGCTTTGTGAAGTTCCGTTCCTTTTTCATGCAAATCCACTTCGACATACTTTTTCGCATTATCCCACGCTCCGCCGGCATTCGCCATAAATATTGCCTGAAAAAGCCCGAACAGCGCTATTGAGATAAGGTAGCCTATAAAGAAATAAGGTTCGACAAACGCAAACGCAAGAGTCGAAAAGAAAATAACCAAAAACAGATTTATCATTCCTTTCTGCGCATATCTTGTGCATATTTCCACGACTTTTTTTGAATCGTCGGTAGAAGCTTTTTCGGCTGTTCCGTCAAGGTTAATGTGGTTTTTAATAAATTCAACGGCTTTATAAGCGCCGCTTGTTACCGCGTGGTTAGAAGCGCCCGTAAACCAGTAAATTACCGCTCCTCCTGCTATCAATCCGAGAAGGAAAGGAGCGTGAAGTATTGAAAGTTTTGCTACAAGCCCCGGAACAAGCCCTTCGGTAAGTATAACGATAATCGAGAAAATCATTGTCGTGGCGCCTACTACCGCGGTTCCGATAAGCACGGGTTTTGCCGTTGCTTTAAACGTATTGCCCGCTCCGTCATTTTCTTCAAGAAGAATTTTTGATCTGTCAAAAGCCGGTTTAAATCCGTAATCTTTTTCTATTTCTTTATCAACATTAGGAATGCTTTCAATTAAGGATAATTCGTATACCGACTGCGCATTATCCGTTACGGGTCCGTATGAGTCGACGGCAATCGTTACGGGACCCATTCCCAAAAAGCCGAAAGCGACAAGCCCGAATGAAAATACCGCGGGAGCTATCATTATAGCCGACAGTCCGAAAGTGCTTATTGCGTACGCTATTGACATGAGCAGTATAATCGCAAGCCCCATCCAGTATGCGCTGAAATTGCCGGCCGTTAAGCCCGCCAGAACATTCAAAGAAGCTCCGCCGTGTTTTGAAGATGTGACGACATTCTGTACAAAAGCGCTTTTTACCGAAGTGAAGATTTTAACGACTTCCGGTATTATTGCTCCGGCAATCGTGCCGCAGCTGATAATTGTGGAAAGTTTCCACCAGAGCGTTCCGTCGCCGAGATCTCCGATGAGAAGTCTTGAAACTATGAAAGTTAGAAGAATTGAAACTATTGAAGTTATCCATACAAGAGACGTCAAAGGAATTTCAAAGTTCATTTTATCCGATAACGCGTATTTCGCTTTTGCGATAAAACCGTTTATCGCATATGAAAGCGCGCTCGCGATAAGCATCATCAAACGGATTGCAAATATCCATACAAGAAGTTTAATTTGTATCTCGGGGCTGCTTACGGCAAGAACTATGAAAGTTACTACGGCTACGCCGGTAACTCCGTATGTTTCAAAACCGTCCGCCGTAGGTCCTACGGAATCTCCGGCATTGTCGCCGGTGCAGTCCGCGATGACTCCAGGGTTTCTCGCGTCGTCTTCTTTAATGTTGAAAACGATTTTCATTAAATCCGAACCGATATCGGCAATTTTTGTAAATATTCCGCCCGCGATTCTCAAAACCGAAGCGCCTAAAGATTCGCCGATCGCAAAACCGATAAAGCAGGCTCCCGCAAAATCTCTGGGTATAAACAAAAGAATTATAAGCATTATGAAAAGTTCAATGCTTATCAAAAGCATTCCGATGCTCATTCCCGCGCGCAGAGGAATTTCGTAGAGCGGAAAAGGTTTTCCTTTTAAACTCGCGAAAGAAGTTCTTGAGTTGGCGTAAGTGTTTATCCTCATTCCAAACCATGCCACCGCGTAGCTTCCCAAAATGCCTACGACGCTGCATATAATAATGGTTACAACTTTTATTGCCGCAAAATGCTGCAGCAGTCCAAAGTAGACGATTATTATTACTGCAAGCAGGATCTCAAGTATTATAATGAATTTTCCCTGGGTTATGAGATAAGTTTTGCACGTTTCATAAATAAGTTCGGATATATCTTTCATGGATTTATGCACGGGGAGGTTTTTAATGCCGAGAAAATGATAAAGTCCGAAGCATAAACCGAAAATACAGATAATAAAACCGGCTGTCAAAAGCGCTTTCCCGCTGATTGCTCCGCCTAGGAAACTGACTGCCGCCAAATCCGGAAGAATTAAATTTGCTTCGCTTGCAAAAGACTGATTTGCCGCCGTAATTACAAACGCGAAAATAACCGTCAACTTCTTTAAAGAAAAAACTTTGCCTAACCAATGCATACCGTCTCCTTTATAGAGACAATTGCGAATCTCTTTGTTTTCGCTTTGCAAAAACCCATTAACTTGCTTCAGATTTGCCGAAACGCAAACATTCGTAATTGCCATTATTAAAACATTGGTAAGAATTATACGATTTATAGTTTGTTATGTCAAAGGAAACTTAACGAAAATACTGTAGTTTGCCCGCAAATTGTGATAAAATATCAGTAAATATTTAAAAACATCAGAAGATTGGAAGTTGGGATGCAGGCATGCAGATGCATTGTCGCGAAGTTTTTACTGTGGTTTTACGCGTCTGTCCGTCTAAGTTGTATTCTTAATTGTTTCTAAAGAGCATAAAATGTTTATAAAACTAAACCGCAAATTATTATTGTCCGTTTCCGCCGTATTTTTTTTCGCGGCGGCCAATGTATGCGCGCAAGCCGTAAATGTATCCAGTTATACCGGTCTTGCTTATGCCGTAAGCCCAAGCGTTCGCGCGACAAGCGTAACGTTTACTACGGCTGCTGTAAATTATACAAGCGCTCTGGATACGATCAATTACGGCACTGAGCCTAATCCGGTTGTTTTTTACGGCAATGGCGTAACGCTTGGCGGAGGAGGCATTTACAGACTGTTTAATTTTTCAAACGCGAATGTTTTATTTCAAGGCAATATAAATTTCACGGATGGAAATGGCACGACGTACGGCGGGGCCATATACAATGATTATTCAATAATGACATTCATAAGCGGAGATATAATATTTACCGTTAATAAGGCGACAAATCCATATGGTTCCGGCGGAGCGATATATAATATAAATTCAACAATGACATTTACAAGCGGCAATATAATATTTAACGGGAATGAGGCAAGCCTGTCTACAGGCCAATCTGGAAGCGGCGGAGCAATACACAATAGAGATAGTTTAATAAATTTTGAAATGTCTTCCGGGGATACTGTAATATTCGGCAATAATACTGCAAGCTGGGGCGGAGCGATATCCAATATCAATTCAACAATGTCTTTCAAAAACGGGAATATAGAATTTGTCGGGAATATAGGAGGGAATTATTATGATATCGCAGGACCTCCGGGAGGAGGGGCAATATACAATCATAACAGTTTAATTAATTTTGAAATGTCTTCGGCGGATACTATAATATTCAAGGATAATACAACGAATAATTCAGGCGGTGCAATAGAGAATTATTATAATAGTCAGATGGATTTTAAAATAACTTCGGGAAGCGCAATAATATTCAGCAGCAATACGGCGCGTTACGGAGGAGCGATATCTAATACTGACAATTCAACAATGACATTCACAAACGGAGATATAATATTTATTGAAAATATGGGAGACGGATTAGGCGGAGCGATATCCAATATCAATTCAACAATGACTTTCACAAACGCCGATATAATATTTAGCGGAAACAGCGCTGTGAATTATACCTATATTTACGGTTATGGCGGAGCGATATATAATGAGAATTCAACAATGGCATTCACAAGCGGCAATATAGCGTTTAACGGGAATACGGCAAATTACGGAGGAGCTATACACAATAGCACCAATGGACAAACAATCTTTATAAATACGGATATAATATTTAGCGGAAATAGCACTGCAAGCGGTTTTGGAGGAGCAATATTCAATATTGTTTATTCAACAGTGTCATTCATAGACGGAAATATAATATTTAGCGGAAATAGCAGCGCTGTTAATGGGGGCGCGATATTCAATGGATACGGTTCAAAAATAATATTTACTAACGTTAATGTAATTTTTAGCGAAAATAATGCTCAGTCGAACGGCGGAGCGATAGTTAATAGCGATTATTACGGATTTGACAGCGGATTTATCGATTTTATAAACAGTGAAGTAACATTTTACGGCAATATCGCCGGAATGTACGGAGACGGAGGCGCAATATATAATACCGGATCAGTTATCAATTTTACCGACACCATTGTAAAATTTGAAAATAATAAACCATCCGGAAATACTTATCGTTCCGGCGGGGCGATATACAATGAGAATTCAACAATGACATTTACAAACGGGAATGTATTATTCAGCAACAATATGGCAAATTCCGGAGGCGGGGCGATATATAATATAAATAACAGCCGAATAAATTTTGAAATGTCTTCGGTAAATACAATAATATTCAGCAGTAATACGGCAGGCGGAGGCGGTGCGATATACAATGAGAATTCAACAATGACATTTACAAACGGGAATGTATTATTCAGCAACAATATGGCAAATTACGGAGGCGGGGCGATATATAATATAAATAACAGCCGAATAAATTTTGAAATGTCTTCGGGAGATACTGTAATATTCAGCAGTAATAAGGCAGCGATATTTAATGATAGCAATTCTATAATGACATTCAGAAACGGTGATATAATATTTAGCGAAAATATTAACGGAACGATAGTCAACGGCGCTCAAATAAATTTTGAAATGTCTTCGGGGGATACCGTAATATTCAGCAGTAATACGGCCGGCGTAGGCGGAGCGCTGTTGAACACAAACGGTTCAATAACATTCACAAACGGCAATATAATATTCAGCAGCAATACGGCGAACGAGATGTACGGCGCCGGAGGGGGAGGGGCGATATACAATTACAACGGTTCAAAAATCTCATTTGCCGGAAGCGCCGTTATTTTCAGCGGCAATGCGGCAATTGATTTCGGCGGCGCAATATACAATGAGAACTCACTCATATCATTTACAGACAATAATATAATGTTTAACGGAAATAGCGTATATATAGGTTACGGCGGCGCGATATACAATGATAATGCTTCAACGGTGATATTCACAGACGCTGATGTAAAGTTTATTGAAAATGCCGCAGGCGTATATTTGTACACGGATGGCTACGGCGGCGCGATATGCAATTCCGGCGGTTCAACAATAGCATCAATAGACAGCGCCATAATATTCGGCGGCAATACTGCAAGCTGGGGCGGAGCAATATGCAATATTAATGATGCAATAATAACATTTACAAACAGCGATGTAATGTTTGTTGAAAATAAGGCCTGTGATGGCGGCGCGATATACAATGGGTACACAATGAACTTTGCATCGTCATTAGTAAACTTCATAAACAATATCGCTGATGCGGGCGGAGCAATATGTGCGTCATACGGTTCTAATACGAATTTTAGCGGAGGAGAAATAAATTTCATAAACAATGAAGCCGTCGCATACGGAGGGGCATTGTATATAAGCGACGGCACAGTGTTGTTTAATACCGATGGCGGCGAAGTTATCTTCAGGGGAAATAAAGCGAACGGACAAGCCAATGACGCGTACATGACAAATGGAGCGAAGTTAGGCATAAGCGGGAGCAATGCTATAAGATTTGAAGGCGGGATATTAACCGATACAAGCGGAACCGGAATAGAAATAAGCAAAAGCGGCAGCGGGGCAATGTATTTAGGCGGAACAAACAAGATATGGGGGGATTTTAATATAACCGAAGGCGGCATAATAATGCTTGCGGACGCGTCGTATGAGGGGAAAGCTTTGGAGCTTAAAGGTACAAGCACGTTAAATATGTACAACGGAACGGTAAATACCGTAAGCGTCGGCAATTTTAAAAGCATTACAAATTTAAGCATGGATGTGTTTTGTGACGGGACAAACGATGAGATAAAAGCCGTAACCGCAAGTATATACGGCAGTATAGACATATTTGCGGGAGTAGGAAGATATGATCAGCAAGAGTATAAATTGATAATAACGGGCGGTACTGCGTATTTGGACGGAACATTCTCAAGCAGTTCAATAATCAGCGCGTTAGGCGGCGGATATTTAGATTACAAACTGGAATATGAAGACGGGATAGTAAAACTGATATTAGACGGAATAAGCACGACGAATTTCGGAGCAATAAGACCGCTGACATATAATCAGAGCGAGACGGCAAAAGCGTTTAAGAAAATATCGGAAGATTCAGGGGCATGGCATGATGTATTAAACGCGATGGTGATAAAACAAAACAAAGGAACTGAAACAGATATAGCGGAAGTAAAAGATTTTCTTGCGGGAACGTCGGGATATTTTCTTGCGAATGTGATAAGAAATATGGCTGCGGACAGCCCGAACAATGAAGTGTATGATAAGATAAGAAATAATAAACGGCAATTACAGATCAACGACAAAGGCAAAGAAGAAGATACAAACGGCGGATTGTGGGTGCAGGTGAAAGGCGGAATAGAAAGTTTTAAGGAAGATGAAAATTCTTTGGAAGATTACAAAGACGTATCAATGGGAGTGATGTTGGGGTTTGACAGGTTTATACAGAGAGAATACGGCGGAGATTTGATATGGGGAATATACGGAAGAATAAACAAAGATAATGCGGAGCAGGGCAAACACAAAGCGGACGGGAATAAGAACGGATTGGGATTGTACGGAGGATATTTAAGAGACGGTTGGGAATTAAAGGCAATGTTATTGGGAAGCTATGATAAATTTAACACGGAAAGAGCGGTTATTGGACATACGGCAAAAGCTGAAATAAATGCGGTGACGATAAGCGCGGATATTGAAGCGGCGTTGAGAATAGGAATAAGCGAAACAACGGATTTCAGGCCGTTTGCGGGAATAGAAACGCAAAACGCGATGTACGGAGGATTTAAAGAAAAAGAAGCGGGAATATATAATTTGGACGTAAAGGCGGGGAGTTATTTAAGGAGCGCGGCGAGAATTGGAGCCGGATTGGAATACGGGAAAGGAAGATGGATATGGCATGCGAATGCGGAAGGAAAATATATAATAGCAGGAACTAAGCCTGAGGTAAAGAGCGAGTTTGAGAAAACGGGAGCAGAGTTTTACAGCAGGGGAGCGCAAGAAGGGGCGATACAAATTGGAGTCGGGCTGGGAGCAGCCGTGAGGATAGCGGAAAAGTGGAGGATGTTTGTGAACGGAAATTATTATGGCGCGGATAAATACCGGAACATATACGGGAATACAGGAGTGAGGTATATAATAAGCGGAAGTATCAGGGATGAAGCGAAGCTTCGGGAAGCTAAGCTTCAAAAATCAAATCTTCAGGCAGAAAGAGAAGCAAAGCGGATTCAAAAAAAGCTTAATGCCGAAACTCAAACCCAGGCAAAAGCTGTGGAGAAGGCAAGAATAAAAGAAGAAAAGGCGTCAGCTGAAAAAGCGCGGTTTGATGCGCAACAGAAGAAAAAATTGGAAAAGACTAATGCGAGGAAGGTAATAGAAGAAGAAGCCGAAGCGGCCGCATTGGTTAAAAAGCGTATGCAAGAAGCTGAAAGGCAAACTGCTTTGAAAGCTAAAAGAGAAGCTAAAGCATCCGAACTTGCAAAAAAACAAGCCGAAGCCGATGAAAAAGCAAGAATAGCTAAAAAAGAGGAAAAAGCTAAGCTTCAGGCAAAGCTTCTGGCAAAGAGAAAAGCCGAAGAAGAAGCCGAAGCTAAAAAGCGGACCGAAGAAGCCAGAAGAAAAGCCGATGAGAAAGCAAAAGCAATAAAATCGGCCAGAAAACAGGCGGAAGAAGCCGAGAAAGCAAGAATAGCGAGAGAAACCGCGGAACTGAAGGCGAAGCAGTCTGCCGAAGAAAAAATGCGCAGGGAAGAAGAAAGAGTTCAGAGGCAGAAAGAGAAAGAAAATGCTGCGGCAAAGAAAGCTGTTGAGAAAGCCGAGAAGCAAAGATTGAAAAAAGAAGCCGCGGAAAAAGCCGAATACGAAGCCGCGCAAAAAGCCGCTGCCGCGGATTTGGCTGTAAAAGAAAAAGAATCAAAAGAACCGGTTCAAAAAGTTTCTTCGTCTGAAAGCGCCGGACTTCCGGAAACTGCCGTTGATGTTTCGGTTAAAGAAATTTCACAGCCTGAGACCGCGGAAAACCCTGAACCGGCAGCAAGCGCCGCTAAAACGGAAACCGTAAAACTAAGCTATGTATTCCCGCAGACTATATTGTTTGCCGGCGGCAATCAGTTTGATCTAGCTCCTGACGGAGTGAGAGAAGTTTGGAGAGCGGCGGAAGCGATAAAAGAGTACATGGAAAAAAACCATAATGAAAAATTTAAAGTTGTTGTTGAGGGGTATACCGATTCCGGCGGCGGCGAGGAAATAAACAAACAGTATTCCTTGAAAAGAGCGGCGGCGGTTGCCAATGAGCTTGCCGACAGCGATATAGATTTTGAGATAATCGAACCGAAAGGTATGGGAGCGGTCAACTTTATCAATAAAAATAATACTCTGTCAGTCGAAAACAGAAGAGTAGAGTTAAAATTGATAGAAATACGTTAAAAACGGCAGACTCCTGATGCGTCTAATCTTTTGATTTTCGGTTTTACAAAAAGGTTTATAATGAAGTTTATAAGAAATTTTGCCGCGGTTTTATCAATTCCGATTGTTGCCGCTTCGGCGTATACGTTAATAAGAACTTTCCTTGATTTTACCGGAAAGAGCACGGACTATTATATTCCGTTTTGGGTTGGGATTTTGTGTTATGTTATTTTTCAGATAGCTTTTTATAAACCTATGCGCACATATGTTTTCGGACATGAATTGACGCACGCTTTTGCCGGAATATTAAGCGGCGCGAAAGTTAAAAAATTTAAAGTAGGAAGCGAGTCCGGACATGTTGTTTTGACAAAAGACAATATATGGATAACCCTTGCGCCGTACTTTTTCCCGATATATACTTTTGCGATCATAGTAATTTATTTGTTTTTGGGATGGATTACGGATATAAAACCTTTGTATCCGTATTTTCTTTTTTTTGCCGGCCTTTCGATAGCTTTTCATGCCGCTTTGACCGTATATATAATAGGCATAGGCCAGCCTGACTTGAAAGTTTACGGGGTTTTCTTTTCATATGTGCTGATAATCGCCGTAAACGTTGTTGTTTTTTCTTTGCTTATGGCTTTGGTTTTTCCGGATGAAGCGGATTTGAAAAATCTTTTTATGGCAATGTACGGCAACAGCATAGATTTTTACGTGTTTTTGCATGAAGGAATTATGCAGATAATTACGGCATTTGAAAAAACTTAAAAAAGAGTGAAAAGTGAAAATAAAGTGTTTTCACGAAGCGAAAACGCGTTAATTAGGTTTCGGCAAAACCGAAACACAACAACTCCGCTCTTCACTCTGCCGTTAAAAAGGGGTTTTATGGTAAGCGTTCCTAAAGACGAATTAAAAAGAAAAGGGTTTCATTTATTGTCGCTTATTTATGCGTTTGGATATTGGCATCTTGCTAAAAGTACGGTTATTTGGGGATTGGCAATAGCTGTTACGGCTGTAGCATTGCTTGAAATATTAAGATTTAATGTTTCCGCCTGCAATGAGTTTTTTTGTAAAAACTTTAAAGGGTTTTACAGGGAAGAAGAAGCGAAAAAAATCAGCGGACTTATCGGCACATTGTCCGGAGCTTTGATAACGATTTTGATTTTTCCAAACAAGTATATGGTCATGGGGAGCTTTTTGTACCTTGCATTCGGGGATTCGGCCGCGGCATTGATAGGCAGAACTTTCGGCAGACACAAAATTTTCTCCGGAAAAAGTCTTGAAGGCAGCATTGCCTGCTTTGCCGCATGTTTAGCGGCGGGACTGTTTCTGTTTAACTGGAAATTTGCATTGGCCGGCGCGGCGATCGCCACGGTCGTGGAAGCCGTTCCTTGGCCTATAAACGATAATTTTTGGATGCAGATATTAAACGCGGGGTTATTGACCCTGCTTGGAACGGTGATTATATGGGCAATATAAATAATGCCGTAGAAGTACGCAGTCTGGTAAAAAAATACGGCGATTTTAAAGCCGTAAACGATATAAGCTTTGATATAAAAAAAGGCGAAATTTTTGCTTTCTTGGGTCCTAACGGCGCCGGAAAAACGACTACCGTTAAAGTTTTGACGGGACTTTTAAAGCCGAGTTCCGGCGAAGCTGAAATTTTAGGTATGAACGTTTTGACCGAAATGGATTTGATAAAAAGAAAGATCGGTTTTGTTCCGGACCAGCCTTACGTTTATCCGTATCTTACGGCTTTCGAATATATGAGAACGATCGGAGATATTTATAAAGTTCCTGCGGAGCAGCAAAAAAAGATCATACCCGAGCTTTTTGAAATGTTTGAGATCGTCGACATGTCGGATAAAATAATAGATTCTTTTTCCCATGGGATGAAACAGAAGCTTGTTATTTCAGGAGTTTTGCTTCATAAGCCGGAAGTTATGTTTCTTGACGAACCGCTTGTAGGCCTTGACCCTAAAAGCGCGAGGATCGTCAAAGAGCTTTTTACAGGGCTTTCAAAGAGCGGCACGACGATATTTATGTGCACTCATGTTTTGGAGATAGCTCAAAAGCTTGCCGACAGAATATGCATTATTAACGACGGAAAAATTCTCGCTTTGGATACTTTTGAAAACCTGCGCAAAAAAGACGGCCTCAGCGCGGATTTGGAATCGATTTATCTCCGCCTAACAGAAACGGCAGGGAGCAGGGGGTAATTGTTGTGCAGGGCTTTGCTTCGCTTAAAAACTGCTCACTGCCGTTAAAAGAGGTTTGATGCATCATCTCATAAAAATATCTATTCTTTCGTTTATTAACCGTCTGAACTCTTTAAAGTTTAAGGATAATTTTAAAGCGGCGGTTTTTATTTTTATCGGGATAAATATAGTGTTTGCCGTATTTGGAGCTTCGTTCGCTTTCCTGAAATATATAAATTCCGTCGCAGTTGCCGGGCCTTTGATAGTTAACAAACTCCTTGCTTTGATTTTTATCACGGCGTTTATGATGACGGCATTGTCCGCGGTAATAGTGTCTTTTTCCACGATATATTTCGGCAGGGACATAAAATGGCTTTTAACTTCTCCGATAAAGTTAGGCGACATTTTTTCATTTAAAGCGGCGAACTCTTCTTTTTACGCTTCATGGATGGTTTTTGCCGCGCTGGCTCCTTTTATGGCGGCTTTGGGGATCGTAAAAAACGCCGATTCGCTGTTCTATGTTTTTTCGATCGTTTTTGTTTTTCCTTTTTTGGCATGCGCAAGTTTTAGCGGCATAGGCTTTACTGTTATCGTGATGAGATTTTTTCCGGCTGCCAAAATAAGAAACTTAATATTTATAATAGGTATGGTGTTTTTCACTTTCGTATTGGTTTTTATAAGGCTGGTCCAGCCTGAAAAGTTTGTGAGCTCCGAAGGTTTTGAACTTTTGTCGCAGTATTTGGGGTATTTGGACGCGCCGACGGCAAAATTTTTGCCTTCATGGTGGTATACTTCGGCGGTGACGGGTTTATTGGCAAAAGATTTCGGAAGAATTTTTATTTATGCGGGACTGCTTTTCGCAGCTGCGGCCGTTTTATGGTTCGGTATAAAATTTCTCGCAAAAAAATTTTATATGGAAGGCCTTAACGAAGGGCAGGCTTTTGCTTCGTCCAATATACAAAAGAAATCTTTTAAGCCGAGAAGTCCAGTTTTTGCAATATTTCAAAAAGACGTAAAAGTTTTTATCAGGGATTCAAACCAATGGTCGCAGGTTTTGATACTGGCTTCAATAGTGCTGGTTTATTTATTCAGCATGTATAAACTGTCGTTTGAAACGATAAAAATGCATAATACCATGTCTATAGTAAATTGCGCCCTTGTCTGGTTTGTGGCGACGGCGGTTTCTTTGAGGCTTTCGTTTCCGCTTATAAGTTTGGAAGGAGAAAGTTTTTGGTTTTTATTGACAAGTCCCTTAAGCCGTATGAAACTTTTTATTGAAAAAATAGCGTTCGGGGCAATTCCCGTTTTTGCCGTATCGATGATTTTGATGTTTGTTACAAATTATATGCTTGGGATTTCAAAGCCGGTTTTCATTATAACAATAGCCGCTACCGCCGCGATGTCGCTGCTTATAAGCTGTTCGGCGGTTTCTATAGGCGCCATTCTTCCAAAATTTAATTATTCAAACATACCGCAGATAGAGTCTTCCCTCGGCGGTCTGGTATTTATGCTTTTTTCACTTTTGATGATAATAGTCAATATTGTGATCATCATGCAGCCTTTAAGGATGTTTTATTCAAAAAACTATACGGCATTGCCGTTTTTCGAATATGGGATCGTTCTGATATTGCTTGACGCCGTTTTCTTTGTTATTATCTTTAGCGCGGGATATAATGCATTAAGAAGGATTGAAAAGTGAGATATATTTTAGCTTTATTATGCTTATTTTGTTTTGCGTTTTGCAATGCGGAAATCAAAGTTTTTTACGCCGACGGGTCTAAAGACTCAAAAAAAGTCGCGTTGACTTTTGACGACGGGCCTGGCAAAGCAACGGAAAGGATCCTTGAAATACTGAAAGAAAAAGACGTAAAAGCGACGTTTTTTATGCTTGGCAGAAGAGCAGCTGAAAATCCTGCGGCGGCAAAAAAAGCCGCGCAGGAAGGGCATGAAATAGCAAGCCATACTTACGACCACTTCAATTTTTATAAGTATACGGAGGAAGATAAAAATGAGAAAATAGAAAGCGAGCTTTTGAAATCTGAAAAAGCAATAAAGAAAGCGACCGGAGTAAAACCGTATTTAGTCCGTTATCCTTACGGATATGCCCGGCAGGACGCGCAAGACACGGCAAAAAAGCACAAATATTTTGTGATAAACTGGTCATTCGGATGCGATTGGGATTTAAAATTGACGGAAGAAGAAATGTATGAAAAATACGCCGGCGCAATAAAGAGCGGCGCAATATTTATCATGCATGATTCAAGCACTAAAGCCGTAAATATTCTTGCCGGTTTTATAGATAAGATAAAAGCGGAAGGATATGAGATCGTGACGGTAAGCGAACTGCTTGAACTGCAGGTAAAATATAAAAAGTAAAATATAAAATATTAACGTCAAAAACATACTTTTTACATTTTATATTTTATTTATATTTCTTTTAATCAGTATTTTTTCTTATCCGGAAGCATCTTCCATTCTTTAAATGGAAGATTTTTGTTTTTATTTTCAATAAATATTTGTCTGACTTTTCTTTTGTTTGAAGGTTTATTCAGCTCTTTAAAAATTATTTCGTCTTTAAATCCGTATTTCGCGGCGGTTTTTTTGCCGGCGCAGCAATAAATTTTTTTTATTTTCGCCCAATAAATCGCGCTTAAGCACATTGAACAAGGTTCGCATGATGAAAAAATTTCGCATCCGGATAAATCAAAACTTTTAAGTTTTTTAGCGGCTTTTCTTATCGCTTCCATTTCAGCGTGCGCCGTAGGATCATTCTTTATTATTACGGAATTATAAGCGGAAGAAATTATTTTTCCGTCTTTAACGATTATCGCCGAAAAAGGTCCGCCTTTTTTGTGCTTGACATTTTTTACGGCAATGACTATAGTTTTATCCGCAAGCTTATTTTTGTTAATGTTCATTTCAATATTATAGCAAAACATTAAAAAAATAAAAAAAATTATTGCAAAATTTCTAACATTATTATATACTGCTTATATGAATATAGGCTGGTAAAGGAGGTGAATCCTAAATCCGGCAAGAAGTAAAAAAAATAAAAAAGGAGAAAGCTATGAAAAAATCAAAAGGTTTTACACTTGTAGAGTTGATCATCGTTATCGTCATTGTCGGTATTTTATCAATTGTAGCAGTACCTATTTACAGAGGGTACACAAAGAAAGCCATAGCAACCGAAGCTAAGACGCTGTTAGGTTCAATTGCAACGTCTCAAAAGGTGTACTATGCAGAATTCGGCATGTTTATTCCGACTGGCGGAACCATAGGTTACTTTAAAGAACTTGATATTGACGCGAGAGCTAATAAATATTTTCCTGACTATTCATCAACTGCAAATAACACCGGTACTAAGACTTTCACCGCTATTGTAGTCGGTGACAATGCTAGTGCGGCAAGCGGCATCACCTTGCAGATGATTGGATCCGAAGAAGGAACCACTACAACATTGTCAACAGGTCTCGATTAATAAGAATTAGTATTCCACAGCCCTTTGCGAATGCAAAGGGCTGTTTTTATTACGGGAAATGAGCTATACTATATTATGGGGATTATATAAATGATAAACAATAATAGAGGGTTTACATTTGTTGAAGTCGCAATTACTGTAATTATTGTAAGTATGCTTTCCATTATTGGAGTTTTCGTATACAAGAAACATATAGATAATGCAAAATACAATGAAGGCATGCGTTTGTTGGAACTTATTAAAGAACAGCAGGATCTGGCTCTGTCTTTTGCTTCCGATAATTCGAATCCTTTTATATTTAAATTTTATGATGAAAACGACATCTTAGTAGCAGACAAGGACGTTATTGTCAGCTCGACTGTCATGTTTAACAGGAAAGATCAGAACTTAGGATATTTCAGGGTATATCCTCAGCATAATAAATATTTTAAAAGATTTAAAATCAGAGATCCGAGAGATGATGAGAGGGTTAAATATAATGTTGCCGGATACGGATATGTAGTAGAAACGTATTGTTATGCAAGTGAAGATGATGCTCTAAGCAATAAAGTTCAGCTGACATTGAGATTGATAGGTTCTTCGGAAGGTTCGTATACCGTTATAAGAGAGTAGTTGATGTTTTTATAAGTTCTCCCGCGTGCTCGAGAGCTGTTTTTGTTATTTTTTCGCCGGAAATCATTCTGGCGATTTCTTCTATATGCTCGCCATTTGTAAGGATTTTAGCCATAGTGCGGGTTCTTGAATCTGAAATTTCCTTATAAATTTTTATATGCGTTTTTGCGAAAGCCGCTACCTGCGGCAAATGGGTTATTGAAAATACCTGTTTATTTTTTGAAAGTTCCTTGAGTTTTTTTCCTATTTTTCCGCCTTCTTTTCCGCCTGTTCCCGTGTCTATTTCGTCGAAAATTGCCGTCATGTCGTTTCTGAGTTTGGAAGAAACTTCGATCGCGAGCAGAACTCTTGAAAGTTCTCCTCCGGACGCGGTATCTTTAAGCGGAAGGATTTTTTCGCCTTTATTCGCGCAGAACATAAATTCTATTGCATCGTAACCGTCGGAAGACGGTTCCTTGAGTTCAAATTTTATTTCAAACGCCGCGTTTTTCATCCCTAAATCTTCAAGCTCGGCAGCCGCGTTTTTACAAAAATCCGCGGACGCTTTTTTTCTTTTCCAGCTTATTTTTTCACAAATATCGTTTAGCAGTTTGGTGTAGATCTGCAGTTCATTTTCAAGTTTATCGGCATTTTCCTGATAATCCCGAAGAACTTTTAATTCCTGGTCGGTTTTTTCTTTGTATTCGATTATTTCCGCAATCGTTGAGCCGTACTTTTTTTTAAGTTTTTTTATCAGCTCTGTTCTTTCAAGAGCATCATTTAATTTTTGAGGGTCAATTTGCGTCTGCGAAAGGATTTTTTCCGTTTCTCTGTAAGATTCTTCCGCCTGATAATAAGACTGCTCAATAAGCGGCAATGCCTCCGACGCATCGGCTCCGAGGGTGTTGATAGTTTCTATGTTTTTCTTTGCTTTTATTAAATTGCTTAAAGCGGGATTTTCTCCGGAGTATAAAAGCGATATGGTTTGTTCGCATAATGAAGATATTTTTTCGGCATTTTTAAGTTTCGGCAGTTCCGTTTCAATTTTTTCGTCTTCTCCGTTTTCAAGTTTCGCGTCTTCAATTTCCTGAACCTGAAAAACGTACAGATCGATTTTTCTTTCTCTTTCTGCTTCGGATAAATTCATGGCTTCGATTTTTGCTTTTATATCTTTAACTTTGCAGTATATTTCAGCCGCTTTTTCTTTTAAGTCAGATATTTGCGCCGCTTCGTCAAGAATTTCCAGCTGGGAGTCGATATTTAAAAGCGAGTGTTTTTCATTTTGATTGTGAAAATCTATTAAAAAACTTCCTATTGACGCCAAAGACGATATATTGACTTGGGAATCATTAATAAATGCCTTGCTTTTTCCCGTGTTTTCAATTGTTCTTCGCAATATTATCGTATTTTCATCGTCAAAAGGAATGGATAAAGAATTCAGATACTTTCTTATCTGCGGATTTTTAGATTCAAAAGACGCCGAAATCGTGCAAATGGAACAGCCGGAACGTATGCTTGAAGAATCCGCTCTGGCTCCGGTCAAAAGTTCAATGGATTTCACAAGTATTGATTTTCCCGCGCCGGTTTCGCCTGAAATGACTGTAAACCCGCCGTGGAATTCAATGTTTAAATCTTCGATCAATGCATAGTTTTTAATGTTTAGATTTAGTAACATAACCCATTTTAATGAGTAATTAGCAGTGAATAATGAGTAATTATTGTGCGGGGCAAAGCCCCGCGTATAGATCATGTGCGCTTTGCGCACTCCACAACTACTCATTACTCACTACTAACTACTCATTGCCGTTTTAAACTCCCCAATGCAGTTTCTTTTTCAATGTTTCAAAATACGGTTTGCTGCAATTTTTTATGAGTTTTAATTGTTTTCTGTAAAGAGAAAGTTTTACTTTGCTGCCGTTTGCAACGGAAAAATTTTCCTGTCCGTCGATCGATATCAAAATTTTTCCGCTTTTGTTTTTGTTGTTTGCTTGCAGATCAACTTCGTTTTTATCTGAAAGTATCATAGGCCTTTGAGTCAAAGTATGCGGGCATATAGGAGTCAGAATGAACACGGGAAGATTAGGAATTACAATAGGGCCTGATGCCGCAAGCGAGTAAGCCGTGGAGCCCGTTGGCGTGGCAAAAATTATTCCGTCGCATTGGTAATTTGTCGTGGATTTTTTATCAATATTTACCGCCACATTGATAAGCTTGCTTCCCGAAGCGGAGCGTACTACGCAGTCATTGGTGGCAATTCTTTTAATTCTTTTTCCGTTTTGTTCAAACTCGACGGAAAGTAAAACTCTTTTTTCAATTTTGATCCCGTATTTAAAAATGTCTTTTAAAAGCGCGTACGCTTCGTCGGTGTCGGTATCGGTCAAAAATCCCAAAGAACCGAGATTGATCCCTTTAACGGGCACGGATAAAGGCGAAAAAGTCCTCACCGTTTTAAGCATTGTTCCGTCGCCGCCGATCGACAGGACAAAATCCGTTTTTTTTGCTTTTACCGAATGAGAATCGCAGACAAAAACCCTGCATTTGTTGTTTTTTAGCCATGCGGCAATGTCTTGGGCAAGCCTTTTCGCATTGGGTTTTGTTTTATTGTATATTATTCCGGCGCTGTATTTCATTGTTTTCCCTTTGACGGCAGGTAATAGGTAATAGGTAAAAGGTAATAAGTATTGTGTTTCGGCTTTGCCGAAACCTATTTACAGGTTTTCGCTTTGCGAAAACACCAAAACCTTTTACCTCTTACCTTTTACCTTTTCTTTCTTTTTATAATATCTTACTAATATGCTATAATTTTAAAACTTTTAATAAACACATTATATATAAAAATGCATATTTATAAAAGGCGGTCATATGTTTTGGCAAAAAGAAATTGAAACTGCGTCACGTTCCGAGATCGAAAAATTTCAGCTTCAAATGCTCAATGATACGATATCGAGAGCAAAAAAATCCAAGTTCTACTCCAAACAGCTGGAAAATGTAAATATCGTTAAAAATATAGAGCAGCTCAGAGAACTGCCGTTTACGACAAAAGAAGATTTAAGAAACGGGTTCCCTTACGGTTTTCTCACTGTGGATTTAAGCGAAGTCGTAAGGCTGCATTCTTCTTCCGGAACCACCGGAAATCCCACCGTAGTTTATCACACGGCTCAGGATTTGCAAAACTGGGCAAATATTTCGGCAAGATGCATGTATACCGCCGGAGCAAGAAAAAATGATGTTTTTCAAAATACTATGGGATACGGACTTTTTACCGGCGGGCTTGGTTTTCACTACGGAGCGGAAAAACTTGGAATGATGACTATACCTATCGGCCCGGGAAACAGCAAAAAACAGTTCTGGTTTATGAAAAATTTCGGGACTACCGTAGTGCATATTCTTCCCAGTTATGCCCTTAGACTTTACCACAGTATGAAAGAAGATGGGGTTGACCCTAAAAAAGATTTAAAGTTGAAAATATTTTTTATAGGCGCGGAACCTCACACGGAAGAGCTGCGCAGAGAAATACAAAATTTGTACGGATTAAAAGCTTTCAATTCTTACGGTTTGTCCGAAATAAGCGGTCCCGGAATGGCTTTTGAATGTCCTGTTCAGGACGGTATGCATATTTGGGAAGATTTTGTAATTCCCGAAATTATAGATCCGGATACCTTGGAAGTTTTGCCGGACGGACAGGAAGGCGAATTTGTTTTGACATCGATAAACCGGCAGGCAATGCCCGTGATAAGATACAGAACAAGAGATCTGACGAGGATCATCCCGGAACTTTGCCCTTGCGGCAGAACGCATCGCAAAATTGCTCGCATTAAAGGAAGGACCGATGATATGATGATTGTAAACGGCGTCAATATTTTTCCGGTACAGATAGAAAAAACCATTATGAATATTCCGCAAGCCGGCAAAAACTATATAATTGAAATTATGAAGAAAGATTATATGGATAAGTTATCGGTCAAAATTGAAATAAACGAAAATACTTTTGACGGAACGCTTGAAGATCTCGAATGCCTAAAACGCAAAATAGAAGCGGAACTGAAAGCCGAAACGGGCGTTTCTCCGACGGTGACTTTTGTGGATCAGGGAACTCTTCCCGTAACGGAAGGAAAAGCAAAAAGAGTATACGATTTAAGACAGGTAAAAGATAAAAGGTAATAGGTAAAAGGTTTTGCTGTTTTCGCTTTGCGAAAACCTATAATTAGGTGTCTCTAAAAACCCTGTCCACTCCGTGTCATTCCCGCGGAAGCGGGAATCCATGTTTGTCGTTGTCGTCGAGAAAAAAGCAACGTGGATTCCCGATAGAGACATTCGGGATAAATAGGGGTTTTTAGAGAAACCCAATTAGGTTTCGGCAATCCTGCGACTGCGCGCAGGACAGGCGCCGAAACACAATACCTGTTACCTTTTACCTATTACCTGTCGTTAATGGAGGTTTTATGCCATTTCATTTGTCGGTGTTTTTGGAAAACAAGCCGGGAAGGCTTGAAAAAATAATGAAAGTGCTTGCCGAAAATAAGATAAATTTGAGAGCAATGTCTCTTGCGAGCGCCGGTAATTTCGGAGTAGTAAAACTTTTGGTCAATGATCCGCAAAAAGCTTATGACGAACTTAAAAAACAAAAAATTACCGTTACTGAAAGAAAAATAGCCGCCGCCGTTCTTGAAAACGTTCCCGGCGCTTTTTATGATTTGCTTCAAAAACTTTCAGCAAAAGGAATGAATATAGAAGATTGCTACGGTTTTCTTCTTAACGACGGAAAAACCGCCGCGATGATTTTAGAAATTGAAAATCATCCTGATGCGGAAGTCGTTTTAAAAGAAATCGGCGTAAACGTGCTTGATGAGGATAAGATTTATAAATAGGTAAAAGGTAATAGGTAACAGGTAATATGTATTGTGCTTCGGCGCCTGTCCTGCGCGTAGTCGCAGGATTGCCGAAACCTATTTTAGGTTTTCGCTTTGCGAAAACACCAAAACCTATTACCTTTTACCTATTACCTATTATCTGCCGTTAAAAAGGGGATTAAAAATGGCATCAATTATTGTAGTATCGTTTTTTGTTATCGTTATGATCGCCGCGGGTTTTTGGGGAATGACAAAAACAAAAACCCTTAATGATTTTTTTATCGGTTCAAGAAGTATCGGGCCGTGGGTTTCGGCTTTTGCATACGGAACAGCGTATTTTTCCGCCGTTATTTTTATAGGTTTTGCAGGAAAGCTCGGCTGGGGTTACGGTCTGAATGCGCTTTGGATCGCATTAGGCAATGCTTTTTTGGGAGCTTTTCTTGCATGGATAGTTTTAGGCAGAAGAACAAGAAGGATGACTCAAAATCTGGACGTTGTCACAATGCCGGAGTTTTTGCAGGAAAGGTACAGAGGCAAATATTTCAAAATAATAGCTGCCGTCGTGATTTTTTTATTTTTGCTTCCTTATGCGGCGTCTGTTTTCAAGGGGCTGGGATATTTATTTGAGGTGAATTTTAATATTTCGTTTAATACGGCCCTTCTGATAATGGTCGCCATAACAGGCGTTTATCTTATTATGGGCGGATATTTTGCGGTAACGATCACGGATTTTATTCAGGGTTTCGTAATGATAATAGGCGCTGTTCTTATGGTTGTTATTTTGACGGGTAAAGCTGGAGGGCTTGTCGCTTCGATCCAGCAGATATCCCTTAATTACCATACGCACATTACATCGGTCAGTCCGCCGAATTATTTAATGCTTGCGGCTTTAGTTTTTATGACGTCTTTCGGCGCATGGGGATTGCCTCAGATGGTGCAAAAATTTTATTCGATCAAAGACGAAAAAGTTATTAAGATAGCCGCATTTGCGACTTTGGGTTTTGCGCTTATTATTGCCGGCAGCGCTTATTTTACGGGAGCGCTTGCGCATATTTTTTTCGAAGCTCCGGTGACGTTTGCAAGCGGCGCTCCGAATTTTGACGCGATGATCCCGGAACTTCTGATAAAATATCTTCCGGAAGGCATTATGCTTGTAATACTTCTTCTTATTTTGTCGGCGTCGATGTCGACGCTTTCCGCTTTGGTTTTGGTTTCCGCGTCCAGCGTCGCGATAGATTTGTATAAGGGGCATGTCAATCCGAATATTTCAAAAAATAATTCCGTTTTTATGATGCGTTTCTTAAGCGGACTTTTTATACTGATCTCCTATTTTATCGCAAGATATGAAATTTCGTTTATAATAACTTTGATGTCTTTATCGTGGGGCGTCATATCCGGAGGATTTTTAGCCCCTTACGTTTACGGCATTTACTGGAAACGCACGACCCTGATAGGGGCAAAAGCCGGTATGTTTAGCGGAATAATTTTGGCGATCTCGCTGTTCTATATATTAGGTCCGGCAAAAGCGCCTTTAGCTTCAAGCATCGCCATAATAGTTCCGTTTTTTGTCGTGCCTTTGGTAAGTTTATTTACAAAAAAGCCAAATCCGAGAATAATCGTGAAGGCTTTTAAGGGAATATAAAAAAGGCAATTACAAATTACGAATTACAAATTACAAATCAACGACAAAACAGCATTGCCGCTCTGTCGTTGCAGTTGATTTGTAATTTGTAATTCGTAATTTGTAATTGCCGTCAAAAGGGGTTATAATGAAAAAAATTATTTTTATTTTAAGTTTAATGTTTATTTATGTTTTTGCGTTTGCTGACGCGCTGCAGGACTGGGCGGATTTTGAAACTCAGCTGAGAAAAGGGAACATTGCCTCGGCTGAAGCGGAGTTTTACGCAAAAAAGCTGACGAAGAATTTAGTTGATTATACCGAAGATAAAAATATCATCGAAGATATGACGTGGGCTTTTCCCATAAAAGGTTATTCCAGAAAAGATATTGCCGACATTAAAAAGTTTTACAAAGCGCTTGTTGAAGCGGCGTCAGAGACAAAGTTTTTTGAAGGCGACCAATTTTTAGGACAGAAATACATTCATATTGAAGTTTCAACAAAAAACGCCTCAGCTCCGGCTGATGTTGTCGCCGCCAATAACGGAATAGTCATTTATGCTAAAAGAGGCGCGTTAAATTCCGTAAGCGGAAACTGCGTATGGCTTTTTAATCCCGCCCAGAATTTTTATATCTATTACGGATATTTAAGAGATGTCGACGTAAAAGTCGGAGATATTGTAAAAACCGGAGATAAAATAGGAAACATAAGACCTACAAAAAAAGGCTACAGTTTAAAATTCACGGTCCTGACGTACGGCGACGATAATTTTGGATTGTATCCGTATCTCGACGATATGCTTTAACGGCTTAATATTGACTTTTTTTGCATTGCGATATTGCATAATATTTTTGCTAAATCCCCCGAAATATCTCGACTGTAATGTCCTAGGAAGTTTATTTACCTTCGCATACTCCCGTTTTTATGAAATTTTTTATCGGAGTACTTATAATAAAATGACGGATTGTTTTTCATCAAAAATCTCGGCGTTCCCAGCCATATCAAAATCAATTTTATTTTCTTCAACGCTAAGTTTGATAACTTCAGGTTTTTCGCCCTCGGCAAAAATCATTTTTTTGTTTTTTATTTGGTTTGATACGTCTGTCTCGTTAAATCCTACGAATGATATTTCAGCTTTCTTTATTCCCGAGAAAGATAAAAACTGCAGAAATGAATCTATGTAATATTTGTCATACCTGTCCGTCTGCTGGTAAAGCATAAAAGCGCTTAGACCATTGTTTATTGACTGTACGGCTGTAATGTTTTGCCCGCGGTAAATGTTGAACGCAACTCTGTCTTTTGCAATAAATTTCGGAACGGTTATGCCGCAAAAACTTATTATCAGGCATATTCCGGAAAAAATAAAACGTTTTTTATCTTTGAAACGCGTAATAAAGAAAAGGAAAACAAAAAACAGCGTCAGCTGCCAAATTTCCGGCTTTGCGGCAGCCGCCGTTGAAAAACTAAATCCTGCCGAAATATTGACGGCAGTAAGAATAAAGTGAAGAATTATCGAAATAATAACCGACAAAAACAGCGAAATATAAGAAAAAATAAAAGTAAAAAAATAAAATATGAATCCTAAAGGCGTTATTACTCCTATCAACGGAACCACAATTATATTTGCTGCAAAAGAAATTAATGAAACTTTCCCGAAATAATACATGCAAACCGGAATAAGAAGAAGCTGCGCCGATACCGTAACCGAAAAAACTCCGCAAAAAAACTTTAAAATGCCGTTTTTTATATCTCCAAATATTCCAAAAATATCTTTGTAAAAATATATTATCCCTATCGTCGCTGCATAAGACATGTGAAACGAAGCCGTAAAAAGCTGCTGAGGCTGAAAAAGTAAAATAAGAATAGCCGAAAGAGCCAGAGAATTGTAAATTAGAGGTTCTCTGTCCAAAGCCAGCGCTATTAATATTGATGAAAACATTATTGCCGCTCTAAGCGCGGGCGGATTTGCCCCTGTTGCCAGCGCGTATAAAAAAATAAAGGGTATGCTTAAAAGAGAGGCTTTTTTCAATGAAAGTCCGCAGAGCTTCAAAATAACCAAAATCATGGCTCCGACAAAACCTACGTGCAGCCCGCTTACCACAAGAACGTGCATAAGGCCCGCGTCGATAAAATTTTCTTTTGTCCGAGGGTCTATAGAAGTTTTATCGCCGATAATTATGGGTTTTAAAATATCCGCATACGCTTTCTTAAAATAATTGTCTATTTTTTTTACTATATCCCGCTGCAGCCAAAGCGCGAATTTTTTAACGGGGTTCGGTTTTGACTCTATGTATTCAAAAGAATAAACTCTAAAGAGCGTATAAATCCCGAGCCTTGCCAAATATTGCCGATAATCGAAAACCAAAGGGAAATCCGCTTCTTTAGGTTTTGAAATTGCGCCTTCAATGTTTATTATGTCTCCGTAAGATATTTTATATCCGGCGGGAGAGTTGACGAGTATTTTTTCATTGACGGAAAATTCGTTTATGCGCTTTGCCTGCAGTATAAATTTTTGTCCGTATTCCGTAATTTCCGGATTTGAAATAACTTTGCCTTCGACGGAAACCGGTTTATTATACTGCGTAAAATACAGCAAAAAACTTTGTTTTTGAGGATCAAATATGCCGATGCAGTCAAGAAATATCAAAAACGCGGCATAAAACAAAAAAACAGTTATGACGGGGCGCTTAAATATAACGGGCGTTTTTAAAAACTTTGTTTTTGCCGTCATTGCCATAAAACTTGTTTTGAGTCCCGCGGTTTTGTTCTGTATAAACTTCGTTGAACGGGAAGCAATCCGCGTTAGCCGTTTCAAAAATTTTGTTTTTGGAGATGTCTTGACGGGTTTATTCATTTTTACACTTCGCTGTCTTCCAAAACCGTAATTTCAAAAATTCCTTTTCTTTTTTTATCGGTTTTAACGGTAATATAATTGTCCGTCAAGGCTTTTTTATCGCCGATACTTACGGCTTTTCTTTTTTTGCCGGTATTTTCGTTTAAAAAATTCTTTCTTTTTAATCCGTCAATTTCAAAAAGATCGTTTGAACGTTTTTTTATTTCATCAGGATGAACTTTATTCCCAAATCCGGAAGCCTTTGTGCCTTCCCTGTCGGAATACCGGAAAATATGCAATCTTGCAAAAGGCATTTTTTTTATAAAATCGCAGGTTTCTTTATGATGTTTTTCCGTTTCTCCGGGAAACCCCGTGATAATATCGCTTGTCAATGCAAGCTCAGGGAGCTCGGTAATTATGCTTTTTACTTTTTTTTCAAAACTTGCCGTATCATAATGCCTGTTCATTGATTTAAGAATTTCATCGCTTCCCGACTGAAGCGGTATATGAAGATGCCTGCATATTTTATCGGGATATTCTTTCATTGTTTCAATCAGATTATTATCAATTTCGTTTATCTCAACAGACGATATCCTAATCCTGAATTGCGAAGGTATTTTTACTATTTTTCCAATCAGAGTTGGCAATGTCAATGGGACGAAGGATGTGGCCACGCCTCCGTCCTGCTGACCACGCCATTTCCCTACGTGTATTCCGGTCAGGACTATTTCAGGGTATCCGTTATTTACAAGATTTTTAATTTCTTCAATGACGGTTTCGGCAGGTTTGCTCCACAATTTATTGCGCACATAAGGCACTATGCAGTAACTGCAAAAGCTGTCGCATCCGTCCTGTATTTTTACAAATGCCCTTGAACGTTTGTCAAAACCGCGTATTATTTGTTTTGACGGTTCGGAAAACAATTCAGATTTTTCCGTAATGATTTGAATTTCAGGGAATTTATTTTTTATATATTCGGCTTTGTTTTTCACAAGACATCCGGTGATAAATATTTTCTCAGAGCGTTCAAACTTCGATACTTTACGCAAAAAATATTCGCACTCTTTATCCGCTTCAGCGGTAACGGTACACGAATTGAAAATGATTATATTGGCTTCCTCGGGCTTTAAAGCCTGTTCAAAACCGTCCTTTTTGAATTTTTCCGAAATCAGCTGCGTTTCATACCGGTTTACTTTGCAGCCGAAGGTGTGTATATAGTATGTTTTCATTTCGATCCGTAAATTCCGAAAGAATTAAATATGAGCACGCTTGCTGCGACAGCGGCCGTTTCAACTCTTAATATGTTATGTCCTAATGTTATTGTTTTGATTCCGAGATTTCTTGCAAATTCAATTTCTTCATTTTCAAAACCGCCTTCTGGGCCGATAAATATATTCGCGCCGGTAAATTTGCCGGCGTTGATTATGTTTGCCGGAGGAGTATTATCGCTTTCCCACGGAAGAACATTAAGGCAATTTGCATTTCCCGCCGCCTTTTTACACGCGGTTTTGAAATCGGCCGGATTGCTTATTTTCATTATGTCATTTCTTCCGCACTGAGAACTTGCGGCAAGCGATATTTTTTCATAACGTTCAAGTTTATTGGAGGAAAAAGACGTATTCACGCTTCTTTTGGTATTTATCGGAATTATTTCGAAAATGCCGAGCTCTCCGGCTTTTTCTATCAGCCATTCAAACCTGTCTCCTTTTGGGATAGCCGTAAAAAGAATTACTTTGAAATCTGGCATTTTATAAGACGATGATATTATTTTTCCTTCAATAAACTTTTTTGAGACGGCGGTTATTTTGGCTTTATAAGAGTTTCCAAGCCCGTCGAAAATCATTATTTCATCGTCTTGCGCAAAACGCCTGACATTTGCGACATAATGCGCCAGTTCATTATCCATTGAGAATAAATTGTTTTTAATATTTTCAGGTTTTACATAAAAATGCATTATTGTTAACTCCTATAAATGATGTATCCATATTATACATAATTTAATAATGCAGAACAGTCATGATTGCTAAATCCGTTTCCATTTGACAATAATACCGGCAAATACTAGAATAACAAACTATATGAAAAAAATAATCAGCTATCCTTTTGCATTGCTGCGCAGAATGTATGACTGGACTGTGAGTTGGTCGCATAAAAAAAGTTCCGGATACGCGCTGTTCGGCATAGCTTTCATTGAAAGTTCTTTTTTCCCTGTTCCGCCGGACGTTTTATTGATCCCTTTGGTGGCGGCTAATCCCAAAAGCTGGTGGAGGAAAGCCTTGATATGCACGGCGGGTTCTGTCAGCGGAGCGTTCCTTGGATATTTTATAGGCGTTCTTTTTTATGAAACAATAGGAATAGCCATCATAAATTTTTATAATTTGCATGATTCCGCGGCTACTTTGAATAAAATGTATGCGGATAATGCTTTTATAACCATATTAGCGGGAGCATTTACTCCGATACCGTACAAACTGATGACAATACTTGCGGGTTTCAGTAAAATTTCTCTGCTGATTTTATTTGCCGCATCAGCGCTTGGAAGAGGCGGAAGGTTTTTTATAGTAGCCGCGGCATTAAGGCTGTTCGGTCCCAAAATACAATATGTGATAGAGAAATATTTTAACATCCTTTCCGTAATATTCTTTGTTCTTTTGGTTTTGGGTTTTGCTGCGGTTAAATATCTGTTTAAGTAGAAGATGAGTCCTTTTCAAAAAATTTGACATCTAAAAGATTTTTGTTGTATAATCAACAGATTACTGATACAAAGGTTCTTTTTTCCTTTTCAATAAAAAATTGTTGACGGGGGTGTGGCAGAGTGGTCTAATGCACCAGACTGTAAATCTGGCGGGCTTGCCCTTCGGTGGTTCAAATCCATCCGCCCCCAATCTAACGGCAGGTAAAAGGTAATAGATAAATAAACACAACATCTTTTATCTATTTCCTGTCGTTGTGCGGGAGTAGCACAATGGTAGTGCTCCAGCCTTCCAAGCTGGCCACGCGGGTTCGATTCCCGTCTCCCGCTTATTAACGGCAGAGAGAGTAGAATTTAGATATCGTTTCGCAATAAGTTTTGTTAAAGCCCGCACACGTTAACTGCTCTATTAAACCCTGTAGTTGTAAGTGCTTTGCCGAGGTGGCTCAGTGGTAGAGCACCTCCTTGGTAAGGAGGTGGTCGTGGGTTCAATTCCCATCCTCGGCTAATATTTATACGGCAGCAAAATATATAAACCAATAAAATTTGGGGGAAATAAAATGGCAAAAGAAAAGTTTGACAGAAGCAAGCCGCATGTAAACATAGGAACAATAGGGCACGTGGACCACGGCAAAACGACATTGACGGCAGCGATAA
>JGI24702J35022_10000009_pt1 | contig 81427 bp, 69 predicted proteins | sample TergutTh196P4_FD_35022 | JGI IMG/M metagenome (IMG submission 35022) | reverse complement strand
CCTGCCGACGATCCAGCGGAGGCGGTCAACGGCAGCCTGTCCGAGCCGAGCCTGGTCGTGATTACCGGCTTGTCCGGCGCCGGCCGGACCGAGGCGATGCGGGCCTTTGAGGACATGGGCTACTTCTGCATCGACAACCTGCCCCCCTCGCTGTTGATGAACCTGGTCATGCTGGCCGGGCTGTCCGGGCCGGCCAGGCGGCGCCTGGCAGTGGTCTGCGACATCCGCGCCCAAGAGTTCTTCTACGAGCTGAACACGGAGCTGGAACGGATCCGGGAGGTCGGCGTGAAGGTCAGCGTGCTGTTCTTGGAGACCTCCAACGAGGTCCTGCTCTCCCGCTACAAGTCGACCCGGAGGCGGCACCCCCTAAGCGGCGACGCCATGACGATCAGCGCCGCCATCAAGCTCGAGCGCGAGCTCTTGGCCAGCGTCCGGGAGATCGCCGACTTCATCATCGACACCTCCAACACGGACATCCGCGAGCTTCGCCGCCGCATCTACCAGGCGTTCAGCCAGGCCTCCGAGCAGGAGGCGATGGCCGTGACCATCTACTCGTTCGGCTTCAAGTACGGCATCCCCATGGAGTCCGACCTGGTCATGGACGTGCGTTTCCTGCCAAACCCCTTCTACAACCCCGACTACCGCGACCTGACCGGGCAGGACGACAGCGTGCGCACCTTCGTACTGGAGTCCGGCCAGACCCAAAGCTTCTTGAACAACTGGTTCGGGCTGCTGAACGTGGTGATGCCCGGCTACCTGGCCGAGGGCAAGCAGCACCTCTTGATGTCCATCGGGTGCACAGGCGGGCAGCACCGCAGCGTGGTGATAGCCGAGCGGACCGCCGCCTACCTGGCCGAGCTCGGCTACAGGGTGTCGATCCTGCACCGCGACCTGCCTTTGGCCTTGGCGGAAGGGTCCGATGGATAAGAGCGCCGGCACTGTGCGGTCCGTGGTGATCGGCGGCGGCACAGGCGCCCCCGTCAGCGTCCGGGCTCTGCTCAGCCTGGGCTACCAGGTCTCGGCCGTCGTGGCTATGGCCGACGACGGGGGGTCGACCGGCCTGCTGCGCGAGCAGCTCGGCATCATCCCTCCCGGCGACATCCGCAAGTGCCTGGTCTCGATGGCCAGCGACCCCGACTCGTATTGGGTGCAGGCCTTCGTGAAGCGGCTCGACTATGTCAACGGCCACCCCTTGGGCAACCTCATCCTGACGACCCTGCTCGACGTCTCCGGCTCGCTGCCCAAGGCTATCGAGCTCTGCGAGGGGCTGCTGCAGGCCAAGGGGCGGGTTTATCCCTCTACTTTAGAAAGCATCGAGCTGTACGGGCAGACGGTCGACGGGGAGAGGCTCTTCGGGCAGGCGGTCTTGACCAAGTCGCAAAGCGCCCTTCACTCCGTGGCGCTGCGCCCTAGCCGGCCGGAGGCCTACCAGCCGGCCTTGGAGGCGATATCGGAGGCGGACCTGATAGTGCTCGGGCCAGGCTCGCTGTTCACGTCGATCATCCCCAACCTGCTGGTCCCCGGGGTGTGCGAGGCGATCGAGGACAGCCGGGCGGTCAAGGTCTTCCTGTGCTCGCTTGCCGACATGCAGGGCGAGACTGGCGGGATGACTGCCCTTGAGCACACCAAGGCACTGCTGAGGCATGGCATGGAGGGTATTTTGGACATAGTGGTCGTCCATGAGCCCGAGCCCTTGCCCGATTATTGGCAGTTCGTGAAACGCGTGGCGATCAGCGGGCCGGACCAAGAAGAGATAAAGTCCATGGGACTGGGCTTGATAGTGCGGTCCCTAGTCGACCCGATACGGCCCACCTGGCACAGCGTCCCGGCCTTGGCCGAGCTGTTCTCAGAGATTGCAGCCAAACAGGCACGGCCCGCAACGGGCCAAAGGAAGTGAGTGACAGTGTCGTTTACCGCTGAAGTGAAAGACGAGCTGAGCCGGATCATCCCCGAGCAGCCAGCGGCTAGCAAGGCCGAGCTGGCCGCCTTGGTGCTTATCCAAGGCCGTATTTCGGGCTCCTACCGCCTTGAGCTGACCACCGAGACAGCCGCCGTGGCACGTACCATGGTACGCCTGCTGCATGCAACCTACCATTTGAAGACCGAGATCGGGACCCGTAAAAGCCAGCTGCACAAGACTTTCAACTACCAGATCACAGTACCTGCCCAAATCGGCCTGGTGGAGGCCTTGTTGGACCTAGGGGTCATCAGCTCCCAAGGGGTCGAGCTGGGCATCGACCCGAACCTTGTCGACCGACCCGAGAACATAGCGGCCTTCCTAAGGGGGGCCTTCCTGGGAGGCGGCTTCATCTCGAACCCCCAGGGCGACTTCCATTTCGAGTTGAACTGCCCGAGCCAGGCCCTGGCCAACGGGCTGGTCGCCCTGATGCTCTCTTTGAACATCCCTGCCCGCTCGCTCAGCCGCCGGAACGCCTGGCTGGCTTACTTGAAGGGGTCGGAGGCGATAACCGACTTCCTGACCTTGGTGGGGGCCCATGCTAGCCGGCTCTCGATGGAGAACGTGCTGGTCACAAAGTCGCTGCGCAACGACATCAACCGCCGCTTGAACGCCGAGATAGCGAACCAGGCCAAGTCCATCGATGCCTCGTTGGAGCAGATCAAGACGATCCGCTACCTGGCCGAGACCAAGGGCCTGGACTCGTTGCCCAAGGCCCTAAGGCAGCTGGCCGAACTGAGGCTCACGCACCCTGAGGTCTCCTTGCGCGAGCTCGGCGAGCTGGCCTTGCCGCCCCTGTCAAAGTCGGCTGTGTACCACAGGGTCCGGCGGATCGAGGCCATCGCCCGCGACCTGCAGGAAAGCAACAACGACGACCTAGTCAAGGTCGAGGGCTACTGATTTTCAATAATAGGAATTCTCAGGCATTTGGATCGTCCAATGCTTTTTTAGTTTGATGGTGTGGAGAAGAACGTGAGTGTCCATATAAAAGGAAAGATGTATTAGAAAGGAGCTCTATATGGCCATAAAGGCAGGAGTAAGCGGGCTTGGACGTATTGGCAGGCTTACCTTACATGCTATGATGAACAATCCTGAATTCGAGGTAATAGCAATCAACGACTTGACTAAGATCGACGCTATCGCACATTTGCTGAAATACGACTCTGTGCACGGGCGGATGTACCAGACGGTCGAAAAGCGTGACGACGGGGTTGTCTTGGACGGCACCTTCGTCAAAGGACTTTACTCCCGTGACGTCTCCCAGCTCAATTGGGGCGAGCTTGGGGTCGACATCGTAGTCGAGGCAAGCGGGAAGTTAAACGATGGCACATCGGCTGGCGGGCATATCGTCTCAGGGGCTAAAAAGGTGATACTCACAGCTCCAGGAAAAGACATCGATGCTACTTTGATAATGGGCGTCAACGAGAAAACATATATTCCAGAGCTGCACCACATCGTCTCCAACTCGTCCTGTACGACGAACTGCCTAGCCCCATTGGCAAAGGTGCTGCAAGACGAGTTTGGCATTGTGCGTGGCTATATGAATACCATTCATGCCTACACCAGCGACCAAAACATCCTAGACGGGACCCACAACGACTTACGCCGGGCCCGCGCAGCTGCACTGTCACTGATTCCCACAACCACTGGTGCTGCTTCATCGCTATCATTAGTCTTGCCGGAACTTGAAGGCAAGCTCGACGGCTTTGCCACACGCGTCCCAACGCCAGACGCATCGATGATCGACCTGACTGTCGAACTGGGCAAGGACGTTTCGGTCGAAGAAGTCAACGCTGCGATACGTAGGGCTGCCGAAGGGGCGATGGCAGGCATTATCGAGTATTGCGAGGACCCGATAGTATCTGTGGATGTTATCGGCAACCTTCATTCGTGCGTCTTTGATGCCAACTTGACTATGGTCCTAGGCGATAGCAACTCGCTGGTGAAGTGCGTGGCTTGGTATGACAACGAGAAAGCATATGCTCATCGTGTAATGGATCTAGCAAGTTATATGATGACAGCTTAATAATATAAGCATTAAGGCCTGGTTTGGCGTTAGTGCTTAATCCAACTGAAGGAGGAAGGGTATGAAGCTAGTCAATGAGGCTAACTTACCAGGTAGCAGGGTTTTGCTCCGAGTCGACTTCAACGTCCCTGTCGAAGACGGGGTAGTTGTAGACGACACCAGGATCCGATCCGTACTACCGACCATTCGCTACCTGCTTGACAATCAAGCGCGTGTGATCATAGCGTCACACCAAGGTAGGCCCAAGGGGCAAGGGTATGAAAGGGAGTTCACACTGGCACCGATAGCCGAAGCCCTTTCAAGCCTTTTAAAGATTCCTGTAAAAGTAACGCATGACGTGCTAGGCATGCAGACGTCGGCTGACTGCGAGGAGCTTCAGCCGGGCGAGGTCTTAATGCTCGAGAACTTGCGCTTTGATGCCCGTGAGCAAGAAAACGACACCGAGTTTGCCTGGGCCTTAGCCTCTCTTGCCGACATCTATGTCAATGACGCCTTTGCCGCCTCGCACCGGGCGCATGCGTCAATTGTCGGGGTAACGCAGTTCCTGCCCAGTTTTGCCGGTTTTCTCCTATACCGTGAGATAGAGACCATCCACCGGATGACAACACGGCCTGACCGTCCTTTTGTGGCGATTCTCGGCGGGTCGAAGGTATCCGATAAGATCGAGGTCATAGACTCGCTGTTTGATGTTGTCGACGGGCTGATCATCGGTGGGGCTATGTGCTTTACGTTCCTGGCTGCCCTTGGCTATTCGGTCGGCGGCTCACTCGTCGAGCCCGATTGGATTGAATGGGCAGGCGAGGCGATTGCCAAAGCCGAGTCGAAGAACGTCCGGCTGATGCTGCCGACTGACGTGATCACCGCCAAGGAGATATCGGAGTTCTCGCTGACTACCACCTGTACCGTCGACAATATCCGCGACGACGAGATGGGCTTAGACATCGGCCCCCAGACGTCCGATGCTTACTGCGAGTATATCAACGAGGCCAGGACAGTGCTTTGGAACGGCCCGATGGGCGTCTACGAGCTGGCTCCCTTTGTTCAAGGGACCCGAAAAGTCGCCACGGCTGTCGCCATGAACCAGAAAGCGACGACTATCATCGGTGGCGGCGACACCATTGCTGCTGTCAGCAAGTTCGGGTACAACGACCTGGTGTCCTTCGTCTCTACTGGCGGTGGGGCCTTGTTAGAGCTGCTCGAAGGCAAGGACTTGCCCGGGATAGCTGTTTTGCAGTAAACAAGGCATGCACTTTTAGCACCAATACAATCACATCTTGCAGGTCAGGCAGGCAAGGTGTATAAGGCTTTAGGTTTTTTAAAACGTGGAGAGAGCATGGACGAGCGAATGCCGCTTATTGTGGCTAATTGGAAAATGAACAAGACTGTCAGCGAGTCAAAACAGCTGGCAAACGAAATAATCAACCAGATCAACCAGTCATACCTCTATGACATCGACGTCGTGCTTTGCCCGACCTTTGTCAGTCTGGCCAGCCTCAGCGACATCCTGCGCGAGAAGAGGTCGGCCCTGCTCCTCGGTGCCCAAGACGTCTACCCAGCCGATGACGGCGCGTTCACGGGAGCAGTCAACGCCCGCATGCTCGCTGACAACGAGGTCGATTTTTGCATCATCGGGCACTCCGAGCGCCGCCGTTATTTCAACGAGTCGGACGATGACGTGGCGACGAAGCTAGAGGCTTTGATAAACATGGGGATAAGCCCGGTCCTCTGCCTAGGCGAGAGCCTGGAGGTCCGGGAGAGTGGGCCCGACCTGGCCATTGAGTTTGTGCTAAGGCAGCTGAAGGACACTGTCAGCCAGGTCGCACTGTCTGGTTCGGACTGGGCGTTGGCCGGTTTGGTGATCGCCTATGAGCCGATCTGGTCGATCGGCACCGGCTTGACAGCCTCTGCTGAGACAGCCCAGGAAATGGCCCATGCTATTCGCGGGGAGCTAGCCTCATTGCTCGGGGAGCCGGCAGGCCAAACCAGCCGCATCCTTTACGGCGGCTCGGTCAATGCGAGCAATGCTGGCGAGTTTGCCCTGCTAGACGACATAGACGGTTGTCTGGTCGGTGGGGCCTCGCTCGACGCTGGCGAGTTCAGCGAGCTGGTTGCCACATATTACTTAAAGCACCTTCAATACATTCATCAATAGGATAAGACCATGCCAACCCTACCAAGCAAAACCCCTGCGCTGCTAGTGATCCTCGACGGGGTAGGAATAGCACCGCCTAGCCCCAGCAATGCCGTCACCCAAGCCGACGCCCCCTTCCTGCACGGGCTCTTCTCGGGCACTCAATGGCCTTACCGCGAGCTGGCGGCCAGCGGACGGGCGGTCGGCCTGCCTGTCGGGCAGATGGGAAACTCCGAAGTCGGCCATTTAAACATCGGGGCGGGCAGGGTAGTCAACCAAGACTTGACCCGTATCGACTTGGCAATCGAGTCGGGTGGCCTTGTCAGTAACCCTGACTTGCGTAAGGCTATGCTGGAAAACAAGGCCAACGACAAGCGCCTGCACTTCATCGGCCTGCTCTCCGATGGGGGAGTGCACAGCATGAACACCCACTTGGAGGCCTTGCTGACGATGGCTGCCGAGATTGGGAATACTAAAATCAGCCTTCATATAATGCTTGACGGCCGTGACGTTTTGCCTGATAGCGGTATTGACTATGTACGCGGCCTAGAGTCGTTTCTGATACGCCTTAAAACCGACTACCCCAAGACAGACGTGCAGATCGCATCGGTCGGCGGGCGGTTTTACGGTATGGACCGCGACAACCGCTGGGAGCGGATCGAACTGGCATACGATTCGATGGCCAGGCCCAGCGCCGGAAACGTGCGCATCGACAGTGAGGCTTTGGCCTCCGAGCTCGTCAGGCAATCCTATGAAGACGATGTTTTCGACGAGTTCATGGTGCCCGTTGCCCGTGACACGCACGGTATCGCTGACGGGGAGTCGGTAGTCTTCTTCAATTTTCGACCGGACCGGGCCCGCGAGCTGACCCAGGCCTTTATCGACCCCCGGTTCGAGCAATTCTCCAGGCCGATGCTCAAGGACATCCAATTCGTCTGTATGACCGAGTACGACACAGGCTTTGCCGCATATGGGGCCCATGTGGCATTTCCCAAAGAAACGATCGACAACGTCTTGGCCGACTACTTCTCCACATTGGGGCTTCGCCAGTTGCATATCGCTGAGACCGAGAAGTACGCCCATGTCACCTTTTTCTTCAACGGCGGCATCGAAGAGGCAAAGCCAGGCGAAGAGCGCATCTTGGTTCCCAGCCCGAAGGTGGCAACATATGACCAAAAGCCCGAAATGAGCGTCTATGAGGTCACCGAGGCGCTCGTCGAAGCCATCGAGTCCGAGGCTGCCGACGTCTACATCGTCAATTTTGCCAACGGGGACATGGTCGGGCACACCGGCATCCAAGCAGCAGCCGAGGCGGCGATCGTAGCCGTCGACCGGTGCTTGGAGCAGCTTATCGACGCTATCCTAGCCAAAGCCGGGGTGGCGATCGTCACAGCCGACCACGGGAACGCCGAAGAAATGCTTGACGAACAGGGGCATGTCTGGACGGCCCATTCGACCTCGCCCGTACCTTTTGTGGCAATTGGGGATAAGACCATCGGCATCGACCAGCGAGACGGCGCTTGTTTGGCAGATATCGCGCCGAGCCTGCTCGATTTGATGGGATTGCCGGTACCTGACGAGTTCACGGGAAGGTCACTGGTCCTTCGGTAGCCCAGGGACTTCGCTAAAGCAGCAGTGGGACGGTAAGCCGGATTCTGTCGTGGAGGGCCATTTATCTCGAAACGACGTCACCGCCGTCTTCTAGCGAGCTACCCGAGCGCTAACCGGGCAGGCTTAAAGCGCGCTCCTATTTGCCCTTGCTCCGGATGGGGTTTGCCAAGCCGCTGCATTACTGCAACGCTGGTGCGCTCTTACCACACCGTTTCAGCTTTTCTCCTGCAAGGCAAAGGGGCTTAGGGCCACTTCGTTGCAGGGGAGTCTTCTTTTCTGCGGCACTGTCCGTCAGGTCGCCCCGCCCAGCTGTTAGCTGGCATCCTGCCCTGTGGAGTCCGGACTTTCCTCACGCCATCGGTCATGCGTCATAAACACAAAAACCAACCGACGCGCAGCCCTCTGTCCCACTGCTAGCAGCAGTATACAGGATACAGGCCTGTTTATACGTAAAATAAATCCACAACAAGGTTCTGCAGCTTTTTTTGCCACAAACCGATCTGTGTGGACTTCGCACTGTTTGGCCATATTAATGCAGCAGGATGTAGGGACTCACCATTATCAGATATCGATACCAAACTGACTCGTTCATAATGCTATCGTGCAATGGAGTGAGACAATGCTTGGCGTTTGTCAGGCTATTGGAGCCAAGGAGTAAAAAACCAGCTCCAAAGCCTATTGACGCACTTAGGCATATGCAGGTTTTCGCGCAGGGCAGGGAGTAGCAGGACAGCTACCAAGAATACATTCGACTAAGGGCATGGCTGCCTTGTTCCGGCAGCGTCTCAATAGCTTGTTTGGCGAATTATCGGCTTCGTCGATTACTTTTTTCTTGCTCTTGGATTAAGGATAGGGTATTGTCTTAGGCTCAAGGGATAAACAGTTAAACCTATTGGAGGACTCATGCAGCCTGATCCAGAAGAAGTAGCCAGCCGGATAAAGTCCCTGCGGGAAGACTTGGATATCAGTCCTGAGGACATGGCTGCCCTGACCGGCCGCTCTGTCGCAGAGTATATCGCCCAAGAGTCTGGAGAGGCTGACCTAAGCTTTACGTTTCTCTACAAGGTCGCGTTAGCCCTCGGGGTCGATGTCATCGAGATCCTCACCGGCGAGGCACCGAAGCTTACCGGGTATGAGCTGACCCGCTCAGGCGACGGCCTTTCCATCCAGCGGCGGCTGGGTTTTGAGTACTTGCACCAAGCCCCCTTCTTCAAGGACAAGCTTTGTGAGCCTTTTATTGTCACTGCCCCCTATCTTGAGGAAGAGCAGGGCCAGGCAATCCACCTCTCGTACCACAAAGGCCAGGAAATCGACTACATCATATCGGGGCAGCTGCGCTTTGCCTACGAAGACCATATCGAGGACTTAGACGCCGGCGATACCCTGTTCTACGACTCCAGCCGTGGACATGGGATGATTGCGATCGGTGGAAAGCCATGCGTCTTCTTAGCGGTTGTCATAAAAGACCCAAACGAATCCCCTTCAGACAGCATCAACATTCTCTAGGCGCTTTGGGCTGTATGCCTCAAGCGCCGCGAGCTTCAAAAAAACGATGCGTCCGGGCCGGACAGGCCCACATTAATAAGGAGGATTTAAAATGCGCGACATATTCAAAAGATACACTGACGAGGCCTATGACGATGACGGGCTGCTCACCCAGTTCAGCCTGCATTGGCCAAAAAACTATAACTTCGCATACGACGTTGTCGACGATATCGCTATAGCCGAGCCAGACCGCCCCGCTATGGTTTGGTGCAATCCAGAGGGAGAAGAGCACATCTTCAGCTTTGGCGATCTCAAGCACTGGAGCGACAAGACGGCAAACTTCCTAGCCGATGCCGGCATCAAGAAGGGGGACCTAGTCTTGGTCATCCTGCGCCGTCATTACCAGTTCTGGTTCGTTGCTCTCGCCTTGAACAAGCTAGGTGCAGTCATTGTGCCTGCGACTTTCATGCTCAAAGAACACGACTTGGCCTACCGGGTCAACTCGGCAGAGATCACGACTGTGATATGCACCGACCTTGGCGACATAGCAGAAGTCATCGACAACAGCCTGGCAGACTGCCCCAGCCTTCAAACCAGGATCCTGGTCAATGGCGGCAGCGGCGGCTTAGGCGCACGTAGCGATGTCGCCGACGACTCGGCGCTCAGCGGCCCTGAAGGCCTGTGCCAGCTTGGTGCCGACCGGTCGGGCTGGATCGATTTCAACTCCGGCGTCCGAGCATCTAGCGCCGACTTTGCACCCGTCGACACGCAAGCTGCCGACCCGATGATCATGTACTTCTCCTCAGGCACGTCCGGCAACCCGAAAATGGTGCTCCACGACGCTAGTTACTCCCTGGCCCATCTAGGCACGGCGCGGCATTGGCAGCAAGTGAGAAGCGATGGCGGGCTGCATTTCACGATAGCCGACACCGGCTGGGGAAAAGCTGTCTGGGGCAAGCTGTACGGGCAGTTCCTGATGGAGGCCTGTGTGCTGACCTACGATTACGACCGCTTTGACGTGGACGAGATCTGCAGGCTCATAGAGCACTACCGCGTGACGACCTTCTGCGTGCCCCCGACGATGTATAGAATGATCATGGCAGAGGACGTGAGCGGCTACGACCTCAGCTCGATCGAGCACTCGGTTACCGCTGGCGAGGCACTCAACCCGGACTTGTTTGCCAGTTGGTACGAGCTGACAGGCCTATACATCTACGAGGGCTTCGGCCAGACCGAGACGCCGGTCACCGTATGCAACATCAAGGGCATGAGGCCTAAGCCAGGCTCCATGGGCAGGCCGCTGCCGCTTTATGACATCGCGATACTGGACGCCGACGGCAACGAGTGCAGCACCGGACAGACTGGCGAGATCTGCCTGCGCATCGATACGGGAGACCCTGCTTGCCCCTATCCGCCAGGCATCATGCTGGAGTACTTCCGTAATGTGGAGAAGACCACCGAGGCGATACATGACGGCTGGTACCATTCCGGGGACCTGGCTTGGCGCGACGAGGAGGGCTACTACTGGTACGTCGGGCGCAACGACGACGTGATCAAGTCAAGCGGCTATAGGATTGGCCCCTTCGAGGTGGAAAGCGTCCTAGTCGAGCACCCAGCAGTACGCGAGTGCGCAGTAACCGGGGTGCCTGACGAGGTCCGGGGCTTCGTGGTCAAGGCCAGTGTAGTCTTAAACGAGGGCTATGTCGCCTCTGACGAGCTGAGCGAAGAGTTGAAGGACTTTGTCAAAAAAGAGACAGCCCCCTACAAGTACCCTCGCATTATCAGTTACCTGGACGAGCTGCCAAAGACTGTCAACGGCAAGATCCGCCGTGCTGCCATCCGTGCGCAAGACTTGGAGGACGCCATGTCAAGCACACCGCGTGCCCCTGAAGAGTTCGGCGGCTAGGCACGTCGAACGAGCCCTTATGTTTGATAAAACAAGGAGGCATTGATGAGCACAAGCCTCAGCCATGACCTGGCCGGTTCCATCGAGAGTACCTTGCTAAGGTATGACGCAAGCGAGATTGATATCGACGAACTGTGCACAGGAGCCATTTGGTTCCGCTTTGCCGGTGTCTGCGTCTTTCCTGAATACGTCAGTTATGCTGCCGGGCTATTAGCCAATGTTGCATGCAAGGTCGTCACCGTGGTGAACTTTCCAACTGGCGACTTCGCCCTGAAAGACACCCTCCGACAGATGCGCACTGCCGTCTCGGACGGTGCAGACGAGATCGACTACGTCTTAAATATCCCTGCTGCCTTAAAGGGCGACTGGCAGGCAGTGGCCGAAGACGTCAAAGCGGTTGTCGACTTGGCTCATGCCAACGAAAAAGCCTTGAAAGTGATCCTGGAGACCTGCCTGTTGACACATGACCAAAAGGTTAAAGCCTGCCTGACCGCCCTAGACAGCGGGGCCGACTATGTCAAGACGTCCACGGGCTTCTCCACAGGAGGAGCAACTGTCGATGACGTCAGGCTGATGCGGGCTACCGTTGGCGACCAGATGGGCATCAAAGCTGCCGGAGGCATTCGGGACAGGGAGACAGCGTTTGCCTTGCTAGATGCCGGTGCCAACCGCTTAGGCACTTCCAGCGCATTAGCAATCATCGGAGCTATAAAGTAATACTTTTTTGTAGAGCTTAACCTTTTGTTGAACAGCAAATAGCGTATACTAGTCTTCAAATATCTCTCCAGTGTCCAAACCACGAAAGGAGTGCGTGCATGAATGCTGGGAACACCCCCCCGCCTCAGCAACCGAGCTATGAGGTCCCGCCCGAACAAGCAGGCTACCAGTCCCAACCGGGACAAAGCGGCTACCAAGTGCCCCAAGGACAGGGCGGATACCAAGCACCGCCAGGTCAGACCGGCTATCCTGGCCAACCATACGGCCAGATGCCGAATGCTTACCCGGTCCGCCAGGGTTGGGGCAGTGCGCATAAAGACAAATGGGCGGCAGCTGCCCTGGCTTTCTTTCTTGGCATGTTCGGGATCCATAAGTTCTATCTTGGGTATAAGAACGAGGCTATGATAATGTTGATTGTAGCAATCGCTGGCTCTTTGTTGGCTGGACTAGGCATGATGGTGATGGCTGTCATCAGTACCATCGAGGCCGTCCAGTATGTAATGCTGACCCAGGAGGATTTCGAGCGTATATACGTTTATGGCACTAAGGCTTGGTTATAGGAGGATCCCTTGTATCAGTTATCCACTCTAGATAACGGCATCAGGGTCTACTCCGAGCGCATGGATAACGTGCGCTCGGTTTCTATTGGTGTTTGGTTTCGCGTCGGTTCCCGTGACGAACTGCCAGGCCAATATGGACTCTCGCATTTTCTAGAGCATATGTTTTTTAAAGGAACAGCCAAACGGGACGCCTTGACCATCGCCCAGGACTTCGAGTCGCTGGGAGCCGAGCAGAATGCTTTTACGTCAAAGGAATACACTTGCTACTACTCCCGGGTAGTCGACGACAAGCTTGAGCCGGTGTTTGAGATCATCGCCGACATGCTTACTGGCTCCTTGTTCGCCCAATCCGAGATCGACTCGGAGCGGGAGGTAGTGATCGAGGAGATAGCACGTTCTGAGGACAATCCCCAAGACTACATTTTTGAGCTGTTCAGCGAGGCAGCCTTGCCTGGCCACAGCCTAGGCCGCCAAATCGCCGGATCCCGCGAAAGTGTCGGCAGCTTCGTCCATGACGACTGCCTGAACTACCTCCAGGCACATTATCATGCTGATAACTGCATCGTCGTAGCCTGCGGCAACGTCGACCACCAAGCCTTGCTTGACCTGACAGACCGTTATCTCGGGTCGCTCCCAGGCGGAGAGCGTGCTGCCCGTGACGACGCACCTGTCAAGCCAGAGTCCTTCAAGCTGATGCAGAAAGAGACCGAGCAGGCCAACTTGATCTATGGGACTCCGGGCATCCCCTTAGGCGACGAAGACCGGTTTGCCACAATGCTTCTCGACACAGCCCTGGGCGGCGGTATGTCGTCTCGGCTTTTCCAGGAAATTCGGGAGAAGCGCGGGCTGGCCTATGCAGTCTATTCCACGTCAATGTCTTATATCGGCGAGGGAAGCTTCGTGATCTATGTCGGTACACGCCCTGATAACTTAAGAGAGGTCATCGAGATCATCATCGATGAGATAAAAAAGATGCTTAGCTTGGGGATGGACACCCTTGAGCTCGAGCGCATGAAAGACTACTTGGTCGGGCATACTGTGCTGTCGCAAGAGTCCACAGCCGCGAGGATGATCAGGCTTGGCACCAATGCAGTCAACGACCTGCCGATATATAGCTTGGACGAGGTGATTGATTTTCTGAGGGCAGTCAGTCTGGACGACATTACACGCGTCTCACAAAGGCTGCTGACGCCTTCTCCGACTGTTGCGGTGATATCGCCTTTCGCCACAGACGAGCTCCAAGCAGAGCTGGCAGCTTTAATGGGATAAGTGCAAACGATCCCTTATATTCGACTGTTGGCTGCTTAGGATATAAAGAGTTGGGAATAGACAAGAAGGAGGATGAGCACGATGACGAAAGTGATTTTTAATGGATATCTCGGGAGAATGGGCCGGACTGTGGTACCAGTACTAGACTCCGCTGAGGGAATCGAGGTTGTGGCGGTGTGCGATATTGCTTCTAATGAAGACACGCATACTCTGCCCTCCGGTAAGGTCGTCCCAGCTTTCAACGACTTGAAGACGGCTTTGGACAATAGCGACCCTACGGTATACGTCGATTTTACAGCTCCCGCAGCCTTAGAAGGCTCGCTTAGGACAGTCCTGCCGTATGGAGTGAACTGTGTGATCGGGACGACGGGCACTTCTCCAGAGACATATGCCGAGCTGTATAAGCTGGCCCCTGCCGGCACGACCTTGTTCTGCGCCCCTAATTTTACTTTGGGTGCCGTCTTGATGATGTCTTTCGCCCGTCAGGCAGCTGCCTATTTTGCCGATGTGGAAGTGATCGAGTTTCACCATAACGGCAAAGCCGATGCCCCAAGCGGCACCGCGATCACCACAGCCCGGCAAATGGCTGCCATCCGCAAAGAAGCCGGAGTAAGCTCTGAGAGCCCAGGGGCCGAAAGCGAGCTGGAGTACAAAGGAGCCCGGGGCGGCAACGTCGACGGGGTGCCCGTACATGCTGTCCGGGCATCAGGCTTCGTGTCTTCCCAAGAAGTCGTCTTTGCCTCTCCTGGGGAGATACTGCGCATCGTTCACGACAACAACGACTTAAGCGCTTACCTGCCAGGTATCCTGCTGGCAGTAAGATCAGTGGAAGAGCGTTCTGGCTTGATCATCGGGCTAGAGGAGCTGTTGGACCTGTAAGCCTGCAATACAGGCAGTTAATAACATGCCCCTGACACAGGGAGTTTAAAAAAACCTGTTCAGGGCATCGAAAATATGGAGGAAACCATGACAAGAACACCACCTTTCGGTCGTTTTTTAACGGCAATGGCCACGCCTTTTGGCCCAGACCTTGAAGTAGACTTGGACCGTGCCCAGGAACTGGCTGTAGACTTAGTGAAACGCGGCAATGACGGCCTGATAATCTGCGGGACGACCGGCGAGTCCCCGACCTTGACCAGGACAGAGAAGCTAGACCTCTTCAAAGCGGTAATGGATGCCTTGGACGGCTCTGCCCCAGTCATCGCCAATGTCGGCAACAACGATACTGCCGACTCTGTCGATTTCGCCAAAGAGGCTGCTGCACTGGGCGTGGATGGCTTGATGGCCGTCGTCCCGTACTATAACAAACCGCCTCAAGAAGGCCTCTACCAGCATTTCAAGGCTATTGCCAATGCTGTAGACATTCCTATCATTATGTATAACATTCCCAGCCGCAGCGTGATCAATATGGATACCGCTACAACCTTGCGCCTGGCCAATGATGTGGAGAACATCTTGGCTGTCAAAGAGGCTTCTGGAAAACTCGACCAGATCGCCGATATGGCCGAGTTTGCACCTGAAGGATTCGTTGTCTACGCTGGAGACGACGAGATCACCTTGCCCTTGATGGCTTTAGGCGGATACGGCGTCATAGCCACTATTGGCAATCTGGCGCCAGAGCGCCTAAAGGAGATCATCGACTATATGGCAGCAGGTGAGGTAGGGCAGGCCCTAGCCGCCCATATGAGGCTGCAGCCCTTGATGAAAGAGCTCTTTGTGACAACCAACCCGATCATGTTAAAAGCAGCCTTGCGTCTAACCGGCTTTGACATCGGAGGCGTCAGGCTGCCGCTGGTCGAAGCGACCGAGGCACAAATTGCCGGCATCGAGAAGGTAATGAAGGAAGTCGGGGTCTTATAAGTCGCCAAACCTCGATTGATTAAAAGTGGGGGAGATCAAAAAAACGGGTTTCTCCCACTTTTAAGACGCATCTAGCAAACGTTAAAACGAAGGAGCCATACACATAGCAGCCAACACGAACAACAAAAGCCAGGCTAGTCGCAACAAGACGGCGCAGGTGGGGCCGAACAAGAATAGTAACAGTCCAAGAAGCCAAGACCGGCAAAATGCCGGTCGCCGGTCGAGCCCAAGGAAGGCCTTGAAGATCATCACCCTGGGAGGCTTGGACGGGATCGGCAAGAACATGGCAGTCTTTGAGTATGACAATGCCATGATCGTGGTCGATGCGGGCTTGATGTTCCCCGACGACGACCATCCAGGTGTGGATCTGATACTGCCTGACTACACTTATCTGTTAGAGCATGCCCAGCAATTGCGAGGCATCGTGATCAGCCATGGCCACGAGGACCATACTGGGGCCTTGCCCTATCTGTTAAAGGACCTCGACCTGCCCGAACTGCCTATCTACGGGTCAAAGCTGACGCTGGGGCTGATCGAAGGCAAGCTGGCAGAGCACCATATCAAGAACCCGCCTTTCGTCGAGGTGGTAGCCGGCCAATCCATCGGTATCGGCGACTTCGAGCTGGAGTTCTTCAACGTCAACCACTCCATCCCTGCTGCCTTGGGGGTCTTTATCCAGACTCCTGCCGGCAACGTCTTGCATACAGGCGACTTCAAGCTCGACCAGACCCCCATTGACGGTGTGACGACTGATTTTGCAGCCATTACCCGTTTTGCCGACGAGGGTGTGGACTTGCTGCTCTCCGACTCTACCAACGCGATCAACAAGCAGTTCACCGCCTCTGAGGCCGAAGTCGGGAAAGTGCTGTACTCGATCATCAAAAACGCACCGAAACGTGTGATAGTCGCTGCTTTTTCCAGCCATATCCACCGCATCCAACAGGTTTGTGACGCAGCCATAGCAGCTGGGCGGAAGATTGCCGTCACCGGCCGCTCGATGCTCACGAATACCGAGATCGCCCAGAAGCTTGGTTACCTCGACATTGCCCCAGGCAGCCTGATCGACGCCTATGACGCTAAAGACATCCCCGCTGCTGACATCGTGATCCTTTGCACTGGCAGCCAAGGAGAGCCGCTTTCGGCATTGGCACGGATGGCTGCCGGCGAGCACCGGACGGTGCCGATCGAGGACGGGGACACAGTTATCATCTCCGCCTCCCCAGTGCCCGGCAACGAAAAGGCCGTGACCCGGGTCGTCAACGCCCTCTCCAAAATCGGTGCCGAGGTCTACGACAAGGAGCGTGCCTTGGTCCATGTCTCGGGGCATGCCGGCCCAGAAGAGCTCAAGCTGATGATGGTACTGGCCAAGCCCAAGGGCTTCATGCCGATCCATGGCGAGACCAGGCACCTGCGGGCCCACGCCAAGCTGGCCGAAGACGTCGGCATACCGCGCAGCCAGATCTATGTCTTGGAGAACGGCGACTGCCTGAACCTGGCCCAGGGCAAGCTCAGCCGCGGCGAACCGGTCGACAGCGGCATCGTCTATGTCGACGGCCTCTCGGTCGGTGACATCTCGCAAGTCGTGCTCAAAGACCGCCAGACCCTGGCCTCCGACGGGATAGTCACCATAGTCTGCCAAATCCGCAGCCGGGACGGGCGCCCCGTCGGCAAGCCCGAGATCATCATGCGTGGAGTCTCCGGCAACGACGACAACGAGCTTTTGGAGGACTTGATCAATATTGTGGAGAAGACCGCAACCAGCCTGGCCAAAGAGCAGCGTTTGAACTCCAGCCAGCTGAAACGGGCGCTCCGGGAGCGGGTCTCGTCTGTGCTTTGGGAACGGAGCCGTCGCCGCCCGATGGTCATACCGCTGATCCTCGAGGTCTAGAACAAGCCCTGGCCCCACTTTAAGCCTTTACAAGCTAGGCTACCTCGATAAGCCTATAGTCGCGTGTGCCTAGGCCGATCTTCTCCCCATGGCTTAGGCCTTCGTCCATGGCACTGTGCGGGCTAAGTATTTTGGCATAGTCGACATGCCCTAAGTCCGCCCCGTGGCCCTCGCGGTGCCTTTGCATCGCCTCGTCCAGCAGGCTGCCGACGTTGGGAGGCATCGCATTGACGGCGTCGGCACAGGCTTGGTCAAGCGCCAGGGGGTCGAAACTGGCAAAGAACCCGATATCCGGGACGATCGGCATGTCGTTTGCGGCCCAACAGTCGCAAAACGGCGATATGTCGATAGCCAGCGAGATATGGAAGCTCGGACGCCCGTCCAGCACGGCTTTGGCGTATTCGGCGATCTTGGCGTTTAGAAGCCCGGTCGCCTCGTCCCACCCGGTGACGATAGCATCGTACTTGCAGGCTGTGATACAGTGTCCGCACTCGATACACTTCTCAGGATCGATCTGAGCGTGGCGATCAGGGTAGCTGATGGCCCCGCTGGCACAGGCCTTGGCGCACCTTTGGCAATTGTTGCAGGCATCCTCACGGATCTTTGGCCCTGTCGAGGCATGCATCTCCTGTTTGCCCGCCCGCGACCCGGAGCCCATCCCTGTGTTCTTCAGTGCCCCGCCAAAGCCAGTCTCGATATGCCCTTTGAAGTGGCTGAGCGACACGAAGACGTCGGCATCCATTATCGCCCGGCCGATCTTGGCCTCCTGCACATACTGCCCGCCCTGGATAGGCACTAGTTGCTCGTCGCTGCCGTTGATGCCGTCGCCGATGATTATCTGGCAATTTGTGGAAAAGGGAGAAAAACCATGCTCGTAGGCAAGTTCGATATGCTCCAGGGCGTCCTTGCGCCGGCCTGGGTAAAGGGTGCTGCAGTCGGTCAAGTAAGGCCTGCCGCCCAGGCTTTTTATCAAGTCGACTACGACCCGTGCGTATTGTGGCCTCAGGTAGGCTAAGTTGCCATCCTCCCCAAAGTGGGTCTTGATCGCCACGAACTGCCTCTCGAAGTCAATCGTCTCGATCCCAGCCCGGCGACAGAGCTTTTCCAGCTTGCTGGCCAGTGTCTGCCCCTCTGCCAGCCGCATCGGTGAAAAATATACTTCAGCTTGGTTTGCCATATTAAAAACCTTTCTATACCGTGTTTGTCAATCGTAGCATGTGCCTAGCAAAAGGTAGTAATATTATGAAAAAATACATCTGTTAGGATAGGTTTAAGTGAAAAATGGTCGATGAAAGGGGACGAAGCCATATGATGCCGACACGCGAACAGGCCTTGGAGCTTGTTTATTACTACAACAACGAGGAGTTCCATCGAAACCATGCCGAGATCGTAGGCGGGGTCTTAGAGTGGTTTGCCCGTTACCACGATTCGGGAAACGAGGACTATTGGTATACCGTCGGGCTGCTTCATGACATCGACTTCGAGCGGTTCCCTGAAGAGCATTGTGTAAAGGGAGAAGAGATCCTACGTTCGCACGATATCGACGAAGCCTTGATCCATTCGGCGATGAGCCATGGCTGGGCGATGACCAGCACCGGCCATCAGCCTGAGCACGTCATGGAGAAGATCCTATATGGGATCGACGAGCTGACTGGCTTGATCGGGGCGACTGCCGTCATGCGGCCTTCCGGCTCGGTCGACGACCTGGAGGTCAAGTCGTTGATGAAGAAGTACAAGCAGCCCAGCTTTGCTGCCGGAGTGTCCCGAGAGTGCATTCAGGCTGGTGCCGACATGCTCGGTTGGGGCCTAGACGAGCTGATGGAGAAGACCATACAAGCGATGCGCAGCTTAGACGTTGTGCCTTGATCCTCTTATAAGGATAAGGAGAGGTGCTTATTCACCATGGCTGATTCTAGGCTAAGAAGCCTATGGGGAGCCCGGTGCCTATACAAACACCAGGTTAATCGGTAGAATTATCCCGAGCAGCTGTTTGGCTGAAATACGAAGAAGACAAGCCAGGCCAGACAGTTTTGGAGGTAGGCTTCAGTGGCTGGAGCCTTTTAGAGCCAAAAGAAAGGATGAATATGAAAAGGTATTTATCAATTGTATTGACGGTCGTTTGTTTGTTTGGAATGAGTTTATTGGGCTGTGGTGACAACAGTAACAGCAATGGGAACAACAACGGGGATACCAGTAGTGACGAAGGCCTGAAGATAGTCATTGTCTCTAGCCCGTCTGGAGTGGACGACGCTTCGTTTAACCAGGACAACTACAATGGGATCTTGGCGTTCATTGAGAACCATCCTGACGCTACGGTCAACGATGTTCGTGAACGTGATAGCAATAATGCCATTGCTGCTGTCGAAGCCGTGGTTGCCGATTACGATGTCATTGTGACTCCCGGTTTTCAGTTTGCCGGGATATATGACATAGCGATTGCCAACCCTGACAAGTACTTTATCCTAATCGACAGTTTTCCAACCGATGCAGACATGAATGAGATGACTGCCGACAATATCTATGCCATGCAGTTCGCTGAAGAAGAAAGCGGCTTCTTCGCCGGCATTACTGCTGCCATGCAAACCGAGTCGGGGAAAGTAGCCAGTGTCCACGGTATAGCTTACCCCTCTAATGTCAATTACCAATTCGGCTTTGAAAGCGGCGTCAACTATGCTAACAAGCACTTAGGGACAGACGCTACGGTTGTCTCGCTGCCGAGCTATGCTGGTACCGATGTCACTGATGCCAATGTCGGAGGCAACTATATCGGTGACTTCTCTGATGAAGCCATGGGCAAAGTAGTAGGTGAAGCGCTCCTCGCGCAGGGGGTAGACATCATCTTTGTCGCTGCTGGAGCCTCAGGAAACGGTGTTTTTACAGCTGTGAAGGAAAACGGCAATGCCTATGTTATCGGTTGTGACGTCGACCAATTTGACGAAGGTGTTAACGGGGATAGCAATATCGTTCTAACATCTGCCTTGAAAGTCATGGCACCGAATGTCACGCTGCAACTGGAAAACATTGCCAACGGCACCTTCCAGGGAGGCAACTACACCCTTCGAGCTGATACTGACTCGACTGGATATGTCTATGCCAGCGGACGCCACCAGCTCACTGACGAGACTCTGAGTGCCTTAGACGATGCTTATGTAATGATCAAGAACGGCGACATTGTGCCGGCATCTAACTTTAACGGCTCGACTCCCGATGATTTTAAAGGCCTTTGATTTCGTATTGCGTGATAAGGTAAGCAAGTAAAAGCACTCCGGCCTGCCAGAACCGAACAAGGCAGGCCGGAGGCTTATGTTTGGTCTAGATGCCTTATAGGCAGGATTTCGGAGTTTTCTTGGCAACGCCAATCATTGAGCTAAAGAACATCACCAAGAGGTTTCCGGGCGTAGTGGCAAACAACAACATCAGCTTGGAGATCAACCAAGGCGAGATCTATGCCGTTCTCGGCGAGAACGGTGCCGGCAAGTCTACTTTGGCCAGTATGGTCTTTGGCATGTACAAGCCTGACGAAGGCGAGATCTATCTACGCGGCAAGCGGGTGGAGATCGCTAATCCAGCCCAGGCAGTCGAACTCGATGTCGGAATGGTACATCAACATTTCATGTTAGTAAGCGACTATAGTGTTGCTGAGAACATCATCCTTGGCGACGAGCCGGTAAAAAGCCTGTTTGGCCTGGTCAAGATGATTAACCAAAAAAGCGCCCAAGCCAAGATACAGTCCCTCATCGACCAATATGGCTTTGACCTTCAAGCCAGTGACATCATCGAAGACCTAGCAGTGGCTGCGCGCCAAAGAGTAGAGATATTAAAGATGCTCTACCGCGATGCCGAGATCTTGATCTTCGACGAGCCGACAGCGATGCTGACCCCCCAAGAGATCGAACGCCTGCTAGAGATCATCCGCCGGCTGCGTGACGACGGAAAGACTATCATCTTGATCAGCCACAAGCTTGACGAGATCAAGACAGTGGCTGACCGTTGTGCGATTTTAAACCATGGGAACCTTGTAGGCGTCTATGACGTGTCGACAACCTCGACCCAGGCCATGGCAAACCTGATGGTCGGGCGGGAGCTGTCGATGACTGTCCAGAAGTCAAACAACCCAGTCAGGCAGGACCTAACAGTCTTGGATGTCGACAGGCTAAGCGTCCATGACGAGCTGGGCATCAAGCGCGTGGACGATATCAGCTTTTCCATACATGCTGGCGAGGTCTTTGCTTTAGCCGGCGTCTCGGGTAACGGGCAGGTCGAGTTGGCAAACGCCCTAGCTGGCCTTGTCCCCCATGAGGGGTCGATTCGGTTGAAGGGCACTGACATCACCAAAGCCAGCGTCAGAAAACGGACCGAGCAAGGCATTGCCTATATTCCCGAAGACCGGCATGGGGTCGGCCTACAGCTTGATATGAATGTGATCGAGAACCTGATATTGAAGTCCTATTACCGGCCGCCTTTTGCCCGTGGGGCTTTTATCGAGGCCAGTGCTGGAGTCGACTATGCCAACGAGTTGATCGTTCGTTACGATATCCGCTGTGCCCAAGGGCCAAATACCCAGGTCCGTTCTATGAGCGGTGGCAACCAGCAAAAGCTGCTGATAGCCCGAGAGGTCGATTCTGATGCCGACTTGGTTATCTTCGTCCAGCCTACGCGTGGATTGGATATCGGCGCCACCATGGCAATCCGACAGCAGATCATCGACGAGCGTGACCAGGGCAGGGCGGTCTTGTTGATCTCTTTGGAGCTGGACGAGGTGATGGAGCTGGCAGACACCATAGCAGTTATCTATAACGGGTCATTGACCAAGGTGACGCCTGCCCAAGATGTCAGTCTAAACGAGCTAGGCGAGTATATGATGGGGGTGCGAAAATAGAAATGTCGCAAGGGGGGCAAAACCAGCCTGTTCATGATCATGGTGCCGACAGCCAACGTCAAGAGGCCCTGGTCTGGCGGATTTTGCGGTATGAGCGCAGCCAGGCCCTAATCATATCAATACTTGCTGTCTTACTCTCGTTTTTCGCCATCTCGCTGATCATCCTCTTGATCGGCAAGAACCCGGTAACCGTCTTCTCGTCGCTTTTCCGGGGTGCGGGATGGCTGCCTAAGCCTCGGTATGCTGGCGGAAAAAGCTGGTTGAGTGATTTTTTAGGCTTGTTGGACGCTGCCACGCCCATGCTCTTTGCAGCAATCGCCGTGTCGATAGCCTTCAAGGCCGGTTTGTTCAATATCGGTATTTCCGGGCAGATGCTCGCAGCCGGTTTCTTGGCTACAGTGATTGTCGGTTATAGCGAGCTTAATGCTTATATAGCAAAGCCTATAGTCTTGCTGATCGGCCTGGTCAGCGGAGGCGCATTGGCAATGGTTGTCGGATGGTTGAAAGCCCGTTTCAACATCCATGAGGTAGTCTCGACGATCATGTTGAACTACATCATCTCCTTTATCGTAAGCTTTTTTATAAAAAGCTACTATATAGACCCTGTCTCACGCCAGTCGAGGACAGTCAGCCTGGCATCCCGTCTGACCCTCATCAATGTGCCTGTGGGAAACGTGCAGACCCGTGTCCCCCTGTGCTTTTTGTTGGCGGTTTTGCTGGCTATACTTTACTCGGTGATACTGTTTCGCACTAAGCTCGGCTTTGAGATCAGGGCAGTCGGTCTAAACAGGCGGTCAGCCGAATACTCCGGTATTACGGCAAGCCGCATCATCATGGTCTCTATGGCTCTTTCGGGGGCGGCAGCCGGGCTGGCCGGAGTGACCTACTACCTAGGATACTTTAACAGCATCATGCCAGGCGACCTTTCCAGTGTAGGCTTTGACTCTATAGCTGTGGCATTGCTCGCCAACTCGAACCCCTTGGCCTGCCTGCTTTCCTCCATGCTGATCACTAGTTTTAACTATGGGAGCATCTACATGAGCTCGTCAGCGGGGATCAGCGAGTACATCACGTCCTTGCTGGTCGGGATAGTCTTGCTGTTCAGTGCGTGCGGTGCATGGTTCCGCATGCTCATCAACCGCGGGCGAAAAGTGAATATGGACGATGACTTAATTGTACCAGGGCAGCCTGGCGGTCTGGAACAAGCCGCTGACCTGGTCGACCACCACAGCGAGGACGGCTGATGTTAAACCAGATCATCATCGACGGGCTCTCCTTTGCCCTGCCGCTTCTAGTGATTGCCATCGGCGGCATCTTCTCTGAAAGGTCGGGGGTCACCAACCTGGCACTGGAAGGTCTGTTGGGCTTTGGCGCCTTTGCCGGCGGCTTATGTTTTACCGTTTTCACATTGTTCGTGCCCTTTAACTCGCCGGTCGCGTTTTATGCCAGTTTTGTCGCGGCAGCTGTCGGCGGGGCCTTGTTCTCGCTTATCCACGCCTTGCTCTGTGTCCGCTTTCAAGCCAACCAGGTAATCAGCGGAGTCGTGGTCAACATTGCTGCAGTGGCCTTGACTGGCTTTCTGACCGCTCAACTGAACCAGTCGCTGTTCAATGGGACATCGAACAAGTTCTTCTTGTCGACGGCTCCCCGCTACACAGTGTCAACGCTTAGCCAACTGCCTGTTTTGGGCGGCTTGGTCACCAATGTGTACCCCTTTGAGATAATCGCTGTGTTTGTCGCAGTCATATTCTGGTTCGTACTGTACCGCACGCCGTACGGCCTTCATCTACGGGCTTGTGGGGACAATCCCCAAGCAGTCGACGCTGCCGGGGTCTCTGTTGCCAAGGTCAGGACGATAGCTGTCTTGGTATCGGGGGGCCTAAGCGGTATTGGTGGCATGAGCTTTGCCTACTCGATCAGCACAAACGTCTCGCCAGCGATCTTCTTCGGAGCAGGCTTCCTAGCAATCGCCGCCATGATATTCGGCAATTGGAAGATTGTCCAGACCACGGTGGCCTGCCTGATATTCGGGTTTGCCCGGGCCTCTTCGTACCAGTTGGTGCTCTATCTGCATATGGATGCCTCGGTCTTCGACCTGGCGATGATCGTCCCCTATGCACTGGTGCTGATACTTTTGGTATTCTTTTCCAAGAATAACCGGGCTCCTAAAGCACTCGGACAGGCTTATGACAAGGGTCAGCGTTGATTTTGCTATAAAATGCACTAATCAAAGGCAATTTGCGCCAAACAGCTTGTTTTGACTGCCAAATAAAAAAAGGATGTAGAGCATGAGCGACCAAAAAGACCCTCTTCAGGCATTTGACCCATTAAGTGGAGAAGCCCCGATCTTCTCCCGATGGTTAGAATCAGGCTACTTTCACAGGGATGCAGCAGGCTTTGCCGACCCTGGGTTGGAAGCCTATACGATAGTCATCCCTCCACCGAACGTGACCGGCACCTTGCATATGGGCCACGCTTTGAACAACACCTTGCAAGACATCCTGATCCGCCGGGCGCGAATGCAAAAAAGGCCCACTCGGTGGATCGTCGGCACCGACCATGCCGGCATAGCCACGCAGAACCGAGTCGAGAGCAAGCTGGCAGCCGAGGGCTTGACGCGCTTCGATGTCGGCCGCGAGGCTTTTGTGGAGGCTTGCTGGGAATGGCGTGAGCTGTATGGCAGCACCATTATCGAGCAGCTTAAAGGCATGGGCTGCAGCTGCGACTTCGACGATGAGAAGTTCACTATGGACGAAGGCTATATCAAAGCCATCCGTAAGGTCTTTGTGGACTGGTACCATGCGGGGCTGGTCTATAAAGGGCTAAGGATCATCAACTGGTGCCCGCGATGCACGACCGCCCTTGCCGACGACGAGGTCGAGCATATCGATGTCGACACAAAGCTCTGGCACATCCGCTATCCCCTGGTCAGCCCGATAGGGGAGACGGACTACCTGGTCGTTGCCACCACCAGGCCAGAGACGATGCTTGGCGACACCGCTTTGGCAGTCAACCCCGCCGACGAGCGCTATGCCGGCCTGCTCGAGGCCGGGGCTAGGTTCCGCCTGCCCCTGCTGGACAGGGTCATCCCGCTGGTGGCTGACAACTTCGTCGAAATCGGCTTCGGTACGGGCGTGGTAAAGGTCACGCCGGCCCACGACCCGAACGACTTCGAGATCGGCGAGCGCCATGGGCTGGAGCAGATCAATATTTTCACCCCAGAGGCAAATATCAACGAAGCGGGCGGGCGGTACGAAGGATTGGACCGCAATGCCTGTCGTGAGGCAGTCTTAGCAGACTTGGAGGAGCTGGGCCTGATCGACGATGTCAAGGACTACAGCCATGCTGTGGGCACATGCTACCGCTGTGACACGGTCATTGAGCCTTGGGCGTCGGAGCAGTGGTTTGTGGCCATGTCCAGACTCGCCGAGCCGGCAATTGCCGCGGTGCGTGAAGGAAAGGTGGCCTTCAACCCCAAAAGATGGGACAGGGTCTATTTTCATTGGATGGAAAACATCAGGGACTGGTGCATTTCCCGGCAGTTGTGGTGGGGCCATCGGATCCCCGTCTTTTACTGCGACCAGTGTGGCTGGACGGATGCCTTGCTAGACGACCTTGAGCATTGTCCGGAATGCCAGGCCGCGATCCGGCAAGACGAGGATGTCTTGGATACCTGGTTCAGTTCGCAGCTATGGCCCTTTGCCACTTATGGGTGGCCTGACGATGCCAAGAGCCAAGCCGACCTAGCCCAGAACTACCCGACCCAGGTCTTATCCACAGCCAGGGACATCATCTTCTTATGGGTCGCCCGCATGATCATGAGCTCTATGTATTTCTTGGACGGCACGGTGCCTTTTACCGACGTGATCATCCACCCCACCGTCCTTGACAGGTTCGGTAATATCATGAGCAAGTCGCGGGGCAACGGCATAGACCCAATGGACCTGATCGCTGAGTTTGGCGCCGATGTGATGCGGTTCGGCTTGGCAGCCCAAGTCACCGGCACCCAAGACCTCAAGTTCGACAAGGACAAGCTGGCGGTCTATCGAAATTTTGCCACCAAAATCCAAAATGCCGCCCGCTTTATATTTATGAACCTCGATGGCTTCGAGCAGGCTGGGCAAGACCAGACCGGCCTTGTTTCACCGAAAGCCTTGACACTGGCCGACCGGTGGATCCTGTCGCGTTTGGCTGCGCTTACCGAATTGATGAACGACGAGGCCAACCGCTTTGAGTTCGGTGCCCAAGCCCGGGCCTTGTATAGCTTTTTCTGGAACGAGTTCTGCGACTGGTACATCGAGTTCTCCAAAAGCCAGCTGCACCTTGACCAAGAGACCCGCCAAGCCACGCAAAGGAACCTCGTCTATGTCATGGACACTGCCTTACGCCTGCTGCATCCCTTTATGCCTTTCTTGACCGAGGACATCTGGCTAAAGCTTCCCAACGGCGACCAGCATCCCTCGATCATGGTTGCCGATTGGCCCAAGACAGGGGACTATGCCGGGTATCGGGACTCCGAGGCAGAGCGTTCCATCGACCTTTTGGTCGCTGTGGTAGGAGCATTGCGCTCTACCAGGGCCCGCTATCGGATATCCCCCAAGACAGCGCTCGCAGTGCATGTCAAGGCCAGCGGCTCGAACCCCGGCCGTGACGTGGCTTTGCTGGAGATGCAACGCGACCAAATCAACGCGATGGGCAACTGCCAAGAGCTGATTATCACGTCCGATGTCACAAAGCCCTATCAGTCGGTAATGGTTATCAGCAACGACCTAGAGATCTATATAGTATTAGAGGGCCTGATCGACTTCGACCGAGAGCTTGAGCGCTTGACTAAGGACCTTGCGACGCGCCAGGCAGAAGCAGGCCGGCTCGAGCAAAAACTGGAAAACGAGGGCTTTATAAGACAGGCGGCAGAGGATGTGGTCTTAAAGACGCGCGAGGACCTAGAGCGCCTGTCGAGTGAGATTGAGGGACTGCAAGCTAAAATTGCCGAGTTGCTGTAAAATATCGGCACTAAATTAATCTCGAGGAAACGAGGTGAAATGACTCGCTATAACGAAGCCATGCACACTATTAAGTTGGCTATGGAGAATGGGATTGAAGCCTCTCTTGAAGGATTCACCGAACTGATGCATTTCTTAGGCGATCCTCAGGAAAACTATCCATGTGTCCAGATCGCTGGCACCAATGGAAAGACTTCGACATCACGGTATACTGCTGCTATCCTGCAAGCTTGCGGTATGAAGACGGGACTTTATACGTCTCCTGAGTTAATGTTTTATCCTGAGAGGATGGAAGTCGACGGCCAGGTGAGCTCGGATGATATGTTTTCCGAGATTATTCTAAGCACCTGGGACCTGATCCAAGAGGCGATTCAAGCAGGAGTCATTGATTTTTGTACGGAGTTCGAAGTCTTGACGGCATCAGGCTTTAGGCTTTTTGCCCAAGAGAAGGTAGACTGGGGAGTCTTAGAAGTAGGCCTTGGAGGCCTTTGGGACGCAACCAGCGTGGTTACTCCGAAGGTTGCCGTAGTCACAGGCATCGACTTAGAGCATACCCATATCCTTGGTGACACCGTCGAAGAGATTGCCGTGCAAAAGGCTGCTATTATCAAGTCCGGCAGCTTTGCCGTGCTTGGCCCTGGGACAGAGGAGACCCGGCAGGTCTTTTTGGACCGTTGTGCCGAGGTAGGCGCTGACTACCATATCATCGAGCCGCCCTATGCCGACCTTAAATACATTGGGGCAAATTACCAGATCATCAATATCAGCACGGCTTGGGTTGCAGCCGAGCATGCCCTGGGGCATGCGATCCCGATCGAGACTGTCCAACAGGCTCTGGACGGGATGATTGTCCCTGGTCGTTTTGAGACGTTGCGCAGCGACCCCTTGTTGATGATTGATGCAACACACAACCCTCAGGCTGCCCAATACCTAGAAAGCGCCTTGCTTGACCGCTTCACTTTGGAGGCTGACGACCAAGGCAACAAGCGAATCGTCGAGCTTGACACATTGGTGCTGTGCATCCTAAACGACAAAGACACGACTGGCATCATCAATACGCTGACTCCATACTTTAGAAACCTAGCTGTAACCCAGAGCACGTCCTCCAGGGCGATCCCCTACGATGAGTTGGCTGAGTTGGTGAGGAAGAACGACGGGAGGAGCCCGCGTATATACAAGGATATCGACGAGGCTTTAGAAGATATTGACAAACGCGGAGAGACTGCAATGGTCACTGGCTCGATTACTTTGGCCGGGGAGGCCAAAGCCAGCTTCTTGGGTAAGTGACTTTAGCCTCGCTTCGTATAGCTTTTAACTGCTATAGCTTTTTTATCATTTTATCGATCACTGCGGTTTAGACGGAGCTTTTAGAGTATATTTGTTAGAATGACCGATATGGCAGTATCGATGAGATGGTTATATTTCTTGATAAGAGGAGTCAATGGACCTGTCAGATGTGATTAATTCCATCATTACTCCTGAGATGCGCATGTTTCTCATGAGTATTGTTGTTGTGATTTTTGCTCTTTACCTCATATCCTTGATATGGGTAATCCGAGACGCATATCTTCGAGGAGCGAATCCTATCGTCTGGGGTCTGATAGGTCTTATCCCCTTTATGGGTGCCTTTACCTACTCAATGCTTCGTCCACCGATGTTACTCTCTGACAAAGACGAGCAAGATTTGGACTTTACATTAAAACAACGTCAGCTTATGCAGTATGGAGAGTGTGCACACTGCGGCTATCCGGTAGAACGTGAATACCTGATGTGCCCGCAGTGCGGTACCCAGCTGCGCAACGAGTGCAAGTCATGTGGCCATGCTTTAAACCCTGAATGGAAAGTATGCCCCTACTGCTGTACTCCGACTAGCTGACGGCTTGTTTGGTTTATCGAATAATCGAACTCACAATTAAAGGAAGTAACATGAGAATTACATTACCTGACGGCTCTTTTAAAGAGCTGGAATCAAGTACAACTGCTTTAGATTTGGCAACGACAATCAGCAAGGGGCTTGGACAAGGCGCCCTTGTGGCAAAGGTCAACGGCGCAGCCGTCGACCTTTCTAGACAGCTAAATGACGGCGACTCGGTAGAGATCGTCACCGATAAAAGCCCTGGTGCCCTCGAGTACCTGCGTCATTCTGCCTCGCATGTCATGGCAGCAGCCATTCGCGCCCTCTACCCCAACGCCCAGTTCGGGGTTGGGCCAGACATCGAGGACGGCTTTTATTACGACATCTTGCTCGACCGTCCTTTGTCCAGCGACGACTTTCAAGCGATCGAGTCGAAGATGGGCGAGATAATCGCAGCCGGCCTGCCTTTCCAAAGGTCTGAGGTAAGCGAGGATGAAGCCCGCGAGATCTTTGCCGACCAGCATTTGAAGCTAGAGCTTATCGATGACTTTACTGATGGAGAAACCATCTCGGTCTACAGGCTTGGCGACTTTGTCGACCTCTGCCGTGGCCCGCATGTGCCGAGCAGCACAAACATCAAGGCCTTCAAGCTGATGCGTATTGCTGGCGCATATTGGCGAGGCGACTCGGAGCGTGAAGTGATGCAGCGCCTGTATGGGACGGCCTGGTTCAGCGAGGCTGATCAGACAGAGTACCTGACACGCATCGAAGAAGCCGAGAAGCGCGACCATCGGCGGCTTGGCCGGGAGCTGGGCATCTATATCACTGACGAGCGCGCCGGCATTGGCTTGCCCTTGTACCAGCCAGCGGGAGCCAGGGTTATCCGCATTATGCAGGAATGGCTGCGACGGGACCTGTACAAGCGTGGCTACCAAGAAGTCATCACCCCCCATATCTACAATGCCGACCTCTGGAAGATCAGCGGCCATTACGACTTTTACCATGAGAACATGTATTTCTTCGAGATTGACGAGAGCGAGGAGAAGGACCTCTCCAAGCTATCCGAGTTCGCTATCAAACCCATGAACTGTCCCGGCCATGTCCTTCTCTATGACAACGAGCTGCGGTCCTATCGCGACTTGCCGCTTCGCTACTTTGAGTTCGGCACAGTCTATCGGCACGAAATGAGCGGTGCGGTACACGGGCTGCTGCGTGCCCGCGGGTTTACCCAAGACGATGCCCATATCTTCTGCACCCAAGACCAGGTGATCGACGAGGTCTTGAAAATGCTGGACATCGTGGACTTTATTATGGAGACCTTCGGCTTTACATATTATGCCGAGATCTCCACTCGGCCGGAAATGTCTATCGGTGACGACGACAAGTGGGAGTATGCCACCGAGTCATTGATGGAGGCCTGCCGCAGGCATGGGTTGGAATTTGACATCAACGAAGGGGACGGTGCCTTTTACGGGCCGAAGATCGATATCAAGGTCAGGGACGCTATCGGGCGTTACTGGCAGTGCTCGACCATCCAAGTCGATTTCAACTTCCCCGAACGCTTCAATTTGACCTATAGGACAGCCGACAACTCCGAAGCCCAGCCCTGGATGCTGCATCGGGCTATCTTTGGCTCGATCGAGCGTTTCTTGGGCATCCTCATCGAGCACTACTCAGGGGCCCTGCCGCTCTGGCTGGCACCTGTCCAAGTCGCCATTATCCCAGTGTCCGACAAGCACCTCGACTATGCGTCTGTCGTACGTAATACGCTAGAGGCAGTCGGAGGCCGTGTGGCTGTCTACGACCAAAACGAGCCGATGCGCGCCAAGATCGCCAAAGCCCAGATTGCCAAAGTGCCCTACATGCTGGTAGTAGGGGATAAAGAGTCTGCGGAGAAGACCGTTAGTGTGCGCGAAAGAAGCCAAGGAGACCTAGGGGCCCAAGACTTGGATGGCTTTGCCCAAGTCATCAAGGACTCCCAGATATAAGTGCAGTTGACGTGGTCTTATCCACATTATAGCTATAATGAAGGCTATCAGATGCCTGTCCAAGACAAATGTATGCTGTGCCCGCGCAATTGCCAAGCTCTACGCTACTTAGGGGAGACCGGTTATTGTGGTGCCTCGTCTAAGCTTCGGGTTGCGCGGGCTGCCCTTCATCATTGGGAGGAGCCGCCCGTTTCGGGAACCAAGGGGTCAGGCACTGTCTTCTTTTCGAACTGTCCGCTACGCTGTGCCTACTGCCAAAACCACCTGATCTCGCTGGGCTCTTTCGGGGTCGACATCAGTGTGCATAAACTAGGCGGGATTATGCACGGTCTTGCCATGCAAGGCGCCCACAACATCAACTTGGTCACTGCTACCCAATACACTGACGAGGTCGTAAGGGCTGTACGCATAGCCCGGGAGCTGGGCCTTAGTGTCCCGGTCATCTGGAACAGCTCGGCTTATGAGACCACCAGAACAATCAAGCTGCTTGAAGATACTGTAGACGCCTATATATTTGACTACCGATATGACAGCAGTGAGCTCGCTTATAAGTATTCAGCAGCCGCTGACTACCCGAGCGTGGCTATCGAGGCCATTGCGGCTGCCTATGACTTGGTTGGAGGCTACCGGCTGGACAGCCAAGGGCTGTTGGCCAGCGGCCTGATCGTCCGCTTTTTGCTGTTGCCCGATCAGCTAGACGAGGCAACCAGGTGCGTGGACAAGGTGTTCAGCCTTTTTGGCAACACTGTTTGCTACTCGCTGCTAGGCCAGTACACACCCATCGTCGGCATAGGCGATAGGTTCCCGGAGCTTGGGGCCAAGGTCGATCCCTGGCATTACGATCTATTGATCGACCACGTATTAGACCTCGGCATCACCCATAGCTATATGCAGGAAGAGGGGAGTGACGACAGCTCGTTCATCCCGGATTTCGACTTGACTGGAGTTGATGGTTGATTGGATCTCGACTTATTCGATTACGACCTGCCACCTGAGGCTATAGCCCAAGAGCCTGCCGAACGGCGGGACGACTCGCGCCTGATGCTAGTGGACAGGACGGATTTCAGCATTGGCCACTATTATTTCTCCGACCTGCCCGGCTTGTTGGACAGCGGTGACGTCTTGGTGTTCAACGACTCCCGGGTCATACCGGCCCGGTTGATTGGCACGAAGAGAGGCAGTGGGGCAAGCATTGAGATAATGCTTACTGGGCCGTTGGACGGCTATGAGGTTGATACCCGGGACTGGCTTGCCCTGGCGCGTCCGGCCCGACGCCTGAAAGCAGGCGACACGGTCGACTTTACTGACGATCTGTCGGCAGAGGTCATAATGAAAAACGCCGACGGGTCGGTACAGGTCAAGTTGCTTTCTAACCAGCCAGTATACGAGGCGATAGAAAAGAACGGCGTCCTGCCCTTACCGCCCTATATCAAACGCACTGCTCAAGACCAGGACTACCAACGTTATCAGACGGTCTATGCTAAAGCACCTGGCTCGGTAGCAGCCCCGACTGCTGGTCTACACTTTACTTCGGAATTAATCAAGGATTGCCAAGACAGAGGGGTCCAAATTACACAAATCACCCTCCATGTCGGCAGTGGGACATTCCAGACGGTCCAGAGCCAGGACATCGAGGCCCATCATATGCATTCTGAGTGGTATCATATAGATGCAGAGACTGCTAGCCTTATAAGCCAAGCCCACCAGGACAAGCGCCGGGTCATTTGCGTCGGCACTACATCGGTGCGTACGCTGGAAAGCTCGATTGCACCGGGAGCCACGTCTGTTTTGCCTGGTTGGCGAAGCACTGACATCTTTATCTACCCCGGTTACCAGTTTCAGATGACTGACGCCTTGATCACCAATTTCCACCTGCCAAAGTCAACGCTGTTGATGCTGGTGTCTGCTTTCTATCAGCGGGAGAAGGTCTTAGACGCATACGCTCAGGCGATCAAAGCCGGTTATCGCTTCTATAGCTACGGGGACGCTATGCTTATTGTCTAGACCTACACGGGCCCAGACTGCCAAATCTGAATTGTTATAATCTTAAAAACATTATCCTGATCTACTAGCATACACCAGGCCCGATGATAATGTCAGGTTTTCGTCAATTTCTGTTGCGAGAGCTTTGTGACTGATGTTATAGTGTTAGTAACCCATGTGAATGCGAGAGGATTCATCATTTAACTGGGCGTTTAACTCGAATAAAAGTCGCTTTATTGCACAGCTGTTTTATGCAAAGAGCTGTTGGGTTCTGATCCTGTCGGATCGTTAAAGAGAGGGAACCGGGCTTGTGAGCGAACAAGGTAAGCACCGCCTTATAAGAAGCTTGTCATGTGTTCTACAAATTATATTTATAAGCCTATGGCTCGTAGCTATTCTGACCGCTACGGCTGGCACAGCTTGTCTAGGGGAATTCAAAGATCCGATTGCTAGCCGTCCTTTCGAAATCGCATTATTAGGCATTTCGGTAATTTGTTCCATCAAACCATTGATCAACCAAATAGAGAAAAAACATGTATCCAGGCGTGCAGGTTTTTTGCGTGCCTTCGTATGACATGCAAAACGACCATAGGGTTTTTTGGATTGACAGTAAACTCACGGAAAATCGATAAGGGAGAAAAACAATGAGGAAAAAGGTGTTGGCAAGGAATCGATTCAAAGCAGTCAGTGTCTTACTGATTGTTGCTCTGATGGGCACAGCTGTTATGATGACAGCTTTGGCTGACCCGCTGCCGCCAGCCACGGGCAACCTGTATATCCACAAGTACATCGGCAGCCCAACAGGTGGGACGGCAAACGGGACTGAGCAGAATACCAGTACTTGGACAGACGTTATCCCAGCAAATGGCATACAGTTCGATCTCTATAAGGTAAACACGGGCAGCGGCATTCCTGCAGCAGGGGCAATCTATGCCTTGAACAACAATTCGCTCCAGGTGTTCAGTACAGGCGGTGCCTTGCTCGGGTCATACCCTGTGACATCGGTTGGCAGTGTCACTACGGCTGGGAACGGGCTGGCATCTTCGATGAACCTGGACCAAGGCCTTTATCTAGTCATCGAGAACATCGCTGCCTCTACAGACATCCGCAATGCCATCACCGGTGAGAGGATGTACATCAGCTCTGCCATAGCGCCTTTCTTGGTAGCTGTGCCGATGACTAATCCTACTGGAGACGGTTGGATCCAAGACGTTCATGTCTACCCAAAGAACGAGGAGCTCACCATTGTCAAACGGGTTGGGACGGACGAAGCCGTCGCAGTTGGGGACACAGTGAACTACACCATCTCTGTCTCAATCCCAGCCGATGTCAGCACCGGCCAGCGGTTTGAGGTATTTGACGAGTTCGACCCGGCTTTGGCTTTAGTCGAGTCATCAGTGCAAATAAACACGATACCCTCTCAAGGTGGCTTGGCTAGGGGAGCAGCAGGCGATTTCGAGGTGGACTACCAAGAGGCTACCTCAACGATGACGGTCTCTTTGACGAGCAAGGGACGGTCGCTGCTCAGTGGCTATACGACGATGGTTGTCAGCTTTGACATTACTGTGACAGCCGAAATACTGACCTATACCGATTACACTGCCAGCAATACTGCGACAGTCGAGTATGTCAATACAAACCAGATTTACTATGAGGCACACAATTTTGACGACCCAACCATTCACTCGGCGGCTATAAACATCACCAAGCTAAACGAAAGCGGGGCTGCATTGAACGGCTCCAGTTTCAAAATCGCTACCAGCGATGCAAATGCCCGTGCAAACCGTTTCTTGAGGATCGACAGCGACAGCGTGCTCTATGACTACGACCCGGACAACCCGACGGCCTCGACGTGGTACACGCTCGGCAGCTCTGCCGACTATACAGTCTCGCCAGCCAATACCGGAAAGTTCACAGGGTTGAAAGACAAGGTCAACGGGGTATACCAGACATACTATATAGTCGAAACGAAAGCACCGTCCGGCTACAACCTGCTGTCTGACCCGGTCGTTGTCACTTTCAACGGAAATGAGACCAACTATACCTACATGCTCTCAGTGACCAACCATCAGGGTTTTGTCTTGCCGGTGACTGGCGGTACCGGTGTCATCATCTGCACTGTCGTCGGCTTCGTCTTGCTAGGCATAGCGCTATCCATAGCCATACCTAGACGACGGAACCGTCAGCTGACAAAATAGCGTTTTAAAGTATTTCATATCCGATTACTATGAGCCTTGAACAAAGGCTCATAGTTTTTCATCTAAGCAGCGCTAGCAGTGAGTGCCAGTGTTCGGGTATTGATTAAGGCAGGTACCTTTCACAGTAAACAACGTAGCGCGCTGTGGTGGTCCCTGGCGGGTGACATGATATCAGCGTCAACATGTCACGGCCTTCTTGAATGCAGATCAAATCAACGTCATTTGGATGGATAATGTCAAAACCGACTACCCGGTAGACCAGCTGGTCATGGAAGTTCGTGATGATAACCTCGTCCCCAACACCCAGTTTGTTTATATGCCTAAACATATTCCTGGTTTCCCCCCGATGCGCTGCGATCACAGAATTAGTGTTAGTGCCGCCAATCGGGTAGCTGGTCTCAGTGAGGTGGGCGGCTCCCTTGTCTAGATTACTGGTATTCGCCCCTAGGTAGACAGGCAGGTCGATATTGATCAATGGAATCGAGACAAAGCCGATGCAACCGTCTGCTATCCCGTAAGACTCTAGATCGATACCGCTTCGTTCGTAGGAGAAAGCATCGACCAGCGTAGCTTGTCCGTCCTCATATAAACGCTCGTTTTCAGACTGCATATACAAGAACAAGTCGTCTAATAACGAAATGGCTTGTTGATCGGCCTGGTCGGAATAAAGCCTACTTGTAAAGTCCTGTTTTTGTTGTAGGACCTGGTTTTGATAAAGCCAATTGTCAATTGTTGGATAAGCGAGAAACGACACGCCGGCTAAAGCTAGTATAAAAGCGAGTACCAAACGCAGCCGTCGCCTGTTTTTCGATCTATTCATTCCTTAACAGCCTTTGTCTCTTTCTTACGCCTGATGATCAGCACCAGCTTAATGGTTTCAAGCAACAAGAAGGCAACTAGAATTGCCACTAGCGAAAAGGCACGGTCATAGGGGTTCTTCCCACCACTCTCGCCAACGTTCCTTAATTCAGGGTCATATGCAATACGTACACCACGGACGAGCAGCCTATGGCTATTGATGCCATAAGGGGTACAGGTCAGTAAAGTACAGTAGTCACCATTGTTTAAACGGGTCAAGTCGTCAGTATTATGCGGCTCGACGATTTTAACCTGGTCTACTTGGTAAGCAAGGGTATGACCTAAGACATAGAGAAAAAAGACATCGCCTTCTTGTAGCTCGGTCAAGTCGGTAAAGAGGCGGGCACTGGCTAAGGCAGAATGGCCGGTCAGCACACAATGACGGTTCGAGCCGCCGATAGGCAGGGTCGAGCCTTCCAGGTGGCCAACGCCTCTGCGTAAAGTCGCCTCATTGGTACCGTGGTAGATTGGCAGATAGACGTTGATCTTAGGGATCTCGATGTAGCCCATGACCCCATCGACGTCCAAGACTTTCCGATAGTCGTCTGGCATGGCCATGCCTGAACCGTCGATGAAAGGGTCATGGACAGGCGAGCCGGTCAGGCTCTCGTTGTATTGCTCAGCCGCCTCCCATTCGCTTTCAAGGTTCTCATCGTCAGAGCTGGTAATACTATCATCGTATATGCGGATTGCCCTCGAGCTGTTTTTTTCGGCAAAGTAATTACTGATTGTCGGATATAGGATAATACCTACACCGGCAATAAGGACAAATATCGTGATCAGTGTCTTTTTCATTTGGCATCTGGTGGAGCATTATACTCTTATAAAAACCACAGGGAGAAAGGTATAGATCTCATCGTAACTTAACATAAGATATATTATCAGATTTTAATAACAGACAAAACAGGCTGCTCAGACGAAGTTGACCGAGTAGCTGTTTTCTCCCAAGACAATGACATCCCCGTCATAAAGCCGCATCGGCTCGCTGGAGTTGATGCGGATCCCGTTGACGAACGTGCCGTTTACCGAGTTGGCATCTGAGATCGACAGTTGGTCCTCATGCATGTTCACCCAGGCATGCAGCCTGCTGACCTTAGTCGAGTCCGACACTTGGATGTCACTGCTGGCAGATCGGCCCAAAGAGATCCTGTTGCCGCTCAACAGCCATTCCTTGCCGTCGCTTAGACGTGTCAAGGAGTACCTGCCTCTAACTGCCTGCCTGTTGCTTGGGCTTGTCATGGAGGCGTTCTGGTCGCTCGTCGAAGCTTTTGGCGCTAAAAGCATGGAACCAGCATTGAAAGACCGGTTAGCTGCTTGTTGGTCCCGGCTTTGGACTCCTGATGCCTCACTGACAAAATCCCTGCCATACGAGGGCGTTGGCCTGACAAACAGGTTGTTCAGCTGTCGGGCATGCTCACGGGAGCTGGTATCGCCTGTAGAGAAGAAGGAACGTGCTTCGACTATCGAGAAGACCTGCTGTGTTTTTAAGTACTCTAAGAACGCTTCGGCAAACCTGGCATCGTTCTCATCCACAAACTGAGCACTACTAGCTATAAACATTAATAGCTCAAGTATCGAGCGTTCGTTGGCATTGACCCCGCTTAAAGGCAGATAGGCAAGATGAATCCTTGAGCTTTCATCTACAAAAACATACTCTTTTGCTAGTAAGAGGTTTTTTTCGAGTAAGCCAGAGGCATTGACCGACTCCAGCACGGCGAGGAAGCTCAATACTAGATCGAAGAACTGTTGTAGCGATATCTTGCTTTCACAAAAGGTCTGGATGTTGATCAAGTCGGACACATTGTAATAGACATCAGGCCGCCGGTCGTCTCCCTTAAACGTGAACGGAAGCAGCCCTGCAACCCTGTTGCTTGAGATCCGCACGGCAGTCGCATAGTCAAAATCATCCTTTTTACTGAACACGACCTTTAAAAGGGTCTCTCCGCTCTTCCTCATTCTCATTTTTTTTGCGCGCACGTTTACAACCTCGGCTTTATATGGCCACGATACTAGATGACCACTAATTGTGATCCATTTACAAAGCTGTAATCGCTGATCAGACGATTGATATCCAATTCGTTACCTGTTGCTTTATCGTAGATTGACGTATACAGGCCAGGCTTGAACCAGCGCCCTTCACGGTCGGCAATGACTGTGTTGATGAGTTGCATAGCATCCCGCACAGTCAGCTCGTTAGGGACCCAAACCTCGAAATTAGCCTGAGTCGCTGGAAGGTATATCGCAAACAAGGTCTTGGAAGCCATTGTCTTCCCATCTAGTCGGTTTCATCTAAAAACAACAGTTTGAATTCTATCAATTGTGATGGCCTTTAGGCGTTGGCAGACTAAAGATCGCATCGCTAATGTTATGTGGAGAAAGACAGCCTGGAATGCTTCTAGGCATTGATGTCGATCGGCTTTGAAGCATAAATAGCATTGCAGCAACAAAGCCAGGCAAGCCGAGGTAAAATATCGTAAAATGAGACTGATGGGTTACCAATAGAGATAGACACGCCTAGGCCAATGTCCGTACCTGGAGACAGAGGAGGCTGATATATGAATCTGACTTTGATTCGGCCTGACAGGATCTTTGTCACTACCCTACCCGACGAGATCAACGGCAGGCACTGGGTCACCGATATCGACAGCAAGATGCAACAACGGAACCTCGTTTGCATCGAGGCTGTAGATGATCGATGGGAGTTGTCGTCAAGTGGAAAAACAGCTTTTATCGACGAGGGCGAGGATGTGAGGATCAGCCCCGAAGGAGGCCTCTACCACCTGCGGATCGACGAGGCCACTGATGCAACTTTGCTGATCGAGAACCCAGAGGCGATTGGCAAAGAGTATACAAAGATCGGTTTTGCCGATGACACGACGATCCGTATCGGCAGCGACGAGAACGTCGAGATGTTTTATATCAACCGCTTTATCGACCCTACCCATGCCATCCTCACCTATGAGAACGAGTGCTTCTATATCACCGACGTCAGTATTGAGGGGCGGGTCTACGTCAACGGGTACTCAATACCAAAAGGCGGGCTGTATCCTTTGGAGTTTGCCGACCGGGTCTTTATCATGGGTTTGAATATCATCATCGGCAAAAGGTTCATCGCCTACAACAACCCCTACCGGGCCGTCTATCTAAAGCCCAGCCATATTCATATACCTTATCTCCCACAGACCTACGACCCTGTCCAAGCCGAGGCCGACAACAGCCTAGAAAGCGAGACCGACTTCTTTTTTCGGTCGCCCCGCATCCGCCGGGACATCGTGCCCAAGAATATCAGCGTCGAGGACCCTCCCAATAAGGAAAAGCCTGAGGAGACTCCGACGATACTGCGCGTCGGCCCATCGATCGGCATGGCCTTAGGGTCGGCGATGATGGGAATCTATATGGTGTCTACTGCTATCAGCAGCGACAACCTGACACGGGCCATCCCGATGGGCTTCATGGTCATAGTCATGATCCTAGGGGCTGTACTATGGCCTAACCTGACCAGGCGCTACGAGCGGAAGAAGGCCGATGCCGCCGAATCGAACCGCCGTGCCACATATGCGGCCTACTTGGATAAGATCCGGACAGCTATCGCTGACGAGATAACGCACCAGAAGGAGGTCTTCGAGGAGAACCGCATCTCGCTGCTAGACTGCCTTCGGCGGGTAAACGACGAAGACAGGCGCCTCTATGAGCGAACAGCCATCCAGCCTGACTTCTTAGAGCTGCGTATCGGCCGAGGGGATGCCGAGCTGTTGACGACTTTTACCTTCCCGGCAGACAAACTGAGCCTTGAGGAAGACATCCTCAAGAACGAGCTGGCCGATGTCGAGGCACGACCGCGGATCGTCGAGGACGTCCCACTGGCGATCGCATTGCAAGACGACTATATCACTGGCGTCGTAGCGCAAGCAGAAGACTATTACCCGTTCATGCGGGGCCTGATAGCCCAACTGGCCACGCTCCATGCCCCAGACGAAGTCAAGATCGTGTTCTTTGGCGACTCCAACGACGAGGCCGAGTGGTCTTTTGTGAAGTCGCTTCCACATATCTTCGACCGGGGGTCGGCATTTCGTTTTCTAGCCACTGATACTTCAGAGGCTGCCGAGGTCTCGCTTCGACTGGAGCGTGAGCTCAACCTCCGTGCCAGCGAGTCAAAAGTCGAGCATGCCGGTGACTATGGGGCCTATTATGTCCTGTTCGTTGCGAACCAGGACCTGGCCTACACCACAGACATCATCAACTCCGTCAACGCCTTACGTGTGAATAAGGGGTTTTCCGTCATCACCTTCGCTGACGAACTAAGGGAGCTGCCCAAGGAGTGCAGTTGCATCATTGAGTTAAGTGGCACCGACGGGGTCTATTACGACCCCAAAGACAGCAGCGGAAAACAGACCTCGTTTAATTCTGACATTTCGCTTGACTTGGGAATAGCCAGGGCATTTGCGGAGAAAATCGCTGGTATCAAGCTTGACGAGTCAGCAAGTGAGAACAGCCTGCCCAGCTCGCTGGGGTTCTTGGAGATGTTCGAGGTCGGCAAGGTCGAGCACCTGAACATCAAGAACCGTTGGGCGGAAAGCAACCCCACACGCAGCCTTGGCGTACCGCTCGGAGTCGACTCGCAAGGGATGTTCTCCATCCTTGACGCCCACGAGGACGCACATGGCCCGCATGGGCTGTTTGCAGGCATGACCGGCTCTGGCAAGTCGGAGACCATCATCACCTATATCCTGTCCCTTGCCGTGAACTTCCGGCCAGACGAAGTCTCTTTTGTCCTTATCGACTACAAAGGCGGGGGGCTTGCTGGGGCCTTTGACAATTCGCGTGCCCGCCTCCCCCACCTCTCCGGCACGATCACCAACCTGGACGGGGCTGCCATCTCTAGGTCGCTGATATCGATCCAGTCCGAGCTGAAGCGGCGCCAAGCCCTGTTCAACGAGGCCCGGGACATTACCTCGGCCGGGACGATGGATATCTACAAGTACCAAGAGCTGTATCGGCAGGGCACGGTAAGCGAGCCCTGCACGCATTTGTTCATCATTGCCGACGAGTTCGCAGAGCTCAAGTCACAGCAGCCAGAGTTCATGGACCAGCTCATCTCGGCAGCCCGGATCGGGCGGTCGCTGGGGGTCCATCTGCTGCTTGCTACCCAAAAGCCCTCAGGAGTGGTAAACGACCAGATATGGTCGAACGCCCGCTTTAAGATCTGCTTGAAGGTAGCTGATGCTGCCGACTCCCGTGAGATGCTCAGGCGTCCCGATGCAGCCGAGCTTACTTCGGCAGGCCAGTATTACCTGCAGGTGGGGTATAACGAGTATTTCGCCTTAGGGCAGACAGCCTACAGCGGGGCAACCTACCGGCCTACAGACTATTTCGAGAAAAAGACCGACGACTCTGTTGTCTTGATATCGACTACGGGACGCCCAGTCGTAAGTGTTTCTCCGCCTAAGTCACAAACGTTGGACACAAAGACCCCCGAAGCCGTGGCGATACTCGACCACCTGGTCGAAGTAGCTGCCGCCGAGGGGCTGAGTGCTCCTCGGTTGTGGCTTGACCCGGTACCGGAGGACCTGACTATCGAGCACCTGGGAACCCGCTATCCCGAGCAGTTCGAAGACCAAGACCCCTACGTCCTATCGGCAGTGATCGGCGAGTACGACGACCCCTTCACCCAGTCCCAGCATTTGCTGAGGATGCCCCTGTCCGAAGAAGGGAACGCGCTTGTTTTTGGGGCTGCCGGATCGGGAAAGTCGACGCTCTTGTCATCGATGGTGTATTCGTTGATCCAGTCGTACCCGGTCTATGCCTTAAATGTCTACATCCTCGACTTCGGGGCCGAGACGCTGGGGGCGTTTCGCAGTGCTCCTCATGTCGGCGACGTTGTCTTTTCGGGCGATGAGGAGAAAGTGGTCAACCTGATCCGTATGTTGGGCGCAGAGATCGAACAGCGCCGTAAAGAGCTTTCGTCATTTGGCGGCTCCTTGGAGCTGTATAACAAGTCTGTGGAGAAGACCGTAGACCGCCTGCCTTTCATCTTGGTGGTGATCAATAATTTCGATATTTTCCCGGAGTTGTATGAGCAATACTTCGATGACTTGAACAAACTGACCCGGGACGGCACACGCTACGGCATCTATTTCGTCTTGTCATGCACACGTTCGGGGGCGGTCAGCTACCGGATGCAGCCGAATTTCAAACTAAAGTTTGCTTTGAAACTGAACTCGAACGACGAGTACATAAGTATTTTTGGCTCGGTACGCGACATCGTCATACCAGATGCCTATGCCCGGGGCTTGATAAAACAAGACAGGGTCTTCGAGTTCCAGACAGCCCTGATGAGCGCCGACCCCAGTATCAGCGAGTACGAGGCCATTGTAGAGGCGGTCTCCAAGCTAAAGCCAAGCGACGAACAGATATATGCCAAAGCCATACCCTCCCTGCCAGAGACTGTAAGCGTGGACCTGCTGACTTCATACGGGGTGAGCCGAGAGGCCCTGCCGCTGGGCATCTCCAAGAACACCTTTGAGATCCAAGTACAGAATTTCAAAAGGTCGCCGGTGCTCTTTGTCACTGGTGACGACGAGGACGAGCAGGCTGCCTACCTGGAGCCCTTAGTCGAGATCATCACCACCATCGACAAGGCGCGGGTCTTTATACTCGACTCGGACTCCTTGCTAGGCAGTGCCAAGCTTGCTAAGGACGATAAGACCACGGTTTTGCAGGACAGCCGGCAAATCAACGACTTTTTCAACTCGTACTTCGCAGAGGGTAACGAAAGAAGCACCGACGACTATCTTTTAATAGTCTCTTTGAAGAGTTTTTTGGATTCTCTGGACTCGACAGCCCGGGCAGTGTTCGACGAGTTCATGAAAAACTGTGGGTACAAGAACCTTGGAGGCTTGATCGTCACTGGCGACCCGTCGCGGTTCAGTACGTTTAGCTACGAGACCTGGTTCCGCGAGCTGTGCTCCTATAGTAACGGCATCTGGACGAGTAGCGGCATCAACAACCAGAGCTTCTTGAAGATCAACCGCCAGCTGCCGGAGTTCAGGGACCCTCCGACCGAGTCCTTTGCCTGGTTTATCGACCGTGGGAACCCAGTGCTGATCAAGCATACGCTGCCCTAGCCTAGCCCAAGAAGCTCTTTTAACCGGGGTTTAAGAACTCGGTCAAGGGCTCGTCTGTATTGCCGGGGCTTAAGAGCTCGGTCATCGGCTCCTGGCTGATGGGCGGTGCCAAGAGCTCGGTCAAAGGCTCGACTGGGCCTGTTTGGCCAAGCATCTCGGTAAGCGGCTCGTTTACTGCCTCGTGTTGCAAGAAGGTTGTCACTGGCTCTGACTGGTATCCGGCATTGGCTGATTGGATTGAGCCATGCTGGTAGATTCCAAGCCGCGCTAGGTCAAAGGAGCCAGAGTCGGCAAGGTTTTGGTTGCCCATGATGCTTTCCAGCGAGCGGCCCCTGCTTTGGCGGACCAAGCCTTGCTCGCGTAGCCGTGCTATCTCGTCGGTAGCGCTTTTTCCGCTGAGTTCGGCATAGACGTCTTTGATCCTAAAACGGAAGAAGATGACGGCAGCCAGCAAGGCGGAGAGCATGGAGACGGATAGCATAATTTGGGATATTAAGCGTAGAGTCTGCAAAAGCCCGCCTTCGTGCTTAAAACGTCCCTTTAATGCCTGCACCGGGCCCAAGGCATAAAACCATCCCATATTGACGGTAAGACGACAGGCTGTAGAACTCTTGGAGGTATGTCAGTAACTGCTTGCTTGATTGTTTCAATTCGAGATACTCGTTGGTAGGCGGGTTGGTACTGTCTAAAAGCACAGCGGTACGGCTTATCAGCTCTACCTGTTGGCGAGTGCTGATACCGGCTATTTGAAAGTTATGATGGCATTGGTAATGGATGTTTAGGACTATGCCAGACACCCACAGCCTAGTAATGTCGTCTTCGTTGGCAACTAGCTTGGTAACCTCCTGCATGTCGAAGAAGATATCACGGTAGTCGGCATTGGTCAGCAAGGTCCGGTCTTCTTGGTCATGGACCCGGAGGAAGTCGTCACAGACCCGAAACAAGAGGCGTGACCTCTCTTGGCCGCTAAAGGCGCTGATGTTCATCGAGTACAAGAACCAGTCCCTAGCATAGGAACAACGTAGAAGCATTGATGTGCTCTCGGTATTGTCATATGTATAGTAGTATAGATAGAGGATGCCTACGCGGTAGTTCAACTGAGCTGACTCCATCGAGCCGTCACGGATGTCATTGGAGTGCAACGACATCAGTGCTTGGAAGCTTTGTTCCTCACGTATCGTGAACTCGCCATCGACCTTGTACAGGTCCACTAGCTCTATATAGGCTGGGAAGTAGTCAGGCACTAGCTCGATTGCCTCAATGTACTCGTGTTCTGCGACCAAGGGGTCGGAGGCGATCCTGGCCCGCTCCATATGGTATTCGACGGTCCGTTTGACCATGACATTGTTGGCAATTGAAAAACCCAGGCTGCTTACCAGCATCACTACAGACAGGCAGGCGGAGAATATAAAAGAGGCCATTTTCCGTTTCTGTCTTACAAAATAGGCATCGTCGTTGTGCTCGAAGTTCTGCAGGGCATAAAAAAGCTCCGCACTGTTCTGGTAGCGCATGTCGGGGTTCGGCTGGATACACTTGGCAATTACCTTCTCCAGGCCGGGCGAGAGGTTGGGCTTGACCTGCCTGATAGGTATCATCTCGTATGGTGGGTCAGCAGGGCTCAGACCGGTCAGCAAGTGGTAGAGGGTGGCACCTAGGCTGTAGATGTCCGTCCGCACGTCAGTCTGCCCTGCCCCACCGAACTGCTCGGGGGCAGCATAGCCCCTTGTGCCAAGGATAGTGGTGTCCCCGGCTACATAGCCGAATGGCACGTCCCGGTACTCTCGGGCAGTGCCGAAATCGACGATCCGGATATTCCCGTCCGGTCGCAGGATGATATTTGCCGGTTTCATGTCGCGGTAGATGATCGGTGGCGATTGGGTGTGCAGGTAGTGCAGGGCCTCGCAGAGCTGCAGGCCCCATTCCACTACATCGTTTTGCGATTGGGCCCCGACGTCTTCTAGGATTTTCGACAGCGACTGGCCTTCGATATAGTCCATCACCACCAGAATCATCCCTTGGTAGTTGAGGATATCGACGATACGGGGCAGCATCGGGTGGTCGACCCGTTTCATAAGGTTGGCCTCGGTCACAAAGCTCTGGGCGATCATCTCGTCGTGCACACGGTCGCCAGTCTGCTTGATCTCTTTGACGGCCCATTGTTTGTTCAGGCGGATATCACGGGCCAGGTAGACATATGACATCCCCCCTTCGCCCACAAGGGTCAGGATCTCATACTTGTCTTCAATTACTGTTCCATATCTAAGCATTGACTACCTTGTTTAACGGCGCCTCCGCCGGTTGGTTCCGGAGGTATTGCCGTTGTTTCGGGTATTGGCCTGGTCGTCACGGTATTCCCGGTTTTCCCTGCTGGCCTCGACTTTGGGCTTGTCTAGCCGGTCTAGTGAGATTTTCTCGTTCTCGTCGATCTCGATGATCTTTACCCTGATCTCGTCCCCTATCGATAAGACGTCCTCGACCTTGCCGATCCGCCCGTCTGCTACCCGGCTGATATGCAAAAGCCCGTCTTTCCCTGGCAACAGCTCGATGAAGGCCCCGAAGCTTTGGATGGAGACGACCTTGCCGGTATAGATCTCGCCAACCTCTGGTACTTTGACGATCAGCTCGATCCGCCGCTTGGCCTCCTCCCCACGTGTGTCTTTGGACGCAATGTAGACTATCCCCTCTTCCGTGATCTCGATCGTGGCTCCGGTCTCTTCTTGGAGGCCGCGGATGACCTTGCCGCCGCTGCCGATGACGTCCCTGATCTTATCCACAGGAATCTGCATCGAGAGTATGCGGGGGGCATGGTCGGAGAGCTCGGACCGCGGACGGGTGATCGCCTCGCTCATTTTGGTCAGGATGAAGTCACGGCCATGCTTGGCCTGGCTCAGCGCTGCAGCCAGGATCTCGACTGTCAGGCCTTTGGCCTTGTTGTCCATCTGCATCGAGGTGATGCCGATCTCAGTGCCGCAGATCTTGAAGTCCATGTCGCCTAGGAAGTCTTCCAAACCTTGGATGTCTGAGAGCACGGCGAATTCGTCACCCTCCTTGATCAGGCCCATGGCAATCCCAGATACCGGCCTTTTGATGTTCACTCCGGCATCCATCAATGCCAGCGAAGACGCACAGGCAGAAGCCATAGAGCTCGAGCCGTTGCTTTCTAGGACCTCAGAAACGATACGTATCGAGTAAGGGAAGTCGATCTCGTTCGGCAAAACCGGCTCTAGGGCCCTTTCGGCCAAGCGGCCGTGCCCTATCTCGCGTCGGCGCGGGGCACCCATGTAGCCTGTCTCGCCTGTCGAGTACGGGGGGAAGTTGTAGTGGTGCATGTACCTTTTGCCAGGCGCAGGGTCGATTGTGTCAAGACGTTGCCACTCGTTTAACATCCCGAGCGTCAGCACTGCCAAGACCTGGGTCTGCCCCCGGGTAAAGAGCCCGCTCCCATGGGTGCGCGGCAAGACGCCAGCCGAGGCCGATACCGGCCGAATCTCGTCGAGCTTGCGGCCATCGATCCTCTCTCCTGTCTGAAGGATCATCGTCCGCATTGCCCGTTTCTCTAAAAGCTGCAGCTCGTCTGCTATCTCGGCCTTCCACGCCGATTGCTCCTCTTCGCTGAAGGTGGCTGTGATCTCTGCCTTTAGCTCGGCAACTTTGTTTTCCCGGTTCAGCTTGTCTGCCCCATGTATGGCAAGTGACATAGCGTCGTAATGAGCGTCGATCCGCTCAGCCAAGCCCGGTATGGCCTGGTCAAGCGGGTACTCCTTGAGCATCGGGGCGACACGGTCGATGAACCGCTGCTGGGCTTCACAAAACTCGCCTATCACCTTTTGTCCGAAATTCATCGCAGCCAGGATCGTCTCTTCGTTTAACTCGTCTGCCCCTCCCTCGACCATACAGATGTATTCGGGGGTACCGGCCAAGACCAGCTCTAGGTCGGAGTTGGCCTCCTCCTCAAAGGTGGGGTTGACCAAGAACTCCCCTGTTTGACGGTCGCGCCCGATCCGGACGCCGGCCAAGGGGCCCTCGATCGGCACCCCTCCGACCATTAAGGCAGCCGAAGCGCCCATAATACCGATCACATCGGGTTGGTTGATCTGGTCGCAGACCAGGGTGGTGGCAACGATATGGACCTCGTTTTTAAACCCTTCGGGAAAGCTCGTCCGAATCGGCCGGTCGATCATCCTTGCTGTCAAAGTGCCTTTGTCGGACGGACGTGCCTCTCTTTTCTGGTATCCGCCCGGTATTCTCCCCACAGCATACATCTTCTCGATAAAGTCCACCGTCAGTGGAAAGAAATCCGTCTCCTTCTTGTCGGTGGCGACGACTGCGGTAAGCAAGAGTACTGTCTCCCCTTGGCTGACGACGACTGAACCGGTAGCCTGTTTTGCTAGCTCGCCAGTCGTCAAACTGTATGTCTTGCCATACAGTTCGAAAGTCTCGGTAATTTTAGTCATTTTTCTACTCCATTCCTCTGGACCCTCGTGGTCCAATCAGGCTCATCTTTTTAACAACATGCGTTTTTTTATACTTGAGCCAAATACTATTCAGGGAGCCTCTGAGGCTCCCTGAAGTGCATCAAACGTTGTCGCGAATACCAAGCCGGGCGATCAAGTCACGGTATTCCGTAATATCACGCTGCTTTATGTAGGTCAAAAGCCGACGACGCTTTCCGACCAGCATCAGCAGGCCGCGCCGCGTATGATGGTCTTTCCGGTGAATCTTCAAATGCTCCGTCAAATCACGTATCCGTTGTGACAGCAGTGCGACCTGCACGCTTGCCGAGCCCGAGTCTTTGGCGTCCTTGCCGTACTCGGCAATGATCCCTGCAGTCACCTCTTTGCTTAGTGGCATAATCCCACCTTTCTTACCTTCCCTCCAAGCCGGGTACTGCGTCGGTGGCCACGACAGACTAAGCGAGGAGAATTTATCAAACCAAACGATTCTACCGCAAGCTTAACAAAAAGTCGACTGAACGATTCCGAGCTGTGATATGTGCTCGCATCCAATTTCGGGCAAAAGCCAATAAAAGCAAGGCTGTCGGACGGTTTGCCTCAGTAGCGTGACTTGCCAAGTCCACAAAGCGGCTTTTGATCAAAAGGGCCAACCAGTCGAACAGGGCTGGGTCCATGTCGTCTGTTACGGCGAAGCCGGGCTCGTTGTTTCCGATATCTGGGGAGAAGACCGCGTCTGGGGCACTGCCGCCGTCCCCTGTGCCATCGTCACTAATCATACTATTATGATAGCAATCATAGCAGACCAGCCCTCCCTGCGCAAAGGAGAAGCGGAAACGCCGGGCCCGGGAGCTTTCGTCTTCGGCTGCCGGGCTTTTCGGCCCTTGGCCTGGGGCTTCTTGGCTACGCTCCCGGCCGCAGATGACACAGCTGTCCAGGCTGGGCTGGAAACCGATCTGGCTGACGATTTTGAGTATTGCCGCAGCTGTAACCATCTCCAAGCCGTCGATGGGCGTGTTTTCAATGGCATCTAAGCTAGCGTCCAACAATAAGAAGAGCCGGGGCTCGAAGTCAGCGTCACGAGTGATGACCTCCACCAGCTCGGCCAGCGCTGCAGCCGCCGAGCTATGCTCGATATCGACCCGACAGCCACTATGGGACTTGACCAGCTCGACCTCGCTTAGGGTCGTCAAGCTGCTTCTTCCCTGGTAGACCAAGACCTGGCTGACAGAGAACAGCTCAAGGTGGGAGCCCCTGCGGGAGCCTGGCTTCCGGCCCCCCTTGACGACCGTCTTGATCTGGTGGCCGCTTTCCGTAAAGCCGGTGATGATCAGGTCCATCTCCGCCAACTTGGTCTTTTTTAGGACGATGATCCTTTCCGAGACGTTAGGCATAAGCACAACGACCTTGTATCCAGCGCAAGCTAGCCATAGCCAAAGCGTTTTATCTGGTTGGCATCGCGTCGCCAGCCTTTACGGGTCTTCACACGCAGGTCAAGGTATACCCGGGTATTAAGGAGCTGCTCGAGGTCTGTACGGGCCAGACTGCCGATCTTTTTTATCTGCTGGCCGCCTTTGCCGATCAAGATGCCTTTCTGTGACTCCCTCTCGACGTAGACGATGGCCTCGATGCGGGTAAGGTCGTTCTTCTCCTCATACTGGAGTTCCTCTACCTGCACCCCGACAGCATGTGGGACCTCGTCCTTGGTGAGATAGAGCACCTTTTCACGGATGAACTCGGCCACCAAGACGCTGAGGTCTTGGTCGGTCCGGGTTCCCTCGGGAAACCACCTTGGCCCTTCCGGCAGCAGGCCGACCACGAATTGGACGAACTCTTCTACGCCTTGGCCGGTCAGGGAGCTCAGGCTCATAACAGCATCGAAGTCAAAATGCCCACTTGCCCGCTCGATTTGCTGCTTTACGGCTTGGTCGTCGACCAGGTCGGTTTTTGTGACAATGAGCAGCTTAGGGGACTTGACTTTTTCCAAATAGGCCAAGATCCACATGTCTCCCCTGCCGAACGGCTTGCTTGCATCTAGCAGGAAGGCCACTGCGTCTACTGCTTCCAAGGCTTTGAGGGCAGAAGTGTTCAGTTCCTCTCCCAAGGCATCCTGGGCCTTATGGATGCCCGGGGTGTCCACCAAAACCAGCTGAAAGCCCTGGCCGTCAAGGATAGCCCGAAAACGATGCCGGGTGGTCTGGGCGACATCGGCGGTAATCGCCACCTTGGCCCCGACCACGGCGTTGACCAAAGACGACTTCCCCGAATTGGGGCGGCCGACCAGTGTTATAAAGCCGCTACGGAATACATCTGGCGTGCTGCCCTGGGCTGCCTCTACCATAAGCCAGGCCAGTCTAGGGCGTGGACGAATACTATCAGGCCGATGACGACCGAGGCAATGACCGATACCAGTACTACCCCAGCAGCGATATCCTTGGCCGACTTGGCTTTGGGGTGGATGTCCGGTGAAGCTAGATCAACAACATGCTCTATAGCTGTATTAATCATCTCGGTCGACCAGACAAAGGCGATACAGAGTACCACTAAGGCCCAGGCGAGGGCCTCTAGCCTGAGGAGTGCAGAGGCAATCAAGGCGGCCAGCGCCACTACCAGGTGGATCTTCATGTTGCGCTCAGTCCTGACAGCTTCCCAGATACCGGAAAACGCCCACTTGAAAGACTGCTTGAGGCTGCCCGCGGGCTTATTGTTGGCATTTTCGCTGCTGTTCGGGCGAACAGCTGCCGGCATAACGCCGTTTTCCTCGGGCAAGCCAGCATAAAACGCCTGCCATTGGCCTAGTAAAGCGTCTTCCTTTGCCTCCATGGCATCTGCCTCTTGAGCGTTTTCGTGGTCGAGGCTTAAAAGGTGCAAGATGCCATGAACGACCAAGACCTCCAGCTTGGAGATGAAATCGAGTTCTTCTCCATAAAAGCCTTGCTCGACTGCCTCGGGGCAGATGACGATATCGCCGAGGGCCAAGGGCTGGCTGTCGGAGCGCTGCTCGTCGTCGTCAAAGCCGGATTCGAAGGACAGGATGTCGGTAGCCTTGTCTATCCCCCGGTACTGCTGGTTCATTTCCTGCATCAGGCTGGCGCCGACGAAGGCTATGGAGAGCTCGGCCGGCTCTTCGACCTGGCAGGCTGCCATCAAAAACAAGGCCAAGCGCCCAACATAGTCTAGTGGGATGTTCTGGCTGACCTGCTGGGCAACAAAGACCTGTAACTCGTATTGCCTGTTGCCAAGCCCAAGCTCGTCTGCGGTGAAAGTATAGGACTGGTCGGGCATGCCAAATGGTCCCAAGTGTCAATCGAGCTCTACGCTTGTCGGGCCAGGGCTGGCTAGGGAGGCAGCCTTGGTGATGCGGGCCGCTTCCTCTATGACCTCGGCGTTCTCGTAAGCTGCCACGATCCGCTGGACCAGCGAGTGCCTGACCACGTCGCTGCCTGTCAGCTCCACGAACGATATATCGTCAAGCCCAGACAGTATCCTGCGTACCGAGAGCAGCCCGTTGGCACGGATTGGCAGGTCGACCTGGGTGACGTCCCCAGTGATGACCATCTTGGAGCCAAAGCCGAGCCTGGTCAGAAACATCTTCATTTGGTCGGGGCTTGTGTTCTGTGCCTCGTCCAGGATGATAAAACTGTCGTTTAGGGTCCGTCCCCGCATATAGGCCAAAGGGGCGATCTCAATCACTCCCTGCTCGATCTGTTGGGTGCCTTTGTCGTTTTCGGTCATGTCGAAAAGCGCGTCATAGAGCGGTCGGATATAAGGGTCGATCTTCTCGTTTAGGGTGCCGGGCAGGTAGCCGAGATGCTCTCCAGCCTCGACGACCGGCCTGGTCAGCACGAGGCGTTTCACTTCTTTCCGCTGTAGGGCGGCCACTGCCATGGCCATGGCCAAATAGGTCTTCCCAGTACCGGCCGGGCCGATCGCAAAAGTCACCGTGTGGGCCCGGATTGCGTCAATGTAGCGCTTTTGTCCGGCAGTCTTGGCCCGGATCGCCCTGCCGCGGTAGTTTAGGATAATGTCGTCGCGTAGGCTCAGCGGGTTTGCCCCGCCATGTAAGACCAGCTCGATCGACCGGACCAGCTCTTCGGGGGAGGTGGTCTTGCCCTCCTCCGCTGTCTGGATCAGGTCGGTAAACAGCAAGGTCAGCATCTGGCCTTCGATGGAGTCACCAACGATGTCGATCTGGTCGCCGCGTATGGTTATACGGGCATCGAACCTCTCTTCGATCACTCTCAACAAGACGTCGTTCACACCGAGCAGCCTTGTGATGTCGAGCCCGTCAGGAATCTTCAATGTAATTCTCGTGCGTTCCATAGCCGCCTTTCTATTACGTCTACATCGATTAGCATTCTAACAGCTTGTCAGTATAGCCGCTGAAGCGAACGCTGGACAGGCTGCCGACCTCCAAATCGTCAGGCAGGCGGACCAGGTGGTAGCTTTCAGACCTGCCCAGGCCGGCGCGCTCGACAAGCACCAGCTCGCTGGTGCCGACGCGTTTCTGTAAATCCAGCCCAGTCAGCTCGTCAGCCAGCTTGCGTAGCTTAGCCGAGCGTCTGGACTTGGTTGCCTCGTCAAGCTGGTTTGGCATGGTGGCAGCAGTCGTTTTGTCACGTGGAGAAAAACGGAACACATGCATCCGCATGAATGACATCTCACGGCAAAGCTCATATGTGGATAAAAAATCAGCTTCGGTCTCGCCAGGAAAGCCCACGATAAGGTCGCTGGACAGGGCAAGCTGTGGCAGCCGTTCACGGGCGTAGGCGACCCGGCTGGCAAATTGGCCGCTCGTATAGGGGCGGTTCATCATTTGCAGGACTCGGTCGGACCCGCTCTGAAGGGGCATGTGCAAATGAGCGCAGATGCGGCCTTTGCTGCCTGCGATCAAATCGACCAAGTGGTCGCTCACATCCATCGGCTCGATGCTGGATAGCCGAAAACGGCTGTGCCTGGTATTGGCGAGCAATGCCCAAAGCAGCGTCGGGAGGCCAGGCCCACTGTCCTCGCCGATACGGTAACTGCCTAGGTTTATGCCGGTAAGCACGATCTCCCGCCAGCCAGCCGCCTCGGCTAGGCTGGCCTCGCTGACGACGTCGTCTAAGGCCCTTGACCGGGACTTGCCCCTGGCTATCCGAACGACGCAGAAACTGCACTCCGAGTCACAGCCGTCCTGGATCTTCAAGTTGTACCGCTGACGGTCGGCTGGTTTCACTGCAGGAGTACGGCCACTGACAGGGACCGCCTCTTGGCCAAGGCCTAGCAGTTGCAAGGCTATACCTTTTGCCGGCTCGGCTTGTTTGGCCAAATACACCCGTTCATCGGCTGATTGGTACAGCTGCTCGTTTACAGCCACGGCACAGCCTACTACCAAGACCGGAGCCTGCTTGTTCTCTAAAAGCAGGCGATTGATGGCCTTGCGGGTCTTTTGCTCGGCTTCTTTGGTCACGACGCAGGTCATGACGATATTCAAGCCGGCCTCGGCAGGCGGGGCGGGTATTGCTCCCGCTGACAACAAACAGCCCAGCAGCTCGTCGCCGTCCGCCCGATTCACTTTGCAGCCAAGGTAGTGAATGGATACTTTTGCTTGGTTTGGTAAAGGCATTGTGTGGTTGGGGTGGTTAGGAAAGGGCATCGCGAATCCGTTGTATCGGATTTCGCTTCTCTTTCACCTCATCGTCAAACTCCAAGGCCAGCTCTTCTAGCAGCTCACGTTGGCGCGAGGTGAGTTTCTTGGGAATCATCACCTCCACGTGGGCAAAGAGGTCGCCTCTTTGTTCACGATGCATCCTGGGCAGGCCACGGTCCCGTACCCGGATGCGCTGTCCGTTCTGACAGCCGGCAGGGATATCGATCTCCACCGTCTCGTCTGGGATGATGCCTTCCACGTTCACATTTGCGCCAAGGGCCGCTTGCGTGATCGATATCTGCACAAAAGTGTGGAGGTTTTCTCCCTCTCGCTCAAAACGCTCATGGTCGTCGATGCGGACTGTGACAATAAGGTTTCCTGGCCTAGACCCGTGCAGTCCCGCCTCGCCAAAGCCAGTCAGCCTGAGCTGCTGGCCGTCGCGGATGCCTTTGGGTACTTCGATAGTCACATGCTGTCGGTCTGGCAGGCGGCCCTGGCCTTCACAGTCTGGGCAGGGTATATCGATCTTTTCTCCCGAGCCGCTGCACTCCGGACAGATGCTTTGCGTTTGCATTTCTCCCAAAAAAGTGGATTGGACGCTAATTACCCGGCCGCTTCCATGGCAGTGGTCACAAGGGACAGTCTGCCCGCCGGCACCGATTCCTGACCCGCTGCAGGCCTCGCAGGGGGCCAACCGGTCGTAGACGATTTCTTTCTTGATGCCTACCGCCACCTCTTCTAAGGAGAGCTTCAAGCCGACGCCCATGTCCCGTCCCTCACGGCGCATACTGACGCGGCCGTAGCTCGTGCCCCCGAAAAAGGAGCTGAAGATGTCGCCCATGCCAAAGCCTGAGCCGAAAAGGTCGCTAAGGTCGACATATTGATAGCCGCTGCCGTTCCCGACAGTGCCGAAACGGTCGTATTGGCTGCGTTTTGAGGCGTCCGACAAGACATCGAAGGCCTCGGACAGCTCTTTGAAACGCTCCTCAGCGTCAGGGGCCTTGTTCACATCCGGATGCAGCTCGCGGGCCTTACGGTAAAATGCTTTCTTTATCTCTGCTTCAGTGGCGTCCCGGCTGACACCGATCACCTCGTAGTAATCTTGTGGCAAGTCAATACCTACACTCTCGTATATGTCAGGTTCAGTCGCACCATACTGTCTAGTGCCAGTAAGGCCCTGCGGTACTCCATACGGGTCGGCCCAAGCAAGCCGAATATCGCCGAGTGCCCCTCGCTGCGTTGTGACAGCAACGTATAGTTCGCTAGGATCCCAGTCGGCTCAAGGCCGATCAACACGCTTAAGTCGGCAGCCACAAGGCTTGAATCCATCATTTGGACAAGCTCGTCTTGGTCTTCGATCAAGCTCATCAGAGGCAGCAGCCGTGAAGACTCGCTGAACTCGGGCTGGGCAAGCAAGCGCGACAGGCCACGCACAATCAAGCCGAAGCTGTCTTCCCGGTCCCAATACAACGAAAGCAGGCCAGTGGTCTTCGACAACAGCTCCAACAGCCGTCGGATATAGGAGTGCCTGTCTATGCTGAGGCCGTCGAGGGCTTGGGGGCTTAGTGCCTTTTCGAAGGAATCGTCGTACAGGGGGTCGTTTATCGTGTCTAGGGGCCTGTCAGCCTCGATCACAGGATTGGCATACATCAACGTCGCGGGACTCAGCAAAAGGTGGTTGACAAATACCCGGTACCCCTGGTTTGTGGGTATTCGCCCGGCGGAGGTGTGTGGAGAAAAGGCCAGGCCGAGGTTCTCTAAGCCTAAAAGCTCGTTTCGGATGGTGGCCGACGAGACTCCCGGCAGATAGCGCTTGGCCAGTACAGACGAACTGACAGGCAACGTAGTCAACACGTGCTCGTCCACAAGAGCATTCAAGACCCTGGTACGCCTGACACTGAGCAAAGCAGTCCTTCCTCGAGTAAGATTTCCGCAAAAATGATGATTGACAAATCATAGCAGGGCAATGCCCTAATCCATGAACTGTGCAGCTAAACGTCATAAAAGTGTTGCGAGAAAATATATTAAGGCAAGCCTCTCGAAGGTTTTATGAAGCCCAGGGCTAGGCCTTATCGCTCAGCTTTTTATTATGCTGCCTCTCCCATAGCATCCCCAGCAGTACTGCCAGCAAATAGACCAGCGTCCAGATAATCCAGAGGCTGTTTGTCTTGCCGCCGCCGGCGTCCGTGCCGTCGGCTTGAAAAAGCCAGCCGGCAAAAAAACCAGCCAGGTAGCCAACGCAGCAAAGCAAGGATATCCGCCAACTGGCAATAAACGCCGACACCACAATGACGGCCAAGCTGGCGACAAACAAAACCAGTGGCCATGCCTTCATCTGGTGCCAATCGAACAAGGCATACCTGATTAGGATATATAGGCCAACCATCACCACTACAGAGCCAAAGGCTCGGATGCCCCTAACCGTCGGGCTGTCTTCCATCTTCATCGTCTCCAATACTAAGGATTCTCATGAACACCTCGTTGCCTAGCAGCCATCCCCTGTCGGTCAATTGGCAGTATCCCCCACTACGCCTGACCAACTGCAGCTCCTCTAGCTCCAAGAAGCATTCCCAAGTACTGGGGAGAAGCCCTTGCACCTGGTCAATGGCATCAAACGGGACCCCGTCCATCAAGCGCATCCCTAGCATCAGGTCCTCGAGGGCTTGGCCCTTTGCATCGAGCTGCTCGATTATTCCCTGGTCGGAATAGCGGAAACGGCTGCCGTGGGCAAGGCCCATGCCTACCGCTCCTTTGCCGATGCCCAGATATGGCAGCGACTTCCAATAGGCTTGGTTATGGGCAGACCGGTAGCCGCGCCGGGCATAAGAGGCGATCTCATAATGCTCGAAGCCGTGTTTTAAGAGATAGGCCTTTGCTGACAACATGAAGTCTGCCTGCTGGTCGTCATCGGCTATGACAAAGGCCTGTGAAGAGATGGCCTCGGCCAGGCCAGTCCCTTCCTCGACAGACAAGGGGTAGACGCTGATATGTTGGACTCCCAAGCCCACAGCAGTGTCCAGGCTTTCGATAAGGCTGTCCATGGTCTGGTGGGGTATGCCGCACATAATGTCTAGGCTGACATTGTTAAATGCCGCCAGGGCCTTGTCCAAGGCACTTATAGCCATACCGCTGTCATGAGGCCTGCTTAAGGCCTTGAGCTCGTCATCGATAAAGCTCTGGGCACCGACCGAGACCCGGTTGACATGGTATTTGCCCATGACCGCCACGACCTGGTCGGTAAGCGACTCAGGGTTTGCCTCAATGGTGAACTCCTTGTTGTTGGCAATGACCCCGGTTTCGTCTAAGGCGCCGAGCAGCTTGGCTAGACGGGCAGGGCCTATAAAGCTCGGGGTGCCGCCGCCGATATAGATCGTCTCGACCTCGTCGAGCAGGCCTCGGAGCGCATAGGTGCCGATGGTTTGGGCCAGCTGGCCTACATACTCGTCGATTAGGGGGTCGTTGTAAGCGACTGCCTCTGTCGGGAAATCACAATAGATGCAACGTTTCACACAAAAAGGAATGTGGATGTAGAGCGCCCGATAATTAGGGTCAGAGAAGGGCGCTGCAAAGCTCATAGCTCACCTGCGGCGATCTGCTCGAAGAGTGCAAGGTAGTCGGATAGGCCAGAGCAGAGGTTTACCTTGCTGCGGATTGCTGATGCCTGGGCAGTCCCTTTGAAGTACCAGGCGATGTGCTTCTTCATCATCGCCAAACGGTGGGGGAAGACCTCTGCCAGACGCAGCGTGTGCTCTTTGGCTATGGAGAGCCTTTCGGGTAGGCTGGCTTCGGCAGGCTCCTTGGCCGACCCGGTTAAAGCTGCTTTGACTTGGGCAAAGACCCAAGGCCTGCCTTGGGCTCCCCGGGCAACCATCACTGCATCAGCGCCTTGGCCGTCAAAGTAGGACACGACGTCGGACACGCCAAAGACGTCGCCACTGGCGATCACTGGTATCAAGACGGCTGACTTCACCCGGCCAATCAGGCTTTTATCGGCTTGGCCGGTGTAGAGCTGCACTGCCCAACGGCCGTGCACGGCAACCGCAGATGCCCCTGCTGCCTCAGCCATCCGGGCAAACTCGACAGCGGTCTCCTCCCCTTCCAAGTAGCCACGGCGGATTTTTACTGTTACTGGTAATGAAACATTCTCTACCACGTCCTTGATTATCGTCTCAGCCAGTTGCGGGTTCTGCATCAGGGCTGCCCCCTCGCCTTTGCTGACGACCTTTCGGGCCGGGCAGGCCATGTTCAAGTCGATGAGGGCCAGGGCTTCTCCATATAATAGCTCTAGCTCGGCCGCCTGATGGGCGATTTGGCCAGGGTCCTTGCCGAACAATTGCAGGCAAAAAGGGCTGTCGGACGGGTCGTGATAGAGGAGGTCGCTTGTTTTGGCGTTCTTGTACGCCAGTCCGGCAGCCGAGATCATCTCCGAGTAGGTCAAGTCTGCCCCATAGCGCTTGCAGATGCTTCTAAAGATGGGGTCGTTGACGCCCGACATCGGGCCAAGGAGTACCGCATTGGCCAGTGTCAGCTTGTTGCTACTCATCGGTTTTGAGGATGGCCATGAAAGCCTCTTGGGGGACCTCGATGTTGCCGATCGCCTTCATGCGCTTCTTGCCGGCCTTTTGTTTCTCGAGGAGCTTTTTCTTGCGTGTGATATCGCCTCCGTAGCATTTTGCGGTGACATCCTTGCGCATGGCTTTGACATTGGTCCGGGACAAGACCCGGTTGCCGATAGCGGCTTGGATGGGCACTTCGAACATCTGCCGCGGGATGATCTCTTTCAGCTTGCGCGTCATCGTCTCGCCGAGGGCGAAGGCTTTGTCCTTATGGACGATGAAGGACAAGGCGTCCACTGCTTTTCCTGCGAGCAGAATATCGAGCTTGACCAGGTCGGCCGGGGCATAGCTGTCGAACTCGTAGTCAAGGGAGGCGTAGCCTCGGGTCCTGCTTTTCAACTGGTCGAAATAGTCGGTGATCAGTTCGGCCAGCGGGACCAGGTAGTGCAGCTCGACTGTGCTTGTGGAGAGGTACTGCATGTTGACGAACCTGCCACGGTGCGCCTGCGAGAGCTCCATCACCGACCCTACATATTCCGGGGGGATCAGGATGGTAGTCTTTAGGTAAGGCTCCTCGATACGGTCAATAAGCGTTGGCTCGGGCATTTCTTTTGGGGAATGGATGGCAAGCATCTCGGACTTGGTGGTATAGACATGGTACTCCACACTGGGCGAGGTAGCGATGAGGTCTAGGTCGAACTCCCTCTCCAACCGCTCTTGTACCACTTCCATATGCAAAAGCCCTAGGAAGCCGACCCGGAAGCCAAAGCCCAGGGCATGGCTGGTCTCGGCCTCATAGACCAGAGCCGGGTCGTTCAGCTTGAGCTTGTCCAAAGCGTCCCGAAGGCTTTCGTACTGGTCGCCTTCGACTGGGAATATCCCGGTATAGACCATCGGCTTGACCTCGCGGTACCCGGCAAGAGGCTCCTTTGACCCACCATGGGCGAGGCTTACCGTGTCCCCCACCTTGACCTGGGCAGGATCCTTTAAGCCGGTGACGATGTAGCCGACCTCGCCGACCCCCAGCTCGTCGATCGGGAAGTTTGCCGGCCGGCGGACGCCAGTCTCCTCGACGGTGCAGACGGTGTCTGTCGCTAGGAAGCGGACCTGCTGGCCGCTTTGCAAGCTGCCGTCCATGATGCGGACCAAGGCGATCACACCCCGGTAAGGGTCATAGTAGCTGTCAAAGATCAATGCCCGTAAGGGGCTTTTGCTGTCCCCTTGTGGAGGCGGTATCCTTTTCACGATCGACTCTAGAAGGTCGATGACCCCCTGGCCGGTCTTGCCGGAGGCTAAGATGGCCTCGTCGGCCAAGATCGCCAAACCGTCTTCTATCTCGGCCCGCACCCGCTCGATATCGGCTGCCGGCAGGTCGATCTTGTTGATCAGGGGGATGATCTCCAAATTGGCGTTCATGGCCATCTGGGCGTTGGCCACAGTCTGCGCCTCCACGCCTTGGGTAGCGTCGACTACCAGCACCGCTCCCTCGCAAGCAGCCAAAGAGCGCGAGACTTCGTAGGTGAAGTCGACATGGCCAGGTGTGTCGATCAGGTTCAATTGGTACTCATAGCCATCAGATGCCGTATAGAGGACGCGTACTGCCTGCGACTTGATGGTAATGCCCCGTTCCCGCTCGATATCCATCGAGTCCAGTACCTGGTCGACCATGTCCCGCTCCGAGACGGTATGGGTCATTTCCAGTATGCGGTCGGCTAGCGTCGACTTGCCATGGTCGATATGGGCGATGATAGAGAAATTACGTATGAGTCTTGTTTCGGTCATACTAAACACTAACCTTAAAAATCGACGGTATCACGAACCGCTAAAACCAGGTTCTAGCTAGTCTGGGCTTAGGCCTTTTGCCTTACGCCTGAGTTGGGCACGCATGTCAAACAGGCCGGGCTCAAGCCCGACCGGGTAGCTGTGCGGGTTTAAGAACCTTCGACAAGTCGGGTCAAGGCTGGCCAGCGAGGTCTTGCAGTTGGCTTGGGCGTCCAGCACGCTTACTTCCGGCCAGACGATCTGCCCTTTTCTGGCCAAGGGCTGGAGAAGCGTCTTAAAGCTGTTGGCGGGAAGGCGTTTTTGCCGCATCTCGTCGTGGGGGTCGACGATCGTCTCGTCTTTAACGGCATAGTCGAGCCGGTAGATCATGTCGCCGGCCATCACGCCGTTTGAGTCGTAGTAACGCCGCACGTCGAGCACGCCCGGGAGGGTCGACTTTTCAATTTGCTCGGTGGTCTTCAGTGTCGGCTGCCAAGGAGAGCGGCTGTCGTTGCGATAGGCGGACAGCTTATAGACAGCTGCCAAGGCCGGGGTCTCGTAAGCGGTAGCCAAGCGGGTCCCGACCCCCCAGGAGTCGAAGGCCGCGCCTTGGTCGTGGAGCGACTTGATCGTATACTCGTCCAAGTCGTTGCTGCCAACGATCTTCACATAGTCCAGGCCGGCTTCGTCGAGCAATGACCGGGCCCTGATCGACAGCCAGGCTAGGTCGCCGGAGTCGATGCGTATCCCAAAGAGCCTCTGGCCCCGGCCTTCCATCTCATGCCCCACGATGATCGCATTCTGCACGCCTTGGATCGTGTCGTAGGTATCGACCAACAAGATGCATCCGTCCGGCTCGGCTTGGGCATATGCCCTGAAGGCCTCCAGCTCGTCGCTATAGGCCATGACCCATGAGTGCGCGTGCGTCCCTGAGACCGGCACATTGAACAAGCGCCCGGCCAAGACATTGGACGTTGACGCACAGCCGCCGATCATGGCCGCCCTTGAGGCGTAGATGCCGCCGGCTGGCCCTTGTGCCCGCCTCAGCCCGAACTCGGCTACCGGGCCTTCGGCAACATCGCAGATGCGGGCTGCCCGGGTGGCGATCAGGGTTTGGAAGCCCACCTGGTTAAGCAGGGGCGTCTCGATGATTTGGGCCTGCAGGATCGGGCCAGTGACCCGGACTATCGGCTCATAGGGAAAGACCAGGCTGCCTTCGGGCACAGCGTCTATGTCCAGCTCGAGCCTCATGGCGCCGAGGTAGGCTAAGAAATCGTCGTTGAACATCTTTGCCCCTGACGAAGTGGACAGGCTTGCCAGATAGCCAATGTCTTCGTCGGTGAAGACAAAGTCTGTTAGGAACTCGACGATCTGCTGCATGCCGCAGGCTACCGAGTAGCCGCCATTGAAGGGGTTTGCCCGAAAGTGCATGTAAAAGGAGCCCTCCAGCTCGGTCCGTCCGTTGATGAAGTACGCTTGGGCTTGGGTAAGCTGGTATAGGTCGGTCAACAAGGCGTTTGTCAGTTGCATTTTCACTCACCATCACTACGGGACTGTCGACGCCGGCGCCGGCGTAGATCGTAGGAGCTGCCGCTAGAGGGCCTTGGCGCTTGGCCTTCGGCAGGCGTTGCTGCAGCAGGGCTTGCGTCCTTTTGCCTCAAGCCAGACGAGTTACGCCCGGGGCGCAGCGAGCTGCGCGAGCGGGACCTGGTGTTCGACTTGTCTTTTTGGGCGGTTTGGGCAAGAGCGTCGTTTTGGCCTTGGCCTGAAGGGCCGGCCTTGCTGTTAACAGCCCTTTGGGCATCTTGCCTCCGAGGCGTTTGGGGTGCCTGCGAGCGTTGGCGTGGCCTTCGGCCGCTTTGGTCCTTCGTGCCTGACAAAGCGCCGCCTGCGCCAGACGCGTCCACAGCGCCTTTGTTCTCGGAGGCATTGGCACTGGCTGCCCCGTCCGTCGCCTCGCGCCTGCCCCTTCTGCGCCGGGTCTCGGTCGGTGTCGAATAGTCAGGCGTAAGCTCGTCTACGATACCCTCGCGGTCTAAGGCCAAAAGGGCCAGGATCAGATTGGCGTTGGCCGACTTTTCCAGGGCCTCCCGGCTGATCGAGGCCGGGCGCTGGTCTGACTCTTGCCCGCTTATGGCCTCGTCAAAGTCACTAAGCAGGATGGAGAAGGTCTTGCCGTCCTCAAGCTGCATGGTCACCGACTCACGAGGCGTGTTGTAGTCGGTGACTGTCGCTAGCCCTAGCGGGGTGTCGATCTCGGCCCCTCGCTTGGGCGCCCGGTCCTTGAAGTCCCGGTAAGTGTCGAACTCGTACCTGAGGCAGCACATCAGGCGGCCGCATGCCCCGGAAATCTTGTCGGGGTTCAAGGGCAGGTCTTGCTCTTTGGCCATCCGGATCGATACAGGCTGAAAGTCCACGCCCATGCGTGCGCAGCAGAGGCGCTCGCCACAATGCGAGATGCCGCCCAGCATCCTGGCCTCGTCCCGCACGCCGATCTGGCGCAGTTCGACCCGGATGTGCAGGCGCGACGCCAATTCCCTGACCAGCTCGCGGAAGTCGACACGCGATTCGCTGGCAAAGTAGAACACGGCCTTATCCCCAGAAAACAGGTACTCGACTGCCACCGGCTTCATCTCTAGGCCGCTCTCCTCGACTAGGTCGCGAAAAAGCGGCAAGGCGGCATCGGACTTCTCCTGCAGCCGCTCTTGCATGGCGATGTCCTTTTCGTCAAGTAGGCGGATCACCGGCTTTAAGGGCGAGGAGAGCGCTGCTAGCTGCTCCTCAGTGGCGTTGATCCCAACAGCGCTGATCTGTCCGACTTCGCGTCCCCGTTCTGTCTCGACGAGCACCGTGTCGCCAATTATATAGTCGCCCAGGACAGGGTCGAACCAATACGACCGCTGGCTGTAGCGCAGCTTTACTGCTACTACAGGCGTTGTCTCTGTCATATGTATCCTTCCTATATTGGAGGACAGCCAAGCCGTAGGCCTCACTGCTCCCCTAACTCCGCACGTATGGTGAAGAGGAGAAATTCGAAAATCGACTGTACAGACACATTATAGTCCAAATTTAAGTCTGCCTCTAAGGTAGCATCTAGACAGCGCAGGACCGAGCCGAGGGGCGTTTTCAGGCTGCTTGCGTACAATGCGACCAAGTCGCGTTGGTCGGTGTTGACGATCTCGTCTGCTCTGGCAGTAACATACAGCAAGACGTCACGCAGCCAAATGCGAATGGCATGGATCACCCAGACCACCGAGCCCCGCTCTGCTGCAGTCATTTCACGCTTCAGCCTTTGCTCCAGGTTGTTCAGGGCAGATCTGGATAAGAGCTCCCGGCCTTCCTCGAGCCGCCTCTCCTGGTCGGCCCGCAGCTCGTCAAGCGGCAGCTTGCAGGCAATGACCAAGGACCTTGCAGCTTCCAAGACATCGAGGGCGTCATATGACACCAAGCCCCGCAAGCAGTCGGTCAACTCCCTTTTCAAGGCGTTTAGGTTTGTGGATAAGACCAAGTCCCGGGCGTCGGCGACCGAGCCCGCAGAGTATGCCAAGGCAGCCCGTGCAGCGTCGATATCTATAGCACATTCGTCTACTAGCAATGATATGCCTATCGATTCGGGGACCGCAGCAAAAGGCACCAACTGGCAGCGGGACTGGATCGTCGGCAGGATGGCTGTCAGGCTTTGGGCAAGCAAGATGAAGACGACGTTGCGGGGCGGCTCTTCGAGCAGCCTTAAGAAAGCATTGGCAAAGTGCGTCGACATCCTATCGGACTGGCTGACGATATAGACCTTGCGGCTGGAAAGGATCGGGGCCAGGGTGGCCTCTCGGATCAAATCATGCATTTGGGCGGCCAAATAGGCTCCTGCGCCTTCAGGGGCCAGTGTCTTTAGGTCGGGATGGCTTTGGCTTGTCACTAGCCGGCAGGCCTCGCAGTCGTCGTCGCCCTGGTTCGGGCACAACAGGCTCCTGGCAAAGAGGCTTGCAGCCTGTGCCTTCCCTGCCCCCAAAGGCCCGATGAAAAGATAGGCCTGCGCCAGGTAGCGGGCTTGCACGGCCGCAGACAGGTATGCAGCAGCAAGCGGCTGCCCGACAAGTTGGTCAAAAGGACTGTTGATCTCGTTGGCAACCGGCATAGCTAGCCCATCCAAACCGTCTCTCGTCAAACCGAGAGGTCTTTTAGGAGCTGTTCGGGGATCTGGTAGACACCCATGGCCTTCTCCCCAAATAGGTCGCTGACTGCCTGGAAGACCAGGTCGGCAGTGGACTGGGCATCGTCTTGGAGAAAGACTCTGCGGATGCGCTTAGGGTTTTGTGCAGCAAGCTCTAAAAACCCCTCGTTGACCCGTCGGTGGAAGTCAAGGTTTTGGGCCTCTAGGCGGTCAGCGCCTTGGAGGCGGGCACGCCTCAAGGCCTGCTCCCAGTCATCTACCAACAGGACCGTGCGAGTCGGCATCAGCCCCAGGCTGCCCAATCGGTTGGCCTCTTCGACCAGGCTCAAAGGAAGCCCGCGACCGTAGCCTTGGTAGGCTATGGTGGAGTCGAGGTAACGGTCGCAAAGCACTGTCACGCCCTTTTGCAGCGAAGGTAGGATGCGTTCGGTTACCAACTGGGCGCGTGCCGCCTCGTACAGCAAAAGCTCCGTGCGAACAGAGATCTCGGCGTTTTGGGAGTCGAGCAGGATCTGCCGGATCTTCTCCGAAATCTGCGTCCCGCCTGGCTCGCGCAGGCAAACGACGTCCAAGCCGGCAGCGGTCAGGTGTGCGGCAAGTATTTGGATGTGCGTCGTCTTGCCTACCCCCTCGCCGCCTTCAAAGGTGATGAAGGTGCCTGGCAGCCCGCTTTGGCTCTCTGGTCCTTGGCCCTCGTTTTGCATTGCCTGCTCAGTCATATCCGGCTACCTTTCGCTTCCATTGATTGCCACCCAAGCCGGGAAGTCAGCTAGCTCTAGCTGGTAGAGCGCCTCGGGCCCTAAGTCCGCCCAAGCGATCAGCCTGGCCGCGAGGACATGCCGGCCAAGCAGCGCAGCAGCCCCCCCGACCGTAGTCAGGTAGACCCCGCCGGTCTTCTTGCAGGCTTGGGCGACCGCCTCGGAGCGTTTGCCTTTGGCCAGGGTCAGCTTGATGCCCGCCTCGTATAATTGTGGAGCAAAACCATCCATCCGGGCAGCAGTCGTAGGCCCGATAGCGCCAAAGGGCCGGCCTGCCCGGGCCGGCGTCGGGCCAGCATAGAAAAGCGCTTGGCCAGCGAGACCAAAGGGCAGCTCGCCGTGCTCTGACAGATAGTCCAGACAACGTTGATGGCCGGCATCGCGCATTGTGTAGACAGTTCCGAAAAGCCGGATCTCCTCTCCTACCTTAAGTAGCCGGAGTTGGCTGTCGTCAGGCGGCAGGTCCAGCCTGGGAGGCTCGTCGTTGATTGGCATAATGTTTAAAAATCACCCACTAGCTCATAGGTAAGCGACCGTAGCGCAGAACAGTTAATATTGACAGCAACCGGTAGCGAGGCCATATGGCAAGGAGCGGTGAGGATGTTTACGGCTAGCGCTGTTGCCTTGCCGCCCAATGACCCAGGGCCGATGCCAAGCCCGTTGACAGCTGTTAGAAGCTCTTCCTCATAGCGCCTTAGCCCCAGGTTTTGGTTGGACTCGCCGATATTGCGGAGAAGCGCGCGTTTCGCCAGCGAGGCTACTTTGTCAAAAGTAGCCCCAATGCCCACGCCGATAACCAGTGGGGGGCAGGCGTTTATCCCCTTGTCAGAGACAGCGCCGACCACGAACTCCTTGATCGCCGGCCAGCCGTCAGCCGGTGCCAGCATGGCAATCTGGGAGGCATTGTCCGAGCCTCCGCCTTTCAGCATCACCGATAGGCGTACGCCCTTGATGTCGGGGTTCATCACCAAGTCACAGAAAGCCGGGCTGTTGTCGTTGGTGTTGGAGCGGTCCAGCAAGGCATCATGCAGCATGCTGTTGCGTAGGCCTTGCCTTTGCCAAGTCCAACGGAGGCTTGCATCTACCTCAGAGAATATATCGGCAGGTATATTGATCGTTTGGCCCCAAAGCCCTTCTCCGACCTCCAGCAAGACCCAGACAGTACCGGTGTCTTGGCATAACGGCACTCCGTCCTCGGCTGCAATCAAGGCGTTTTGGACCAGTATGTCAAGCGCCCTGCGGCCGCGGCTGTCGTCCTCACCGGCATAAGCCTCGTGCATTGCCTTAAGCACATCAGGCCTCAGCTCGGAAGAGATCCTCTCGATTGCCTGGGACACTGCCGAAGCAATTTCGGGGGCTGTCAAAGATGCTATGCGGTACCTTGTCGTCATGCCTAACAGTATCCCACAACGAGGGGCCTTCCACCTGGCTTGCAAGAGACTTCGCATGGTTGCCGGCGGCCTTGCCCAAAGGAGAACTGTGTCGTCAAGGATACTAGATTAGTTTATCTATAATAATTAATATATTCCCATTATTAGATATAGAATATTCCAGGAATACCAATGCTGATGCCCGTTTAGCTCTGTGACAGAGGCTACAGCGTCCCTGGCTTGGGCACGGACATGGCTGTCGGGAGCTTGGTCTGCCAGGCGTTCTAAGGAAGGCAGTGCCACGGGCCCATAGCTTTGCAGCTCGCGCACGTCCATGTTTATGGTCTGCCCGGCCAGATAACGGCTGCTGTTGTAGTTAGCGATGATCGCCGGCGGGCTGACCAAAGTGATAATCAGGAAAGACCCGATGAACAAGCTGATGACCGGCTTGGCTAGATTGAACGGCCTGATGCTCCAAGCCAGCAGCAAGACATAGCTGACGGCTAAAACGAACATGAAACAGCTTGTGTAAAAACGGAGGATGCTGAGGTTGTAAGTCTGCACATACAGGTACATCTTGGATGCTGCTGTGATGATCAGCACTAAGGTGAGCAATGCCAGAATCGCCGTGTATGCCTTCAAAGTGGCAGGATAGGTGCCCTTCTCCCGTTTGGCAACAGACCATAGCACGGCAAGCAGGAAGGTGTTGATGACCGTCACTGCGATCAGCTCAAAGAAGCCTTGGCGCGCATACTCGGCGTATGTGAAGCCATCTGGCAGCTTGGCGGTGAAAGCCGAGAACAGATAGGCAGACATCGCAGCGATATAAACGAGGTAGACGAGGACGAAAAGGCTTAAAGGTACCAGTGCTGCTATATGGATAAGGCGGTGCAGGGAGGCAAAACTGCCTAGCAAGCTGTCTTTCTTAAACGCCTGGGTCTGGTGCTGTGTGACATTGCCAAAGCATACACCGAGCAGACAGCTGGCTAGAGGCAGCCCCAAAACAAGGTTCCCGCACCACCTCTTGAAGGCCTCAAGGTTGACAATAACCCGTATTTGGGCCATCAAGTACGAAAAGCCTTCGTCGGAGCTCTCCAAAAGACGGATGACCAGCAGCAGCACGGGCAAAGAGACGCACAAGGCTATTATTACTATCATCAGGTTGAAGCCGCGACGGTCTTCTCCCTTTAAAAAAAGCCGTCTGAAGACCATCGGCAAGTTCGCAAAAGGGACAATGAAGTACTGGTTGATGCAGTCGAAGGCCAAAAGCCAGGTGAGCGGGAGGGCGATCAGCGTCCGGCACGAGTAGGCCAGCCACAACAAGCAAAGCGAGCATTGGAAGACGAAGCCTAGGATGTAGATCGATGCAGTCTGCCTGCCATAGGCCACATACTGCAGGCTGCCGATTGCCGCCAGGCTAAACAGCAGCCATGATACCTTGTTTTGACGGATATTGCTATGTATAAGAAAGACTAGCGTGCTGGCTAATGCGAGCAGGAAGAAGAGGCTCGTGCCGATTCCAGCGTAGTAGCCGTCAGCCAGCCTGCATTCGAAGAAGAGGAAGCCGACGGCGGTGTAGGCTGCAGTCAGCAGCCATTCAGCGGTGCTTAAAGGGTAGAGGGCGATTCGATCGGGCAAGCGGTAGGCGGCTTGGGGCGGCGGGTACAGGGGCATCTCCTGATCGGCTGGCGCTTGGGGCTGTTGCCCTTGGGGCTCTGGCGCTTGGGGCTGTTGCCCTCCAAGCCATGCATTGTTTTCCATGGTCTCTCCTGGTCTATTGATCGGCTATAGGCTTAAGCGGGCTTCAAGCCAAGCTTTTGCATCGACACTTGGCGGCCCATTCGCCAGGGCCCATGCCCGCCGTTCATCCAACTGTGCTGTTCTCTCCATCGGCGTCGTCGACGTATTCTAAAAGGTCGCCGGGTTGGCAGCCCAGCACGCGGCAGAGGGCCTCTAAGGTCGAGAACCGGATAGCCTTGGCGCGGTCGTTCTTCAGTATCGACAAGTTGGCCGGCGTGATGCCGATTTGCTCGGCCAACTCGCCGGCAGTCATCTTGTGTTTTGCCAATAAAAGGTCTATGCGGGTGACGATGCTCATATTGTCAGGTCGCTTTCTGACTGTAGGCTGACCGCAGCCGCAAAGAGGTTCTTGACCACTCTGAGGATCAGGCCAAAGAAAGCCGCTAGTACGGCCAAGACGTAAAAGACCACGCTGATCAAGCCGCTGACCAGCAAAATGACGCCGGCAGCAAAGCAGCACCACGTGATAATACGCAGGTAGCGGACATTTCGGCGGGTAAACACCTGCTCTTGGCGGATTGCTGCCAAAAGGCGGTCCAGTGAGGCGAGTGCGACTCCTGCTGGTATGAGGAAACCATAGTAGACAGGCAGCAGCCACTTGACGTCTTGGGGGCCGAGCAGGGCCCGGCCGGTAAAGAAGCCCCTGTCAATGAGCGAGGGCAGCCAAAGGGCCAAGACGACGGCAAGCGTCGCAATGATACGGGTCGCTACTAGCGACAACAGAACGGACCGGTCTCTACTCCACACCAAGGACTCCCCTCTTCGTAGTTACAGACATAGCTAGATTAGCATATGACTTATCGTTTATCAATAATATTTTATTGATAAACGATAATTTTCCTGGGGTCAAGCGGTGACAGGTTCAAGCTTTTCTAGGATCAAGCGCTTCCGTTCGGATACGCTGGAAGCGTAGATGGGCCTTAAGTCCGATTGGTTAGTATACAATCAGCCTTAGCTAAAGACCGTGTGGTCAAGAAGTATCTTCAAGCCGATCAGTATCAGGATAAGGCCGCCTAGGAATTCGGCCCGAGCAGCAAAGCGCCTGCCAATGGAGCTGCCGACCTTGAAGCCGACCATAGAGAGCACCCAGGTCGTAAGGCCGATAAAGCAGACCGGCAGATAGATGCTTATGCGCAAGAAGGCAAAAGAGACCCCTACTGCCAAGGCGTCGATGCTAGTGGCAATAGCCAGTGGCAGCATCACACGTGGGTGCAGGCTTATTTGTAGCTTCTCGGGCTTTGCGCCTTGCGGGCACTGGCGGTCGTTACAGACGCCCTCGGGACACTCACGGTCAGGGCAGCCTTCGTTTTTGCGAGTGCCAAGCATTGACTTTATGCCTAAAAAGACCAACAAGGCCAGTGCGACCCAGTGGTCGAAGCTTGTTATCAAATCAGCAAAATACGAGGCGACCAAGTAGCCGATCACCGGCATAAGGCCTTGGAAGAGGCCGAAGTAGGCGCCTATGCCAAAAGCTTTCTTAAAACGCGCTTCCGATGTGCTTAGGCCGGCTGAGACAGACACAGCAAAAGCATCCATGGACACGCCGATTGCAACAAGTAACAGCTCGAGCGCAGACATTGCAGGTAGTTGTTATAAAAATCAGCTTTAGACGATCTCGGACAGTTGTTCTGTTATGGAACTGGCAGCATTCGCTAGGGCTGCATATTCGTCCTCATGAAGGTCAAGCTCGATTATCCCTTCGACCCCGCCAGGCCCGAGCCTTACCGGTACTCCGAGATGGACGCCGCTCAAGCCGTACTCGCCTTCAAGGCCAGCACTGACTGGCAATACCCGGCCAGTGGGATGTAGGATCTCTGCGACCATGGTGACGATGGCCGATGCCGGGGCATAATAAGCCGAGCCTGTCTGGAGCAGCTCGACAATCGCTGCCCCGCCATTAATCGTCTCGTTGACCAGGTCCTCGATGACATGCTCGTCTGCTAGTTCCGTTAAAGCCTGGCCCTTGACTTTCACCAGGCGAGGCAAGGGCAGCATGGCCTCGCCATGGGCACCGATGACAATTGCCTCGACATCGTTTGGCTGACAGCCAAAACAGCTACAGACGGCAGTGACGAAGCGGGCAGTGTCCAAGACACCGCCCATGCCGAAAACACGGCCTTTGGGCAGGCTTGAGAGCTGGTAGGCATAGTTGACCATTACATCCATGGGGTTCGTGACGAAAAGGTACAAGGCCTCAGGCGACCTGGGCAGTGCCTCGTCGAGCACGCTACGCACAATGCCCGCATTAACGTTGAGCAGGTCCTCGCGGGTCATGCCTGGCTTACGGGGAACCCCCGCCGTGACGACGACGATATCGCTATCCTGGGTCATCGAGTAGTCTGAATAGCCTAAGACAGTGGCTTGAAAGCCCTCATTCCCCCGCATATGCATCATATCCATTGCTTTGCCTTCAGCTACGCCAGGCACAACATCGACCATGACGACGTCGGCCAGATCGCACGTCAGCAGGATATGGCTCGTCGTTGCTCCAACATTTCCAGCTCCAATAACCGAAACCTTGGGTAGGCTCATTCTATTCTCCTTATAAAATCCTAACTAGGCACTTGGTCGAGGCTCTTATTCTCCGGCAAGGGTGCTTTGCCGTTGCTTTGACTTGGAACGAGGCCGCCTTCGGTCTTGCTCCTCGTCCCATTGTTAGTTCTGCTTGACGTGCTGGAAGCTGGTTTACGCGGGCTGCTGGTGCTCGTAGCGGTGGCTCGCGAGCTGCCAGCCGACTGCCGCCTGGTAGCTGTGCTGCCGGAGGCTTTTGCCTCGGCTTTCTCTAGCGCCAACGGGCATTGGGTGTTCGGGCAAAGCTCCCAAGGCCCTCGGGCTGTCTGTACTATGACCTTGGGGGTGCCACAGGAGTCGCATACTTTACCGGCTGCCTTCAAGTCCCCCCTTTGGGGCAAAGGATAAGAGGTGTTGCACTGCTCATAGTTGCTACACCGAATGAAACGCTTTAAGGTACGCGGGTTCTTCTGGGTCTTCAGTACGCCGGCCCGTGCTTCTTCAGCGCAGACCGGGCACGGCCCAAGCTCGATCTCAGGCTCGATATTCGTGGGGCAATGAGGGTCGATGCATAGGATCAAAGGTCGCGCCCGGAAAACCGAGACCCGGATCTGTGGCTTGCCACAGACCGGACAAAGGTCTTCTACGGCCTCGATGCGGCCAGACGGCACCGGAAAAGTAACACTGCAGTCCGGCCAACCGGCACAGCCGATGAAGCTCGAACGCGTTTTAGCCGAGCTTTTCAACTGTAGGTCCCGTCCACAGTCCGGACATGCCCCAATGCGTGCATCAGCCGAGATAGCGTCAGACAAGGCCTCCCCTACTTCGGCTGCCCGCGGTATCAGCTCTTCCATGATCTCGGCCAACAGTGCCCGAGAGTGGTTTACCACAGTGTCCCGGGTGGTACTGCCAGCAGCTATGGAGCTCATTTCCTCCTCAAGGTTCGCTGTCATGTCCGGCGAGGTAATATGGGGAGCAAAACTCCCCAAGGCGGCTACGACGGCCATACCGAGCTGTGTCGGCTCGACCGGGTCGTTTTGGATATACCGGACTTCGATGAGGCGCTCAATGATCGAGGCACGGGTAGACTTGGTCCCCAACCCGAGTTTCTCCATTTCTTGGATCAGACGGCCTTGGGAGTATCGGGGTGGAGGCTCGGTCTGCCTCTGGTCCAGCTCGGCCCCAAGGAAATCGATGACTTGGCCCTCTTCTAGGCGGGGAAGCTGTTCGTCCTTCTTTAAGCCGTACTGGTATACCGCCCGAAAGCCTGGCTCGATCAAGACGTCGCCCCGGGCAACGAACAGCTCGCTGTTCACGTCAATGACTAGTTTCGTCCCCTCGACTATGGCTGCTTCGCTGAGCGTTGCCATAAAGCGACGGGCGATCAGGTTGTAGAGCTTCCACTCGTCTTGGCGCAGTGTGTTAGGGCTGCCGGCCCCGGTAGGGTAGATCGGCGGGTGGTCGGTCGTCTCTGTCTTTCCTCGCGTCGGCTTTAGCTGGGGGTTGGCCAAGAGGCTGTTCGCGTAGGCAGAGTACTGAGGGACCCTTTTTAGGATGCTGAGGGTCTCCTTAAGGTCGAGGGATGCCGGATAGACGGTGTTGTCCACACGCGGATACGAGATAAACCCAGCCATATATAGCGATTCGGCAAGGCGCATGGTCCTTGCTGGGGAGAGCCCTTCTGCAGCCGCAGCAGCCTGCAGCGATGTAGTGTTGAAGGGAGTCGGCGGCTTTACTTGGCGACGCCGTTTGTCGATTGAGCCGACCCGGCCAAGGCTTTGCCCCTCGACGTTGGCATAGGCCTGCTTGGCCTCGGACTCGTTCTTGAACTTCTCCACATTATGGGTCGCTTCGAACTCGCCGTCGGGAGTGTTGAACCTTGCCTTTAAGACCCAATAGTCCTCCGGGACAAAGGCGTTCCGCAACTCCTCGCGGGCAGCAATGATCGCCAAGGTAGGGGTCTGTACCCTGCCGGAGGGACGGACACGGCCAAAGCCGGAATACTTGGCAAGCGTCAAGTAGCGTGTGAGCACTGCTCCCCAAATCAAGTCGATGGCTTGGCGCGACTCTCCCGCTGAGGCCAGGTCAAAATCAAGCTCGCCCAGGCTGCTGAAGGCACTGTTGATCTCCTGCTTGGTAAAGGCCGAGTAGCGGGCGCGTGTTGCCTGCAGCCCGGGGGCGGCCTCCAGCACCATAGTCAAGGCGTCCCAGCCGATGAGCTCGCCTTCGCGGTCGTAATCGGTGGCTATAATAACGCTGTCGGCTTTCCCGGCAAGGTTCTTCAAAGAGCGGATAATGCCTTTTTCAGCGGGGTTCTTGATGACCGGGGCGTAGACCAAATAGGGCAGCGACTCCATTTTCCAGCCTTTCAAGTCGACTGCCTTCTCGCTGAAGGGCTTCTTTTTTTTGAATGGCGGCCTGGCTAGGCTTTTCGGTATGTCGGCAGTGACACTGACACCGTTGGCAGTCCCGTACCATCCTTTCGACTTGGTATAGGTCAGCTCTTCCGGAAAATCCACTTCGAGGATATGGCCTTTCAAGCCGATCGAGACCCAGTCCTCCCCCTCGTAGTCAAACCGGTAGACTGGAGTGTCATAGACTTTGTCCGCTTTGACTGTGCCCGCGGACAACAACTCAGCAATCTTTTTTGCTGCATCGTTTTTTTCTGTGATTACCAGACGCAAAATATTCCTTTCTCAATAAACATTCTCACCGTTTCCCCCGGTGACGTTTAATGTAAAACCGTTGTAACGTGCGCTATCCTACATCTTTTCAAACCATATTGGCAAGTAAGACTTTTATCACACACACCTTGTACCTAGCTGTTATTATTGACTATGAGAGTCTAATAAAAAAAGGAGAGTCGCATGAAAAAGGGTCTTTTTAATAATCGTGTTTGGCTGATGGCTTTCATTCTAACCTTAGTCTTGGCGTTGGTCGCTTGTTCAAACCCGAAAACCACCCGTGTAGGAAACGACCGGTATGGCTACTTTACTGTCCCAGAGGACTGGATAGAGCAAAACGACAGTTCAAATAGTGTTGAAAGCATTCAATATATCGATCCCGATAGACAAATAGCTATTACTTGTATAGTCTACACCACCGTGGACTTGACAGAGGCCTTGACCAATATACATGCCTTTATGGACACGAAGGAATTGGACGACATCCTGGAGGAGGTCATCACGCTCGATGGCGGGAACATCACATCGGTCTATAAGATCTACTTCCACTACCCCGAGCTAGAGACCTATATCGCCACATACCTCTTCGACGGCCCAGACGGGGTCACCCGCTATCTGAGCGCTGAGTCAAAAAACGACAGCATCGCCCAAGGCATAGACATAATCGAAAAAACCTACTCCTTGACAAAGTAGCCTGGCCTACCCCTGAAGGCGGCAGCCGTGGCCCTCGGCCACGCTTCGCTATAGCCAGCGCTCGCACCTAAGAGGCAAGCCAGTCAAGCTGGGCTGCTACAAGGCTCCTGCCGCGTCTGTAAGCCAGCCGACCCAGGCGTCCAGGCCCTCCCCGGTCTTAGCGCTCAAGGCAAATATGGGAGCTGACTGGTTCAGGCGAAGGACCGAGTCGGCAAAGGCCTTCTGATCGAAGTCGAAGAAGTCCGCGGCATCGATCTTGTTTAACAGGATGGCGTCGGCTTCTGCAAAGATGCTAGGGTATTTCAACGGTTTGTCGTCGCCTTCCGGAATCGACAGGATGAGGACTTTCAGATTCTCGCCTAAGTCGAACTCGACGGGACAGACCAGGTTTCCCACGTTCTCCACTATGACCAGGTCTGTCTGGTGCAGGTCCAAGGCGTCTAGGGCCTTGGCGACCATGGCAGCCTCCAAATGGCAGGCTCCCCCGGTGTTGATCTGCACGGCAGCGACTCCTTGGGCCTTGACCAGCTGCGCATCGACGTCCGATGCTATATCGCCTTCAATCACAGCGATCCGGTACCTGTCTTTGAGCCGCTCGATCGTAGACAGTATCAACGAAGTCTTCCCTGCCCCTGGCGACGCCATGATATTGATCATCAAGACGTTTTCTCGGGATAAGGCCATACGGTTTTGCTCGGCCAATTGCTGGTTGTACTCCAAAATCGGCTTGTCAATCTCGATCTGCATCTTCCACCTCGATAGACTCGATATGTAGCTCACGGCCGGCCAACAGCTCGCAGGCCAAGGCATCACACAGCGGACAGCTCCGTCGATACTGGTCATGGGTGTACTCATGGCCGCAGACCAGGCAGCGTGACCGTGCTTGGACATTCTTTATCAGCAGCTCCGACCCTTCGGCGATAGTCCCCGGGCTTAGGGCCAAATGGGCAAACTCCATGGCTTCTGGCAACACTTCGGACAGTTCTCCGATCACCAGGGTGATACGGGTGATCCTGTCTGCGTTCTGGGCACGTGCAGCATCGATTGCTGTTGAGAGGACCGAACTCATAAGCGACGCCTCATGCATGTCGTTTAAAACCCGTCACCTTGATTCAAGGCCTGTCAACGGCCGAAAGCTGTTTTTCTTTTGCCAGCCGCCTGGAGATGACTATCCGCGAGATCAACAGGGACCCCTCGTAAAGCACTAGCATCGCAGCAAACATCAGTAACATCGTAATCGGGTTAGCGTCTGGGGTGACCAAGGCACAGACCGTCATCAGCACAATGTAGACCACTCTCCAGCTGCTCCGCAGTTTTTGGTATGGGATGATATTGAAAATCGTCAGATAAAAGACCACGATCGGCAATTCGAAGGCTACGCCAAAGCCTACCTCGAACAATAAGATGGTATTGATGTATTTGGGGGCCTCAGCTATGACTCGGGCGAAATCGGTGGTTTGACCAATCATCCATTCAAAGGCCGGGTCAAGGATCACCAGGTAGCAAAACGCCATGCCGGCAATGAACAAGAAGACAGCGACGAAGAAAGTAGGGATCACCCATTTACGCTCGTTAGGGTTTAGCGCCGGCAGGAAGAAGGCCAACAACTGCCATATTGTGACAGGGCTCGAGACGAGGAGGCCAAAGACAAAGGCCACCTGGAACTTCAAGGCAAAGCCGCCAAAGGGGTCGAGGATGATCAAGGACTCTTTTAGGCTGTTCAGGTCGTCTATTGAGCCGCTCTCAGAGATGTAGCGCGCAATGGGCTGAATCAGGAACAGTATCAACGAGTTTGACACTAGGTAAAGGGCTATGGTGGCTACCAGAAGCGCGGCTATGACTACTGTCAGACGTCTCCGCAGCTCGCCTAAATGCTCGAATAACGACATCTGCGCTGATCCGACCGGCATGGCTAGCCCTCCTGCCTGTTATCTAGGCTGGTCTTAGTCATCTGTGCCTTCCTCGGGGGTCTTACTGGCTGTCTGGCGTTGGGCTTCTTCGCCGTCCTGCCTTAGAAAGGACTCTTCTAAGCGTGCCCGCCGGGCGGCAAAACTATCATGAACAGCGGTGCTTTGGTCTCGGGCGCTTGCTGCCAGTCGCCTTTTGTTGGCATCGTCGACAAGGGCCTTTTGCAGGTCTGCTGGACCAGGCTTTCTTGCCTCTTCGGCTTCTTTAGGGCTAGTGAGGTGGTCTTCTGCCTGCTCTTTGGGTTCTGTCGGGGTTGGGGCACCTTTCTCGTCTGCTATGTCTGCGCTGGTGCTGTCTTTGGCCTTGTCGTCTGCGCTGACAGCTGCAAAGGGGTTCATCAAGGGCTCCATGTCCTTGATCGGGTCAAGGACCTCTTCCTTTAATACCTTGTTCATTTGGTCTTGGGCGTTTTGGAACTGCTTGATCATTCGCCCAATGGTCCGGGCGATCTCTGGCATCTTGTCAGGGCCAAAGATCAAGAATCCGAACAGTAAGATTATTGCAAGCTCTGTTCCGCCTATACCGAACAATTCATCTCCTGTACATTAGGCCGTTTTGGCCTGCAATCAGACCAACAAAGGGACTTGGGATCAATATAGCGCACAAGATGCACAACTGCTGAGGCCGATACTGGCTGTGGGAACGACCAGGATCAGTGCCAGGACGAGGCAGAGGATTATCTGCAAAGTACGGCTCTTGCCCTGCTTCTCGGCGCTTCGTGACTGACTGTTTGTATTCGCGTTTGCATTCGATCTCGGTCTTCGTTTCTTAGATTGAGCAGCCATACATCTACCAACATCCTCCTACAAGGGCTTACACAACGGTCTTCTCCCGATAATAACATCAATCGCGTAGTTTTATTCTCATTTCTTCGGCACGTGCCAAGACCCGCTCCCGGTCGACGCCGTGCAGGTGGTCGCCGTTGTAGAGGATGTTTCCGCCAACCATTGTCATCATAATGTTATCAGGGCCGACCGTGTGGACTATTGCCGAGTTCGGGTCGTGGGTAGGTGCTTGCGAGGAGTATTGCAGGCTCACGGCGATGATATCGGCGTCCTTGCCGACGTCCAGCGAGCCGATATGGTCGGCCAGGCCCAAGGCCTCGGCAGCGCCCAAGGTAGCCATGCGCACTAGCTGGGCAGACGTCATGAAATCGCTTTTGAGGTGCACTGCACGCTGTATCAGCAAGGTCATCCGCATTTCGGCAAAGAGGTCGGTGGTAGAGGAGGCTGCTGGCGAGTCAGTGCCCAACCCGATGCGCAGCCCCGCCCTGACCAGGTCGGGGACAGGGGCGATGCCCATTCCGAGCTGGGCATTGCAGCGGGTGCAGATCGCCACAGCCACGTCGTACTGCTCCAAGAAGCCGATGTCGTCCTCGTCGACATGGACGCAGTGGATCGCCAGCAGGTTCGGCACCTGGAACAGTCCCCAGTTGAGGATGTAGCGGATCGGCGAGACGCCGGTAGCCAGCCAAGGGGGCATGTCGATCCCATAGCCGCGCTGCATCTCCGTCGTATGCACCGAGAAGAGCGACGAGCCGTAACGGATGAAGTCGTACTCTTCCTGCGAGCCGGCCAGGTGGACTGCCACCGGGGTCCCGTCCATGGCATAGTCGCGGATCTCGTTGAAGACCTGGGGGTGGCACTTGTAAAGGGCTTCTGGGGCTATACCGATATATTGAAAGCCGTCAACTGCCAAAGACCTCCAGTCCTCGATCTCCTGGTAGGCCTCGTCCAGGATGCGGGGGACCTCTTTCTTCTCCATCGTACCCACCTCACGGTAGAAGATGCCCCTCAGCCCCACAGCCTTTGCTGCATGCAGCGAGGCGCCGGTGCTGGTAATGTCTGCCACTGTTGTGATGCCGGCACGCACGGTCTCTAAGGCCCCGAGCAAAGCGCTGTCCAACCAGTCCTGGTCGTTGAAGCGCTCCTCCTTCTCAGTCAGGGCAATCTTCCAGTCAGCATAGGCAACGTCTTGGATCAGGCCGCGAAAGGCAGAGTACTCCCAGTGGGAATGAGCGTCGACCAAGCCTGGCATCAGGACCGCCAGGCCAAAATCGGTTTGTGGCTCGTTGGGGTAGTCCCTCAGCAGGTCAGCTGCGGCGCCGACTGCTGCGATGCGCCCGTCTTTTACCAAAACAGCGCCGTTTTCAATATGGGGAGAACTGACAGGAACGATATACCGGGCTAAAAGCAACATATGACCTCCCAAGGCCGCGTACGCATTGACGTTCAACATTTAATTAGGCTCCCATTATATTCTTCATGATAAAATACTGCTACTTGTTTCGAGGCGAGGTGCAAATCCTCACCGGTGGTGGTGTAGCTGCTCGGCTGCTCGGTTGCTTGGCGACTGGCTGGGCGCTGCTAAGTCCACAAGCCATTTTTGGTTGATTTCGTTGAATTCGAAAACCGACGGTGACAGTCCGGATGAGAGAAACAGAGGCCTTCCATGCCTGATGTGGAGTTTCAATCAGTTACCTTTCATTACCCGGCTAGCCCTAACCATGGGGAGAAGCCCGCGGCAGGCTCTTCTCCCCCGATAGGCCCAGACGGCCTTGGGCAAACAGAGGTGCTCCAGGGTTTGACCCTAAGCATCCAGCGGGGCGAGTTCGTAGCGGTCATCGGCGCCAACGGATCGGGTAAAACCACGTTTGCCAGGCACATCAACGCGCTTTTGGTCCCAGACTCCGGTAAAGTCCTGACGGTCGGACTGGACACCAGCGACCCGCAGCAGCTGTTTGTCATCCGCTCGCACGCCGGCATGGTCTTTCAAAACCCCGACACCCAAATGGTCGCCAACATCGTCGCCGACGATGTGGCTTTTGGCCCGGAGAACCTGAACATCCTCAACCCGGAGCTGAGCGAGCGGGTCGAGCAGGCCTTGGCGGCCGTCGACATGCTCGGCTTCCTTGACGCGAACCCGGCCAGGCTCTCCGGAGGAGAGCGCCAGCGGGTGAGCATCGCTGGGATTTTAGCAATGCAGCCTGATATCCTCATCTTAGACGAGCCTGCTGCTATGCTTGACGTGCGCGGGCGGACAGCCATCCGCTCCATCGTTGACGAACTGAACCAAAAGGGAATGACAGTCGTCCTCATCACCCATTCCATGGAAGACGCCATACTTGCCGACCGGGTAATAGTCATCGACCGTGGCCGAGTGGCACTCGACGGCAAGCCGCTCGATGTCTTTCGCGAATATCGGCTGCTCGACGCCCTTGGGCTTGATGTCCCTTTTACCATGCAGCTTATAGAGGCCTTGAAGGACTATGGGATAAGCCTCTCTGTTAGCCTGGACAGCGACGACCTGGTGGACCAGATATGCAATTGGTTTTGGAACAATTAGGTTACCGCTATCCGGCCTCAGCCAACGACCAGTACGCCCTCTCAGACATCGACCTCAGCATCGGCGACGGCGATTTCATCGGCATTATCGGCCATAGCGGCTCAGGGAAATCGACCTTGGCCCAACTGGCTGCCGGACTCGTCCAACCAAGCAAAGGGCGGGTCTTGTTAGATGGAGAAGACCTGGCCAAGCCCAAAAACCGCCAAGGCCTGTTCACCCGCATCGGCCTGGCCTTCCAGTACCCAGAAAGCCAGCTGTTCGCTCCTACTGTATATGACGACATCGCCTTTGCGGCAAGGAACGCCGGCTTTTCTGACCACGATACCGACAAGCGTGTCCGTCATTGGATGGAGGCCTTCGACTTGGACTTTACGCGTTACGCCCAAAGGTCGCCTTTCGAACTGTCTGGAGGCGAGCAACGACGCGTCGCCTTGGCCGGCATCCTCCTCGTCGAGCCGGACATCTTGATACTGGACGAGCCAAGCGCTGGGCTCGATCCCGCTGGCCGGCGCAAGCTGATGGGGCTTATCCAAACATACCATGCCAGTGGAAAGATCGTAGTCATGGTCTCGCACTCCATGGAAGACATCGCCTACCTGACAAACCGGATCTTGGTCCTAAACGAGGGGCGCATCTTTTTCCAGGGCAGCCCGGAAGAGGTTTTTGCCCATGCCGACGAACTGGAAGCGATCAAGCTAGGAGTCCCCAAACCGGAGGCGTTTGCTGCAAGCCTGCGCCAAGCCGGCTTGGGCCTGCCGCCTTCCCTGCTTAGCGTCGAGTCTCTGGCTTTGGCGATTGCCGGCTTAAAAGGCAAGCCTCCTGCAGGCGGCCCCGATGAATGACTTTGGTTTTGGCAGCTATTATGCAGCCGGGTCGTTTGTCCATAGGCTTGACCCCCGGGTAAAGATCAACCTCCTGCTGGTCTTGATGGTTGCTATGTTTGTTGCGGACAGTTTTCTAGGCTTGCTTTGCGTGTGTGTCTTTATGCTGCTTGTCTGGTGGGCAGCCAGGATCCCTCTCAGCCTGGTCGGACGGTCCATTCTACCTTTATTGTTCCTAGTCAGCTTCCCCCTTGTCTTGAACATTCTGTTCCATAACGACGGCACACTGCTCTTTTCGTATGGGCCTTTGTATATTACTGACCGAGGCGTTTATCTCGGCGTCTATATGTCCTTTCGCCTCTTGTTGATGTTTTCATGCGGGATCCTGCTTAGCCTGACGACCACCTCGCTTTCCATTGCCTATGCAGTTGGAGAAATGCTTTCGCCCTTTGAGCGGCTTGGCTTGCCGGCCTATGAGATATCGTTGATGATCCGTATCGCGCTTAGCTTCATACCCGACATTTCAGACTCGTTTTACCGCATTCGAAAAGCCCAGCAAGGACGTGGCGCTGTCTTTGACAGCGGCAGCCCGATTCGCCGGGTCAAGGCCTTGGTCCCCTGTCTGGTCCCCTTGTTCGCACAATGCTTCCGGAATGCGGAGTACCTTGGACTGGCTATGGAGAGCCGTTGTTTCCATGGAAGCAGCCAACGTAGCTTTTATCGCGAATACCGTATTGGCCAAAATGACTTTATAGCTGTATTCCTAGTCGTCCTTGTGTTGTCGTTGACTGTTCTGACCAGGTTCATTGCTTTCAGCCACTTTTGATTACCACGGTCCCTACGCCTACGCCAGGCAAAACCAAGGCGAAGTGGGGTGTGGACGAAAAACCAGGGTCGAGTGATTGTGGACGAACAACCAGGGTCGAACGGCTGGGACGAATAGTCAAGCCTGGCTTGTTCAAGATTTGCGGTAGGGTACACTTTTAGTGGGGGTAAATTCGAGCGAAATAATTTGTTAGTCATAGTACACAAATTCCTGACCAGGGCTTTTGCAAAATGGCACTTTTTTAAACACTGAATAAATTGTACCCTATCGTCAATCTGGAGCACTTAGCCTTAAATAACGTGTTAGACGCAATATACTATAAATCTAGCATCTAGTTGATGGTCACTGGTGCCAGCGTCCCCTAACATGCATATTAAGCCAGGCTCATACAGACGCTTGATTACCTGCTATTTGCCTCTTCTGTCCAATTCCTCCTCGAGTGCTGCCAGCTCACGCCTTGTTTTACGCATACCGGTATAAGTAACCATGACAAAGACGAACATGATTACCCAGATCAGGGCATAGGCTGTTATCACATAGGGGGCGGCTTCTAGCACGGTGGAGTATATTTCAGCAAGCACTGGATCCATGGCTTAATCCTTTGTCTAGTCGTTTAGGCGGTTCTTCAACTCATCGAGCTTGATGCGCAGGCCCTGCTCGAAGAGCCTGTAGCGGTACAGGCCAAAGGCCAACAGGCAAATACCGGCTAGCGAGCATATAAAAGGGACCAGCATCGAGGGCGGCAGCCCGGAGTCACTGCGGAAAATCACCGGATGCACGCTGCT
>JGI24702J35022_10000008_pt1 | contig 81973 bp, 55 predicted proteins | sample TergutTh196P4_FD_35022 | JGI IMG/M metagenome (IMG submission 35022) | reverse complement strand
AACTTTGATCGTGCCGCCGCCCGCTTCAGACAATAACGACGTCTCGTTGATATACTCGCCGAGCGACCCGGGGGTTACATTCCCCGTGACGGTAATGGAGCCGCCGCTGTGGACAGTTGCCCCGTGCATCGAGCCGATGACGTTCCCGTTGACCTGGATCGTAGCGCCGTTCTCGGCATACGCGCCGTTGAATAAGAAGGGTCCGATATCGTCCACATTCAGCAGTTCCGACTGGGCCGTCCCGTTGATGATAATCGACGAGCCTTCCCCGTCCGCCCACGCGGCATAGTTGAACCCGTACACGCTGCTGTCTATCTCGATCCTGCCGCCGCTCTCGGCTTTCAGGCCGATGTCGGCGTAGATCGAAATCATGCCCGGTTCGAGCCCGCCCGCACCGCGCGTGACCCTAAGGCTGCCGCCGTTACGGACCGTGACAGCCGTGCCGCCGACGCTGTAGCCCGGCGAGGTGTAGTAGTTGTTTGTCAAAGCGATCATGGTAGGAATGAAGATGGTGATACTCTTCCCGTCCACAATCACAGAATTGAAATATGATGTCTGAGCAACCTCGATTGTGTCACCGCTTAGCGCGGCGTTAGCCGCCTCCTGCAGCGATCCATATTCGTCGCCTGTCCTCACGATGACGAAACGTCCTTTATCAGCCGCGTTAGCCGACGGCAGCGAGATTGTCGGCAAGAGACTGATCGCCATAACCAGTGTGAGAATGGTGGATATGGATTTTCTCAATGCATATTTCATGAATAACGCCTCCCAAATGTGTATCTATATATCGTATAAATTTGTCCAGATTTAAATGTCTGCGCACTAAATAACGTGTCGCGACCACCTCTGTCCTTAATTATCATTATAATGCAGGAACACAAAAAAGTCACGTTTTGTTTTGTAATAAAAACCAAAACGCGCACAAGAAAATAGCAGCTTAAGAGGTTATCCAAAACACGTCACTGCAAGGCACAACTGACAGCAATCCAGTCTTATTTTACGATAATTGATAGATTCCTGACTGGATTGCCGTGTCGTTGTGCTCTTTGCAATGACAGAACTGTAAGCTTTATGATACTTCTTGGAACAGTTGCCTTATTTCTTGAATAATTCCCTCTGAGCGGTATACGGAATATACTCATTATTCCATAAGAACGCTTTTACAAGCGTGGCGCCACCAATGTCAAAGTCAACGTCGATATCCTGTACAACCCCGCCTTCAAGCGACGGTTTGTACTCGCTGATAGCAATCATGCGGCCGGAAGCGTCATACGCAGCAATCAATAATATGGCGTCTGCGGGATCAACGATCCTGATTGAAATCGCGGTCACTTTATTGTCGGCAACCGAGAATCCGTCAATCTTGCCTTTCTCCGTACTCCAAATAGCGTAAAGCGTAAGGTTCTCAGTCGGCATTGTTACTGTCGCTCCAACAGGGTAGCCTGTACCTGTGCCGTCGGGTTTTGTGTTCCATTCCTCAAACAGTTTACTGTCCGGGCCGCTCAAGCCCATCCAGCCTGCCGCCGTGAAAGTCTTGCCCCCTTCGAGCGTCGGCTGTATAGGCGCAACGCCGCTTCCGCCGTTGAGGTCGTAGGTTACCATGTAATCGGGCTGTGGGACGATACCCAGCCTCAGCGTCGGAGCTAATGCCAGATTCGTGCCCGCGCCTTCCTTGGAGTACACCCTGAAGTCGGCGCCTGAATGGCTAACGGTGATCGCGAAACTTATTACGTTATCGGCAACCGGTAACGCATTATAGATATTAGTCACGGAGAAGTTAATCGCCGTTCCGATTGCCGACGATGAAGCCATCTGGCTTGAAGCCACGACNGGGGTGTATATNGTTTTATTCCAATTGCCCCAGTTGACCGAGTTCTCGGCAGTCGTCCANTTCGCTCTAGCNGCTGAAAAAGTGATATTGGCCGTGGCAGTNCCGTTTTCGTTGCCTTGATAAGCCAATCTGAGCTGCACAGAATTCAGCGCTAAATTCTTATACTGCGAAATATCAAACCTTACCAACGCCGTCTTGATATCGGTGCCNTCCGTAGTGCTGGTAGACGTAAAGTTTTGACCGAACTGGCCATTGGTGTTGGTATTTGAGGGCGCCCTCATCAGCATGTTCGCAGCGGTTCCATAGTTCGTGTTTTTCTCGCTTTGCCATGTCTTTAATCCCGCGTCGGCGGTAGCGACTACATCGATCCATGCGTCCTTCTGCCAAATTGCGTAGAACACAGTGTTTTGCGTTATCGCGACCGTGTCCACCGCCTGTGCCGTCGTCGCTGTACGATCGGTATTCCAGCCAACAAATGTATATCCGACCCTATATGGGGTCTCACTGGGCGCCTTGGTAAATCCCCCATTTCTAACCAGTTCGACGATGTCGCTTGTGTCGCCGTTAATACTCCCGCCATACATGTTAAAATTGGCGTAGGAACCTCTATAGACGGTTACAGTATATGTCTTTGCCTCGTTATCAGACGAAAGAATCGTATAGGTAACGGGGTTAGTAAAATCACGGGGCCCCTGTGGGCTGTACGTCGCTTCTGGGCTTACCGTGATTGTCGGCGTAATGTCCCTAACATCAAGCGCCTCGGGTACGGTTACGCTAACGGCGCCTACTGCCTTGTCAATGACGCCCTTATACCCGCCCAGATTGAAGGACACAATGTCGTTAACGCCAAGGTCGTTCTCGATTACGAAAGTGGTTACTGAATAAGCTGGCAGGTCATATGTGAATTTTTGCCCCACAATATCAGCAACCCCTTTGTCCGCCCAATGCTCTCCGCCATTGAAATTCCCCATTGTGCGGATTACCCTGGCGCTGTCGCCGCTCTGCTCAAAGACAGACATGTCATATTCCTTGGAAACCACGCTGTTTGTTGGGTTTATAGTTATTATCTTGATATCGCCGGAATCTTTGTTATAGGCAGCCATAGAATTGCTATCGGAAGTCATGATAATAGTGTCACCCGGCACGAAATATCTCGTAAACTGGCCGTAAACGTAGTACTTCTGCGTGAGTTCTATGTTTTGCGTGTCGTGGTTGCCCATCCCGACGCCCCATAAACCGGATGTCTGGCTTGTGGTGTTATTTCTTTCAGAGGAGAAATTCGCGTCCCTATGCCTGTCGATTATGTCCCATAATACCCAGGCTGACGGCTGCATCGCGTTCATATCGCTCAAAATATGCTGCGCAAGGGCGAGGCCTGCGGCCATGTTCCCCGCGCCGGACACGGTATCGCCATTGTCACATTCGTCCATCCAAAGATTTTTGTTGAGCGAAACCGCTTTTGCCTTCATCTGCTCGCGTTGGATTCGGCTGTATGTATGAACCTCAATCCTGCCGATCAAGTCGCGCGCGGCTGGAGTCAGCGCGTCAAGGCATCTTATGCCTACTTCAGGGTTTGTTTCGTCGGTTCCGACGATAAATACATCCTCCAAGCCCTTGCTGTCCAGTTTCGCGCGCAGGGCCGTTATCATGCCCGACTGGTGCGTGCCCGGATCGAAATGGCAGCCCTCCTGCTTGTTGCTGTTTGCGCCCCAGTAACTGGACTCGCTCTCATTCATCGGCGAATAGCTCTGGAACGCTATGCCGAATTCGTCCCTGAAATGCTTGGTGCATTCCGCGATATACTCGGCAAAGTCGTCGAACCTGTTCGCGTTGAGATTGTTGTCCTGCGCCCTCGCCGCGCCTGTGCTGCAACCGGAAACAGTCATGAAATACGGCGGTGAATTTGAGAAGCCCGTTATTATTAGATCCGGGTTCGCTTTAAGCGCAGCCAGGGCGATATTACGCTGATTTTGATCCCTGGTCCAGTCATATGTTAGCGTACCGCCTGTCGTCCATGTCGTATTGGTCGCGTAGCCCGGTACCTTTGAATCGGAACGTGTGATATGGGTGTGGGCCGGGTTGTCGCCACCGCCGATGTTGTAACGGGCAATGCTCAGACCCAGGCCTTCCTTGGAAAAGAACAGATCGGCGCTCTGTTGGGTCATCTGCGGGCTGTATCCCAGCCTGTTAGCCCACCAACACAGTGCGGTTCCCCAGCCCTGAAAGCGCCCGTCGTTAAACGGCGATTCATCAAGGATCAGCTTTACCGCAATAGGATCGGCGGCAAGCGTCTGAGTGCCGCTTACAAGCCATCCAACCTGAATCATCGTCACAGTTATCAATACTGCGACAGCTTTCTTAAATATTTGTTTCATGCTTTCTTTTTGCCTCCATTCATTGTTTTGACTTAACCTAATCAGCCTCTTTTCCCAACCACCGAAGCCGACTATATAAATTCTCGCAACAAAACGCTGTCCCCCCCTTGCGAGCGCGCAATATCCCGCAAAGCAACGCGATGCGTGAATTGTTAAGATGAAACTTAATAATCCTCCTTGATTATTGTTTTACTTTGTGTTGTTTTGGTTAAATCTAATTATTTTCTATGGCTTCTCTGAAATTTTGTATCCCAGGCGATGGTTTTTTAATCTCAACGTATTTTCCATCGTTTGCGATTGCAAATGGTGAATCTTTTCGTTTCATTATAACTTCCTTCCGGCGAAATAACAAGACAATTGCCAGGAAATACACGGCAATTGCCTAGGAAGGTTATACTTAGTAACCGGTGAGGAACGCTGTTCTAAAGTCCAGTAAGTGAAACCATATCGTTCCTGTAATCAATAAAACTATATATATCATCGCGCTATCGGCTTATTCCCAACTCATTCATCAGTGTAGATTGCAACGCTTGTGAAAAGTTAACGCCTCTTTCAATTGCCGCTGCATTGAGCCAAGCAGGGAGCGTCACAGTGCGGTTTACAGATCGAGTCTCCTGTGATAATCTCACGGAAGGCATATAAACCTCTATCAACGCTGCACGTTCATTTTCCTCCATCTGGATGTCACAAAGGCGTGATGGAATGGGAATTTCATCACCGTCCTTTTCAAGACACCACAGATGACCACCAAGCGCGTCCTTGGCCATTTCAAGAGCCTCAACTTCATCTGCCCCACTGCTGGCACATCCTGGCAAGTCAGGAAATGTAACAGCAATTTCATATCCCGGCTCATATGTAAAGATAGCGGGAAATATATACTTATCTTGCTTTTTCAAAGCACGCTCCCCCTTTCTGAGTTATACTAGCGAACGGTAAAAAATTACTTGAATAATAATCCTGATTGAAGTTCAATAGCGCGCAAAGTTTTGGCGGTATATCTTTGCATGGATGTTTAACTGTGGTCTTGCCTTTTTTCACCGGATGCTTGAAATGATGATGGCTTCCTTCCACTGTAATCAAACGCCAACCATCGTCTTGAAGTCTTGCAATCACTTCCCTTGATGAATAACTTTTCAAGATTTATCCCTCCGGGCAACGATAGAATAATACATATTATAATATGTGTCAAGGAAAACATACTTGAACATTGAGACTAATTGGCGTATAATACGCATCAACGAGTCAGCGGGGCTAAATGGTATTGCTTTGGCGAACCATTACAAGTAGCGCTATACTCTCGGATAAGCTAATCCGGATCAGGAGGGCAATATGAAAACTAAAAAAGCTTTTGACACGCGCAAACTCGTTTTATTGTCGCTACTTACGGCAATTGTGGTAATACTCCAGTTTCTCGGATCATTTATCAAGTTTGGGACGTTTTCAATACAACTGGTATCGATTCCAATCACTGTAGGAGCGGCGCTTATTGGCGTCTACGCCGGCGGCTGGCTGGGGATTGTATTTGGTTTGGTTGTTCTGCTTTCAGGCGACGCCGCCGCGTTTCTTGCGATCAATCCCGCCGCCACTGTCGCCGTAGTATTGCTCAAAGGTATGCTTGCTGGGATCGCCGGCGGCGTTGCGTATAATCTGCTCGCGAGAAAAAACAGGACTGTCGCCGCAATTGTAGCAGCGACAGTTTACCCTATCGTCAACTCTGTTGTTTTTATCATCGGTTCTTACATGTTTTTCCTGCCTACGCTCACACAATGGGGAATTGCAGCCGGTGCGACAAATGTCACCGAATTTATTTTTCTCACCATAGTTGGGATGAATTTCGTGATCGAGTTTGTATTGAGCCTTCTGCTCAGCCCCACCGTCGTCCGTTTGATACAATATGGGCAGGACAGGCGAAACCTTTCTGGTTCCGCAAACAAAACGTAACGCGATCGCGCTCACAGAATATGATCATCCTCACGCCCAGCCGCCTAACGCTACCGCAAAACGGTGCAAAACGGCGGCGAACTCGGCTCGGGTCATGTTGCCAAGCGGGACAAAAGTGCTATCAGATCTTCCGTTGATTATTCCCGCTCTGTATAGATTGATAACAGGCGTCCTGGCGGCAGGCTCTATCTGCCAATCATCGGCAAACGCTGGAGTATCCCTTACAACAGGGTATTTCAAGCGCAAAACGCTCACCAGTTGAGCAAACATAAGCGCAATATCCTGCCGCGTGATCGGGCTGCCAAGATTATAGTATCCGCCGATCGGCGCGATGCTGATCGAGCGCGCCCACTCATATGAAGCGTCCCTGCCTTGTAGCGCTTGGCCGTGTTGATTCATTACCGTCGGCGAGCCGGCCATCCGGTACATAGCGTCTATGACTTCGCCCTGCGTTACCGCGTCCGCCGGCCTGAATCTCCCGGGTTCGGCGCTTTTTGCCGTCATCCAGCCCCGGGAGCTAACATATTCAACACTGGCGTAATACCAGTCGGACGGGTTTACATCGCTATACGTCCGCGAGGCTTCCGATGTCCAAATCACGGTGAAGACCGCCGATACCGTCACATAGTCTGAAAAATGTATTGTCAGCGTGTGTTGGCCTTGGTAGAGGGCATCCAAATAGCCATTGGCAATAACAATTTCTGTATATCCATTCAGGCGCGAGGCGGTATAATGCCCATTGCGAGAGAGCGTCACTCCGTCGAGCGTCACATAGCTGAAGAGCTGATAATCCCTAACGGTAACGTGCCCGAATGAAACTCCTGAGTTTTGAATATATACACTGCTGTTCGTAAAATAGTGTACAGGCGTCGGCAGCACTACTTCTCCCCCACTCCCGCCGCTTCCAACCGCCAGTCCAACATATGTGAAAAACGCCGTGACCGTCGTCGCGTTTCCAGGCATTGTAAACTGCGTGGTCGCGCGGCCCGCGTCTGCGAAATCTCCGCCGTTTGTCGAGTTCCAGCCGGCGAAAACATATCCCTGGGCCGGTGTCGCCGTAATGGTAACCGTCTCCCCGCCCGCAAACCGGCCGGCGCCGGCACCGCTCACGCTCCCACCTGGGTTGGCTCGCAAATCCAAATTTTGAGTTATATACGGATCAACTTTTATGATGAACGTCTGCTCATACGCTACAAGCGTACCATCCGAGGCAAACCGCCCGTTTTTCACGACCGCCTTAACGCTCACCATACCCGGCCATTGGGCTATGAGGAGACCGTTATCCGGATCAAGTCGCGCTCCCGCAGTATTTGTCGCCATATCCTGCGACCATTCGATTTTCTTGCTTGACGTACCGACTGGCTCGACGGTTCCTGTCAATTGCAGCGGTACTCCCGCATATGCTAGCGTCGGAACCCCCGAAATGCCCGTTACTGGCAGAAACGACGTTATATTTATGGTAAAACGTTTCGTATAGTCGATATTATCGGGATAACCCCATTCTATGCCGTTTTCACCCGCGCTTATAATCTCAGCCAGACCGTTTATCACTGTGGCTTCAATGACTACTGTCCCTGTTTGCCATGGCGTATCGGCGGGGAATTGCAAGTCTCCGCCGAAGGATACCGTTACGCCTTGCGTCGTTTGTTCTACGACCCTCCAGGAGATGTATTGATTTGTCGCGTTTGACGGCTGTATTGTAGCCAGTTCAGTCAGGTTGACCGTCGCTCCGGACGCTATCGTCGTTGTGGACAGCGTGATGTTCGATACCGGCACAAACGATGGCGCCGCGACAACTGTCACGTTGCAGGTTGCCACCAAACCGCCGTCCTCAGTCTTGACTGTAATAGTCGCTGAACCGGGCGCCACCGGCACTACCAGGCGTTGACGCGGCGAATCGGAGTCGGTGCTTCCGCCCGGATCACCTGGATCAGAATCATCATTCGAAATAGCGTCTACATAAGCGACATTTGTATTGCTGCTGCTCCACACCAACTCCTTATTTGTCGAGTCAAGCGGATATATTACGGCAGCAAGCGTATCCGACGCGCCCCCTGCTGTCAGCGTCATGTGAGTTTTGTTGAGCGCTACTCCTGTCACGGCTACATTTCGCTCAACGACATAAATTCGGCATGGTGGCGAAGTTACGCTAACCCCGTCAGCCCTTGTCGATGTGGCTGTTATATCCGCCCAGCCTAGTCTGGCAGCGTGTACGACTCCTTCTGGCGTAACCGTTACAACAACGTGTTCTTCTGCCCCTATTTCAGGTTCGCTTGTTCCTGTTTCGGGTTCAGATTGTCGAACAACTCTCCACTCGACCTTTTGACTGGCGTTTGTTGGATAAACAGTCGCCGCCAATTGCGTCGTCGCGCCTATCTCCAACGCTACAGCGGATCGATTCAGCGTTATATACGAAGTCATAGCAACTGCGGTATATCCTCTCCAATTCGTCGACAGCGACGTAGGCCACCTGAGGGCAAACGGGTAGTAATGGATCGTGAAACCGCTCGCTACGTTATCAAATATCCCTCTCGTACCTGATGGGAGCGTTTGAGGGGCGTCGCCTTCAAATATGGCTTCTTTGAGAAACAGGCTCCAAGAAAAGGCGTCAAGACCTATGTTATTGACGCTGCCCGGAATTGTGACTGTTTCCAAATTACTATGTGCAAACGCCCCGGGATCGATGTCCTTCACCGTACTTTGGATACCGGAATAATCGTTTGATAGTCCTACCGGAGCTTTGATAATTCTTTCCGCCTGGCCAGCATTATTCCCACTGGCGTAGAGTTTAATAAGGACGCCGGAACTATCTACAAGAAAAGAACTGTTTCCTGTCCCGCCGCCTATACTGAGCTCCTTTAAACTTGAGCAACCCGCGAAAGCCCCCGTTCCAATCGCGTTTACGCTCAAAGGCAAAACGACTGTGGCAAGCGCCGCGCAACCGTTAAACGCGTAATCGCCAATTGAAGTTACCGCAGGCATATCGATTGGCATATTCACGCTCGTAATGCTTACACAACCGCTAAACGCGTACTGCCCTACGCTCGTCACGCCTATGGCGCGTACGCTTTCCAGGTTGGCGCATCCATAAAACGCGTATTGCCCTATATTTGCTACTCTACTGTCGAAAACAGCGCTTTTTATAGCCGCGCGCTGGTTATACCACGGCGCTCCCGTACTGCTCCAATTAGTAGGCATCGAACCGGAGGAACTTCCTGAACTTACCCCGATGTTGAGTTCGCCTGTAACCGTATCCAGCTTCCACGTCAAATTTGTTCCAAAATTTGCGGGACCATATACCGCTGCGAGCGCGTCCCTCGTTGGCATGGCAATCGACACCCCTATGAGCGTCATCGTTAGAACTAGGCAAATTAAGCGTTTTTTCATTGATCCGCGTACCTCCTTGGCTAAAGTATCGACGAAAAATGGCGATACCACTATATGTAATGTATATCGGCATTAACAGCGTGTTTATTTAGGGAGATTGCAAATGAAAAGATTAAAGAAAATACTGTCGGCGCTGCTCATCCTTACATTCCTTACGGGAATGTTCCCCTTTTTTTCAATGCAGTTTGCTGGTGCTTCCAATTCATATTCCGATGTAAACGGGCACTGGGCTGCCGGTTCCATCAACCGGCTCAATAGCCTTGGGTTCTTGGATCCAGAGATTTTTCCAGAGCCTTCTTTCTATCCAGATAGGTATATAACAAGGATCGAGTTTTTCTCGCTTATAGTCAAAGCGATGGGCGCGACCGCAAAATCCGATCTGGCCGGATTCAGCGATGTCAGCGACTTGCCTGACAATCAGCGCGATATTGTAGCCTGTGCCAACCAGATGGGCATTGCTTTTGGCAACACAGACGGTACTATGCGCCCATACAGCAATCTTCTTCGCCAGGACGCCGCGACTTTGGCCGCAAGGGCCCTAGGTATGGCCTCGGTAGCCGAATGGAACCTGTCAAAATTCAATGACGGTGCATTCATCTCCCCCTACGCCAGAACATATGTAGCTTCTTTTGTAGAAAAGGGGCTAATGGTCGGGTATCCCCAAGGGGATTTTCGTCCCAGCGCTTTTATTACGCGCGCCGAGGCGGTCAGGGTACTGGATAACCTATTCTCCAATATTTATCATCCCGAAACCGGATTGCGTAATGTATATCTGCAAGGCGGGCTGTTGATCCAGACGCCCGGCGCCGAGCTGCGCGATAGCGTTATTGATGGCGACGTCACAATAGGAGATGGCGTCGGCGACGGCAACGTCATTATATCGGACTGCACAATAAATGGCCGTCTGATTGTACGGGGCGGAGGCCCCTTCAGCGTCACTTTGTCGAACACAACCGTTTCCGACAGCATTTATGTGGCAAGCTATAGTATCGATACGCGCATAGCCGTCACCGATAATTCAACGGTTCCAACGCTGGAGGCTGTTTCTGGCTTCACCCTTTCCGGTAGCGGCGTGTCGGAGATCACGATCCTTGAAAACGCGCGCACTAACTCGATCGTGAATCTCAACGGCGTCAGTCCGAATGATTTGAACATTAACGGGCCCAATGTGGAGGTGCGGTTCAATTCAGGCCATGCCATCAACGCCCGGTTTGACGCCTCAGGCCAAGGTTCGACGCTAATATTAGAGCCAAACGCTTCAGTAGGCCACCTCACGATCAACGCGCCAAACGCTTCGGTCACCGGCGCCGGGCGCATCCAGAACTTGCTGATCAACAACTCCGGCGCTTCTGTCGTCCCGACACCCGAATCAATGACTCTTGGCGTCAATATCAACGCAGTAGTCGGAGGCGCCCCGGTGTCCAACGCCCAGTCTCAATGGTCGAACAATAACATCGACCGCGTCAGCGCAAACAGCTCGCTAAAGGTCCAGTTACTTCCTGCAACGAGCGCCCTGGCGCCTTTTAACCAGTCAACGCTGAATTTGTCCATGATTGCGGGCAGCGCGGCTTCTGAGGTACATGTGTCGCAGTCCGCTTCCAGCCGCGTTCCGCTNACACAGCGAAACAACCGCTGGGGCTATTGGACNGGCTTTTTCATCCCNGCGCCGCCCGACGCCGGTTCCATGGTTTCCGTTACATATACGTACGTCGACGGTGCTCCGATTACGATTCCNCCAAAATCTCCCGATACGTTTAGCGGGAGGCAAGGTCTTCTTATCTACCTGCCTGTGTTCCGCGAAGTTGGTAAGGAAACCGGTTTAATCAAGGAAATCCTTTACATAAACTGGGGCGGGGCACTGACCGAAAATTTGCATTTTATGAGTTCGACTATCCATTTGGAGTCGTTGAACGCGTCCATGACGACTCTGTTACAGAAACAATTTGACGATGGCGTCATGTATAGCGTTCAAAGCGGCGCGACACCGTACAGCGGCGCTGAAGCTACGCGACGTATACTAAATTCTGACAATCCACTGGGTTTGCCAAGCACGGAAAACTTGGGGCTTGACGCTATTAACCGAGCCGTATCGTCGACTGAGGCTGGAAAAATACTTGAGGATCCACAGCTTTCAAAAAGCCTCACGATAGAGACATCAGGCAACAGCCAATATTCCGCGTTGTCCGGCGCCGGCAAGGCATGGGTTGCGGAGCAGGTTCTTGCTGCTCGGAAAACGGCCTACGCGACGCCCTCCGCCGTCAAAACAGCGTTTGACAAAGCTGTACAGGCGCGTCTTGCGTCTGAAACAACATTGTTATCGCAGATAAATAGCAGCGCCGATTTTGCCGCCCTGCGCAAAATAATAGAAACCGCGAATAATGCCGCTATTTTGCAATTTCAAAACGGCGCCGACCCGTATAAAAGTTATTCAAGTTCGCTCAAGGATGCCATGGCGGACTATCTGTGGAGACTGCGCCAGTACCGTTCGATCCAGGAAGTGATCGACGCTATCAAGAAGTATCTTGGCGACCCAGCAAACGCCCCAGGCGACGTCGGCGCCGGTTCAGATATACGTGATATGCAGATACAGCGCTTGACCGTTACAGCCACGCCAAACAGCACTGCAGTCCCGTCCGGCCAAACCCGGATCCTGAATGTCACAGTCGAGCTTGTGGGGGGAAAGCAGTTGACAGCGGCGCAAGTTGGGTCGCTGATCGATCAAGGCGTGATAATTTTCCAATGGGATAACCCCGGCCCCAGCTCTAGCCCCAATACCTGGCCGGGCGCTGTCGGGAATCTGGAGCGGACAGGCCCGAACGTTTTCAAATTCACCTGTACCAACCTCGGGCTTGACTCACGGAACAGGACGGATAGGATCACATTCACACTGACTGACTCAAACAATAAGCGATTCTCATCATCTCTGACTTTTACAGCGCCACTGTTCGTATCGGCGACCGGCATTACTAGGGTCGCGCCGGAGCAAGCGACGATGTTTGTCGGGCAGTCGGTACAATTCCAAGCCGTGTTGACCCCAACTAATACAACTGAAACAGCAAAGTGGTCGTCCCATCCGGCGGATATCGCGGCTGTCAGCGACACCGGGCTTGTCACAGCTTTGCGCTCGGGCATCGCTACCATCACCGCCCGAATAGAAAACGGAGAAACAAAAAATGTCACAGTGCGGATTTTCCGCGATGCTGACGATGTGATTGTCGATCCAACCAGGGTCATACTGACGCCCGGCGGCTCTTCCGCAGTGACAGCCTATACGGCGACCCCCGGAAGGCAGGTCATCTTTTCGTCAAATGACCCGAACGTTTCCGTCGCGCAATCAGGATACACAGTCACCATCACCGCGTCAAGAAATATTGACGTGTCGACGCTTCCAACCATCATCCCCAACGCTGTTACCGCGAGGGTTGTCGGCGTTGTGGGCGACGGCGCCTCTATCGAAGTGGAAATCAGGCAAAATACCGGCGTGACCGCCCGTCTTTCAAGGGGATCGATCATGTACGGAGGTGGAGACCCGAACTATGTGCTCACAAATGCCGAAGACGAGGCAATGATGAGCCAGCTGCTTTATATCCAAGTCACGCAGGTAGAGCCTACAGGAGTTTCCCCCGCAGCATGGTTCGTAGGCGGGCGCAATTCCGTACGGGTTGGCGACCCCATCGAAATTCAGACAAGCAAAACCGGTATCGGTAAAGTTAGGATCAGGCTGTTTACCGATCCGGATTTTCGCGGCGACTATGTTTCCGAACTGTTCATAATTGTCGCGCCCATGAGCGAGGCGGTCATTTTCCATCAAACCGGAACAACCGGGACATGGTATCCCGGCACTACCGCCGCCGGCACAGGCCAGCGTACACTCCCAGGCGATATTGACCCGCCCGACGAAACTTATGGACGTATTCTCGAAATGCAACTGTCTGACAGGCCTGTCATAACGCCCAGGACGCGCCAGGGCGGGACGAGGCTGTCGAACATGTCGTGGAGCCAATACATAAGCAACCAATACCGGGAGATTTTGTATTTAGTCAGAACCGACAGCAGCACAAGCGGAGTTATTCTTGACAAAAACGGGGATCCAATCAAAAACCCGGATGTGAGCAATGGTTTTGGCGATCCGTACTTGCTCTTTGACAGGGTGTTCGTCAGCGATGGCGGGCCTTATGGCCAGGATATATCCGATCCTAGCAAACCTGCAGGCTATGAGTTCCATACGCCAAGGGACACCGGAACAAGCAGACTTGGATTTTTTAAACAAGCTACCCCGGACGCGCCTTCTCCGATTCCGTCGCGCGCGGTACCGGACTCCGTCAGGCTTGCGGTCTTGCGTGGAGGCGGGCTCGACCGCGTGATCACGCAAATGCTGACCGCCACGAACGGAAATCTCGTGCCAAACAACACGCAGCCGACTGGCCTTGCCGCTGTTGTTATGTCTCCCCCGCGCGACGCTATGTCGTCGGACGCGTCAAGAGTTTGGGGTGATTTGTTCTACAACGACGTCGCGGATCTATTCGTGTCTGAGCTGAACGCCGACGGAACTCCGACCGGTAAAAGGATTTTCAATCCGGAAATTTCCGAACAATCAGGCTTTGTCCTATGGCAGCGCGTTGATGTTGTCAGCCCATGGGAAAAAGTGGATCCGGACGCGCCCGGCAGCAGGAGCATCTACACGATTTACGAAGATGAAGTGGGCTTCAACGGCAACTTCCGCATCACAAGCATCAATGGTAGCGCAGATTCAGATGAAGAGGTACTCTGGGGCCAGGTCAACGCCATCATGATAGGCGACCCTAACGTTTCCACCAATTCTTTCTTTGTCAGGCTGCTTCCCGATCCCATAAACAGACCGGAGGGAAGGATTACTCAGATCACTCCATGGCTTGAGCCCCCCTCGTCCGGCGACCCAATATATTATATCAAGGATATCCTCATACAGCCCGGTAGCGCGGATAATTTCGATTACCGCAGCCCAAGCGACACCAGCGCCATTCTACGCAGACTTGATTATCCATACGCTGAGGCTGAGTATATTTTAAGCGGTAGTACTTCGACCAGCACTATGACCGTAGCGAGCCTCGACGGCGTATCATACTATCTGTTTGTCCGTACACAATATCCTGACGAACCCCCGACAGCGCCATTCGAATACCGATACAGCGTCTCGCAGTGGTCGAAACTTGGATTTGCGCCGGTATCAGGAGCTGTTGGCATTGGCGAGGGCGACGGCAGACAGTCTTCCGTGCGTTCAACCACCTACTCTACACAATACCCGAACCCTCTGGAATATATCCTGACAATGACGCCACCTTCCTCCGGGGATCTGAGGATAACCATGGTTTATGATCCTGCCAATCCCACCAAAGATTATGGATTTGGCGATTTCCCAAGTTTCTTGTTGGCTTTGCCCGCCGGATACACCTCCGATATATTGTACTCGTCGGTCGTTGTTTCCGACAACCCTTCCCTAATTACAATAGTCAATCCCGGCGCCGGCAACAGGCTCAGGCCCGGCGATCCGTCAACAACCGGGTTTGGGGACGACGCAAATACAAATATAACGATTACCCCCCCAATAGGCAGCGCGTTGCCTCAAGTTATCGTAACCGCTACGGTCATTCGCGCTCTGTCAGTCCCGATATCAGGCGGCTCCACGACGATAGTCGGCCTTTCCGTACCGGCTGTCGAATTGCCAGGCGTCATGGAAGCGGCAATCGACGTTGGAATTGCCCCTTCAAGCGCGGTCGTGGAGAGTTCAGACCCCGAGATGCTCACTATCGATCCGTATGGCGTCGCCACGCCTAATAAGGCTGGTAGCGTCGATGTGACAGTCAGTGAAAGACAAGGGTACAGGTCGACAGTAGTCGGGATCAACATTGCACCTGAAAGCTCAGCGCCCCCGCCGGCCGGGCAGCAGACCGATCAGCCAGAGCCTCAAACGCCGCCCACTCCCACCCCCACGCCTGCGCCTAGCCCCGCTCCTACGCCTACGCCTGCGCCCACGCCTACTCCCGCCCCATCGCCTTCAGTGGTCAATCCAACGGCAATAAGCCTGCGCTCGGCGGTATCTGTAGCTCTAAACGGGACGATGAAGCTCGAGCCATTCCTAACCCCGGACAATACCACAAGATCATCTCTGAAATGGAGTTCTTCGGATACTTCAATAGCGTCAGTGAGCGCGAACGGCGTCGTCACCGGCGTGAAGTCCGGTTCAGCGAAGATAACGGTTTCGGATTCCGGCGGATTTGTCAAGGCCGTGTGCACACTTGCCGTCAAGGCGGACGTAAGGCCGGTAACGTCAATCACAATGGCCAAAAAGGAGCTCACGCTCAATGTAGGCGCCGCCAGCACGCTCACAGTTACGTACGTACCCAGTAACGCGACAATAAAGGGTGCGACGTGGACGTCGAGCAACACGGCTGTAGCGAGAGTTGAGCCAAACGGCCGGGTTTCCGGCGTTTCCGCCGGGGTCGCCATAATATTCGCCACGAGCGACAGCGGCGCGTATGTCGCAAGTTGCGTCGTGACCGTCGTCGTTCCCGTGACGTCGATATCGCTGCCTGAGCAAAGGGTCACGCTCAAAGTCGGCGAGACATATCAGTTGTACCCGATTATCGCCCCATCAGACGCGACAGACTCAATCGCGTCATACACGTCAAAGGCAACAGCAATAGTGTCAGTATCATCCGGAGGACTCATAAAAGCGCTCAAATCCGGCTCCACAACGATAACAGTTAAAGCGGGGGCTAAAGCAATCTCGTGCGCGGTTACAGTCGTGAAGTAGCTTATATTTGCTTTGTAATCGCTTTGTAATCACTTAGCAATCGTCAGGAGTCAGGAGAAAGCATCCCGACTCCTGTCTCCATGCGCGAACAGTGTTACTGTTCAGTTGGCATCCAAAAACACAGGATATACAGGCAACGCACTGGTACAGCGGTGAAAACTTGTATTGCTGTCCAAAACTTGTGTGCGGAGCCTGTAACCATTGCGAGTTTTTGGATACCCTCTGAACAGTTACCGAACAGTGGCCTCGTTCGTAACCAAATGTATGAGATGTATACATTTGTGAATGAATATTCTTAGTTTACAATAATTCTTGCATAACAGTGTAATATCTTTGTAACAAAAAGGTTTTGCACATTGTCCACAGGTTTATCAACATACATTATGTCAACAGCATTGATTATGAATATTCAAAACGTGTTGCTTTTTTTTTTATTGAGGTGTAGAATAACCAAGTTCATGAAGCAAGGGGTGAGAAATTGCGGGAACCGGTTAAGCAAAACTTCATCAAAAGCGCGGCGATCCTAGCCGCTGCTTCGATTATTGTAAAAATCATCGGTGCGATATATAAGATACCGCTTTTCAACATACTCGACGACGCCGGAACCGGGTCGTATCAAGTGACATACAATGTATACATACTCTTGCTGACCATATCGACAGCCGGGATCCCGGCAGCCTTATCCCGTTTGGTTTCCACTGCCGCCGCTAGCGGACAGGGGCGTCTGGCCAAACGGTATTTCTCTGTTGCGCTACCCGCGTTCATAGTGATCGGCGTAGCGGTGACGCTTGTGATGTACCTGTTCGCTGACGCGTTTGCCGGATGGATGAACGATTCGTTAGCGGCGCCAGGCATTCGTGTGCTGGCGCCGGCTGTGCTTTTTGTCTGCGTCATATCAGTATACCGCGGATACGCGCAGGGGTATGAGAACATGGTTCCAACCGCTATATCCCAGATAGCGGAGGTCGTATGCAAGGCAGTGGTCGGCTTTACCGCCGCGATAATGCTTACAAGGATGCATTACGCGTCGCACCTTGTATCCGCAGGGGCAATCATGGGCGTAACGGTCGGGCTTGGTTTGTGTATCCCGTTGCTGGTTTGGTATAAGAAGAGAATCGACCTGAAACTCCAACCTGATGATGACTCAGGCGGGATGCCAGGCATTAAGAGCGTCCTTGGGCGGATAATGGGGGTCAGCATCCCAATAACGCTCAGCTCGTCGTTCATGTCGATCATGACGGTCATCGATACAAGCGTTGTGCTGGGAAGGCTCAAATCTTCGTATATCCTCGCTCAGACGCTGACCGCAGAAGTAGCGGAAGAAGCGGCCAGGGTACAGTTCGGCATATATACGAAAGGGTTGACTATATATAACCTACCTCCGGCAATTGTCGTCCCGGTGTCCGTCAGCATAATACCGGCAATCGCCGCCGCGCTCGCGAGAAAGCGCGCAAGCGAGGCGAGTGGCATTATGGGTTCTTCAATAAAGCTCGTGAACTTGATCGCCATGCCGGCCGCCGCCGGGATCATGGCTCTTGCCACCCCTATACTCATAGCTCTGTACAACGATTCCAGGCAAATTACATCCACCATACTGATCATACAGGGCGCTGCTTCGTTTTTTGTATGCCTTCAGTATATAACGACGGCGGTCCTGCAGGCAAATGGCTACGAGCGCGTGGCCTTGCTGACTTTTCCAATCGGCGCCGCTGTCAAGATTATACTCGGGTATTTTCTTGTCTATAACCCCTCCATTGGCATTGTTGGCTCGTCGATTGGCACGCTGGCGTGTTTTATGGTCATTTCAGCCCTAAATATCGCTTTTATACAGATAAAGATCAAAGACAAACCGAAATTGATAGCCGCTTTTATCAAACCTCTTTTATGTACGGCGGCAATGGCGTGCATCGCGTACCTAAGCTATGCGTTCGTAGAGTGGCTTGGAGCAGGTATTATTGGACAGGGACGCTTCTCCGTCGTCGTATTTCTTGCCATTTCCATTTTGTTATCAGTCGCCGCGTATGCCGCGCTGATTGTTGTGACCCACGCTATCACAAAAGATGATATGGCGCTCTTGCCGAAAGGCGAAAAACTTGCGAAAATTCTGCGTATCAAATGAACTTTTTTCCAGTCAGCCGACTATGAAGCTGAAATTTATAAAATAAACACGATTATCTAATTATTTTTCTGTGAAAATTGAAAAACTGTCTTGCGGAAAGGCAAAAAGTATGGTAGATTTTGAAAACAAACCTGATTATAACGTTTATGACCTTAAAAGGCTAATGGCTTTGTTGCGCGGACCTGGCGGATGCCCGTGGGATTCTGAGCAAACGCACAAGAGCATACGGCGCAATCTGCTTGAGGAAGCTTATGAGGCAGCCGAGGCGATAGACGAAGGCGATATGGACCACTTGCTTGAAGAATTAGGCGATGTATTATTGCAAGTTGTCTTTCACGCCGAAATGGCTGACGAGGACGGATATTTTGATCTTGACAAGATAGCCGACGCCACATGTAAGAAACTCATACGAAGGCATCCGCATGTGTTTAAGGGAGTCAAAGCAAAAAACGGAAGCGAGTCGCTTGTTTTCTGGGAAGACGTCAAGCGCGAAGAGAAAATGCAGGATACCACGTCCGACGCGATGGGTTCCGTAGCGCGTAGTTTACCGGCGTTATGGCGAGCGGAAAAGATACAAAAGAAAGCTGCGAAGGTTGGCTTTGACTGGCCTGAGTATTCAGGAGCGCTTGACTCGCTTCGCGCGGAACTTCATGAATTGGAGGACGCCATAGCGTCAGGCGAGGGTATCACAGAGGAACTTGGAGATCTCGTTTTTTCAGCGGTAAATGTCGCTCGGTTTTTTAGCGTGGATCCGGAACAAGCCTTGGGGCTTGCGTGCGATAAATTCACTTCGCGTTTCGCGTGGATGGAAAGCGCGGCGCGGGACCAGGACCGTCGGATCGAGGAAATGACGCTCGACGAGATGGAAAGCCTCTATCAATTGGCGAAATTAGAGAAGTAATTCGCTTCTTTAATGTATAACGATTAAGTTTTAAATATCAGGAGGACTAGAACTAATGAACAAAACCGAACTCATCAGCGCCATCCACGAATACTCCGGGTTGTCGAAGAAGGATAGTGAAAAAGCTCTCTCAGCGACCATTGACGCGGTAACCGACGCCCTCGTCAGAGGAGAGAAGGTTCAACTCGTCGGATTTGGTATATTCGACGTCAAAGATCGCGCCGCCCGTACCGGTCGCAATCCAAAGACAAAAGAACCAATCGACATACCCGCAACGAGGACTCCCCAGTTCAAAGCTGGTAAGGCCCTCAAGGATGCCGTCGCTAAGTAGGTGTAAATCCATTTTGCAACTTCTTCGGGCTATTAACTATAGCGGCGCGGTTGCGCCGCTGTAGTGCTTAGCGAGTCCATGTCAAGGAGGATCGCGCAATATGCGGCTCGATAAATATCTGAAGGTATCTCGTCTGATCAAGCGCAGAACTATCGCAAGCGAAGCTTGCGGCAACGGGCGGGTCATTGTCAACGGTCGCGTGGCAAAAGCCTCATATGAGGTTAAGCCCAGTGATATTATTGAGTTACGTTTTGGGCAACGGACTTTAAAAGTCGAAGCGCTAAACGTATCGGAACATGCGACAAAGGCGGACGCGCCGGCTATGTACAGGGAGGTTACAGGTTAAGTGTAGCCGAAAAGTTTAGGTATTTGATCCAGAAAAGCGCCGTAACTCATTGTTAGCGGCTGAACGGGAGCGAATATGAGACTTAAAGAACGTATAATTAAATATGTACGCAGCAAGGGAATCGGCGCCGAATCGATAAGATACATCATAGTCGGCGTGTTGACCACTGTGATTAATTACGCGATGTTTGAACTTATGCAGGGAGTTATTGGAATAGACGTCACGGTTAGCAACGTGGCGTCTATTTCCGTATCAATTCTTTTCGCCTATATCACAAATAAACACATTGTTTTCAGGCGGCACAGCGATTCCTTAGGGGCGCTGGCGCTTGAGTTTCTCAAGTTTGTCGCTTCCCGGCTCTTTACTATGGCGCTTGAGGTCGGTATCGTCTATTTATTTCATAACGTTCTTGGTTACAGCGCTCGGCTTTTCAAACTTATTGCGCTAGTGTTTGTGATTGTCGTCAATTATATCCTAAGCAAGGTGATTGTATTCAGTGAAAAAAAATAATGAAAAAACTTAACTTGTGTAAAGACTTTTAAACTGGAGGTATCCATGAAAATGAAACGTAAAATATCGATCATACTTACGATTATCATGCTCCTGGCATTAACACCGCCTGCAACACAGGTCTCTGCGTCCCGTACTCCCTCGAACTGGGCTGTTCCTGCAATGGCAGACGCAAACACTTCGGGCTTGCTAACTCCAAGCGCTGCGGACGACTTCATCCGTCCCCTTACGCGCGACGAATTTTGTGAGCTCGTCGTGGAATTGGTCGAGCGGACGCTTGGGGAGCCGCTGCCTGTTCCGCCAAACAACCCGTTTACCGACGATACCGACCCCATTAGTATCCACGCTCTGAAGGCTTGGAACTATGGAATAATCACCGGTGTTACAACAACAATGTTCGCTCCGGAACTCAGTGTCGAGCGGCAGCAGATTTGCGCAATGATGATACGAGCCATCAGAGGGCTTGAGCGCGACCTTAATATGAAGTTCCTGAAACCCGGCTTGACAACGCTTACATACGCTGACGCTAATAAAATCGCGGAATATGCCTTAGAACCCGTCAAACTGGCATATACAAACGGTATAATGATCGGCAACGATATAAATGAATTTCTGCCAAAAGATGATATACTGTCTCAGGAGTGCGTTGCAGTCATCATACGCAGCTTCAATAGCATCGAAGCTGTCAGGATCGAAGGCATGACGACTTCGCAATTGCTCGACGCGGCGGAAAACCGCGTCCATATCGGCTACGCCTTTGGCGACACAAGCCAGGGCGTATCTCAAAACCTCTCCTTACCGCTGATAAGCACCGGCAACGCGACCGTCACATGGACGAGCAGCGATAGCAGCATTATAAATATCGCCGGCGAGATTGGAGTCGTAAAAGCAAGTTCCGGCGTAAAAACTGTGACGCTCACCGCCACGATCAGGCTCAAAGGTTCGACTCGCTATGTTGAATTTGTCGTAACCACCTCGCCCTATTCCGGCGACCGTTTACTTCTTGAAAACGCTTACAACGAGCTGGATATTCTATACACAGTAGCCGGCGACGGCCCTGATTCGGTAACAGGGCGCATCGGGCTTCCGACAAAGGTTCTCAGTCTTCCCGTCTCATGGCGNAGCAACAACCCCTCAGTCGTTAGCGAATCTGGTATAGTCTCCACGCCTCCCGGAACCGAAACTCGCACGGCGACGCTTACCGCAACGATTATGCAGGGTTCACAAACGAGGTCTAAAACATTCACCCTCACCGTAGCTAATCCTGAGTTCAGCAGGGGCGTAAAACTTCACGAAATATATTTTGGGATGACTCAAGCGAAGGTATCGCAGCTCTTAGGAACTGTAAGGCGTACGATATCAGCAAGCAATACTGAATCATGGCAGCTATATTACAGTTCAAATTACACAAATTTCATTGCGGTTGGTTTTATCAATAACAGATCTGCCGCTGTCTATTCGATGGCGTCAAATGCCGCAAACCAACTTAAAAACAGGGACGACACGATAATAACGGTCTTGCAGGCTAACACCTACGGCGGCGTTGGCGCGGTTTCATATACCGATCCAGGGGACTCGTCACGCCAATTCGCCATAATGATATATGATGATACGACAACAATAGGCAAGTCGCGCGCGTTGCTTGCCGAAGGTCAGGAGCAGTTTCTTTATGAGCTTGTAAATGCGTATCGCGTAAGCAACAGCAGAACAATAATAGAATGGTCAAATAAACTAGGGACGCCGGCGCGCGTACACAGCGCCAACAAAGGCGTCGGTGTATTGCGCGACCGGGTAATATCGGGCGGTTTTGACAGCGCCCGTTATATCGGCGGCAACTATGTCGCTGGCGGCGACGACGCGTTTGAGGCGCTCAACCAGATCTTGAGCGATCCGGCAGGTTCGTTTGCAATGAGGTCACAAATACTTAACGCCTCTGCCACCGTGTTTGGCGCTGGCTTCTACGGTTCCAACACCGGCTCGCTGAGCACATACTATACATACGCGCTCGGCAACGTGACTTCAATCTCCGACGTCACGGCAAGGCTTAACAATGTGGCCACTTCAACAATAAACGTCAACGTGGGCGCCGCCGCCGCTGTGACGATCTCGCTCACCATGACTCCTTCTGGGTTTAATGAGACGTTTACTATAACATCTTCGAACACGAACCGGATGAAAGTTTCCAATATCTCTACTTCAGGCGCGGTAACAACCCTCGTTGTCACAGGCGCCTCTACAGGGGACGCGGATATAATCGTTTCCTGCAATTCCAGCGGGAAAGAATATAGAATCCCTGTGTCAGTCGGCACATCAGCTTATGCCAGAAACCTAACCTTAACCTGCTCTCCAACCGGTACGGCCAAAACTCTCACGACATCTGGCAATAATATCACTGGCAAGGACGAAAAAACCTCTGCCTACACTTTGATAATCGGCACGGGCGATACCCTTACAATTTCCGCATCCACAACCTCCGGCGCGGCTGTGGAATGGTCGCGAGTAGGCAGCGGGACAGCCGCAAGCGTAGCAAGAGGAACCAACAATAACAATGGGATAATAACAGCGTCAAACACTCCAGGGTCGGTAACAATAAGAGCCAGAGCTCAGACAGGCTCAAACACATATATCACACATGACATCCCCGTACTTATTGTTTCAGTGCCCAAAGCGGTCGATGTATCTCCTGATCCAGTCAATGTAACCGTTAATGTGAACGCATCCATAAGTATCAGTGGCCTGCCTTCTGGTGCGGCGCCAACATATACCTGGTCCTCCAGCTCGCATTTATCCAGAACACCCTTGGCTGCTGAGGTTATAAACGCTACTTTCACAGCGGTAAGCGCGGGGCGGGCTACGATAACCTGCGTAGCTAAGTGGGATAGTTCCTCATATCTAGGCATGGTCACAAGAACCGCAAGTCTGGATGTACAGGGAAAGCAGTTCGCGGACGGCATAAATGTATCCGTATCATCAATAAATGCGATACCGGGAGAGGAGGTGAGCGTTACAGCTACGACTGATCCTCCATCAATCATGCAATCATCATACAGCTTCTCATGGGTTTCCAGCGACCCTAGTGTCGCTGTAGTCACTAGCAGCGGCTCAAAATTTGAAAACGCTATAATTACGGGTAATGAACCTGGCACAGCGACTGTCACTGTAACGCTTCAGCAAGGCGCGGGTTCTTCTTACTCAAAGACTATAAGCGTCACCATAGGAGGGTATCCATCGATTACATTTAATAATCCAGTTTCGCATCCGATTGTCGGAGTTCGAACACAGTTTACTACTAGTACGACGCCAGCTAATCCGCCCTCCGCGTACAGCATACGTTGGACTTGTACTCAAGAAGGTGGATCCGCTACAATAGACGAACAGGAAGGTTGGTTTGATCCTTTAATTGCGGGAAATGTCAAGGTATCAGCCGAGCTGTTACTCAATGGTGTATCCATAGGCATCGACACTAGAACTATAACAATAGTAGAATAGCAACCAATACAGACTGAGAAAACAAGTGGTCAGCGATTACCAATCGCTGACCACTTAGCTTTTGCCTTTTATTTTCACGGGTGAGTATAAAAATCCACGCAGGAGTTCTATTCCAAAGTCAGCAACCGGTACATCACAACAGCCATTTCTGCGCGGGTAGTGTTGCCCAACGGATTGATAAGTCCCGAGCCGGCGCCTCTGACAATACCGGATTTTATCAAGGTTGCAACAGGGTCTTTTGCGTACCCGGCGACTATATCCTTGTCCGGAAATGGCGACAGATCAGCATCAGTTCCCGCCGGCAGCGGCTGATCGATAGCGCGCAGTGTCCTGTCCACCAGAGTCATCATATCCTGCCTGGTGATGGGCGCTTCGGGAGCGAATGTGTTGTTTCCGATGCCTTTCGCGATGCCTAACTTTTCGGCGATACCGATGGCATCATAGTAATGGCTGTCCGGCGGAACATCTGAGAAATTTTCGGTAAAGTCGCCCTCAAGGTCAAAGGCCCGCACCAGCATAAGCATGAAGTCGCCGCGCTTGATGTTGGCCGCCGGGGAGAATTTCCTGTGCGATGTACCGTTTACCACGCCGGCCTCATACAAATAGTCAACTTCTTCAATAGCCCAAGGGTGCTCGTCCATATCATCAAAATATTCTGATTTTGTTTTGGGGTTGGCCAGCGGTGGATTGGCGTCCTCGATAGCTTCGCTGGTGAAGCCACCGGGTATCTGTACACCAGGGCTGCCGTTGGATGTCCATTGCGCTGTCACTGTTATGTCGGAAGTGACATTTGCAAAAGATCTGTCCCAGCCATTAAAAGTATATCCGCTACGGGATACGGTCGGGGCAACGGCCGCACCGCCGTCGGGAACCGTCTGCACCAGTTCCCCACCACCGACGCGTGTTCCACCGGCAAGATCATAGATTACAGTATGGAAAGTTTCACTCCCTGCGCGTGATACACTAATGGTTTGCACCGGCGATTGTTTTGTGGTATCACTTGTGGGATGATTTATGCTCTCGTCAACCCATACAATCGTCATCTCAGTGATATATATGGCTTGCGGGTCGTTGCCGGTGTATGCAATATTCAATGTGCCCACCAACAGATTGCCGCTGAGCGCATTTGAGCCGCACCAAAACCCGAAGTAATTAGTATTGGCTGTTGGGGCATATTGAGTGGCGCCTTTGGCTGTGACATCCGAACCCATAGAGAAGGTATAGGACAGATGCTCCTCGCTGCTTAGCGCCAATTTGAACTGTATACCCGCGTAGGGTTCGGTTTCATTTACCTGAAGAGGGACAGAAAAGGTGTAGCTCTGTCCGTTTTTGGGCGCGGTAAAGCTCTGGTTGGGATCGGCTGCAAAAGCGGTGGCGCTGAATATCAAGCTAAGCAGCATAATTGCGCACAGCGCAAGCGCCGCGCGTTTTCTTTTTATTGTGTTTGTCACTTCAGACATCCTTTCATCATGACCTGTCGCAAAGCGCTATCCGCACAGGATTTATCATGCGGATAGGCTTTGCGCCGGGGCGCTTTTTTACATACTATCAGAAGGGGGATCAATAAGCGTCAGCATAGTGCACGAACACATCAAGCAGGTCGAGAATATCCACCTTGCCGTCGCTAGTGACATCGCATATGGCGGGGATGATGGCTTTGCCTTTGGAATCCTCGGCGATTTTCTGATTCCAACGCGGGTCATCCTTGTCTATACCGCAGGCTAGCGCGACAATTGCCAAGTCAGCCTGACCGATCGCACCGTCTCTATTGAGGTCATAGACTGAGTACACTTTTACCTCTATAACGGAAGTTGTAGCCGTGCCATTGTCTATCATGGCATTGGCCGTGATAATCTTACCGCCGGCTTCCGGCTGCATGGTCACTGTGACGCTGCTCAGCGTGACGGTTGCGTCACCCAAATCCGTGGCATTGAAGAAGAGTTTGACAACATCCAAAGCGTCGGCGGAAGTGATCGTATCGCCCAGATAGACCAGCGTCAGATTGCCGTTGTACTGTCCGCCCTCCAACTCTGTAAATTGAATGGGCATCGCCGCGAAGTTGTTCAGGCTCTCCAACTGACTGTGTTGCAGGATACCACCGGACAGCGTGAAATCAAACGCTATTGTGTTGACATGATCCATCCCGCGCAGAGAGAAGGCGAACGACACCAGCTCATAGACATCGCTCAACTCGGTCGTTGTCACACTAGCCGAAAGCTGGCTGGTCGCGGCTTTAGTCACGGTATAGGTGTCATAAGGCGTATCGCTATAGTCGTCAAGGTCGAAATACTTAAACGTAACAGTGTCGTCGGCCACCTCTACATAGAGGTATCCGGGCGTCTTGTTCTGGAGGTATTTGGCGGCGGACAGCGGTAAGTTGCCTTCCATGTACGCTGTGCTGCCCACTTTCCCGTCCACCAGGTAGGGGTACAATACGTTGTCCTTAACATACAGATTGCCTGCGTTGTTGAACAGTTCATAATACTTTAGGCCGCTGGATGTCGTCGTCGTGAAGTATACCGTACCATTCGGATTTGTGGCAGCCGACGCGCCGTCGCCGCCCGTGATGAGTGTCACATTGGGCATGCCGCTGGCGCCTGTTTTGTCCGGTACGCCATTGTTCATCGGGTAACTGCGGGCGTACACATGGTCATGTCCGGCCATAACGAAGTCGACGCTGTACTTATCCATGGTTGTTTCAAAACCGGCTTCCACATAGTATTGGATGTCGCGGTCGGCGCAGTGGTCGGCTAAGCTCGCGGTCGACTTATGATGCTGGACAAACAGCCAGTCATACTGCCCAGCGTAGGCTTCGGTAGCCGCTTGGAGTGTTTTGTCATAGAGCTCCACATATTGCGCGGCCACTTCCCTGCTCTCCGGGTAGCCGGAGTCGTTGAGTACGGCAAACAGTGCGTTGTTGTAAAGATAGTAGTAGTTGCCCGCTACCTCCATATCTTGATATTGGACGTTGGTCGCGTTACCGGCGTTGATGATCGGGGTGAAGCTCTGTTCGTTGGGAATGTTCCAGTGATAATTGAACAGATAATGCCTGTCGTGGTTGCCCACCGCCGGAGAGAAAGGAACACTTCTCAGCGCGTCGGGCGCGAAGAAGTTGGCATACTCTGCCTCGCTGCCGTTAGATGTGATGTCAACCTGGTCGCCGACACCGGCGATGAAGTCTACGCCTTTGGCTGTGATGGCATTGATCGTGTCCTGCCAGCCTTCGGCCGTGGTTTCATCTTTGCGGCTGCTCGTGTTGTCTTGTTGGCCCGTTGTGAGCTGCGGGTCGCCGGTCACTGCGAATCGGAAGGAATCCGTCTTGGATGTCTTGAAACTGTAAACCCTGCTCCAAACTTCGCCGTCATTGGACACGCGGTAGACATACTCGGTATCGCCGGCCAAGCCGGTGATGCCGGCCTTGTGCCAGCTCTTGCCGGCGGAGGCGTCACCCATCGTACCGTTCGTCGTGGTAATGATATCTGTCGTTGGGAAACTGTCGCTAGTCATGTTGGCTCTTTTTGCTATCTGCACGACAGAGGCGTTGTTGGCGGCAGTGCGGTCACTGTACCAGTTGAAGTTAAGAGCCGTCGCCGTCGCTCCGGGTTGAAGGGTCAGTGTTTCCGCTTCGAAGGGGGCAATCTCACCTGACGTTTTCCGAATGGTATATGTATCAATTTCGGTGAGAGAGTTGTTCGTGTTCACCTGATAGGTAGTGCAGGTGAACGTGTCGGCAGTCATGTCCACCACGCTGAAATTCGGGCGGTTGGCCTGATTCATGGCAGCGGTATAGGGCTGTCTGGCCGCCAGCGAATAGTGTTTCGAACCGGTCGCGGAGTTCAGGGAGAAATAGACCGTACCGGTCGGATCGAGGGAAGCGCCGTCGGTGTCAAAGGTTTCGGGTTGCATGCCCTGGGTGTTTGAGGTGCTGGTGCTTCCGGACCATTTCATCGGATAGGAACGGCTGTAGGAGTGGTCATGACCGTTGAATACGACATCTATGTCAAAGTCGTCGATCACCGGAACATAGTTGTCCCTGTAATTCTTACCGTCCGAGAGAGCGTGTGAGCTGCCCTGGCCGTATACGTCGTAGTGGAACGAGAGGATCCTCCAAGATGCGTCCTCGTTCTGGGCGATCGCGCTTTGCAGGAAGGTTCTCATGCCCGCCGTATTCCCGGTAGTGCAGTTCCAGACCATGAACAGGGCATCGCCGTATCTGTACCAAAGCCAAGCCCCTCATAGATTTCTTTGAACTCCTCGGGGGTCGCCGAATGTGTGGGAACACCGGAACCGCTTGAGTAATCATATGCATGGGGATTGTTGATGTCATGATTGCCGTTGATAACGTAGACGCTTGTGCCGGGGAGGGCTGTTTTCATTTCGCTGAGCTTCTCGGCCAGATAAACATGCGACTCATATTCGCCGTCTTTGGTCAGATCGCCGGAAACAAGAACCACGTCGGGAGCTTCCCTGATGATATCGGCTATAGCCGCGTCCAATATAGCGGCACTCTCAGCGAACATTTTCCTATCCGCCGATACAGCGGCGGCGGAATCCGGGTTGTCCGCCCACATGGACGGCGGTATGACGTGTATGTCCGATATAACAGCGACCGTCAGTTCTTTTTCTGTTTCTTTCTGTGCTAAGACCTGCAGGGGAAGGAATTGGAGCAGTAGCATCAGTGTAAGCAAAGCCGAGATAATCACTTTTCCGCTCTTTCGTATTCTCATTTGATTTGTGTTCCTCCTCGTTCTTCATTTATTTTTGATCTCACCGATCTATGAAACGATACAATTTATTTTCCGCGCTTGCTATCATGATCGTGAAAAGAATAGGTGAAATTTTCGTAAAACACTCTTTCGCGCTTTACAAATGAAATAATTACAATAAAATGAGCATAGGGACCGTCCGAGACCACTGAAAAAGTCAAAATAAATATAAAAAGAATATTGAGAAGAAGTGATCTTGGTCCGTCCCCACGTTCAAAAAAAGACGCCCACATGGATTCCGGATAGGTATCCATGCAGGCATTAGTTCGTCTTTAGGGCAAACGCTCGGGTTATACTATAGTACCTGACGGGTCATTTTCTGCAATATCAACAAGATTTTAGCCCACGCATCTCCCGTATTTTGAATTCTTAATCCTGACAACTGAATTCTGCGGTCGAATACCGCATTAGATTCCTGTTATCTGAGCGGATTCAACCAAAGGAATATAGGTGACGCCATCCCATATGAAAGCTTTCGCAGTATAGCCCAAAGGAATATTAAGGTTCAATTCTGTGGCTAAATTGCCTCCGTTTGGTATTATAGCTGTATCTGTCTTAATTGAGATCATCTTGCCGTTGTCGTATATTGCCAAGATATAAAGAATTGTTCTGGTAGAGCCGGAGTTGTTGGTGACATTATAAGCAGCTTTAGCGTCCCCTGACTCCTGCCAAAGACTGATTGATGCAGTCAAACCTTCAGTCGTAATAGCGGTAGCCGGGAACACAGCCGAAACCAGGCCGCTGTTCGCCTCGTTGCTCACGCTTGTCGCTCCGGCGACCGTAAAGGAGTTAGCCGCCACACCTGACAGGGTATATCCCGTCTTAGGCGTCAATGTGATTGTCGCGGTGTAGGCCGTGTCATTGTCAAATATCCCGCTAACTGCCGGCGACCAGGTTATTGTCCCTGTATATTGAGCCGTCTCGGCAATTGTGGTGACCGGCGCCGCACCGGCAATAGGCGCTACAACGCCGGGGATAGCCGTGATGTTGATTTGCTGCAGCTCCGTCGCCGGGTAGACCGCAGTAACCACGCCGCTGTTAGCGGCATTGCTCACGCTTGTCGCGCTGTAGACCGTGAAGAAATCCGCCGCAACGCCGTCCATGGTATAACCAGCCTTAGGCGTCAACGTAATTGTCGCGGTATAGACCGTATTATAGGCAAATGTCAAGCTGACTGTCGGCGACCAGGTAACCGTGCCGGAATACTCCGACGTCTCAACAATCGAGGTGATCGGTATCACGCCGGCAACAGGCGCCGTAACACCGGCAATCAGCCCGATACTTACTGGCTCCAGTGCCGTCACCGGGAATACCACGGTAACCACGCCGCTGCTAGCCGCATTGCTCACGCTAGCCGCGCCGTCGACTGTAAAGAAGTTCGCGGCAACGCCGGTTAGGGTATAGCCTGTCTTAGCCGTCAACGTAATTGTCGCGGTGTAGACAGTATTATTAGCAAACCCTACGCTTACTGCGGGCGACCAGACAACCGCGCCGGTATACTGGTACGTTTCGGCAATCACTGTGACCGGCGCCGCTCCGGCAACAGGCACCGTTACGCCGGGGATAGCTGCAATATTGATCGTCTGCAGCTCCGTCGCCGGGAATACGGCAGTAACCACGCCGCCGTTAGCCGCGTTACCCACGCTTGTCGTGCCGGCAACCGTAAAGAAGTTAGCCGCCACGCCGGTCAGGGTATAACCTGCCTTTGCCGTCAACGTAATAGTCGCGGTGTAGACAGTATTATAAGCAAACGTCCCACTTACTGCCGGCGACCAGGTTACCGCACCGGTATATTGAGCCGTCTCGGTTATCGAGGTGACCGGCGCCGCTCCGGCTACAGGCGCCGTAACGCCAAGGATTGCCGCGATGTTGATTGTCTGTAGTGCCGTCGCAGGGAACACTGCAGTGACCACGCCGCTGTTTGCGGCATTGCTCACGCTTGCAGCACCGGCGACCGTAAAGAAGTTAGCCGCCACACCGTTCAGGGTATAACCTGCCTTTGGCGTCAATGTGATTGTTGCTGTGTAGGCTGTATTGTATGCAAATGTTCCACTGACCGCCGGTAACCAGGTTACTGTGCCGGTATATTGAGCCGTCTCGGCAATCGTGGTAATAGGGGCTGCTCCGGCTACCGGCGCCGTAACGCCGGGGATTGCCGCGATATTTACTGTCTGTGCCGACGTTGATGGGAACACAGCATTAACCACGCCACTATTAGCCGCGTTGCTCACGTTTGTCGCGTTAGCGACCGTAAAGAAGTTAGCCGCCACACCCGTCAATGTATAACCCGCTTTAGGCGTCAATGTGATTGTCGCGGTATAGACCATATTGTATGCAAATGTCCCACTCACTGCCGGTGACCAGGTTACCGTGCCCGTATACTGAGCTGTCTCGGTGATTGTGGTGACCGGTGACGCACCGGCAACAGGCGGTGTGATGCCTGGGATTGCTGCGATGTTAATCGGCTGAGCAGCTGTTATCGGGAATGCCGCCGTAACCACACCGCTACTGGCTGCATTGCTAACGGGAGCCGCGCCGGCGACTGTAAAGAAGTTCGCAGGTACGCCAGCAAGGGCAAAACCCTCTTTGGGCGTTATCGTTATCGTCGCGGTATACACCGTATTGTAGGCGAAAGTTGCGTCCATGTTATCGCCGCCGATTGTGTCGCCGATTATTACGAGATCGTTGATCGATGTGTTGCCGTTAGCCCTGTTGTCAAGCGCGCAGTCCACCATATACACTCTCAGGTACACTTCGTCTTTATCCGCCAATGCCGACGGTAGTTCAAACGCCGAGTAAGATGGCCTGAGATCAGCGTATTCATTATTATTCGCTTCCCTCGGGGCAGCAAGCTTTGATCCTGCGATAGCGATGAACGGGCCCGTCGGGCCGCTTAAGCTGTAAGCGAGGGCGAAGGATTCGGGGCCGCTTCCGGTGGATTTCTGGCTGGCCGAGAACCTTATATTCTCATAGCCGGCAGTTGCGAACTTAAGTTGGAACGCGGTGGCGGTGTCAACCGTAATGCCGGCGTCAATAGCCATGGGCCCTACCGAACGCCAGCCGTTGCCGCCCGACGCGTTATTATTGGCCGCGCCGTTATTTATAACGATGGGCGTCCGCCCCGTTCCGCCTATGTCTATTTTTTGGTTGTTATTCCAAGCGGTTAAATTTGATATATCAGCGAAAACGCCGGAATCAGCAAAGAATTGGTTGCCGGTTTCACCTACTGTGGCCGTAGTCCGCGTCAGAGACATCAGCGTAATGTCCGGTCCGGTCTCCAACAGCGCCGGCGACCATGTTACTTTTCCGGTATACTGATCCGTCTCGGTAATGACAGCAACCGGAACCTCTCCCGCTGCCGGTGGCGTAACGCCCGGAATTGCCGCGATATCAATTATCCGTCCTGTAATCGGGAATACCGCAGTAACCACGCCGCTGTTTGCCGCATTACTTACGGGCGCCGCGCCGGCGACCGTAAAGAAGTTTGTAGGCACACCCGCAAGGGTATATCCAACTTTTGGCGTTATTGTGATTGTCGCGGTATAGACAGTATCGTAGGCGAAAGTCCTGCCTGCCGCGTTACCGTTATCTATCGTGTCGCCGATGATTACGAGGTCGTTTATCGATGTGTTGCCGTTGGCCCTGTTTTCAAACGCGCAATCAACCATATACACTCTCAGGTACACTTCGTTTTGATCGGCCAATCCTGAAGGAAGCACAAACTCCGTGTAAGAAGGTCTTAGATCCGCGTATTCATTGTTGGCCGCTTCTTTCGGGGCGTCAATCTTTGAGCCGGGGATAACGGTAAACGGGCCGGTCGGTCCGCTTAAGCTGTAAGCCAGCGAGAAGGATTCGGGACCGCTTCCGGTGGATTTCTGGCTTGCTGAGAACCTTATGTTTTCATAGCCGATGGTTGAGAACTTGATTTGGAACGCGGTGGCAGTGTCGGCCGTAATGCCGCTGTCAACAGCCATAGGTCCTACAGACCGCCAGCCGTTGCCGCCCGTCGGGTTATTATTGACCGCGTTGTTGTTGATAACGATGGGTGTCCTTCCGGTTCCGCCAATTTCTATCTGCTGATTGTTATTCCACGCGGTGAGGTTTGATTTGTCCGCGAAAACGCCTGAATCAGCTTTGAATTGGTTGCCGTCTTCAGCCACCGTAGCCGCGGTCCGCGTCAGAGACATCAGCAAAATATCCGGTCCAACTTCCGGCGGCGTTGGCGACCAGGTCACCGTTCCGGTGTACTGAGCCGTCTCGGTTATTGTTTTAACCGGAAACGCGCCGGCCTCGGGGGGCGTAACGCCCAGGACAGCCGCGATATCGATTACCCGCGCTGTTGCGAATACCGCCGTAACTACGCCGCTGTTCGCGTCGTTGCTCACGTCCGATGCGCCTGCGACGGTGAAGAAGTCCGCCGGCACGCCGTTAAGGGTATATCCCTCTTTAGGTGTTATCGTTATTGTCGCAGTATAAACCGTATCTTCGGCGAAAGTTCCGCCTGCCTCAAAAGAACTGCCATCGCCACCTATTTCGTCGCCGACAATCAAGATGTCATTGATCGATGTGTTGCCGCTAGCCCTGTTGCCAAGCGTGCTGTCAACCAGATAGACTCTCAGATATACGTCGTTTTTGTCCTCTAGTTCCGGCGGAAGCCCAAACCACACATAAGACGGCCTTAGATCGGAATAAGCATCGGTGGCCGCTTCTTTCGGGGCGTCAACCTTTGAGCCGGGGATGGCGATGAACGGTCCAGTCGGGCCGTTTACGCTGTAAGCGAGCGCGAAAAATTCGGGGCCGCTGGCGGTGGATTTCTGACTAGCCGAGAACTTTATGTTCTTATAACCGGTAGTCGCGAATTTAATCTGGAACGCGGTGGCGGTGTTGACCGTAATGCCCACGTCAATGTCCATGGAACTCACGGAACGAAAGCCGTTGCCGCCCAAAGGGTTATTATTGACTGCGGCGTTATTGATAACGATAGGCGTCCTTCCGGTTCCGCCGACAGCTATCTGCTGATTGTTGTTCCAGGCTGTTAAACTGGATACATCCGCGAAAACGCCGGAATCGGCTTTAAACTGGTTGCCGTCCTCTGCCAGGGTGGCTTCCGTACGCGTCAGCGACATAAGCAGGTCACCCGGCAGTGTTTCTGTCACAGGCGGAGACCATGTTACCGTTCCGGTATATTGATCGGTCTCAGTAAGTACGGTGACCGGTTTCTCGCCGGCTACCGGTGGTGTAACGCCTTGGATTGCGGCAATATTGATGGTTATCCCCGAATCATCCCATTCACCGTCGCCGCTCCAGTGCGGATAAACAAGCCCAATATCAGCCGTTCGGTAATTCACCGGCACAAAATCTCTCCTGTTATGCTCGGTGTTGCCGAACTCGGCGCGGCGCGCGGCCACTTGGTTGGAAATACCCTCAAATTGGGAACCCTTGAAGTTGTCAATCAGGTCCGGCGCGGTAACTGCGGCTCTCGCGGGGTTTCTGAAAGCATTGGGCGAAGAGGGCGTCCCGGCGGGGAAAGGCAAAGCTGGGAACCATGTGCCCCAGTTGGCTTGCGTCGAACCGTTGACGCCGCCACCGGCCGCACCCGCCCCGGCAGGATCTCTGGGGGATTGCGGCGTCCTGGGTGTCCCGGGGGTATTCACCGCGCCTACCATGTCAATCACCCTGTTTGTAAGCTCCATATACGTAACCACGCTGCCCAGGGGATCTTTTCCGTCCACCAAAGCCACTTGCAATGCCCGGTTACTGAAGCTCTGGTTCCAATCCATGTCGGCGTTCGCGATAGTATAGTGGGTGGCTGTCCCGTCGCCCGCCGAGCTGCGGATCAGGAACGAACTCCTGGCGCCGATTGTTTTGCCCGCAAGGTCAAGAACCTTCCAGCTTACATCAGAGTTTACGGTATTGTTGGCCCTTTTGCCGGCAGCGTATTGAAGGGAAAAACCGTCAAGGCTTATCGGCTGGTCTGTAGTATTATACAGCTCGACAAAACCGTGGGATATCGCTTGCGGCCCGGCGTCCGCCCTGCCGTATACCTGATTGATTATAACATCGCCCGCGTTCGGGTTCTTAGCCGGCTCATCGCTAAGATACCATTGGGTGTCAAGCCATTGAAGCCTTGCGTTAAGCCAGTTGGTAAAACTGTTGATACCCGACCTGAGGTTATTGGCTTGTTGGACCTGCCCGCGGCTGCCGAATTTGGAGAAATCCCTGGCGGCCGCGTCTGATATGTACGCGCCGGTCTCCTCAGCCAGGTCGAGCATTTCTTTGTAGATGGTATTCCTGTATTTCGTATACCTTGCCTTGACCTCATCAGCGAACATTGGTTTCCTCATCAACGCGTTAAGCCACGGCGACATATCGTTCATAATCAGGAAACCATATGTATTCTGGGGCTGCGGCGAATCCCAGTTGGCGTTGCCGTATGACAGGTCAAAATCCCAAAAGGCGCCCATATATATGGCGTCGTCATCCCTCAGTTTTTTCATGTTCGTGCTGGTCTTCATGTTGCCGTCGACGTTTTTGGAGACCTCCTGGGTAATTAAATAGTCAATCCATGTCGACTGGTCAATGTATTTCGTGTAATCCTCCTCGCCGCTGATCAGGGCGTAATGGAGGTAGTGCAAATGGTCGGACAAGTAGATCATCATTTCCGGGGTTGGGTCCGGGTCTGAGAAAACGAAGAAATCACCCGCCCCATGGCCCATGCCTGAGCCGCCGTTGCCCCCGCCGCCGGTACTCGCCGTGGTGCTCCAGTTATACGGCGCCCTTACCCACTGATCACTAACGCTGTTGAGTTTGTCGCCCACTTCTTTTTCGAAAAGGAATCCGCCGGTAATATTGCCTGCCGATGCGGGTACAATATCCTCCATGTTCTCCTCAATCGCGCCTACCCTTTCGGTCAGACAATAGACGCCCCTGTAATCACCGTTTATATAAAGTTCAATGTATTCGATCCTTGGGTTGTAGGTTATACCGTCCATTTTCCATCCGGTTTTGTATGTCAGGTAATTCCTCATATTTAACGTCGGGTCTGAATACGCGGCAATGATGGCGTACCTCCTCGTGGCCGGTATACCCAGAAGGGACGTCGCGGCAGGCATCCTCAGCGAATACGGGGTTTTAGTCTGGCCAAACGAGAAATTCCCCCTGCGCCTGATATCCACGCGGCCTTCGTATGAATTACCCGAAGCGTATTGCTTTGTCCCGGGTTCCAGCGTCATTGTTACGTATTGGGTTTGCCCGCCGACGACTAACGACCCGATCCAGTCATTCTTATTGTTTATTACTCCATTGACAGACTGCCCGCCCGACAGCGGCACCGTAATCCGCAATATCGGGAGTTTGTCGGGGGTACAGTTGATCCGAATCAACTCAAGATCGTCAAGGCTTAACGCGATCCCTTTCACGGCCTGATACCTGAACGCGACCGTCCTCTCGTCCGGAGCGGCGGTAATCGAAGCGTTTGCGTTGTCGCCGGCAAAAAACCTTGAATACGTGCGGTTGAATGTCCATCCAGCCTCAATATTTGCCGTAAACTGTATCAGCTTGTCCTCGGCGACATAAAAGTTGCTGCCGGAGATAATCCCCTTCAGGCAAAGGTATTCCAGCGAAGCCTCAGGTATAGAAACCCCGTCGGACAGGGAGGGGGTTATGCGGTATTCTTTGATTCTTGGGTCGTCATCGATTATTATGATTTCTTCCGGGGCGTCAAGTTGTATTATACTGAAGCCCAGGATATGCAAATCTGTCGTCAAAGCCCTGTTAACCTGCATTTTCAACCTGAATTCAGCAAATGTATCCCCGCTTGCGTTGAGATAATTTGACATTGTTGAGTTAAGGTCAAAAGTATACGACAATTCCGTGATCTCATTATTCGGCCTAAAACTGGAAACATTGAAAGTACATGGTTCGTTGCCGCTTGTTGTCCTTATTTCCTGCGATGCGTTCCGATCGCTCTGACTCCGCCATGTTTTAAGGCTGAAGTGGACAAACCCGTTGTTCGGGTTGGAGTACGTGGTTATGTCCGTGCGGGCATACATCCTCATTTCATATTTTCCCGCGCCGTTAAGTCTTACCAGGGAGTCGTTAAGGCAATATCTGTCCGCAGCAACGCCCCTTATGGTTATGCTGCCGTCTACCAAATCCGCTATCGGGTTAGTCCCGCCCATTGTCAACGTGTTTCCGGACACTCCGTCTACGGGCGTCTGGGTATCCGTAGCGTCGTAATAGTGGATCAGCCTGTGTGTCGGTCCCAGAAGAATAACCGGCTGTGATACGGTTATGGGCCCGTCCCTTCCTTCAACCGTCCCCGCAACATACTGCAGGCCCTCCTTAAGGCTGCCCGCCCATGTAACAGGCGCGACGCCCATACCTCCGTCGTCCAAAACAACCGGCAATTCGTCCGGGAGTTGACTGATGTCGTTATTCTTTAAAATGATTTCTTCCAAATACTGCACCGAAATCGGAGCGGATTCCGGCCCCGCATAAGTAGAAATCGGAGTTGCCAGCATTCCAAAAATAATAGCCAGCGCGATAAATAAAGCCTTGCCCCTTTTCACTGATTACACCCCTTGTATTGTATCGTATTGTATTGCTTGCCCAGTTTACATAAATTGCCCTCATATTCATCTTTCCATGTACCAAGGCATTTTAAAATAAGCAAATCAAGCTATCTATATAATAGACCAAAACCGCTTTTCGGTCAAGTATATAGAGTGCCGGAGGGTGTATATAGAGTGCCGGAAAACGCGGCAGGTCATTGTACCGTTACTGGTAATATCCATTATCAAAAGATTATATATTATCTGCTACACCACTTAACACCAAGCGCGTACCTGTGAATATTTACCCAGTAATATGGCTGCGGTCTTCAACAGAAAATAATAAAAACACTTTGCCTATAAACTTTTTTTATAGGAAGTAGCACCAATAGTTAGTGTTGACCCAGTATTGCTTGGCAAACACATACATCTTCTTGAAGCGCTCCCTATCCTGCTGCGTCATAAATCACTATCCCTTCTTTCTGTATATTGTCGTACATAGCTGATGGATTCGATATTTCTAAAATATCATATACATCAACTCTAACAGGTATCTAAAAACTCACAATGGTTACAGGCTCCGCACACAAGTTTTGGCAAATATTACAAGTTTTCACCAATGTGCTAGTGCTTTGGCTGTAACCAACCTGTGTTTTTGATGCCGTCTGAACTGTAACAAATCGTGCTGTTTAGTGAGACAATATCACATGTAGTTCAGAAAATAATGATAGTTTTAGAAATTGTTTGAAAGCGTGACAATAACGATAGTTTTAATATAATTTTTGTTTGTGTTGGAAGCTCATCCCATTACAGCGTTTCCATTCCGCCTTCTTTGCGTATGCGTAGGAAATGGCAGCAGCCCTCTCCGAATACGTCGCGCATTTGGCGGTCATATTCTCCCCTTTGCTCATCTGGCACAAACGCAAGGATGGTGCCGGCAAACCCGCCGCCGTGGACGCGCCAGGCGCCCTTCCCCGCAAGAAGCTTTTCAGACAACGCAAGCGCCAGCGTCACCCCTTGCTCTTGCAGCGACGTCGGGCTGAACACATTTTGCAGATACGCCAGCGATGAGCGCCCCGACTCCGTAACGAGTCCGAAAAACGTATCTAAGTCGCCGCGTTCCAGCGCGTCCGCCTGTTTTAACACGACGTCATTTTCCTTATAAAAGTGGATAGCGCGCAAAACCGCGCGGTCGCCTAGGCTGCGCAGAGCGCCAATAGCTTGGAAGAACTCGTCCGCCGCAACCTCGCTTAAGTACTCTTTCCCAAAGTACCTCGCTACCGCCTTCATCTCATTAGGGATAGCTGCATAGTCTGGCGTCAAGTCGGCGTGCGAGCCGCCCGTATCGACGACGCACATCAAATAGCCGGGTATCTCAGCGACTACAGGCGTCACTGTGATATTCCCCGGATCGCTGAAGTCAATGACATTAAGGCCGCCAAAACTGGATGCGGCTTGATCCATCAATCCACAGGGCTTGCCGAAGTATACGTTTTCGGCAAATTGCCCAGCAAGAGCAAGCTCGATAGGCGAAATATCCGCGCCGAACAGTCCTTTAAAGATATTTCCGATAAGCACTTCGAACGCGGCGGAGCTGGACAGCCCCGACCCAACCGGTATGGTTGACGAAATATCCGCGTCAAATCCGCCTGTCGCGTATCCGTTTTTCGCAAACCACGCCGCTACCCCTCGGATAAGCGCGGCTGAAGTCCCTTTTTCCTCTGGCGCAGGTTGGGGATCAACCTGCCCTATATCTATGAGACAAGGGAATTGTCCGCTTGTCTTCACTGTATCGAGGCCGTTAGCTATAGCGGTAGCTGTTATCTCCAGCCCCACTGCGGCAGCCAGCACTCTCCCATGCTGGTGATCAGTATGATTTCCGCCGATCTCTACGCGGCCTGGCGCCGAAAAGCGGCGTACACGGTTATCTGAACCCATTGCGCCAATACAGCCCCTTACTTATATAACGCCGTTTCCTATTAGCGCGCCCAAAACAAAAAATACTATAACAGCAATTATCAGGATGATGATAATAACATTCAGCTGTTTTTTCGTCAAAGGAATTTTGTCATAGAAACTTTCCTTGTATCCTATATCAGCCTTCTGCTTTTCCGTTTTTTTCTCTTGCCCCTCTTGCTCATCGGTAGGATCGGCAGGTTCCCTGTCTTCGTCCATGCCTTATTTCCTGCCCGCGTATTTACGCATGTCGACAGCGACCGCAAGGACAATGACCAGGCCTTGAACAATGTATGTATAAGACGCCTGGACGCCTATGAAATTCATTGCGATCTTGAGAAGCTCGAAGACGAGTACGCCGACAAGTATTCCAGAAACGCGACCAACACCACCGTTCGTGGACACGCCGCCTATGGTGCATCCGGCAATCGCCTCGAGCTCATAGCCCATGCCCAGGTTTACTGAAGTTCCGCCCGCCTTCGCCCCGTAGAGGAATCCAGCCACGCCGTATAGCGCCCCGGCTGCCGCGTAGATAATGATCTTCGTCTTTCTGGTATTTATGCCGTTGCCTTCAGCCGCAAGCTCGTTGCCGCCTATGGCGTACATGTATTTCCCATGCGCGGTCTTATTGTAGACAAACCATATAATAATACCGCAGGCAAGCGCGATAAACCCCATATATGGCAATGCCCTTATACCTAATAAGAAACCGCTAGATATATTGGTATAATCCTCGCGCAGCCCACCGATCGGCTGTGCACCCGTGAACACAAGGCATATACCGTATATTATCGTTTGCATGCCCAGCGTAGCGATAAACGGAGGTACCTTGAGAAAGGAAATAACACTGCCGTTTATAACGCCGAAAAACGCGGCGATAGCCACGACCCCAAGTAATACCAACAACATGTTCAGGTTGCCAATATTGGGATATACTTTGCTTGCAAAGTTCGCCCGCTGCAAAAACGTCGCCGCTATACATCCCGCAAGCCCGACCGCGCGTCCGGCGGATAGGTCTGTACCCTTGGCTATCAGGCACCCCGACACGCCCAGCGCGACAATGAACCGCCCTGTCGTGTTGTTAATCAGGTTTATTAAATTTTGTAAGGAAATAAATGTGGGGCGGAGGATGCCAACAGCGACAGAAATTACCACCAATAGAATTACTATAGCGTTATTGAGCAGGAAAGTGGTAATAGATTTCCTGTCGTTAGCTTTAGAATTAAGCATTTTTTTCATCCACCTTTTCATAACGTGTGGCAAGTTCCATGATCGTCTCTTCGTTCATATCCTCGCCATCCACAAATCCGGTCACCCTTCCGTCGCACATGACCATTATTCGATCCGCCACGCCGATAAGTTCGTCCATCTCCGAACTGATCATAATGATGCTCTTGCCTTGCTTCGCTAAATCCCCAATAATGCAATATATTTCGTATTTCGCGCCAACGTCGATGCCTCGGGTCGGTTCGTCCATTATAAAAACATCGGGATCGTTCGCCAACCACCGGCTCACTATGACCTTTTGCTGATTTCCTCCCGAAAGTGACATGATGAGGGTCTTGATGCTTGGTGTTTTGATGCTGAGTTTCTTGATATTGTCTTCTACGAGCGTGTTTATCCGCTTTTTGTCCAGCACTACCAAATACTTTAGATACTTTTTTATTGATGCCATCGAGATATTGTCAGACACAGACAGCACTCCAAAAATTCCTGTCTGCCTACGATCCTCAGTAAGCATGGCAAGCCCATGATCCATCGCGTCTTTTGGGCGCGAACATCTGAATTTTTCATCATTGTAAATTATCCTACCGGAAACAGTGGCTCGCAAACCGAAAAGCCCTTCCATAAGTTCCGTGCGCTGCGCCCCCACCAGTCCTGCAACGCCCAATATCTCCCCCTTTCGGAGGCTAAAACTGACGTCCCTGAAAGATCTGGGGTTTATAGAAGTGAAGTCCTTGACCTCCAGAATCGTTTCACCAGGTTGATTTTCCTTAGGCGGAAACAAGTTTGATATCTGCCGCCCAACCATTCGGGTAATGATGAGATCTGTCGTGAGCTCACCCGCTATCCAAGTGCCTATAAGCTTCCCGTCGCGCAGTATGGTCACTTCGTCGGAGATGCGCAGTATCTCGTCCATCTTATGAGATATGTAGATAATCGCGACGCCTGCATCCCGCAGGGCGTTTATTATAGAAAACAGTTTTGCAACTTCCCCACCTGTCAGGGACGACGTAGGCTCATCCATTATCACGACCCGCGCGTTGATCGAAACGGCGCGTGCGATCTCCACAAGTTGGATCTGCGACACAGAGAGCGCCCCCAGTTTGAGTTCGGGATCGTAATCCAAACCAACTTTTTTTAAAACCTCGGCTGTTTCAGCGTTCATTTTCGCGTGATCGATTATCCCGGGCAGCGTCGTTGGATACCGCCCGCAGAAAATGTTCTCGGCGATCGAACGCTCGGGGATAGGCTGTAGTTCCTGATGCACCATCGAAATCCCTCTGCGCAGAGCGTCAAAGGGGCTGGATATCCTGACAGTCTGCCCATCGTATTGGATCTCCCCTTCATCCATAGAGTATAAACCGAAAAGGCATTTCATCAGCGTCGACTTACCCGCGCCGTTTTCCCCCATCAACGCGTGGACACTACCTTTGCGAACTAAAAGCGATACTCCGTCAAGCGCTTTCACACCGGGAAATGATTTGCATACGCCCCTCATTTCTAATATATATTCCGCCATCTCCGCCTCCTTGAACACCCAGATACCCAGGAAGCCACGCGCGCGTCAGCGCGCGTAGCTTCCCGGCAGTTTCAGCAATTTCCAGCGTTAGCTGCCTTCAGTGGCTTACTTATCAACTTTCTGATAGTTGACCCAGAGGTATGTGTCCACGCTCTGTCCATTTATATACTTTATGGCCGCGTCTACGGCAGTGTGGGACTGTCCAACATGGTCGTTGAGGACGGTACCGGTCATGTCGCCCGCTTTAATCGCGTCGACAGCTTCGGGGATCGCGTCTACGCCTACCAGATAGATGTCTTGCCCAACCGTGCGCCCGGCGGCTTTGATAGACTGGATAGCGCCCATCGCCATGCCGTCGTTGTTGCAGAATATGACGTCAATTGAAGCTCCGAACTGAGCCAGCGCGTTGGCGGCGAGTTCTTGACCTTTCGCCTGATCCCAGTCACCACGTTGCTCAAACAGATTATCGACCGCTATTCCAGCATCAGTCAGAGCCTTGATAGAGAACTCTGTACGGTACTGCGCGTCAACGTTCTCGGGGTCGCCCACGATCATGACGTAACGGACGACGCCATCGCCGTCCACGTCGCCATTGTCTGGCAGGTCGCGGATGATCTCACCCTGATATGTCCCGGACTGACGCGCGTCTGCGCCAACGTAGCAAATCTTTTCCCAGGCTTTCATGTCGTCTTCGCTTGGCTCGCGGTTGATGTATACGCAGGGAATGTTGGCGGCTTTGACTTTCTGGGTGATGGTGTCGGCTGACGAGGATTGCACAAGGTTGATGATCATTACATCGACCTTACTCGCGATAAAGTCGTCGACCTGGTTGGTCTGCTCGACCATATCGCCTTTGCCATCGGTGATGGTCACATCATACTTCACGGAATCGGTTTCTTTTGATTTGAAGTAGCTTTCGAGTTCGTTGCGGTACAGAGTCATGAAATTGTCGTCAAACTTGTAGATGGATACGCCTACTTTGTAGGTCTTGGCGCCTCCGCCGCCGCAGCCAGATAGCATTGCGGCAGCCAGTACGAACGCCAGCGCCAGCGCGATGATTTTTTTCTTCATTTTTTATTCCTCCTGTTTTTTTTTACGGCAACGATACGCGCCACACTTATAAAAGCGCTCCTGTTACGGCGCGACACAACCGTTTGCTGCAAGTATACACGCAACATTTTAAAAAAGAAATGTAATATTAAACTTAAAAACCCCAATTTTCTTCACGAGCTACTGTTTCAGTGGGTATGCAGGAGACAAAATTTTCACGAAATACTTAGATATTCCTCCAGATTCGCTTTGGTGATAATATCCCCGCCGAAATATATATAGTGGCCGCGGGTTATCGAATAAGGAAAGTCCCTGAAGCTGTCTCCGGACAATATGTAATCTACCAGAGTCAGGATCGCGTCCGATTGTTTCTTATAGTCGTTGTTTACCGTTCCATATAACAACCCTTTTTCTATAGCTTCAAGCCCAACCTCGGTCCCATCAACGCCGACAACCACAATAGATTGCTCATAAACCGTTTTGTCCTGGGAAAAAATACCCTCGTCAAGTAAATAATCAATGGCTCCTAGCGCCATATCGTCATTATTTGAAAAAATCAGCTCGATGCTGTCGCCATATTCCTCAAACAGAAGCTTCATGGCTTCATACCCGTCCCGGCGGTTCCAGTCAGCCACCTCGATCGCCATGACATCAACCGAATACCCAAGGCTTTTTAAATGCGCGATACAGTTGTCAGTGCGCTTTTCGGCGTCCTGATGCCCCTGTTCGCCTTTCAATATGACTGTCTGAACTACATTGTCGCCGTTTTTATCAAATTTTGAACCTACAAAGTCACCGCCGAATAACTCGGCGACCATTTCGGCTTGCTTTTTCCCCATGCTATCGGTATCGGCGCCAACATAAAACACGTCGCTGCCAACGAGAGCGTCTTCCGGGGGCTCTCTGTTAAAAAAGATGATCGGGATTTTTTCGACGGCGCATTTTTCGATGATCGAGCTGCATGCCAGACGGTCAACAGCATTTATAACCAACAAATCAAACCCTCCGGATACCAGCTCGACTATTTGCTGATTCTGCACAGATTGGGAATTTCCCGCGTCTCTCACCTCGAACGCTACGCCCGGCGGCACTCTTGCCGTCATGTAGCCCATCATTTCAGAGATAAACGTATCACCGCCTTTATATTTGAAAAACGCGATCTTTTGCCCTTCTTCCGCGCAACCGGCAAGGGATACCGTCAATGTAATCGCAAGTATAAGCATACATGAAATCAGCTTTGATATTCCATATTTTATCATTTCTTGATAACCTCCCCGGTTAGTCGAGCGGCTGTTTTATCGTGATGGAAGTACCCTCGTCAAGTTCGCTTTCGATAGTCATGCCGGCATTTCCCCCATAGTATATCATCACACGCTGATAAATATTCTTAAGTCCCACGCTATTGCTAACAGCGCCGTCTTTAAATGATTCAAACAGCCCGTCTATGGTCGCCTGGCGCATTCCATACCCGTTATCGGAAACGCGAAGAATCAGGCGTCCATCCTCAGCAAAAGCGCTTATATTTATACATCCCTTATCTATTTTATTTTTCAGGCCGTGGTAGATGCAGTTTTCCACGATCGGTTGGAGTATCAGCTTCATTGTCGGAATATCCAATACGTCTTCACTGACATGGAACTTATACTCGAACGAACCGGTATAGCGTATGTTTTGGATAAGTAAATAATTGCGTACATGCTCAATTTCGTCGCGCACAGGTATGACCTCTTGCTCTCTTGAGATACCGATGCGAAAAAGCTTGGCTAGCGCTACCACCATTCTCCCCGCTTCGTAGTTTTTCTCGTTTTCTATAAGCCACAGGATCGAGTCCAGAGTATTGTAGAGAAAATGAGGTGTTATCTGGTTTTGGAGGGCTTTGAGTTCGCTTTTCCTTTGCGCGTTTTGTTCAGCGATGACATTGTCCATGAGTTCTCCGATCTTGCGCATCATCCGGTTGAACCGCCCCGTCAGAGCTTCGACTTCCCTTGAGGCGGTAATGCTGACTTCTTCCATCCGGAAGTAATCGGCTTTTTCAACTTTGCGCATCGCCAACTCAAGCTGTTTCATAGGCGTCGTTATAGTTCGGGCGGCTGCTGTAAACATCAGCGCGCCGATTACAAGCACGACGCTTGAGACAATAACCATCGTGAGCAGGAACGATTGTTGTATTTCTACCAGTTTGTCAATATTCATAAATACGCAGATCCGCCATTTCGTATTTGAAAGCGTATCCACGTTGACGGCCATGTTATACCCTCCTAAGACCGCGCTTTTTGACCCGAGTATAAGTCCCCTCGCGACGTCGACCCCCGCCTGAGTCAATTCTGGTTCAGGCTCGGAGGTATAAACTACGTCATAATTCGAATCTATTATTGTGACGTGCCCACCCTCGCCTAGGTTTGATTTATCCACTAGATCGATAAAACTCTGGAAGCTGATTTCGATTTTCAAGACCCCTGTCCTTGCTCCATTTTGGAATTGTATGCGTTTACTAACGTTCACTTTGTATTCTTCAGTGTATTCCTGGCTGACATACTCGGGGTACGGGGTAGAAAAAACGTGGACTGTAGGGTCGTTGATCGCTTCAAAAAACCATGAGGTATACCCGATGTATATCGAAGATCCGATTTCCAACTCACTTGATGACGCAAGGCAAAACCATGAATTATAATCATAGACCGAAATTCTGATGATATCGCTTTTGAAATGGACTATCTGCTTAAGGTACTCCGTAAAAAGCGCGCTACCATCTTTCGTTGAGATATCGAACCTATCTATGTCGGTCTGGATAATATTTGATATTTCGATAATGCTGCTAATTGTGCTTTCATAGTTATATACAATTTGAGTGCTCAATTCGCTTGTTTGCGTATTTACGGACTCGTCTATACCCGTCCTAAAACTTGAGAAGGCGACAAACGAAAGCGACGCCACAAGGATCAAGACAATAACCACGCAAACCGCAATTATAATAAACCCGACTGATTTTGACCTAAAAAACCTGCCTATTTTTCTCATTCCTGAATTCCTTTGGCGGCATGCCCACATGTTTTTTGAAGCAATGGCTAAAATAGTATGAATCATTGTACCCCAGTTGTTCCGCGACATCAATTATTTTCAACGCTGGGTTTAACAAAAGTTCCTTTGCTTTATCGATCCTCAACTCGGTGAGCATTTTGATAAATGAGGTGTTGAGCCGTTTCTTCAAAAGCGCGCTGATGTAGCTAACTGAAAAGCCCACTTCCCTGGCGAGGGACTCAAAGCTGATGTCCGGGTCGCAAAAGCGCGTTTCAATATATGACATCACCAGATGCAGGTTGCGTTCCACATCGTCTACAATCACGCCGTCGTTCAGTTCGCGTACAATAACTACCAATTCTTTCAAATAGTCGTATATCTCTTCGTCAGTTTTGATCTCAAACAGTTTGCGATAGAGTTTGTCCAAACCTCCGTAGCGGGCGTAGAGTCCCTCTATATCGTCGCACCCGCGGATAAGGATATTGAGGATCCCTGTAGCCGCGTAGTAGAGGGAATCCCGGGAGCTTACGATAGTATCGCGTATCGAGTCGATCCATTGGATGCAGTCCTCGGCAGTTCGTGAATGGAGAAGATATCCCAGCTCTTTTATTTTGCTGTCTCCAGCCGCAAGGTTTATTATACCGGACTGGGAATTCCCATACAGAAAGACTTTCTGCCCGCCCATGACGCTCCGATATTCCAGCGCGCGCGTCGCTTCCTTAACAAGTCTCGAGAAGTTTTTGCTGTTTTCCATGACGCTGCTTATCCCCGCACTAAGCGGCATGTCAGAATAGCGGCCCGCGCGCTGGATAACGCGCTCTATGCGCCGTTCAAGCTCCTTAATATCTGGCTGAGCGTGATACTTAAGTATGAGGCATAGCTTTTCGTAACGGTTGAACATGTCGTAATCGCACAGGTTTTCAAGTTCTTCTCCGATGGTTTTCCGCACGGAGGAAAATATGATATCGTACTGTTCAGCGTCCTGGTCGGGAATCTCGTCGAGGTCAAAAATACACATCGCGAAATATGGGTAGTCCAGTCTTATATTGTTGCCTCTGAGCCTGGCTTCAAAAGCAGGCGTTACATCCGAAGCTCCGGATAGACGATATAGATCGTTTTCCCTTATGACCGGGAGGTTTTCCTGATAAAATGCGGAGAGTTTGTTGAGGTTTGAACCTGTAACAAATTCATTGTCCAAATACGCTTCCGCTTTTTTCAGCAAGTCCCTTATGCTGTCCAAAGTGACGGGTTTGCTGACAAACCCCAGCACTCCAAGGTTCGCGGCTTCTTTTGCGTAGTCGAACTCGTTATATCCCGTTATTATAATTACCCGTATGAGCGGATATGCTTCGCGCGCTTTTTTCACAAGCTCAATACCGCTGATGTAAGGGATTTTTATATCAGTCATGATGAGATCCGGATTGTCCGACATTATCCCGTCATAAGCGTCTATCCCGGTCTCATATTCAGCGACAATCTCGAAATTGCATCCCGACTTTTCGATCATGCTGACCAGTCTATTTCTGATATCCTGTTCGTCTTCAACAATGACTAGTTTATACATATTAATCAAGCGCTCCTTCATTATAGGCCGCGGACATACAGCAGGAATTTTCCAAAAATGTTACTTAAGAGATATCTCTCGGCGCAAAGGCCAAATGCGTAACTTACCATCTCCGCTCGTTCTTCTTCGGATATTATGTGCTGGCTGAAACGCGCTTTATAAGCCAATTCCTCTATTTCCTCCGGTGGCGTCTTTTTGCCGCTCAGCCGCGTAATATAGCGCCACGCGCGGATAACAGCAGCGTTCGTATCCGTTTGGGCAAAATGCTTTTTTCTTCTCATTCGCGCCAAAGGGCGGCGTAAGAACAGTAACGCGGCGCATATGGCGGCGCATGAGTAAAACATGATCAGTATGGCTTTCCACATAGCTTTTATCTTTTCCTGATCATTATCATCGTCCCCGTCAGCCAGCGGATCCGTTTTCTGCCCGTTACCCTGCGTTTGGGAAGGCGCGTCTTCCCTATCCTTATCAGCCGGCATATTCGATATCCCGTTAGAATTACTATTTTCGCCTGAATCATCAGGCGTATGAGACCTTCCGCCAGGGATTTCTGAACCTGGATAAGCCGGCGTCACCTCAAGCGGCAACCATCCTGCTTCGTCATAGAATACCTCGACCCACGCGTGGGCGTTTCTGTCGGTAACTGGAAAAGCCCTTCCAACCCTATCCTCAGGAACTGTCACAAAAAATCCGCTCGTAAATCGCGCGGGGATATCCAGCGCCCTGAGCATCAATACTGCGGCAGTCGTGAAGTGGATGCAGTATCCTTGCTGCGATTCTTTTAGAAAATAAAGAGCGAAATCCTCACCGTCCGGGATGACATAAGGCGACAGGGTGTACCGCCCCGATGAGCGGATATACTCGGCAACTTTGTCGACGACGGTTTCCCGGGCTGCTGTAGCGTCGATGCCCGCCTCTCTGGCAAGCTCACGCAGCCCAATTGCCGTGCTGTCGTCAATCTGCGTATATGCCTCCCGGGCTTCGCTGATATAGGCGGTAAACATTTCATAGTTATAGCGAAATTCGGGAAACGAGTGCTGGATTTTAAGTATGCTTTCCTCAGTGTATAAAAATGCACTCCCTTGTTGGGTAAATTGTGGATAAATTGAATCATGTGGATAGATTGAACCATAGGGAGAAATGCTAGAACTGAGTGCACTGAGAGCACCAAGAGAAAAGGGGGAGCTGTAGTATGGCGTGTATTCAATATCCACCGTCGCGTCGCGGATCCTGTCGATCGCCATACTCACACGTTTGATACTGATCAGCCCTTCATCTGAATAATGCGTCAAGTAGTTTTCCGCGATCCAATTCGGGTACGCCATCGCCACCCATTCATTGGAAAACGGCAGCGTATCCGAATTGACAGTCCACCGATCCCCGTCAAACAATTGCATGGAGTATCCTCTCAGATAAAATGTCCCCGCCTCGGAAGACACTACTTCAAGAATATCCCTGTCTGTTATCACGCGCGTACCTGCTTTCGAGATTTCCACGTTTTTTGTGTCAAAGCGCCATTCATACAAGTATGAAAGGGGCCATCCAACGCCGGATTTTGTCTGCGTCATCCCAACCCGCGTAGCTATGGCTCGCAATTGGGAGTCGATCGTATCCATGCTCATTTCCCGCTTGTAATTTTCCGGCGACGCGATCACATACGCAAGGCCCAGTAAAAGTATCGCAATGGCAAGTGAAGGAAAAATTGCGGCGTCTCTTTTTTGAAAATCGTCGCTATGGAGGGCGCTGCTTATCAGCAATGTAAGGTATACCGCAACCAAACCAACAAGAAGCCAAGTGTTGGGCTGGCTATGTACAAGTATAAAAGTAACAAATACAATCGGAACTGTAAGAAAAACAGCAAGGAAAGCGCTACGTCGAAGGCATATCGCGACAGCAAGCGGATAAGCCAGGATTACCCCTGCCCCCGCGAAAAAAAGAGTCAATTCGTATGTGGACGCGACTGTGCCCGAAAAGAATATTGGGACGACAAGCCATTTATTAAACTCCCTGCTGATAAAGAATATTGCCCATTTCGCGCCTTCAGAAATCTCCGGCAGCTTCCAGAATACCAGAGCAAGCATGGGCAATATCAACGCAAGCATTCCCTTTCCGCGCCATATCGTGGCTACAATTGACAGCGCCAAAGTTATAAAAAGCCAAACAAAAAGCAGGAGCCAGCGATCCACTTCGAACGAAAACGCACTTATCACCGCACCAAATGTACACGCGACAGCGGTCAGGATCAAAATAAAGCTGCCAACAACCGTTATGGCATGTTTCGCGTTTTTTGCCATAACCTCTAACCTCCTGCGTTAACGCGGAAAATCCAGGAAAACCTGGTCGGTACGCTCCCATACGCGGGAAGCGTGAGTTTCTTAACATCAAGCGAGCGGCGGAGGAAATCAATCAAATCCTCGGCTTTGGTAATTTCCTCGATCGATCCGTCGTCTCCAAACCTTATAAAGTAAGGCATATCCCATTTTAGTAAATAGTCAGAAACCCACCGCAACCGTCCGAGGATTACGTCGCGCTCTTGCGCACCGTTCCAGCTTTCGATGATAATAAGCCGACTATGCGGCGGCTGGACGAGCGGTTCACGGATAATTAACGAATCAAACTTCGCGGATAGTTTCCAGTGTATGCTCCTGATCGGATCGCCACTACGATAGTGGCGCAAATCATGCTCTTCCGAAAAACCGCCGCCCGGTTTTGGACGTAAGATTACACCGCGAGACAACGCTATTATATTCGCGGGTCTAGCCGGCGCTGACAAAACCAGGACGGTGGATCGACAATTTACGGTAGCAGGCATCGAAAATAGGCCTATAAGGCTGACAATCCATATTCGTTTGATTTCAAAAACGGTCAACCCACTGCGTGATGTGTCGATCTCTACTTCATACCGGTTTCCTCGCTCCGCCCCGCAAACAAACCGGCGCATCGTTTTGAAGTCGTCGTTGTAGATTTTCAACCACGCCTTTATACATCTTGCGGGAAACGGTTTTTTTTTATACGCGACTATCGCCAGGATTCCGTGGGATCCTTGTTCCAGCACATTCGGCGCGATAATCGTTATCCTTCTCGTCAGCATACCTGGCAAGCTGAACGCCAGGTCAAACGGTATCAGCAGCAAAAACAGGACAAGAAGATACCATGAGAACCAGTGTGAATAGAGTATATAAAATAGTGCCAGGCCGATAAGCGCCGACGTGTATGTGATCCGTCGCGTCCCCATTTCGGCGACCTACAGGGAAACGCTCGGGGAGCGTACGGACTTGAGGATACCGTCAAGGATTTTTGCCGACGTAATGTTTTCATTTTCCGCACCAGGCCGAAGAATCAGCCTATGGGCAAGCGTGTCAGCGAATAGCGGGAAAATATCCTTGGGGGTAACGTAATCGCGCCCCTGGAGGTAAGCTGTCGCTTTCGAGATGGCGGCAAGCGCTATGGAAGCGCGCGGGCTCGCGCCTAAAAGTAGGTCGGGATGTCGGCGCGTCGCACTTACAAGCGCGACAATATAGTCCAAAAGGGAAGGGTCGATATGCACCTTATCCACTTCCTCGCGCATTCGCTGGAGATCGTTGCCTGTCAGCACAGGTTCCACAAGGTCGAGTAGGTTGTTTGTATGCTTGCGTTTGAGCAGAAGCATCTCGTCGTCGTGAGCCGGATATCCTAATGACAAGCGAACCATAAACCGGTCCATCTGGGAATCCGGTAGGAGCTGCGTGCCAGCCGCGCCCACAGGATTTTGCGTAGCTACAACTATAAATGGCTGCGGCACAGCGTAAGAAACGCCGTCGACAGTCACTTGCCCTTCCTCCATGGCTTCAAGGAGCGCCGATTGAGTACGGCTTGTGGCGCGGTTGAGTTCGTCCGCCAAGAAGAGGTTACATAAAACCGCGCCCGGCGTGTATTCCATGCGCCCGGTTTCTTTGTCAAGTATCGAGAAACCTGTGACATCTGACGGTAATACGTCCGGAGTGAACTGCACCCGATTATATTTTAGGTCGAGCGCTTTTGAAAAAGCTATGGCAAGCGTGGTTTTTCCGACGCCTGGAATATCTTCTATCAGAATATGGCCTCTGGCTAGTATTGCCAGAAAAACGCGTAAAATTACTTGGTCTTTCCCAACGATTGCATTAGCCACGCTTTTAAGCACTCCAAGTCCAGCCAGGCGTTTACCGTCTCGGTTTTCCATTATTTACCACCTTGAAGTTTTTATTGTTATTTCTCTCCAGATTTGAAAACCAGTTGACAGCCATAGCTGTATGAATTGTCATTATTTTTTTGTTCTCTTACTACTTTCGCGTTGAGAACCATTTCCTTGCCCTTGACGTTGAATTCAATCCATAAAACAACGTCGTTTATAAAACGTATCTCAGGAGATTTGATGAAAATGCCAGACTTGCTGATATTCTCCAATGATACTTGTATCGGGTCTCGAAGCGATACTTTCTCCGAGTTTACGACCATTTCCTTGATAAGCGCGTCGGCATTGAGCGGGTAACGCGCCGTCGCGCGTGCGCCGCGTGTCTGTTCGCCGAATATCGGAATCTCGTATATGCCCTGGCGCGAATATTTTAGCGTGCCACTAAACTCACTGACGCCATCGGGGTGTATGATCAGTAAACGCAACCGGGCACCGGGCTTGACGTTTTCCATACCTTCCGTAACTTCGATGTACATCTCGTCCCTATTATACCCTGTAACTATTGTTTCAGTAATAAGATTATTTCCGTTATCGCGTATTATAACCAGAGAATCCGTAAAATTGGTCAAGGATTTTGCCATATCTCCACACTCCGCGTTTTATGTCAGTTCAGATATTTTAGCATAATTCCACGCAATAAACAACACTGCTATACACATTTTGTTCTTATTGCTTTTCTGATGTTTTTGAGGTATATTAAGCAACAGTAAGAGGGTTGTCGTCAAATGTTATACAAGTGAGCTAAAAAACGGCAAATCTCATTAAACGTTAGTATAATTCTTGACAGTCACTTCACCAATACGCAGTGATCTAGGAGATAATTGAAATGGGTATACAAAATAATGAAAACGATCTAAGGGAACTAATAAGGAAGATGGAAGCAAAACTAGGAATACTAAATGAAATGGAATCCACATGCTGTGGGATATCATTTACACAATGCCATACGGTTACAGAAATTGGACGTACGCCCAATATATCGCTAAATGAGCTAGCAGAAAAATTAAATGTTAATATTAGCACTATGAGTAGAACGGTTAATAAAATCGTAAATAAAGGCCTAGCTAACCGAGAGCTTGACCCAAATGACAGGAGATATGTTACCATATCATTAACCGAAACCGGGAAAAATATGTTTGAAGAAATAAACAATACTATGGGGAGTTATTTTAGAAATGTCTACGATAATATTCCACGAGGCAAGCGCAAACAGGTTCTAGAAAGTCTTGATTTGTTAGTAGATGCTATAACAAAAAGTATCGGAAGCAGTGAAGATTAATGATTTCACATTGAGTTTAAGGATGCCAAATCCTTCAGTGTATTAATATTAATGAACGATCTCATGTTGCTGTCAAATTTTCTTATTTCATCCTCATAGATTTCTTTTACAGTAAAATGTGAATAAATGTCAGTTATTTTTAAATTGCCGTCTTTGATCTGTCTTCTTGCCACATCCGCGCATCTTCTTGAATAGCAAGCAAATAACGGCTCGAAAAGTCCTTTGATTTTAGGAACAACGATGTCGTATCCTTGAATATCATTAATATACTTCACAAGAGACTTGCATATATATGGCATATCGCAAGCCACAATGAAGCAATGTTCATACTTCATGTTAACAAGACCTGTATATAATCCCCCAAGTGGACCGTTATCAGGCATTATGTCTACAACAGTTTTAAAACCAGTATAAGAAAAATCCCCCGGTGTATTCGTAACTATTAAAACTTCAAAAAATACTTCTTTAAAAATAGCTAAAATTCTATCAATAATAGTGTTTTCATTCACAATCACAAAGGCTTTTTTACAATTTATTCTAGTATTCTTTCCTCCAGCTAAGATTATCCCTGTCGTCTTTCTATCTCTGTTATCCATTTTTAAATCAAACATAATCACTTAAACCATTTTAATTGCTTTGCTTCCCATTTTTTGGCATAAAACGAAAGGATAAAACAGATGCCAAAAAACATAGCGGCAACCAATATATATGAAAATACAAGTTTATCAGGCTCCCGCTGGCTGAGCATTATACCCACCTGCGTCAGCTCCACAATTCCAATAATATATATAACCGAAGTATCTTTGAAAAGAGAGATAAAAAAACCGGCAAAGGATGGCAACATCATCCTCAACACCTGCGGCAGGATAATGTTTATCATACACTGAACATATGATAAACCTGTTGTGTAAGCAACTTGCCATTGTCCTTTTGCGACGTTCATTAAACCACCCCGGAAGATTTCGGCTTGGTTTACAGCCGAATAAAAAGTAAGCGAAAGGAAAGCGCTTAAAAGGGTTGGTAATGGTCTTTCCGCAAATAGAGGGATGAAGAAATAAAACCAAAAGACGATCAGCAACAAGGGCAAGGCGCGGGTGGTTTCAATCACAAAGGTGATAATTCGACTAGTGAGAGTATTTTTGGAAATCCGGCCTAACGCTAATAAAAGACCCAGAACAAACCCCGACGCCATAGTAACGATAGCAAGAAAAGCATTGATAGCAAGGCCACCCAAAGGGCCTTGCGGAAACGAACCTACCAAAAACATTTTTATTAAGTTGGGTATATCAGACAACATCTCTTACCCTTCTTATTTTCTTAGACTCTTTATCAGATAAAAAGGCCTTTTCCACTAACACTGCTAAACGGCCAAAGATATAATTGATGGTTAAGAAGAAAACCGTTGCTATGATAGCCACTTCTATACCGCGAAATGTGATCGACTCGATCTGCCGGGTAGCCCAGATAATTTCATGTATTGATAATGCCAATGCCAGAGAGCTGTTTTTTATATTATGGATAAGCCTGGACACAAGAGGTGGGAAACAGATGCGAATAGCCTGTGGCCAAATAATATATTTCCAGATTTCATATTGTGAGTGACCCAGGGTGCGCGCGGCAGCAATTTGTTCATTGGAAACACCGGATATCCCTCCTCGAATGATTTCACCAATATAACCACTGCTGCAGATAGATAAACCGGCGATCGCAGCCCAGTAATTCAGTGCCGGATTGGCGTTGAGCATCATCTTCGTAGGTTCAGAAAAGAATTCGGGCAAAACATAGTAAAAAAACAACAACCAGATGAGTGTCGGAATGTTCCGACAGAGCTCTATAAACAGGGAAGATATTAGGTGAAATAACCGATATTTCGATATCATTCCAAAGGCAAGCAATAACCCAAATAAAATGGCAAGCAAAGAAGAAAGTATCATCAGACTTAAAGAAATCTGAAATCCTTGCAATATCCATTCTAGATATTGTCCGTTTAAAACTCTCTGCCAATTAAATTCATAATTAATGGCTAATATCATAATCAACTCGACCATCTTTCGAACGGACGCAAGAATTTTTTGTTCCGCGCATCAAACCATTTATAAAAAATGTCCTCATACTCACCAGAATCGTAGATATCAAGCAAAATATTGTTGATCTCATTTAACCACTCGGAATCATTTTCCGAAACACCGACGCAAAAATATGAGTAACAGCAGACTTTCGGATGAAATTGATATTTAGCCTTTTCAGTTTCATTTTGCATAAAATGATTAATTATTATCTCATCACTTGCATATCCGGCAACAAGATTATGCTTCAACGCATTGTATGCCTGCGCATCCGACGAATACGCGACAAAATTTGGTTTAGCTAAATTAAGCTCCTTAAAACATTTTTCTATTTCGATTGCTGTACTTGTATCGATAGCATACGCAATATCTTTGCCTACTAAGTTTCCAATTGTTCCTATGCTCTCTTTATTCATTAGGATTTTCTTGCAGTCTTGAAGATAGGAGACGCTGAAGTCAATCAGATTATCTCGAGATTTAGTATGGTTTAATTTTGCGATACAAGCATCGATTTTATTACTTATAATAAACTCTATACGCTCCTTACTTTTTATAGGTTGGAGTTTTAAGGAGACGTCTAAGCGTTTTGCGATACTGTTAGCAAGATCAACGTCAAAGCCAATTATTGTACGCCCATCCTCGCTGAAGCACATGGGCGGAGCGTTGTCTACAATGCCAATATTTAGAGTGTTGGACTTCTTAACAGAGTGAAAACTTGAGTTCTGGCTGAATATTTTCTTCATGAACATTTTGGTGCGATCTTTTTTTGGCCGTACGATAATATCATAAGGTTTATTAATTTCAATTATCTCACCCTTGTCGAGGAAAGCGATTTTGCTGGCTATGCGACGGGCAAATCCTAGTTCATGCGTAACGACGATCATTGTCATTCCGTCCATAGAGAGGCTGACAATTGTATCAAGTACTTCATTAATTAATTCTGGATCTAGCGCAGAGGTCGGTTCATCAAACAGCATTACTTTTGGCTGCATAGCGAGGCTACGCGCAATAGCTATACGCTGCTGCTCGCCTCCCGATAGCTGAGTCGGATAAGAATGGCTTTTGTTATCGAGACCAACTTTACGTAATATAGGTATGGCTATCTCAAATGCTTCCTCTTTGGTCTTTTTCTTTACTTTCCTTAGCGCCAACGTCACATTTTCAAGGGCTGTCATATGTGGGTATAAATTGAATTGCTGAAAGACCATACCAACATCCGCTCGTTTTTTTCTGCTTAGCGTTTTACAGTTTTCACAGTTATAGATTTCATTATTAATTAACACCTCTCCGGTTTGGATACTCTCCAGCCCGCTGATTGTTTTCAGTAAGGTACTTTTACCCGAACCGCTTGGGCCTAAAATAACTAACACTTCCCGGTTATATATTTCCAAATTGATATCCTTCAACACCTGGACGTCGTTGTACCATTTGCTGACATTTGCAATCTTAATAACCGGTGTTTCTAAATCCGTCATTTGTTATCCCTCTTTCTTCCGAATCATTCTTAATTCTAACCAATATATCTCCAAAAGCTGGCATACCGGTGTGCGGGCTAATGGCATCAGGGTCATATAGCGTATTGATATTTGGTGTAAATGAGGCTGCCCCTGAAAAAAGGCCAATTCCAGCTGCTGTCCTACCGCCTGAACCAAAGGTCGTTTTTATGACTCCGGATTTTATTCCTGCAGAAAGAAATGCTTTTCCAGTAATATATTTGCCATACGCGTTTTCGAGCCTAATAGTCTTGCCAGTGTAAATCCCCAGTTTCTCCCCATCACTTTCATTGATCAAAAAAACTGGGATAGCGATTGTATTCGCTTCAAATTCGTCGTTCCCTGTTTTTTGTGTATGCGAGGGAATAGTAAACACATTATTCAGCTTTCTATTTGCTTCTGTTTCGAGATCGGAGAGAGAGCCGCAAATCTGAGAAATAGTGTTAGTTTGGTGTGTTCTGCCAGTGATGAGATGGAATGGGTATTTTTGTTGGAGGTTTTCAGCAAATTGGCTGTTGTTTTCTTTCCATAGAAAGGCTGTTGTCGGATAGCAGCAGTCCTGTTTTTCCTTTTGATTGTCTTTAAAACCAAAACTGAATTCGAATTTTCTGGAATCGGTCGAAGGTAAAAATCCTGAGGGTTTGGATTCATTATTGAGGCGATATCTATAGTAGCTGACGGGCCAGGTCGCCACTCCGCCGTTCTCTCTCAGCCACTCCACTGTCAGCGCTTCACCTTGATGAATAAGCTTTCCTTCAAAGTAAACATTCGGGTTGTCTGGTGTTCCTTCAATCATGGCGCCTTCCGGATATTTCGGGTAAGGGAGCGGTCGTCCGATATTCCTAAATTTGGGACATCCTTTAAGCTGCGTGTTTAATAGATCCTCTTCAGTTCGATAGCAAGTAAAACTGTGTTTGTCAATGTCTTTATCTCCGGCAGCGACCAACGTTTCAGTCATCTTTTGCATAAACCAAAATGGCGTTTTCGACTCATATAACGGAGCAATTACACGGTCTCGCAATGCGATTTCTGGATTGATGGTGTACTGGTCGCTCAGTCCCATCTTTTCCAGATAACTGCATTCAGGCAAAATAAAATCTGCATATTTACCTGTCTCGTTGATATGCGTATCGATGTGAACAATGATATCCAACAGGTACTTACCATTTTGTGCGGCCGTAAAGGCTTTTATCCACTCGTCAGTATTCCCTCCCGTATACACAGGGTTGCCTGTTCTGTTGATAAATGCCTTTATGGGATAAACATGACCATTAAACGGCCCTCTTTTCAGGGTTATACCGTCAAGAATGTTTCGTGGAAAAGTACTTAGGACACCTTTCCAGGCATAGGGATAATCGCCATAAAGATCCTTATGTAGATGTTGAACAGTGCCCTTCCGGTCCTTGCCGCCTATGTTTCGAGTTATCTTACGAGAAGCATTCATATCACGGCTTATCAACTTGAGCGCGGGTTTAACCGATCCTGCAAAAACCAGACCTCCAGGTACATCTATATTCCCGGTAATCGCGCATAACACGTTCGCCAGAATGGATGTGATGTCGCCTGTCAGATGATGAGCACCTCCGTGCATGCCGACTTCTATTGCTGCTGGCTTGATATTTCCCATTAAACGCGCGAGGTGTATGATTTTATTCGGAGCTATGCCCGTTTTATCCGCTCCCCACTCAGGTGAGAAATACAAAAGCTTATTTGTTTCGTCCAACTGTTTGGCTTGTGTAAGCAATTCGTTCTTATAGTTTTCCCAACCTTCCGTATAATGTTCAATAAAATGATGGTCAATGAAAGACGTCTGTTTGTTCCCCGGATCATCATGAGTGATGATATAATAAAGCATACAAGCTAGTAACTCAGCATCTGTACCCGGCACAATTGGTAGCCAGAGATTGGCTTTTGCTGCGGAATTGGTAAAAGAAGGATCGATGACCACATAATGCATTTTGTTTGTCAATTGCGCTGCCGGAATACCTCGCGACATAAAATTAAAACGTGTAGCTACAAGTGGATTTGCTCCAATACTAATCAAGAGCTTTGTATCATGTTTTGTTCTTAAATATAATTTTTCATCTTGGTTATTGATCAGAAGTGGGCGCTGAATATCCGGCAATGGTCTTTCATCATCCATCATCAGCTTGGAACCCCACCGGCGGTTTGTGTCACAAATACAGCTATGAGTGTAAGTATTTGGAGTGCCAAACGCATGAAATAACATCATGTAAGGTTCAGCATCCGTTAGATCACCACAGTCAAGGGCGACAGATTCCGCGCCGTGTTTTGACTTAATTGCAACAAGTTTTTGGGATATCTGCTCTAATGATGATTCCCATGTTACTTCCTTCCATTTTTCGCTTCCCCGTTCACCTACTCGCATAAGTGGTGTTTTTATGCGTAGCGGTGAATAAACAAGTTCGAGACCTGCCACTCCCTTTGCGCATATCGTCCCCTGGTTATTGAGTGATTGAGGATTGCCGTAAATTTTTTTGGGTATCCCCTGGTCGACTAATACGCTTATACTGCATTCCGATGCACACATAAGATCGACTGTATTCACGTATTTGTTACTGGGCATCTGTTCATCCGGCACAAAAGGCAAGCCGAATATATCAGCAAATTGAAAATTGTATAAAGAAAGATCTAGCTTTGTTAAAGATTTATATCGGTTATTGCCTCTTTGCATGAAAAAAACTTTTGGCAAAGTATTAGCTAGCGCCTTATGCACATATATAGCGTTTCGATTAGCCCGCAGAATTTGTGTTATTTCGCTTTCTCTATGATTCAGTTCTCCGAAGTGTATTGCCTTCGCCATACAAGCAAGAACACACGCTGGTTGCAAACCCAGGCTCAATCTTTCAAAGCAAAAATCACACTTACTTAGAAGACCGATCTCATTTTGATAGCCGATAGATTTGAGTGCGCAAACTTCCGTGCACACAAGGCACTGTACGCATATTTCAGCATTATATCTGACTATTCCATGTTCCGTGAGATATAAAGCCTTACTGTTGCAACACTCTGTACAGGCCGGTTTTTCGCAATGATTACAAAAAACCGGAAGGAAGAGCCGAGTATTATCTGGATATGCGCCAGCGTCTTGTGTGTATAATTGTATTCTGTCCACCCCACGAGGAAGGCTGTGCTCCTTCCGGCAACTCATCTGGCATGAATAACAGCCTATACATCTATCGAGGTCTATGATCATTCCATATTTAATGGTAGAATTTACCAAACGTAACACCTCAAACCCGCTTTACAAACGCTCTACAAAATATGGTTAGTTTTGCTATTGTGAAAAGGCGGATTAATCAGGCCAAACAAAAAGCTGGTTATCCCCAAATACCTCCTTCGGCAAAACAGGTTTTGCTGAAGGTTGTACGGGAAACTTACCATCCGGTCCGAACCACTTATCATAGATTTCGTCATAAGTACCGTCACGCATCAAATCCTGAAGAATAAAGCCGATTTCGTCTCTCCATTTACTGTCGTTTGGAGGTACGCCGATACTATATAATCCAGGGCTGTATACGCCTCCGATTGCCTCATATTCAACGCCTTCTCTACCGGCTACTCCCGCAATAATAACGCTATCCTGGGTATAAGCGTCGACCTTGTCCTGTTTGAGCGCAAGAAAGCATTCGGAATTCGATTGGAAGCTTTGGATATCCGGTTCTTCGCCATTCACCTTTTCGATCTCCTGTTGGATAGCGATATAGGCATTTGACCCTTGATCTACGGCAATTCTTTTACCGGCTAAATCTGTGAGACTAGTAAACCTTCCCTTTTTCGCGTAGGCGATCTTGCCAGTCCATAAATATGCTGGTTCGACAAAATCGATTTGCTCATCGCGACTTCTTGTATGACTCATATTGGAAACAACCATATCGACAGTACCGTTAGCCAAGAAAGATATCCTTGTCGTGTTATTCACGACAACCCTTTCGAGTTTCACTCCCAAACGGTCGGCAATTGCGGCTGAGAGGTCCAAGTCGAAACCAATCCAATTCATGTCTTCATCCATATAGTTCATAGGTGGGGTGCTGTTGCCCGAACCTATATAGACGACCCCTCTTTCAAGTACAACATCAAGTATGCTGTCTTGTTTTACGGTTCCACAGGCGGGCAGTAGGGCGATCATAATAAGCCACAGGATTAATATACTTCCTTTTTTCATTTTGATCTTGGCGCTCCTTTCAAAATTTTTTGTTTTAAATGTTTTAGTTGACCAGACACACGGCTAGACTTAACAGCTAGTATAATATCGGGTTTTAAGCTTGTTTATTATACTGATTTGCTCCACTTTTACGTTTCTAACGTTGATCAGACGAACTCCTCGTTCATCTCACATTGTTCATCTCACATCGTAAATTTCGTTTTATAAATATATCTTTCCTCGTAACTGCTCAGAGTAATCATATGCACATGCGGCGTCTTGCCCACATCTGCCTTCATTGGCATCAACCAAATATTACGGCTCACATATGTGGGCTATAAGCCCGCGTACCCAAAGGAGCATTGATTGTTATTGCCTTCTCTCTGAGCAGTTACCTTTCCTCTCGCGTCAGAACGACACCGTTGACAGTTCTGCTTAAACCTAACTTTTTTATACTTGTTTTGGAGATCTTTTTTAATTTTATCGAATTCGCCATACGTTAAAGGCTTAATAGACTCGTATTCGGTTCCATTAACTGGAAGCAATGGAACAATGTTTATTATGTCAATTTTATACTTGCATAAAAACTGTATCAAATCATCAATTTCCATATCATTTATTCCTGGTATAAAGACAATATTGATTTTAATTTTTATATTTTCAAATCTATTCAGAATATGCAATGCGGATTTTTGCAATTTTAATATTAGTTGCCCCGCGCTTTTTCCTTTATAGTATTCGCCGTGATAATAAATGAATTTGTATATTTTACTGAGCGTACATTCGTTTATTGAATTAATTGTAAGCGTTATATAATCTAAACCCACTTCTTTTATCTTATCAGCGTAGTCTTCTACCCCAAATCCATTCGTACACATACATTTTTTAAAATTAGGATAATTCTTGCTTATCCGTTCCAACGCATAAAAAACTTCCTTAGGATTCGCCAATGGATCTCCTGGCCCTGCTATCCCAACGATCCTACAATCATCATATATTTTCAAGCTTTCATTGACATAAGCGTCTATATCGCTACTCCTCAATAATTCTTCAGTAACACCAGGCCTTATATCACACTTTGAGAATGCCATCTTGCAATAATTACATTTGGTGTTGCATTTTTCTGCTATGGGGAGGTGAATTCTATATCCTAACGCAGTTTCGTCAAAACAAGGGTGGAGAATTTCATTCATAATATTACCAACCTTCTATATAGCGACGCTTTTAAGATTTTCCAGTAAAGTTATTCAGTATTTGGTTTAAAATGCTCATAGCTTCGTCGACTTCAACAGTTGAGATATTTAAGGCTGGCATGAACCTTAGTGTTTTAGTATTTGGAGCATTAATAATCAAGTGATTATTCATACATTCATCTTTAATTTCGTTAGCAATTTCTTCATGCAACCCAATTGCTAACAATAGTCCCTTCCCTCTTACCTCTTTGACGACTTTATGGCGAAGTATTAAATCACTTAACTGCTTGGTAAAGTATTCGCTGATCTTTTTTACGTGATTACATAAATCTAAATCAATAATCTCCTGGACCACTGCTATCCCAACTGCAGCGCCAAGCGGTGTCATACTATAAGTTCCACCCTGATCCCCTGCTTCAAAACAACACACCTTGTCCTTAGCAAGTAGAGCTGCCAGTGGGAACCCGCCTCCTATTCCCTTTGCAAGCGTCAAAATGTCTGGCTCAATTTCATAGTCTTCATATGCAAACATATCGCCTAATCTGCCTAAACCAGTCTGCACTTCATCTATGATCAGTAAAATATTATTCTCATCGCAAAGCTGTCTTACTTGTTTAACATAGTTTTTATCGGCTACTATTACACCACCCTCACCTTGAATCAGCTCAAGCATAACGGCACAAGTATCTTTTGATATTGATTGTCTTAGTGCCTCAGTATCATTGTATTCTACCTTTGTAAACCCTTTTGGCTGGGGTTTATAAAGATTTTCCCATTGTTTTTTGCCAGAAGCTGCCATTGTAGCCAGTGTTCTTCCATGAAAACTATTCCAAGTGGTAATTATTTCATATGCGCCATTCTTAAATTTTTGTCCATATTTCCTAGCTAATTTGATGGCGCCCTCGTTAGCTTCAGCTCCGGAATTAATAAAAAACACCTTATCCATGCAGGAGATTTTTGTAAGTAGATCCGCAAATTCTATTGCTGGTTGATTATAAAAGGACGGGCTTGGGTTAATTAATTGTTTTGCTTGGCGTGCCAAAGCGTCAACCATCGTATCAGGTGAATGCCCTAAACAGCACACAGCCCAACCGGCAATCATATCAAGATATTTATTGCCTTCACTATCCCAAAGATATGAGCCTTTGCCTTCAATAAAAACGATGCTTGGCCTAGGAGTTACATACATCAGAGATTTTTCTGCTTTCCGTAGTAATTCAATAGAATCGATATTAGAATTATAAGACATAAAAAACACACCTTCCTTAAAAATGTCTTGTTGTGATGACGCAGATATGATAATAGATTGCTTTTTTATCGCGCGTCTCAATTATTGCCTAGCAACACGTTTTTCTCTTGGTTTTCTTTGAATCATCCATTGTTGGCCTTTTATAGCTAAAGATATTACAGCTACAATCCTCAGCAAGGTCCACATTTTCATTGCTAGTAGAGTCATCTATGTTGCTATCTTCAACAGTCTGCTCATTAGTCCTATTTCTTATATCCCCTTGGTTCATATTCACCCCTCCTCCCTGTTAACCATTAATAGTATCTATCTATGATTTTATTGTACCATACTTCAAAGAAATACAGTATTCCTTCGTATCCTACTATCGGACGATAGCTAAAGTGTATTTCCCTTTGACTTGGATAACAAATATTAACATATGCAGGTTCATACACCTCTTTCGCATAATAGTAGTCAACATCATTTCCCAGCAAGACCTGAGGTCTTACAGTTTGAATTCTTTCTTTTATTTTTTGATTATCATTTGTAAAAAATATTCTAGTCGTTGGAGATATTTCTTTAAACTTTGCTTTTATTTCATCAATGTCTTCTAATGATAAATCTTTCACTATTACTGTGTCAATTTTATCTTCAAATTCATTTACAATCATATTCAAAAAAGCCAGGGCAATTTCTGAAGGCCCAACTATCATCTTTTCCAGTTGCTTAATATATTCAAACAATCTAAATGTGTTTACTTTCCCCATACCATCATTGAATTGCCTTTTAATATTAGCTCTTTTTTCAGCCATGAGCGAGAAAACATCATTACTGTACTGCAGGGTTTCCAGAATGCTTTCAATGAAGAAATCCGTTTTTTCCAGCCCCAATGGATATGGTAGAGATTTATAAGGAATCCCCTGATGCCTTCTCATATATTCTGCGGCATCTAGCCCTATCGGTGAACACAATACTACGTTCAAACACGCGCGGCCATAATCAATAATGCTCTTCGCGGTTGCGTCACAAAACAAGGGCCTTGCCTTAATTCCAAATTCATTTAGTAAGTTAGCTAGATATACCATATCTTCTCTCCAACTTGAGGGTATACAAATTGGGCTGATAAGGTTCACTATCGGAAAAGAGTTGTCGCTGTTTTTGCACAGCATTGCAATAATGGCTTTCATGGCCATATTCATTCCAGATATCTGTGTATTAAGAAATCCTCCGCCATCAATCCTGATCACAGGAATCGGTAAGTTCGCGAGTTTTATTATTCCCTCAATATCATCTCCAATAATTTCAGATGAGCATGTAGTTATTACAGCCATTAAATCCGGCCTATTTTCATAGAACTCGTCAACTATTTTTTTGCTTACATCCAATTCTCCGCCAAAAACAGTAGACTTTTCACACATTTCTGTGTAGTTAATGTTCAAAGGATAATTAATTGACGCTTCATAAGCAGGGTAAACACACCCTTTAGGACCATGGACGACAACTGATGAATTCGCTATTTGGGCTATTACATGGCTAACACCCAATATGCCACATTTTTCAATTGAATCAACGCATAGAGCTGTATTTGTCATATTTTAGCCTTCTACAAATAATGAATACTTATTACTCTTCTTTTTTAGCGCATTAAACATTTCCTGATATATTTTTCTTGTGCCGTTGAATCCATATATTGGATTTTGGGCGAATCTATACTTAAAAACAGTTTGGTCTGGAAAGTAATTATTATTACAAATAATAATTGGATTCTCCAAATATTCGACTAGTTCATTGACATCTTCAATATATTTTGAAATAAATATCCTCGTGTCTAGTTCATCTTCCAATATTTCTTTTTCAAATACAGAAAATTTATCCCTAACTATTGCAGGCTCTACGTCTATCACTATAGGTTCCATTTCCAGCTCATATGCTAACTTGACCATCGCAAGCATACGCTCGCCAGTTTGTGTCCAGATAATGCAATTTCGCCCTTTTCCTATTTCACGCACTAATTCCCTGCGCTGTTCTTCCAATTCCTTTACTTCATCCAGATCCTCAACATCAACATCAAGCTGCAAAATCTTTATAATTTCATTCAGCCACTTCTTGGTAGCGTATAATCCCATAGGATATGTAATCTTTGAGTAGGGAATACTGAATCTATTATTAAATTCATCAAATAGACCCCTGGTAAAAAATAAACATAAAGCAACATTTAACCGCGCGTTTAGCATTTCATAAAAATCTTCGATAGATAAGCCTTGAGTAAATATTTTGTTCAATCTTACACCTATCATTTTGAACATTCTACTAATTTCATTAATTTCTTCCTGCTTTGTCTTATCCCAAATCCATCTTCTTAGAAATAGATTTACACTTTTCTCCCTGTTGTTAACATCTGCTGGGCTTGCGTTGGCCACAAGATGTAAGGCTAAACGCTTAAACGCCATCTCTGTTCCACGACGATATGATTTCCCTGAATACCCCCCCGTATTGAGATAAATCGTTTTTTCTCTTATTTCATCAGGTAATCCCTCAATACATCCTTCAACATCATCCCCAATAATATCTGCGCAGCAATTGGTTAAGACCGCAATAATCCTTGGGCTATATCGGCTGTTTACTTCATTTATGCTATCTATCAGTTTTTTTTCTCCTCCAAAAACAACTTCTCTGTTTGTAAAGGAAGTTGAAATGTGAGGTTTATTATCACACTCGCTATGATGCCCCATAGCTGCGAGAAATCTTCTATTTCCCAAACATCCTGATGGACCGTGTACAATTATGCCTATATCTTTGAAGTAATTTAAAATATCAAACGCACCCCAAAACGCGCAAAATTGATGCATATCTATGCAATCTCTGATATTTAAATTATCAGATTTTACTTCTGTTACTAGCGTACTTAACATTGCTATTTTGCTTTCAATTTCACTAACCATTTTTACGCCCTGTCTTTAGTCAGTGGTTCCTTAACCATCTTATCGAACTCTTCGTCTGACAAAGGAGTAGGTATTACACGATCATTATTTTCAAGAATATTCCTTGCCAATTCTCTATAGACTTGAGCTTGTCTGGATTCAGGGTTGCCTTCCATGACAGTCTTTTCGGCTAGTTCACATTCCTGAACAATATTATCTCTGGGAATCCAACCGATAATTTGTGAACTCAATTTGGCGGAAAGTGTATTTACAATATCTTCCTCAAGGTAAGCATTACGTTGGTTACATATTATCCCACTTAATCTAACATCACTTCTTTTACCAAATCGGTTTATGGCTTTGGCTATATTGTTAGCCGCGTATAATGCCATTAATTCTCCAGAGGTTATTAAGTACACATCTTTTGCAAATCCCATTCTCAATGGAACTGCGAAACCACCGCAAACAACATCCCCCAAAACATCGTAAACTACTACTTCAATGTCTAATTCCTTGAATAGGTTAAGCTGTTCGATTATTTCAATAGCCGATATAATCCCCCTGCCTGCGCATCCTATCCCGGGTTCTGGTCCTCCAGCTTCTATACAGTATGTATTTGCAAATCCTTTAGTAACTATACTATCAATGGAAATATTCTTTGAATTCTCCTTGATGTAGTCAAGAATATTTGACATTCTATTTTTGCCGACTAAGGTTTTAGTAGAGTCAGCTTTTGGGTCGCATCCAATTTGTAATACTCTATAACCCATTAATCCTAGCGCTGCCGATATATTTGAACATGTAGTTGATTTCCCGATTCCGCCTTTGCCATATATTGCGATTTGTTTTATACTTTTCAATTTAGCTCACCATTTCGCGAATATTATTAATTTTTGCTATTTTAAAGCTATTTTCATGTATTAGATACGTCAAAATGATCTAGTGAAAGGCTTTCTAGATTAGGATATTTTTCTTGTAAAACTGCAGGAAAATTACTTTTGAGTTCAATAGTCCTTCCATATGCTAAAGTTTTAGTAAACCCAAATTCTTCAAAAAACGTAATTGCGCTGATATTATCATCCCAAGTTTCCAATACTGCGCAATCGATACCTTTCTTTGCGAATAAAACCATACAATAGCTCAATAGCGAAAAGCCAACTCGCATTCTTCTGTGTTTTGGGTCAACATTTACAAGGCTTATATGAGCAGCTTTATTGGAATTTGATGAAAAGTACAGCATTCCGCAAACACTATCAGTTATCTCACTAAATGCAACTAAAAATTCAGATGTTTTTCCATCAACCGTATCAATCTTTTCCATTACCTCGTTTATTGATCGTTGAGAACAACAACAATTATCTTTTGAGAAACTACTATCCTGTTTCCAAATATCAAACAACCCTTTAACAAATTCGCTCAACTCAGCTTTACAGTCACAAGTAGATAGTTGTTTAATGATCATAATTACCTCCATTCACTAATGCAATCAAGCAAATCGTCGAATTCGCTTAAACTAAGTTGTTGTTTACTATCAGAAAGAGCAAGTTCAGGAATTGGATGAACTTCTACCATAATACCGTCGGCGCCAGCCGAAAGAACTGCTTTTGCGATGTTTTTTACGATATCTTTTCTTCCTAGGGAATGGCTCAAATCCGCTATAATGGGTAAGTGTGTCTCGTTTTTAATAATAGGAATTGAAGAAATATCAAGTGTATTTCTCGTTTTCGTTTCATAGGTTCTAATTCCGCGTTCACACAAAATTATCTTTTTATTGCCTTTTAGCGCAATGTACTCCGCCGCAAGCATTAACTCCTGTATAGTTGCGCTAATTCCTCTTTTTAATAATACTGGATGATCAGTTTTTCCTACCTCTTTTAGAAGTTCGTAGTTTTGCATATTTCTCGCTCCAATTTGGAGAATATCTACATACTGCATTACTAAATCTACGTCCCTTGTGTCAACCACTTCGGTAACACTAAACAGTCCAAAGCGTTTAGTAACATCTTGTAATATTTTTAAACCGTTTTCCTTTAGACCTTGGAAGTCATAAGGCGACGATCTTGGTTTATAAGCGCCAGCTCTAATGAATTTAATATTTCTATCTTTTAAGTGTTTTGCTACTGTCTCAAGGTATTCCGGAGTTTCGACCGCACATGGACCTGCAATAATAATTGGTCCATTACTACTTAAATCAAACATCTCTCCAATACTTTTAAAACATTCATCAGAGCTTGAACTTACCAGCATTTTTTTTTGGTAACTTATGCCCATATACTTCAGTGATGTAGAAAATATGACGCCAAAGGCCTCCCTTATGAGATCGTTATATAGAGGACCACTGTTTTTTCTTAAAACGTTTTCCATCATTTCCGTCTCACGTTCAGGATCAAAATATTCAGAGCCAGTTTGATCTTTTAGATCCACTACCTCTTTTATTAACACTGTTCTTTTATTGAGCATTTCAAGGATAGAGTCATTAACACTATCAATCTCATGTCTCAATGTTTTTAAACTCTTGCTCATAGCATCCTCCCATAGTGATAATTGCATCTATTAGTTTTTTTATTCTTGTACATCCATGTTATAAAATCTACATTTCTCAGTTTTACAGTTTTGCTGAAATGTCGCGGTCCAGCATTTTTTATAACTTGTTTTTCTTTCAGGAAACTTAATCCCTAGATGTAACTCTGATAGCTCGATTCCTTTTTCTAGAACTGCCCTTATGGATGCAACGCAGCAGTAAGGTCCCCCTAACGCAGCAACTTCAACTAAACATGCTGATGTCACACGATTAGCTATACTGCGCTCCTTATCAGAACTTGGTGTAGCATTTAACAAAACGCTAAAACTTGTACCTAACGCCACAGCCGCGCCACAAGCGCCATAATACCCGCACCATCCGCCCGGTATTTCATAAGCTCTCGAAACTCCTTCCATCACATCTTCATCCGTTATGTAACCGGTAACGTTTTTTACCGCAGTTAGAAAAGCCGCCGCAGTAATGGGGTGGGGCGTATGCCCGGAAATACCACATTTACTTATGAGTCTTTCCGCAATATCCAAGGGGTTTTTTAAATCAATGTCAGGAAGGAGTTCATAGAGTTTATCCATAACTTCTTTAGCCGCGCACACTATGCAGAGATAATGGTTATTTGAACAAATAATGTATGTTTCCTCTTTCTTGCCACAAAACTCACACTTTGCTTCAAAATAATCTTCTTTATATAGAATAGCCGAATTGCATATCGAACATTTACCAAAACTCATATTATCAACTTCTTAATATTAATTTAATATTTTACTGCGTAAACCTAAAACGTTTTTAGCATAAAGACAGACCACAGAACATCTGTTTGTTTTGTTATCGAGATGAAATACGCTTTACTGTTTTTCAAGCTAGTATCATTTGTTAGCGTCAAATCCACTTTTCCTTCTTCCAATAATGCCAAAGATTTCGTCGTAGAACTTGCTTCAACAATTTCAAAATCCCTATCTCTAAATTCAGTTGTATCCATCAACTCTTGAAGCAAATGCTCAACAGCCTTGCAAGTGGATATAGTCAAGGTGGATTTATTAAGCAGTTTTCTTTTATCCATTATAGCAATCCCATATTCTGGTGTTTCATTCGTAAAAACAAATCCAAGTTCGATGGAAGTGTCCCAGTAAAAGCTAGTCATCTTGCCGTAAGCATTTGGCAGTAGTATAAAATCGGCGTTCCTTTTGTGTACCTCATCCAATGCCAACTCGAATGAATCGTACAAATCAATCTTTAAATTTGCTAAATGATTCCTTTGCTCTATGTATTTCTTAAAGGCCATCGCAGCCTCGCTACTCGTAGTACCTCGGGGGCCAAGCGTTGCCATTGTGACAGAATTTTTCTTTTCTATGTACTTAAACAATTTTTCTCGTTGATTGTTACATTTTTTACATAACACATCTTCATTTCGTAAACTACACATCTATTGCTCCTATCAACTAAACCCGAAAATTCTTACTTTTTATGTAATTATTTAGCCCATTGTGCCCGATAATTTCATCAATTATTGTACTATTACTCATACTAATCTCAACTTTTCTATTATTGCTTTTGCTCAATATGAATTTGTTCTCAATATCAACTTCTATATAATCTCCGGTCGAAACCAAGTCGTAGAGTTCATTATTTACTACTGCCATTAAACCTATATTGATTGAATTACGAAAGAAAATCCTTGCAAATGATTTCGCTATAATGCATCTGATTCCACACGCCTGTATAGCAATGGGGGCAACTTCTCTTGACGATCCACAACCAAAGTTATCACCTGCAACAATGATATCGCCTTCTTTAACATGTCTAAAAAACTCCACTTTAATGTCATTCATACAATGCCGGGCTAACTCTTTTTTATCCAAAGTAACACAGTACCGAGCCGGTATAATTACATCTGTATCAATATTATTGTCGAATTTATGGACATACCCGCAAATTTTCATACTTACCAACCTAACACATTATGCTTTTAAAACAATCACTTCATAAAAAACGGTATCAACTTTTTATGATTCTGGTATTTGTATACTGCCTTTTAACGCTGAGTATGCGGCTATTGCGGGATTGCATAAATATACCTGCGATGAGGGATCACCATTTCTACCAATGAAGTTTCTATTAGTCGTAAAAAGTCCCACTTCATTATTTCCAAGAACCCCCATGTGTCCTCCCATACACGGCCCACAAGTCGGGGGGGAAATTAAGGCGCCGCATTTGATAAAATCGAGCAATATACTCTCTTCTTCCATCTGTTTGAGCACTTCTTGTGAACCTGGTATAACAATTAACTTTACATCGTGGTGAACTTCATTATCCTTTAAATACTTATGAGCTATTCTGAAATCCTCTATTCTCCCATTAGTACAGGAACCAATTACTACTTGGTCTATTTTTTGATTCGCCAACTCTTTTGCGGGTTTTGTATTTCCCGGACTAAATGGGCATGCGATAATCGGTTCAATTCTAGAAACATCAACTTCTATTGTCTTTTTGTATCTAGCGCCGTCATCTGAATGTAAATATGTGTATTCCAGATTAATACTTTTCTCTTGAAAGTACTGTTCTGTAACAGAATCCACATTAATAATCCCTGCTTTAGCCCCCATTTCTACAACCATGTTACAGAGTGTTAATCGACTTGAAATATCAAGGTTGTGTATTAATTCACCGTCAAATTCGAGCATATCATAGTTAGCGCCATTAATACCTAATTTACCAATTAAATACAAAACTAAGTCTTTTGCATAAACTCCTTCGGATAGTTCTCCAGAAAACACTACCTTTATGGTATCAGGAACTTTAAACCACAATTTCCCTGTTGCCCATACACACGCCATGTCTGTAGAGCCAATACCAGTGGAAAATGCGCTCAACCCACCATATGTACACGTATGTGAATCTCCTCCAACGACAATATCATAGGGTTTGATAAATCCTTTTTCAGGCAATAGTACATGGCAAATGCCGCTTCTTCCAATTTCAAAATAGTTTTCTATTTTCTGCTTTCTAGCAAACTCTTTCAACATAAGCGCAAAATTTGCTGATGCGACATCCTTTGTTGGAGCAAAGTGGTCATTTACAAGTACAATTCTGTGAGGATTAACGACATATTCGAGTCCAAGCTCATTAAATATCTCAATGGTAAGCGGTGTAGTAGCATCAGTACCCATTACTAGATCTATGGGGGAAAAAATCGTATCATTTGCATAAACAGATTTTCCAACTTTATTTGAAATAACTTTTTCTATTAATGTCTGCTTCATGTAAACCTCAAATTTACCGACAAACCCTCAAATACTGTTCTTATTGGGCTATATACTGATCTTTTGTATAAAGTCTTCTCTAAATGGATAAAAAATATCATATGATTTAAACGGAATTTTCGATATAGTTGCACAATGAGGTATGTTTGCGGGAATAATACACGCGTCGCCAGCGCTCATCTTTTTTTCTATTGTTCCGTATCTGATAGTCATTTCACCTTCTACAACAATTGTTGTTTGTTCGCTATTATGACTGTGTATGGGAAGGTCTATCGTTTCTCTGAATTCAAATTCGCTGACGGAAATATTTTCAGAGGTAATTACTCGCATATCAGCGTTCTTACCGATAAGCTCATTGTCTACCTTTGTCCAATTATCAATAACCATGGCTTAATCATTATCCCCTTAGTTTTTTGTACTCTGTTATTACGTCATCCACAGTGTAGTACACTCCGGCATTTTCGTTATTCTTCATGTGTTTCCAGAAATCTGCTACTTCCTCATCCGATACTTCGAATCCGTTCATATTTAAAATATATCTGATAGTATGCTTACCGGCATGTTTTCCCATCTCATATTTTCTGGAATGGCCTACTAACTGTGGATCAAATAGCTCGTAGGTATTTACGTCTTTTAACATCCCGTGGACATGTATGCCTGACTCATGCGAATATGCATTTTGTCCAACAATCGGCTTGAAAATATCCATCGAAACTCCTGAATATTTTTCAACTTTTTTGGATAAAGCTCCTAAAATACTCGTATCGTATTTTAGGTCCTGTTTATATAGTACTTTTAAAATCATGATCACTTCTTCCAGAGACGCATTACCTGCTCTTTCACCCATTCCATTGACTGTTGGGGAACAATATCCTCCTCCGGCCAACAAACCGGCAATTGTATTTGCTGTTGCAAGCCCCATATCATTATGACAGTGTACCCCTATTGGCGCTTCCAATTGATTTGCCAATTTCTTTATGAAATCATAGGTCATCTCGGGAGTAAAATAACCTATTGTATCAGTAGTTCCAAGAACGTCCGCACCTTCTAGCTGTGCCAATGACAGTATCTCTAAAAGTACATTGAAGTCCATCCTCGTTGAGTCTTCCACTCCAAACTCGATAAAAAGGCCTCTATCCTTAGCATACTTAATCGCATCCATCGCTTTTTGTACAAGTTTTTGTCTAACTGCAGAAATATCATCTCCGAATTTCGCTTTTAGGTGAATATCCGAACCGGGAATAAATAAAATAACTCCTCCCACACCACAAGAATAAGCATAATCAATGTCTTCACGAACAACACGACACATACTCATTATTCTCATTTTCAAGCCCAAATCACAAATTTTTCGTATTGAAAGCCTTTCTTCTTCTGAAGTTGCCGCAAAACCAGCATCAATTGATTCTATCCCAACATTATCCATCAGTTGTGCAATTTCTGATTTTTGTTCAGGCGTATATCTGACACCTGGCACTTGCTCACCATCTCTGAGCGTTGTGTCACAAAAGAAAAAATTAAAATCTTTTTGATCACTTTCATTGAGACTATAGTAATCCATGTCAGCACCCTTTCAGTTTAGTGTACTGAGGCGAACGCTATCCGCGATGTTTCTGTTCCATCATTTGAACCATCATGACAATATTGCTTCTTTGTATTTCGTTTGCGGATTCACATATTGATAGTGCTTTAGAGTCTCTAAAGAGCTTTTCTATTGAGTACTCTCTTGAACAACCATAACATCCTAAAATCTGAATACCTTCATTTGATGCCATAATGGCGGCATCCGAACCGCTAACCTTGCTCATTGAACTTATAATCATATTTGGTATCTTGTTATCTAAATGCCACGCTGCTTTTTGGTATAGCAACCTTGATGATTCTATTGAAATCAGCATATTAGCTAATTTATGGCTTATTGCTTGATGATTTATAATTGGTGTCCCACCCTGAATTCTTTCTTTTGCATATTTGTAAGAAATATCATAGGCTGTCTGGGCAATGCCAGTACCAATGGCTCCAACAGCGGGAAAACGATTTTCGATCATTGCTAAACAAATCTGAAGTCCATCTCCCTCTTTTCCAAGTAAATTATTCTCGGGGATTGTACAGTTTTCGAATATTAATTCACCTTGTTGTGACAATCTGTTTCCCATTTTGTCCTCAATTTTTCCTACATTAATACCAATTGTATCTGCTGGCACTAAAAATGCGCTAAGCCCACCCTGTGGCGCTCCTTTTGTCTTATCAGTTCTAGCCCAGACGATGTATAATCCCGCAATTCCTGCGTTAGTTATAAAACTCTTAGCGCCATTTATTATGTATTTATCACCATCTAGCACTGCTGTCGTCAACATACCTGCATTTGGATTTGGAGACATATTGTCAGATCCAGATTGAGGTTCAGACAGTGCAAATCCTACTAAAAATCTTTTGGTTTGGTCGTTTGCTATCTTTGTTAGCCAGCGTGCCCTTTGTTCCTCATCTCCAAATCTAGCTATCAACTGAGTGCCAGTTATAGTTGATAATAAAGTATAGGCAATACCTGCATCCCCATGAGCAAGTTCTTCAATGATCGTCAATATCTCAACACTAGATAGTTCATCACCACCATACTCTTTTGGAACAGCCATGCTGCCAATTCCTAGCTCTATTGCCTTTTCTATTATGGGCCAAGGTATGCAATCCTCTGGGTTTTCTTTTCTGTCATATCCTGCCGCATAAGGCGTAAGTTCCTTGTCAACAAATTTACCTATGACTCTTTTTAGTTCCAATTGCTCTTGTGAAAAGTTAAATTCCATTTCCCTATCCTCCCAATCCCGCATAATATACTGTGGAATTTTTCGCTATAAATTTAGAATTCAAAATAGATGTGTTAATTTAGTTCTATATAAATTGTTAGCAGCTAAATAGCTATCAACTTTTCAGAATTATCCTTGAAAAAACTAATGGCTCGCGCTCGTGAAAACTTTTCGTTCTCCGTATAGAAAATTCTTTTTTCATCATGTGTGAAACTATATTTGTAAATGTGAACATCGGTGGTATTCGCCTTTATTTCTTGGACACTACTAATGTTTTGTTTAACAATCTTATCGTCAAGACTGGAAAAGCCATCTAATAACAAAACTATATTTAAGGTAAAGCTATCGCTTTCTTGTCTTGTTTTGAAGATTACTATATCAGCAATTTGCAAACTTGATTTGATCTTCTGTTCAATCGTAATGGGATTTATTTTAGCTCCATTATTGAGTATGATTGTCTCATTCATTCTCCCGCTAATACGTAAAAATCCATCATCATCAATGCTCCCGACATCTCCAGTAGGCCTTGTAATATCCAGAAAATCTTTAGTATTGTCTTTATTGTAGTAACAACTAACAATTGGGAAATCACTTTGGGTAATAATTTCATTATCCTCAGATAAATATAACTTGATAATTGGTTTCCCTACAGTTCCAATTCTGTTTTGCTTTTTATTGTTACAAGCTATCATACCTATCTCAGTTTGCCCATATATCTGGTAGATTTCCAAGTTGCTTTCCCGAAAGTGCTCTAAAATCTTAATATCAATTGGCGCCATGCCAGTGAGTAAATACCGCATCTTCTTTCCCAGCGCTTCATATATTGGCTTATGAGTAATATGTCTACATATAATTCTATTATCAATGTTTTTGAATATTTTTTTAGCTAAACTCTTTTTATTATTATCTAAACAGAATAAATTGTAGTAGAAATTGGGAGATGCTAGTAGTATTGTTGGATTGAATTCTTTCAAAGCGTGCAATAGAGATTTATCGTCGCCAAAAGCTATATTGACTGATGTGATCAGGCATCCCCAAAAGAAAAAACGCTGCTGGTAATTTGCTAATGGAAGATAGATCATAAATTTATCTGAAGAATAGAACCGCATATAGTTAAAAAAATGTCTTGAACTCCTTATTGATCCCGGTTCAGTTATACCTAATGCTTTTGGGAATCCTGATGTCCCTGATGAGAAGACGATGGAGAAGTCTCTCTTATTGTATCTTGTCGGAACAACTTCTGAGTTATTGGATATTTCGAGTAAGGAATAAATATCAATGACTTTAGTGTCAACACCTAGATCCGCGTTCGTTTTTTTACTGATTATATAATCAACCTTAAATTGTTCCACTCTATCTATAACTATTTCTGATGGTTCGTTACTATTGGAAACTACAGATAACGCGCCTGTCAGAATTACGGCAAAATCACAGACAAGGAACTCATATGAATTATCAATATCAATAAGTATTATTGAATTATCTGTTATACCAAATTGTTTTAAATTACTATAACAATTACGTATATCACGATGTATTTCTGCGAAGCTTTTTTTTAGATACTTATACTTACGTTCGCTCCAATATAAGTATTCAATATAGTTAACATTATTATCCGCTATATAATCGAACAATTGATAGAAATTCTCAATATCATTTTTTTCCATATGTTTTTCCTTCCATTTATACTAGTGGAGCGATAGTATATTCTTTATTTTGAATCAATAACGCGTACAATACAATTGATAAGGTCATTTACGGTTTCATATTTTTCTTTGCTAAGAAAACCAGGTTCGAATGAATATTTAAATTTCTTTTCGAGCTTTATGAGAAATTGAATCCATCCCATTGAATCGATATATATATCCTTTTGAATATCAGTATCTTTGCTAATACTATCGTTTGAAGTAACTTCCTTCAAAGCATTGATAATAGCTTTAGCATAATTACTTTTTAAAATCATATGGCCTCCATAATGAATACGTCATTTAGTTTTATTCAACACGGTCTAGTGACACTAAATGATAATTTACATCCAAAGATTCTTGTAAATCTGGGGAATACAAAATTATATTTTGATTCTTTGTCGGCTTCTCATTGCTTTCTATATAGTCCTTTAAATTTCTGATAATATCAACATCGACAATGTGTCCACCATTGGGGATATTTTCCAAGAAGAATATTTTGGGACTCATTTTTAAATAATGGCTATATACATCATGATAAACATCATATCTCACATTGGATGTAATAACTTTTCCAATATTTTTCCTTTCAAGCTTAAATTTTGCTAAAGTCTCTTCGATAAAAGAAATCCCTCGGCTTATCATATCACCCCGATAGTCTTGGCTTTGAGGTTTCTTTACGATCTTGTTGTAACTTGGATTGCCTAGATTACAGGAATTCCAACCAGTTATTCTCAATGAACCTGCGTCACATCCAACTAATAGAAGACCTATTCCATCACCCCTCATTGTAAAATCAATAAATCTGTCTTCTGGCGATTCCAATTTGCAGGCGTTAATAATAAGCATATACTTTTTTTCTTGATCCAGTAAATTTCTTGAAAGTCCCATAGCAAAAAGTGATGCCGTGCAAGGTTGTATCAATGGTATGACAGTAGATTTATCAAAGTTATATACATTTTGTATATAGTGTATGATCGATGTGTTATTATATCTCATTAATACATCGTTGCCACACACAATATAACCTATTTCATGAGGATCAATTTTGGTTTCATCTAATAATTTGTCTACCATGTTAGCAATTATTATCGCCAAATCATCCTCTTTCTGAAATACGGAAATCTTATCTAGTCTAGTTTCAGTTTTGAATTTACTAATGAACTTTTCTGTCTCTATGTTCTTACTTTTAAATACCTCATCATCAAGACTTGAGAATACATCCTCAACAGTAATGTAATTCCCTGGTAAATAGTAATCAATATACTTAATATATGTATCATTTCCCACAATTATGCCCCTCCTCGATCCACTTTACCCGCATTATAACCTGCGTTTATAATAAGTTACTATTTAAAACAAGTTGTTTGGTTTTGTTGTCACACCCCCGCCTCCCAGCCGCTAACCACTTCAAGCGCGCATAGGCTCGTATGTTTGGGTTGTGGGCAACACAACGTTTGCTATAAAATATTAATCTCTAAAAACCGATGTGACTAGTGGATTGTACAATCCATCGTATAAAATGTTGTCAATTTCTTCAATAGGCGGAAGAACACCTACTCTAGTAAAAGTATCTAGTAAACTTTCATATTGAGAGAAAAACCCACTATTAACATGATCAAGGTTCACATCCTCTGTTGTTGTACCAGCTAAATATCTGTCAAAATGCCTTTTATCAGATTCAAATTTATCCCCGAACAGCTTGTGACAAGGGTCGGGAATCCTCGGCAAACCCATTGCATTTGCTAACTCTCTAGTCTCATTATCAGTAATATCTATAATAGGGGTTATTTTATATATCTCCTTATTTGGAATTCCGATTTTCAATTTGGGATATGGACTAAACCAGGATAACTGCATTCTATTGAAATAATACTTTTGATTATCATGTATTTTGTCATACTCCCAAGTCTTTCCCCCAGATCTGATAATCAAAGATTCCAGCACATAAAGCAAATCAAATTTGGTTAGCCCTACAGCTAAAGTAATGTTCTTACCCTTGTCATATTCATCTTCAAGGTACTTACACAAAGCTCTGTATAAACCAAAAAAACACCAAACGCATGGCTTTGATGCGTTTAAAAGTATATCTTCATTTATCCCGGGAACAGTATGGATGTAGGTATATGGTATACCTTTCCTCTCCCAAAATTCCCTTGTCTCATCAATAGCTTTCTTTTGTTCAATTATATAACCCTTTTTGCTTTCATCTGTGGCAAAGTACTTGTCAGGTGTATATTTCCATCCCGGCGCCGCAACGGTCACAATCTCCAATTCAAGATCTCGCCGCTCCTTTTGTTGATATTCAAGCAACAGCGCTGTAAGTACCTGTGCATCCTTTCCGCCAGACATTGCTATTGCAACTTTTTCGATTTCCTTTGGAATTAGTTCATAATCATTAATTATCTTCAAAAACTTTTCATACTTCAGTTGAAACATAACGATCCCTACCATCATTTTTATTATTGTTAGACATGTTGTAATACTACATTTCAAATGCTGATGCCAGATATTCTATCAGAAACTATTTCATAATGCAATAGTTTTATTGTGAAAATATACCGCTTTTTTATTTTTTATTTGTCTGATTTGTCCGAATAGATATACCTACATTGCGAGCCGTAGGTGTGGTAATCCAGTCCGTATTGCATCGATTGTAATGTTTTCTTTTGGATTGCTACGCTCCTCGCAAAAACGAAATTGTGATACTTACGACACTACCTGAACCGTTACAATACACATTTTGTTCTTATTGCTTTTCTGATGTTTTTGATGTATATTAAGCAACAGTAAGAGAGGTGTTGACTATGCAACAGCGGGGAATGAATGAACGTATCCGCAAATTGCGGGAAGAGAGCGTTAACGCGATACCCAGTATCTGTATGGAACGAGCGCTGCTGGAGACCGAAGCGTATAAAATGCATGAAGGCCGGGTGTCTGTTCCGGAGCTTCGAGCGCTCAGTTTCAAGCATATCATGGAAAATAAAACACTCTGGATCGGGGATGGCGAGCTGATCGTCGGGGAAAAAGGTTCGCACCCGCAGTCAGCGCCTAGTTATCCGGAGATTTGCTGCCACACGCTCGACGATCTTCATGTAATGAACGAACGCGAGCTCATCTTTTTTCGCGTAAGCCCTGAAGACTTCCAATCTCAGGAAAATACCGTCATACCATTTTGGAAAAAACGCGCAATTCGGGATAGATTGCTCGACGCAATGTCGCCGGAATGGAAACGTTGCTACGCAGCTGGCATATTTACCGAATTCATGGAACAGCGAGGCCCAGGGCATACAGTCGGCTCGCGCAACATATTCCAGAAGGGGTTTTTGGACTATAAGCGCGAGATCGAGAAATCTATCGCGGATTTAGATTACGGGAACGACCCCGAAGCGGCGCAAAAACGCGAGCAGCTGAGCGCAATGGCCATCTGCTGCGACGGTATTATGGCACTGGGACGGCGCTACGCCGACTACGCGCGCATACTTGTCGAGGCTGAATCGGACGACGTCCGCCGTTTGGAGCTTTTGCAGATAGCGGAAAACTGCGACGTCGTACCCGCGCATAAGCCGCTTACGTATTGGCAGGCAATACAGATGTACTGGTTTGTCCATATTGGGGTGACGAGCGAGATAAACCCCTGGGACGCCTATAGCCCGGGCAGGCTGGATCAGCATCTATACCCGTTTTACCGCAATGATTGCGAAAACGGCGTCCTGGACAACAACAAGGCGCTTGAGCTCCTTGAGTGCCTGTGGGTAAAGTTTAACAATCAGCCCGCTCCGCCGAAGGTCGGCATTACGTTAAAGGAGAGCGGCACATATACTGATTTCGCGAACATTAACACTGGAGGCGTCGCTGAGGATGGCAGCGACGGCGTCAACGACGTGAGTTTCCTGATCCTCGACTGCATGGACGAAATGCGACTGCTACAGCCCAGTTCGAATGTGCAAATCAGCCGTAAAACGCCAAAATCGTTCCTCAAGCGCGCGTGCGAGATATCAAGGCAGGGCTGGGGACAGCCGGCGTTTTACAATACCGACGCCATTGTGCAAGAACTGCTCAACGCCGGCAAAAGCATCCAGGACGCCAGGCAGGGCGGCGCCAGCGGATGTGTCGAAACAGGGGCTTTTGGAAACGAAGCCTATATACTCACGGGATATTTCAATTTGCCGAAAATCCTGGAAATCACGCTAAATAACGGTTTCGATCCGGAGCGAGGCGAGCAGCTTGGCCCTCAGACAGGCGATGCCGCAGACTTTTCCAGTTTTGAAGAGTTGTTTCTTGCGTATGAGGCGCAGATCCGCTATTTCGTCGACGTGAAAGTAGCCGGTTCAAACGTCATTGAATCATATTACGCGCGTTACCTCCCCGCGCCGTTTTTGTCAATCATTACAAACGACTGCATCAAGCGGGGCAAGGACTATAACGCTGGCGGGGCAAGGTACAACACGAGCTACATCCAGGGCGTGGGGATCGGGACGGTCACGGACTCGCTGTCGGCGATCAAGTACGCNGTTTTCGATAGAAAGCTGTTTTCNATGGAGCGGCTTATGGANGCGCTCGCAAACAATTTCAAAGACTATGACGATGTACTGGCTCTTGTGAGGCACAAGGCGCCCAAGTACGGCAACGACGACGATCAAGCTGACGATATTATGCGCTCAGTGTTCGAAACTTATTATAAAATCGTCACAGGCAGACCAAATACCAGAGGCGGAGAGTTCCGCGTAAATATGCTTCCCACCACATGCCACATCTATTTCGGCGAAGTGACAGGGGCGACGCCGAACGGACGCGTAGCGGGCAAGCCTGTATCCGAGGGCATCTCGCCGACCCAGGGCGTCGACGTTAACGGCCCGACCGCCGCGATAAGATCCGCCGCGAAAATGGACCACCTCAGCACCGGCGGCACTTTACTTAACCAAAAATATACCGCGAACGTTTTGTCAGGCGAAAAAGGCCTTGACAATATGGCTGGCATAGTAGCCGCGTATTTTGACATGGATGGGCATCATATTCAGTTCAATGTGGTCGATCGTAAAACCCTTCGCGAGGCTCAGAACCACCCCGACGATTACCGTGACCTGATCGTCAGGGTAGCGGGATACAGTGATTATTTCTGCAACTTGAGCCGGGCGCTGCAAGACGAAATAATAGAGCGCACTGAACATAGCTTTTAACAGTTGTCAGTTATCAGTTATCAGTTATATACGCCGCTCCGGAACCTTGTGGCTCCGGAGCGGTATTTTGTTGTTTTCATCAAGCAAAGTGGGTTATCCCTGCGGATGGATCCACAGAATTTCTAAAACTCAGCTTCGAAAGCTCCACAAAGAGGTATATAGGTGTCCGCTTCCCAAATAAACGCCTTTACCAGCCCTTCGCTAAATGGCGCCTTAACCTGGATCATTCCTGTAGCGCCGGGTTGCACAGTTATCTTATCTTCTATGTAGTCCTTGAGGGGGCC
>JGI24702J35022_10000007_pt1 | contig 87099 bp, 54 predicted proteins | sample TergutTh196P4_FD_35022 | JGI IMG/M metagenome (IMG submission 35022) | reverse complement strand
GGGCAGCATATCGTATGGCGAAGTTCCGGATTTAACCGGCTTGTTTGACGAGCCCGGCGCGTCTGGCGCCGCCGTTAACTCTGTCTCGGGCAGCATATCGTATGGCGAAGTTCCGGATTTAACCGGCTTGTTTGACGAGCCCGGCGCGTCTGGCGCCGCCGTTAACTCTGTTTCGGGCAGCATATCGTATGGCGAAGTTCCTGATATATCCGACTTGTTTGACGAGCCCGGCGCGACCGGCGCCGCCGATGACGCATCCGGCGACTCCATTGATATAGCAGGCCTTTTTGAAGAATCGGTGCAGTTTGATATCGAATCATGGCTGGGCGATTTTGACCCTGACGCCTATTTCGGTACATTTGATGATGTCATACTGTCCGGACCCGGTGAGGTTTCTATTGTTGTGATGGACTCATTAGGTGAGCTGTGGGGCGGGTTTACTGTATTTGAAAATGGATTTCGGACCGGCATATTATCTTCGGATGAAGCGCCTGCTATTCAGAAAGAGGCGCCGTATGGGGAGCGGAGATATGAATTGGAGATTCCTTATAGTTTCGATTTTGTTGACGTATCAGTTATGAAATTCTCCGAAGCAGGCGCAGAAGGCATAAATGTCTTGAATACGCCGGCATCCGAAATGACGGCTTCCATTTCAGTAAGCGCAAGCGCCGACGCCAACACAAACGTTGGACCCGACGCCGACGCTAATGCCAACACTGACGCCGGCGCTAGCGTCGACTTCAACACAAACGGCGGCGCAGGCGCCAACGAAAGCACAAGCTCCGGAGCCAACATTGACGCTGGCGCCGACGCAAACACAAACGTTGGCTCCGACGCAAACGCCAACGCCAATACCAACACAAACGTTGGACCCGACGCCGACGCCAACGCCAACACTGACGCCGGCGCTTTCGCAGATGACGAAATAGGCGATAGAAATATAGCGATTGTGAACATTTCAGATGAATACCCTATTTGGGAAATAATATTTACTGTAAGACAAAACGGGAAGGTCAGGTTCAGCTATTATAATGTGTCGCCGAACAATAGATTCTATTGGATGCCTTCCAGGCGGACCTCCGCAATCCTGGGAGCAGATAGCGGGGAAATAGCAGCGCTCGTTCCGGAGATCGCTCCGGCTGTACAAGCCACTCCGGCAACCCCAGCCTCTCCTGAGACCGTGCAGGCTACTGTTGCATTCCCAGCCACTGCAGCTGACATATCTACTCCGACCAGTCCAATCGATCCCGGGATCACCCATGCTGATTCGCCAAATACATCCACCCAAGCTGATTTGCCAAACACACCCACCCAAGCTGATTCGCCAAATACATCCACCCCGGCTGATTCGCCAAACACACCCACCCAAGCTGATTCGCCAAACACACCCACCCCGGCTGATTCGCCATATACGGAGTACTTCCTGAACACCTTTAGCGGGGCTATGGTGACCCTTGCAGTTGTTGTGGATATTCTACCGTTAAAAGCGGTGCGAAGTATAAGATTGGTATGCGACGGGCTCTCAGAGGACGGTGAGCCGGGGGAGACGCGCACTTGGGCCTTCCGGAGTGAGGATGACGAATACTCGATGCCTGACTGGACATTCACCACGGGAATGAAAAGGTTTACATCCCCCAGTATGGAGATGGGGGAAGGGGAGTGGGCCGGAACGTTCTACTTTATCGTTTCACTGGACTACGCTTTTGAAGGAGCGGCGTTCAGGCTCAGTAAAGTTGAACTGGAAATGGAAGACGGAGGAGTCATTGCCTTTGAAAATCCTGAGAATGCGGCTGTCGTACTTCAGATATTTCCATTACCGGATTTATTATAAATGAGTATACAAGGGAACAAAAGGGAACAAATGCAAGACAAACAACATGACTATCAGTAAGACAAACAATATGACTATCAGCAAGACAAACAATATGACTATCAACAAGACAAACAACATGACTATCAACAAGACAAACAACATGACTATCAACAAGACAAACAACAAGATTACTAACAAGCCTAACAGCAAATACAGCGGCGCTTCACAATCAAGAGCTATGGTCAGACGCTGCGAGCCGGATTTGTCAACTGGGCTCACCTCGGAACAGGTGCGCCACCGGATAGAAGTCGGCGCTGTCAATACGCAGGGTCAAGGACTGACGTCGACTATTGGTCAAATAATCTTGCAAAACACAGTAACGCTTTTTAACTTCGTTATAGCGTTTCTTGCCATTATAATTGTTTTGGTTGGACATTCAAACAATATTCTGTTCGTGGGGGTAGCCATCAGTAATACGCTGATGGGCATATTCCAGGAGATAAGGGCAAAGCGCAGCCTTGACAAGCTGTCTGTGCTGTCAAAAGTCCACGCGACCGTGATTCGGGACGGGAAAGCGATTTCAGTTGGCACTGATGAACTCGTTCTGGATGATATTGTCGCTATAACTGCCGGTAACCAGGTATTTGCCGATGCGGTTGTGGTTTCGTCGGACAGGCTGGAGATGGACGAATCACTTCTTACCGGGGAGTCAAAATCAGTTATAAAGAACGAGGGCGACGCCGTACTGTCCGGGAGTTATGTAACCAGCGGCCGCGCGTATATCAGGTTGACGGCTGTTGGCGAGGACAGTTACGCCCATACCCTCACTGCCGAAGCCAAAAAGAGCTCAAAAAAGACGCCAAGGTTACTATTTGTGCTAAAACGGATAATTCTATCCTTAACCGTTATCATTTTTCCTCTGGGAACAGCTTTATTCTGCGTCAATTACTACTTGAGGGAGGAAGACATTGCAACTTCAGTCCTTGGGATGTCCGCTTCGGTCCTCGGCATGATTCCTTCCGGACTCATACTTCTTACCAGTGTGACGATGATGGTGGGGGCGATGAAGCTGGCGCAGCGCAAGGCGTTGGTGCAATCGCTTCCAAGTATTGAGACGTTGGCAAGGGTCGATGTGCTGTGCCTTGACAAAACAGGCACAATAACAGACGGGACCCTTCTGTTCGAACGGATGGAATTATTCGAGGAAGTGCCGATGGAGGCTGCGGAGAGGGCTATTGCAGAATTGATGGGCGCCCTTGAAGACACAAATTCAACGGCGATGGCGCTGACGGAAGCTTTTGGGAAATCGGGGAATTGGAAAGCTAATATGACCATGCCATTTTCCTCAGACCGCAAATGGAGTGGGGCTTCATTCAAAGACGGGGGCAGTTTTATAATTGGCGCCCCAAACATACTTTTTCCCGGATACAAAACGAATTTTATTGAGAGGGCAAACGCGATGGCCGCTAGGGGACTGCGCGTATTGTGCCTGGCGTACTCGTTTTTACCTATCGCAGACGGGCGCGCGCCGGATGATATGCATTGCCTCGCGCTGTTGTATCTCTCAGACCGCATCAGGGAAAACGCTGCGGAAACATTCGCCTACTTTGCCGGAGAAGACGTGACAATAAAAGTGATTTCCGGAGACAATCCGCTGACTGTAAGCGCAATAGCGGCAAAAGCAGGGATTTCTGACGCCCATAGAACTATTGATATGAGCGTTATTCGGGAAGGCGCCAACTATGCGGCTATAGCTAAAGAATACACAGTTTTTGGTCATGTAAACCCGACGCAGAAGAGGGAACTCATACGGGGGTTAAGAGAAAACGGGCGTACAGTATGTATGACAGGCGACGGTGTAAATGATATTCTGGCTATGCGGGAATCAGACTGCAGCCTCGCAATGATAAACGGCAGCGACGCCGCCAGGTTTGCCAGTGACTTTGTTATGATGTCTGAGGACTTCGGCGTCATGGTTGATGTACTGAGGGAAGGGCGAAGGGTCATAAACAATATTGAAAAGGTTGCCGCCATTTTCCTTCTAAAAACTGTGTACTCTACATTGCTGACGCTGATTTATATTTTTATTCCCTTTCCGTATCCTGTCACGCCGCTCCAAATGATGCCGATAAATGAGATGACTGTTGGGATTCCGGCATTTTTCATCGCTCTCCAAGCCACATATTTTAAACCTATAAAAAGAATGGTGGCCAATATCATTGAACACACTCTGCCGGCGGCGCTCACTGTGGTAATCAGCACAATGTATTTGCAACTGACCGCCATTCTCTTTGAAATCCCAAACGAGGAGCTCGCCACAATGGTGGTGTTGCTAATCGGGTCTATTGGGTTTTATCTTCTGTTGAAACTAATACATCCGTTCACATCGAGGATGAAACTGATGATGGCGCTTCTGATCACCTGTTTTTTGCTGTTCCTAATCATTTTTTCCGACTTCCTGACACTGGCGAGCTTGTTTAACAGAAACGCTTTCTTCTATCTGCCGCTGCTCTACTTCGGCTATCATGTTCATGAGTTTTTAGGCTTTGTTTGCTACAAGACCGCCGGAGCATACCGGATACTAAAGAACGCCGGCTGGACGAAGGCGAAAAGGAAAAAAGCGTAACGTCAAAACCAATACACAAGAGCCAACACGCAAGAGCCAATACATATGAGATCAATACACATGAGATCAATACATTGAGGTAAGGCTAAGCAAATCCCGGCATGTGTTTATATCCGAAACAAGGACATCCAGGCACCCGCTTAAGAGAGCGGCATATATCGCGTATACTTTTGACTTTCCTCCAGCTACTGCGATCGTCATAGGCGTTCGCTTTATATCCTCATACTGGATATTTATCGTTCGGTCTTCGAATTTACTACGCACAAGCTCTCCGGTTTCATTAAAAAAGTTAAAACAGATATCGCATGTTATATGAAGATTCTTTAAACTCAATTCATGTTTTATAAGATAGTCTCTTAGTGCATATGGCATTTTGGTCCGCATCCCGCCAATTCCGACTATCAATACGTCGAGTTGGCGCCACAAGCGGCATATGCTTTGGATACTGCTTTCATTGAGGAGCGCGTCGCGCAGTTCCTTGTTGTCAATAATAACAGGAGCGTACAGAGGATTGTACATCCCGCCCGCTCTTTCTGACAATTGTTTTAGAATATCACTGAGATTATAAATACGCTCTTTTTCATTTATCCCTCCAAGAGCAGGAATAAAAAGTATATCTTTTTTCTGATTGCTGGAAAAACTCTCAGTCATTGCTGTAACAGCCATACCCCACCCTACGCCGACAATCTGTCCGTTTTGCAAAGTGGAGTCCAGGAACTGAGCCCCCGCATGAGCGATTTCGGAAATGAAATCATATTCCACAGTAGGGTTATTGGGGACAATCAACATTTTTTTGAGATTGAATCGAAGTTCGATTTCCCTTGCCATACTCTGTATACTTCCGGAACCGCGCTCATCTATAATATGAATCTGCACGACGCCTCTTTCCCTGGCGGCAGTCAGCATCCGTGTGATCTGTATGCGGCTGTATCCAAGCGTTGCAGCGATTTCACCCTGTGTTTTTCCCTGTTCGTAATACATTCGAGCTATTTGCGCCAGCACCTGAGTTTTATACGCCACGAGAATCCTCCAAAACGCACATATGTGCAATATTATTGTCTCTGAATAAATTATCCTATCATGCGATGAATGTCAATAATTTAAACTAATAAGAGCGCAGATCGAAGACAAATCATAGCATACCGCGCCATAAATAAGCATAACTGTACATAAGTACATGAATGACTTTGAAGTGAAATATTATCATTTATATAAACAGAATTTTTTAAATCTGTATGAATAGACAAAAGTACATTACACTTTAGTCTATTACTACTAAAACTACAGTTTGCTTACTGCACAAAAGTACATATATAATTTTTAAGTGAAATATTGTAACTTTGTTTGAACAAATAAGCTGGAAGAGATTAGTAGAAAAGCACAATTGATTAGGGTTATTATTGTTGACAGCTCAAAAAAATGCCAATATAATTACACAGATGAAGTTTTTATGCAGGTATCTGCGTGTACGCCAACGCGTTCTATGATTCTATGGTTTTATGTATTCCTGAAATGAAGAAAGGAAGTAGCTAGGGAAAGACGAGATGTGGGGATAGATACGAAGAAAAACAAGAAAAAAGACGCAAAATTAAGGAGAATAGTGGAGAATAGGAGAATAAAGAAGAATATAAGAAGAATACAAAAGAAGAATACATAAGAATAATACATAAGAAGAATATAGTATGAAGAATGTAACAGTAGAAAGAGGAGTAGAAAGAAGAACAAAAGGTTATGCAAAATAAGCGTATTACTATAAAGAGTATAGCTAATGAGCTGGGCGTCTCAGAGGGGACTGTCGACAGGGCATTGCATAACCGTCGGAGAATTAGCGGCGGCATGCGGACGCGCGTACTTGAAAAAGCCAGGGAATTAGGGTATCAGCCAAATATGCTTGCCAGGACGTTGGGAAGGAACAAGACCTTAAGAGTTGCAGTTTTGTTGCCCGAGTACGTGGAATTTTGGGAGCAGATGAGAGAGGGCGCGCGTGATGCGGTTGCAGAATGGGAAGATTTCAATATCGAGGTTTTGCTGTGCGAGAACTATAATGAAAACAATATCACTGGTCAATTGAGCATTCTTGACGGTTTGCAACAAGATTCCTATGACGGAGTTATCGTGACCCCGTTCTCTGAACACATTTTTAAAAGGCCAATAAACCGGATTGTTTCTAACGGCATTCCAGTGGTCACTGTAAACCGTGACTGCCCCGAATCAGACCGGATGTGCTACGTTGGCGAAAATGCGTTTGGCTTGGGGTTTACGATTGGCGCCATGTATGCGCGTTTGTTGAATGTTGGAGATACATGCGGCGTTCTTTCGATTGACACACGAGAGGATCAGATCGATTTGCGGACCAGCGGTTTTATAAACGCTATAAAGTCTAATTCAGGTAATATTACGCTAATAAAAAAAAGATACGAATTGACGCGAAAGAGCGTCTTTGACCAAATAGCCGATATGGTCAGGGAGCACCGTAATATTAAGTCGCTTTTTGTAAACACTTCTGAAGGAGCGAACTGGGCTGCGATGGCAAAAAGGGAACTGGGTCTGTCTTTTGTCCTGTCGGGGATTGACGTAACAGAGGAATGTCTAATGATGATCGACGACGGGTTGATGGATTTTACTGTTTCACAAAATCCATATTTACAAGGTTATTCTGCGGTTAGCATTTTAATTGGTTATCTTATACGTGGAAAGACGCCGCGTAATAAGCTGTTTTTCACAAGCACGGATATAATTATGGATAGGAGGCATTATATGCTTTGCTACGGCGGAACGTATAATAAGAATTTTCACGTAAATGTGCATGCTGGTTCAGGTATGCCGTGATAAGTGTGGCTGAAGGGGGAACATGCTGAACGGTTCATATACTGTTTGGTTCATACGCTGTGCGGTTCACGTGTTGAGCGGTTCATACGCTGTGCGGTTCACGTGTTGAGCGGTTCATACGCTGTGCGGTTCACATGCTGAACGGTTCATACGCTATGCGGTTCACATGCTGAACGGTTCATATGCGAGGTAAATAGAATTTCTGCAAACGAAATTCTAAAACTGACGCGTTTAAATAATCAACAATAATTTCGATTACTATGCCTTTTGAAAGGAGTGGGTGAATTATGGTTTGAGGGTAGGTGCAAACAGCGCGCAGAGCCGACAAGCAGTTTGGCTCAAGATTAATTTATCAGCCTTCGCCGGTTTTTACAGGGAGCCGACACAAGCGGAGAGTATCAGTATTCAAACCTGTATAATATTCCAGGAAATAAATAGGAGGTAATAGAATGAGAGTATTACTAAGGTGCAAAGTTTTTGTAATTATACTCAATGTTGTTCTGGCAATTTCGTTACTCGCAGGCTGTGGCGGCTCACAGCAGGGCGGAGCTCAACAGCAGACAACGGCGCAAGCCCAGGATAGCTCGACTCAAGCTGCGCCGCCGGCAGGTAAAACCAATATTGAGTTCTGGAACGGTTTTTCAGGACCTGACGGAAAGCAAATGGAAGTTATTGTTAACGCGTATAATCAACAAAGCGCTGATTACAACTGTACAATGCAAATACTCCCATGGGACGAGTATTGGGAGAAGATCACCGCAGGCGCCCAGAGCGGCATATTGCCGGAAGTTGGGGTCGTTCACTACGATGACATAACGAAATTCGCAAAATTGGGCGTGCTCAATTCGGTTGATGATCTCGCAAGCAAGCTGTCGCTGTCAGCAAGCGATTATCCTCCGGGATACTGGGAAAACTCGGTCGTCGACGGCAGTATGTATGGCATACCGTTGGATTTTCACCCGGTTGTAATGTTTTACAATAAAAAGCTTCTTGCAGAAGCCGGAGTGGATGTCCCCAAGACGGGCGAAGAATTCATAGACGCGTGCCTGAAGATCACAAAAGGGGATCAATACGGTACGGCTGTTCCGGTATCGGACAACGCATTTTTACGACCGATATTCAGCCGTACGTTGCTTTATCAATTCGGAGGGAAGGAAATGAATCCGGATGGAAAGACGTATTGCTTTAATTCGCCTGAAGGCGTGGCAGCGTTACAATGGCTGATAGACCTGATATACGAGTACAAGGTGTCACCCGAGAACTTAGAGGATGCAGTAACCATGTTTACCTCTAATAAAGTCGGTTTTCTATTTACAGGCCCATGGCAAATTCTGGGCTTTGATGAAAACACGGATCTTGACTATGGCGTCGCAGAGATGCCGCTTATTGGCAGCAACAGAGTTGTGTGGTCCGGTTCTCACCAATTGGTGAAGCCTGTCAAAAAGGTTACCGCTGAACAAGCCGCTGCCGCCGACGACTTTATAGCATATCTTATTGACAATAATATTGAATGGGCGAAAGCGGGCCAGGTCCCCGCGCTTAATAAGGCGCGCGAATCTGCGGAGTTTAAGGCGCTTGAAAAACTGGTTCCGATTGCCGCTGAATTCAACTATATTAAACTAGCTCAAAACTATCCCTGGTATTCGGATGGATACTCGTATATCTTCCACCGTGAATTAGCGCCTGCTCTTATGGGAGAAATGAGCGCACAGGAGGCTCTTGACAACTGTGTGGATTACTGCAATAAAATGACTGCGGAACTCGTGGAAAAATTTGGAGGATAGTTTGTTTGGGGGTTTTGTTTTCAGTTTTTTGTTTACACGTTATTTGTTAGATATGTGTATGTTTGACGCGGCTGCACCGCCGCGTCAAACGCCATCTTTTTGTATAGTGGCAAATTCACGGAAATAGCAGATAAATTCAGATAATAGCAGATAAATTCAGATAATAGCAGATAAATTCAGATAATAACAGATAATAGCAGATTAAATCAAATGAAAGCATATGAAAGCAGATAATAGCAGATTAAATCAAATGAAAGCATATGAAAGCAGATAATAGCAGATTAAATCAGATGAAAGCATAAGAAAGCAGATAATAGCAGATTAAATCAGATGAAAGCATATAAAAGCAGATAATAGCAGATTAAATCAGATAAAAGTATATAAAAGCATACAAAAACATATGGTAGAAGTTAAAACAGTTGAAAGGAGCGCTTTATGAAAAGCCACAAATCCGCTTATGTCCCGTACATGTTTATTGCGCCTCATCTTCTGGTATTTTTTGTTTTTTTAGTAATACCGACGCTGATGGGTATGTGGATCAGCCTGCACAACTGGGATTATTTGACCCCCGCGAAGTTTGTAGGGCTGCAAAACTACAGCAAACTTTTTGGTTCCGGCATTGATCATGATAATTTCCTGCTTGGCATGAAAAACACAACTGTTTTTGTTCTGGTGACAGTCCCGATCAATGTTACGCTTTCCCTTGTATTTGCTTCACTGCTGAACCAGATGGGACGCATAAAAAACGTTCTGCGCTTGCTGTTTTATTTTCCCGTTGTGCTATCAGTTACTTGCGTCGTTACGACCTGGAGGTTCTTGAGCGACATGAACAACGGCGTCATTAATCACTACCTGAAAATGCTATTTGGCATAGAGCCCATTCCATGGAATACTAAACAACCTTATTTGCTGGCTATCCTTGTTATGATGACAATATGGTGGACGATCGGACGAAATATCCTGTACTACATTGCCGGATTGACAGACATTTCGCCTCAACTATACGAGGCGTCCGCAATAGACGGCGCCAACAAAATCCAACAGTTTTTCCACATAACCATTCCGGGTATTATGCGGGTTATACTGTTTGTCACAGTTGTTGAGACGATCGCTCAATTTAACATTTTTGGGCAGCCATACCTATATGCCGGAACGCAGTTTTTAGCGGAAATCAAGAGCGCGCGCGTTGCGTTGATGGTAATAAGGGATACGGCGTTTAAGGAATTCCGGATGGGAATGGCCTCGGCGATGTCAATTTTGTTGGGCATTGTCATAATTGTGTTCAGCTCTATTCAGTTTAAGTTGTTTGTCAGTCCGTCTGATAAATAGTTAGGAGGTGGTACTTTTGCTGAAAAAACTCAAGCATCTCAATCCGTGGCATTTATTTTTAGCCTTATTACTTATTGCCCTGGCGTTCTTATGGTTGATGCCTCTTTGGTTTGCAGTTGCGACATCATTTAAATATGAAGCGGAAATATACGGCGAGACGCTGACATGGATACCCAAAATACCGACCCTGTACAACTATGAATATGTTTTCTCAGCCAGGGCAAATATTCAAATACTGCGATGGATGCTGAACAGCGTTTTTATTTCCGGAATGCACACTCTCTTGCTGTTGTTTGTGGATTCCCTTGCCGCATATGCGTACGCGCGAATGCAGTTCCGAGGCAGACAGTCTATCTTTATGGCCTTGATGGCGACCATGATGATTCCTGGCGTTATCAATTTTATCCCAAATTATGTCATCGTTGAAAAGATTGGATGGCTCGATACGCCAACGGCAATGATTATCCCCGGGCTTTCCGGCGTGTTTGGGATATTCTTACTGCGACAGTTCTTCCTGGGGATACCAAAAGAAATTGACGAATCGGCGCGAATTGACGGCGCCGGTAATTTTACGATTTATTCACGCTTGATTTTGCCTCTCGCAAAACCAGCCCTGCTCGCTCTTGCAATACTCACTTTCATGGGTAGTTGGAATGATTACCTCTGGCCGCTGATCGTGACAAACAGGGATGAGGCAAAAACCCTCACATTGGGTGTTGCATTGCTTTTCTCCAGATACAATTATCAAAGGGGAGTCATTCTCGCGGGCACTTGCCTGGCGGCTGTACCGCCCGCACTGTTCTTCATTTTTGGACAGCGCTACTTTGTGCAGGGTATAACTTTTGCAGCCGTTAAGGAATAAGCGAAGTGATATAGTAACACAGCAGTACAGCAGTACAAGCAGTACAGCAGTACAAGCAGTACAGCAGTACAAGCAGTACAGCAGTACAAGCAGTACAGCAGTACAGCAGTACAAGCAGTACAGCAGTATAGCAGTATAGCAGTACAAGCAGTATAGCAGTATAGCAGTACAAGCAGTACAGCAGTATAGCAGTACAAGCAGTACAGCAGTACAAGCAGTACAGTAGTACAGCAGTACAATTATTCTCTTTTTTAACGGATTTTAATGGAGATTATTGGAACGCCCCAAATTACAGAACATGATGAGAAGATAGTAGATATCAATCCATTTATATACGGGAACTTTATGGAATTCATTGAGCGCCACATACCTGGGATGTGGGCTGAAATGCTTGAATACCTCAACGACTTTGAATCACCGAATCGCATCGCGCCGGCGAAGTGGGAAATAACCGGCAAAATTGCATATTTCAAACCGGCGCCCTGCTCACTAACCCTGTTACGAATTTATATTAATGGCTAAAAAAAATGAATTGGTCACAGTTTTCGAAATAATCGCGAAATAATCGCGAAATAATCACGAAATTATCATAATGCAGGAGAGTTGAACTTGAAAGAATTTTACTTGTCACTTGACCTTGGGGGTACTAAAACGAAAGCCGCTATATTCTCAAAAGGTGGTGAATTGATTGAGGATTCTGTTTTACTTGAACCGTCGGTCACATTTGAGGGTGAGGAAAGGGTTTATTCGCAAACAAAGCTTGTTATTGACAAGGTGCTTGACCGGAGCGGCTTTGACCGGAGCGGCTTGCTAGGTATCGGCGTGGGCGCGCCGGGACCGCTAAATACAAAGACGGGAGTTATTATCCATTCCCCTATGATGGGGTGGCGTAATTTCCCCATTGCCCAGAGGCTATTTGAGGATTTCAAGACAAAAGTGCTATTGGAGAACGACGCAAATCTAGGCGCTCTTGCGGAACAGCGAAGAGGAGTTGCCAAAGGCCTTGCCAGCGTGGGGTACATGACAGTCAGTACTGGAATTGGCGGCGGTATAGTTCTGGATGGCAGGATTTATCACGGTAAAAATGACGGCGCCGCCGAATTCGGACACATTTCAATTTCCCCGAATGGGTTTGAGTGCCCATGTGGGAACCGAGGTTGCCTCGAGCTTTACGCTTCGGGAACTGCGCTTGCCCAGATTGCAGCAACACGGGGGTTGCCCACCGACATAAAGCAACTAGTAAAAAAGGCTGAATTTGGAATGTATGACGCTATAAATCTGTTTAGGGAAGCCGGTCGGAATCTGGGACTCGGCATTACAACAATACTCAATATTTTAGATTTGGAATTACTCGTTCTTGGGGGTGGTATGACAAAAGCTCGCCGATGGTTTGAAGAGGAGATGTTAAGAACGATAGAACAATCCACAATCCAGCAGTTTTCCCGAGACAGGATAGCCTTTTCCAAAATGTCCGACCATGTCGTTTTATATGGCGCGTATTATCTGATTTCAAATCAATGACGGGGGGGTAACACACTTAATGCTTGTTAACTTAAAAACAATCCTTGAGGATGCGCATAAAAATCGGTACGCGGTAGCTAGCTTTAATTTTAACAGTTTTGAGGACTGCAAGGGCATGGTAGAGGCGGCGGTCAATAAACGGTCGCCTGTTATCCTTATGGCAACGTCCACAACAGTACGGTACATTGGTTTACAAACAGTGACCGGCATGGTCAGGGGGATGGCAAAAGAGGTCGATGTGCCCGTATGCTTGCATCTCGACCACGCAACAGATTTAAGTCTCATATTTGCTTGTGTTGAAGCGGGATTCTCATCTGTTATGATCGACGCCTCGCGTGAGGAATACCTGAAGAATATAGAACTAACGAAGATGGTTGTGGAAAAGGCCTGCAAATTCAGCTGTTCTGTCGAAGGGGAACTTGGTAAGATCAGCGGTCATGAGGATGATTTCATCGCTGATGGAAGCGAACTGACGAACCCACAGGCTGTACCTCGATTCGTCAAGGAAACAGGCTTAGATGCGTTAGCGGTTGCTATAGGGACGGTTCATGGTTTCTACAAAAGTGAACCACAAATTGACTTTTTGCGGCTTGATGCTATTCGCAAGGCAACAGACATCCCTCTTGTCCTGCACGGTGGGACAGGTTTGTCGGAGGATGAATTCAGAAAATGCATATCTATGGGCATGAGCAAAGTGAATATCGGAACGGAGATCAAGTATGTGTTTTCACAGGCGTTGCGCGATGCGGCGACTCGTCTTGGAGACGAGATGGACCCGCGTAGATATCTGGGAGAGGCTACCAGGGACTGTTGCGAAGTTGTTAAACATAAGATAGATATGTTTGGGTGCGCGGGGAAAGCCGAAAGCACAATGGCGATAGGGCAAGGCAGGAAGGATTAGGGGATAGGATAATAGGAAATTGGAAAACGCGGGTCGAAATAGATTCGCCCTCTACAAATAGATCTTCAAATAGAATCTACATCGAATATTAGATAATATACCGTAGGGGCGGATTCAATATCCGCCCGAAAAATGGCATTTCGCAATTACCTGATTTTGATGAAGCTGAAAGGATAAGGACAGGTATATGAATATCGCGGTAATAACCAGTGGTGGCGACTCGCCCGGAATGAATCCTTGCATAGCCAAGCTCGTACTGGAGGGAGAAAGACGCGGGCACAGAGTGTTTGGATACATCGGGGGATATCGGGGGATTCAAGCCGATAAGCCTGTCGCGTTGCGTTCCAGGGATGTATATGGGTTATTTAAGTTGGGGGGGACAGTTTTAAAGAGCGGTCGTTTGCCCGAACTTGTCGAGCCAGAGGTAAGGCGTTCAATTCTCGAAAAGTTGCGACGCGACGAAATAAATACTCTCGTGGTTATGGGCGGCGATGGTTCATTCCGAGGCGCCATGGCGCTCGGGGAAATGAGTCCTGACGCCACAGGCGTTAACTTCGTAGGTATTCCGTGCACGATTGACAACAATATCTTTGGATCTGACTATACGCTTGGCCACGATACCGCCTTCAACAAGCTAACGCAATATATAGACGATATTACCGACACAGCGCTCTCAATGTTCAGTCGCGTCTTCCTGGTTGAAACGCTGGGCGGTCATGACGGATATTTCGCGCGGAGCATGGAGGATATAGGGCTTTGCGATTTTTCTGTAACTGAAGAGCATCCACTCAGCTGCGGTGAAGTTGTCGAAAGGATTGCGGATACCCTTTCTTCAGGCAACAAAAGTTTTGTCATAATTTCCGTTGCGGAACACTGTGAAACGGCGTTAATTGCCAAAGCTGTCAGGAGCAAACTTGGGATAGACCCAAAGATCAATATAATTGGCTACCAGCAACGCGGAGGAGTTCCTACCGCTCTGGAAAGGCTACATGCTGCGTCATTTGCGCTGTATGCCTTGCGCGCCGTCGAATCCGGTATACGAAATAAGTATATTATCTTTTCGGACGGGAAATACGGCTACATGGATTTTTCGTCGGTGGAAAACGTCAAGCCGTTCCGGCCATGGGTTAGGTAGTGACAATAGTGAATAACTATTGAAATAAATATAAGGTTGGAAAACTTTTTGAAAGGAGGAATATGAGCAAGCGAAACAAAGAGGGATTGCAAACGGAATAGTGAACGAGCAAATGAAGCAAAGAGGGATTGCAAACGGAATAGTGAACGAGCAAATGAAGCAAAGAGGGATTGTGAACGAGATAGTGAACGAGCAAGCGAAACAGAAAGGGAAAATGAGAATGAATATGAAAATGAAAAAGTTATCAATGAAAGAATTATCTAAGAGAGCATTGAGTTTTGTCGTAATGGCGGCAGTCCTTGCCGCAAGTCTGATGTTGCCGGGCAATATCCCCGACGAAGTTTTTGCCGCCGAGGTGTCTTCAACCATTACCGTAAACTTAGACGCGCCGCAGCGCGATATCAATCCTCTTTTATACGGTATGTTTTTTGAGGATCTCTGCAATTCCGGAGAGGGTGGGGTTTACGCCGAAATGGTCCGGAACAGGTCATTTGAGGAAGATTACATTGAAAATTACTTTGACTTCAAATCGGAAAACAACGGGTTTATCCCGGACGGCGCCGGAAACCCCAAGGGGGCGCAGTTGTTGGGCGGCGCCGAGACAGTACACGAAAGCGAATCAGCTTCAAACGTGCTGACGATTACGGACCCCAACGCCAGTTCAGGCGCAAAGATTCCGAACAATATAATAAAACCGGACACGGAAGAGTTTACAATATCAACCTGGATAAATCCCGCCAAACATCCAGCTAATGTGTTTACCCGCATCTTTGAATGGGGCGACAACGTCTATTACTTTGGAGAAGGGGGTTACGGCAGGATTACGCTTACGTCTACGTCAAACGTAAATACGATGCTTTACGTGATCGAGGCGCCTGGCCTTGGGCAGCAGACGGTGAGCTCCACCACGCGCCCTCCGGTAGGCGCATGGAGCCTTGTCACATTTACCTATGCAAAGACAGGAACGAGTCCGGATCGTTGGACGGGGACTATATACCTGAACGGTGTTGCCGTTGGGACGAACGCCGGTTTTACGATTAGCCCGTCGGCAATCGGAGTAAACGAGTACAATTACATCGGACGCCCGCGGCCTTCAGCCGCAGAAAACTACAATAACGCCGACCCTTCATGTGAGGGGGAAATCAGTAATTTCCGCTATTATGACAGGCCACTGAGCCTCACCGAAATTGCAGGCATCTATGCGGAAGGGACGATCCCCACTGAGGCTAATCTCCCGCCCGCCGTCTGGTCATTTGAAGAAAACAGCGGTGAAATAACGCTGACCGGCCCGGCTGGAGGCGCTTCATACGACAGTATGGTAACAAAGTACGAGGACTATTTATCCTTACCGGACGGGGCTAACGGGACAGGTTTGCAACTTCCGGATAATCTTATTGGCGATGACTCAAGGGCGTTGACGCTGTCAGTCTGGGTCAATCCTGATGGCGCGACTAACGCTCCGATCCTCGATTTAAGCGACGGGACGACCTCCGAACGCCTTTTGATTGAAACATACAACAACAATAACAGGCTGAGGCTCACACTGACGACCCTTGGCGGAACCATGACGCTTGACGGCAATAATTCCGAAGCAACCCGCCTTGTGGAGGGGCAGTGGAATAACGTGTTAGCCAAATTTACACCTCATATGGCCTGGTTAATTGTGAATGGCGTAACGGCTGCGTCAATCGAAAACGGCGCGCTGTCTCCAGCCGCCATCGGATCGAAGGCGAAGTTCAACTATATCGGACGCAATTATAACGCAAGCGTTCCTTCATTCAGGGGTGCGGTCTGTGATTTTCGCCTGTATAAGTATGGCATAGGCGGCGACGCAGGGGGCTACATCGGAAAAGGGGAGTTTGCCGAGATGCTTGCCGGGAGGAACGCCTTTTCAAAATATGCCCCCAAGTACTGGTCTTTTGACGGCGCAGGGACGGGTTCAGTGGCTTACCTGGACCGCGGCGCAGGGATCAACGCTATGCGAAAAGCGTATCTGCGCTGGGAAAACACCGCAGCCGTAAGCGCGTCAAACCCAACGAGCCTTACTAACAGCGGATATTGGGGAATGGCGGTTAAAGACGCGGTTACATATGATTTCTCAGTTTGGGCGAAACAGGGTACGGGCGTCGACAGGATAAACGTCGCACTGAAGAGCGAGGATGGGACTATGACTTACGCGTCGAAGACAATTTCCCTTGACAGCGCGGAATGGAAAAAATATGAGACTACATTATCGGCGGTTGGGACCGACCTCAAAGGCGTGCTGGTCTTGTCGTCGGATCAGCCCGGCGATTTTTGGCTGGATATGGTATCTCTATTCCCGCCGACGTATAAAGGGAGGCCCAACGGGGTTAATCTGGAATATGGCGAGAAGCTTGAAGCGCTTGCCCCGAAAACCCATCGTTTTGCAGGCGGATGTATTACGGAAGGATGGTGCAATGTCACATGCCTGAAATTCGCGGATATGGTAGGGCCGGTAGAGGCTCGCCCGTCGACCCGGGGGCATTGGAATTATGAGAACTCGAACGGCTTTGGTTTCCTTGAACACCTTCAGTTGGCTGAAGACGTCGGCGCCGAGCCGATATATGTTATTAACACCGCCAGCGGCCATGGGTGGTATGAAATACTGGGCACGCCTGAATATGACTGGTATGTTCAGGATGTGTTAAACGCGATCGAGTATGCAAACGGCGGCGCGGACACATACTGGGGCGCAAGGCGAATTGCGGACGGCCACCCGGCGCCGTTTAACCTCAAGATGATTGAAATTGGAAACGAGATTTGGGGGAGCACCCCCGGCGCAACGTATTTGCAGGTGTTTCAAACTTTTGGGAATGCCATTTTGGCGAAATATCCCGACATGATACTCATATCGGACAACAATCTGGACGGCTATAACGTGGGGGATCCGATATGGGATTATCACGATTACCCAGGGGTTAACGGCGCGCTTCAACAGGCGGCAAGAGATAATTTGATATTCACGCGCCCTCAGCATGACAACACCAGAGTTTTTGTCGGCGAGTTTATGACAATGTCCAATCCCTTACCGGAAAATGGATATATGAACGGAGGGTTGTACGACGGGGCCTGGTTGACGGGAATGGAACGCAACAGCGATCTTATACAGATGTTCACATACGCGCCGATAATACAGCATAAAGAGAACCAGTACCACAATACGGCGGTGTACTTCCATGATAACGAGGGGGTAGACGTTACGCCGTCGTATTACGTGCAGCAGATGTTTGCAGAAAACCTGGGAGATAAGTCCTTCCCGATCACTGCGAGCAACAACGCGCACCCAAGCGTAAGCAACGCGCAAAGGGGCTATTACGTTGGTAATTATGAGACGGTGACGGGGGATGTGATTATCAAAGCCGTCAATGTCACAGGTGATTCCATAGTCGGGCAACTGAACATTTCCGGCGTGGGGAATCTTGAGAGTACGGGCGAGGCGACTGTACTGAGCAACATAAGCAGCGGCTCCCCTGACGACCAGTTCCGCATTACCCCGCAAAGCAAATCCGTCACAGGCGTGACTGAGCAGATGAGCTATACGTTTGAACCCTATTCCGTTACAGTTCTAAGGCTGCACACCAGGCCGCAGTCGGGCGCGATCGCGACGCTTGACCACGCCAATCTCCTGCTTGACATCGGCGGCGACGGCAGTGACGCCGAAAGTATCCTTATCGCGACCGTCACCCCGGTGGACGCGCCCGATAAGAGCGTGACGTGGTCGTCAAGCGACGAAAGCATTGTTAAACTTGAAGCCATACCGGGAGACGGGCTCAGCGTCAGGGTCATCGGCGTTGCGGAAGGGACGGCTATAGTTACGGCGACTACTGTGGATGGCAATAAGGCGTCTTGCACGGTGACAGTCGAAGACAAAGACGCTGTAAACAGGTCAAATATAACCGTGGACTTGAGCGCTCCCCGGAATGACATCAATCCGAATTTCTACGGAATGTTTGTTGAAGACGTCTGCAATTACATAGAGGGCGGCCTTTACGCGGAAATGGTCCGGAACAGGTCATTTGAAGAGGGCTTCATTGACAATTGGTTTAAGTTCGATACGGACGTGAACGAGTTTATAGCAGATGACGCGGGGAATCCCAAAGGCGCGCAACTGCTGGGCGGAGCGGTGATTGACAGTTATGACGAGACTGAATACAACATACTGAAAATCAGCAACCCCAGCCCCGACACCGGCGCCAAGATACCCGACGGCTTAATAAAATCGGATTTGGAAAACTTTACGGTCTCTGTCTGGGTAAAACCTGACAGCAGAGGCACAAGATATGATCGCCTTTTCGAATTTGGCGATAACTCGAATTATAATATGCAGACCCCAAATAGGATAACGCTCACGTCGACAACGCCGTCCGGACAGATGTATTTTGGCATCGACGTTGCCGGCAGAGGGTCGCAGTCGATAACCACCGCTGCCGGCGTACAGCCTCCTGTCGGAGTGTGGAGCCTTGCTACAGCCACATACGCCAGAATATCCCCGGAAGCGTTTCTGGGGACTATATACTTGGATGGGGAGAAAGTTGCCGAGAGCAGCGGTTTCATTTTAAAACCCGGAGACATCGGGGTAAATGACCACAACTACCTTGGACGTCTGCGGCCTTCGCCCATTTCAGGCACGACCGATTCTTCCTTCGTGGGGGATATGAAGGATTTCCGCTTCTACGAGAGGGCGCTGAGCCAGGAAGAAGTGAGAAAGATATTCCTGGATGCTTCGGATAAGCCTGTTGACTCCGTCTGGTCGTTTGAGGACAACAGGGTGGATATGGTGATGACAGGCGCTCCGGGCGGCGCCGAGTTCTATGACGTGTGGAGAAATTCGGGAGGGGCTTTGTTATTGGCGGACGGCGCCCCAGCCACCGGCGTAAAACTTCCGGATGACATATTTGACGATGATACGACTTCGACGACGATTTCACTTTGGGTTAAACCCAGCGAATACGTTCCCGGCGCCTCTATATTTGATTTCAGCGACGGGACGGTTAACAAACGTATGTCATTGGTTGTCGACCAGAGTAACAGATTAGTATTCACAATCACGAGCGGCGGGACATCCGCTGTCCTCACCGGCAACGCAAACAGCCAGTTGACGCTGGGGGCGTGGAGCAACGTCACTGTCAGGATTACGCCAAGCGTCGGGCAAATGTATATAAACGGCGTCCGCAACGTTAGAAGCGCGAGCTTTAGCAAAACCCCCGCTGACGTAGGCGCCGCGGCAATATACAATTATATCGGACGCGCACATGACGCGAACGCCGGCGTCGGTTCATTCAAAGGGGAGATATCTGATTTCCGTATCTACAAGTACGGTTTGGGTTTTGATCCCGGCGGCTACGGAGGCAAGGGGGAATTAGCCGAGTTGTGGTCCAAAGCCGAGCGCTCGTTCGCCTACACAAAAGACACCGCCATGTACTGGTCTTTCGATGACAACGGAACCGGTTCATCCGTTTTCCTCGACCGCGAAAATCTGCTGGGCGACGCGCAAAAATCAGCGCTTCGCTGGAGCAACAAAGAACAAGTGAGCGCCTCTAACCCCTCCATCCTGACCAACACGGGCTATTGGGGCATGTCTATGAAGGAAGGGGTCACATATGACTTCTCCCTGTGGGCCAAACAGGGAACCGGCGAGGGTTCCGGCGCTAACAGAATCAACGTCGCGCTGAAAAGCGAAGACGGGAATACGACGTACGCGTCAGGTGTGATCAACCTCAACAGCTCTGAGTGGAAGAAATACGAGACGCAGTTGACGTCGAACGGAACCAACCCAAGAGCAATACTCGTTTTGACGGCGGATCAGCCCGGCCAATTCTGGCTGGATATGGTTTCGCTGTTCCCGCCGACTTTTATGGGCAGACCAAATGGGGCGAATATGGAACTCGGACAGAAGCTGCTGGAACTCGCTCCGAAGTTTTCGCGCTTCGCCGGAGGCTGTATACTCGAAGGGTGGGATATCAACACATTTTTATCCTTTGACAAGAGCGTAGGTCCGGTTGAAGAACGCCCGTCGTCTATGGGTCATTGGAATTATGAAAATTCCAACGGTTTTGGATTCCTGGAAAACCTTCAGTTCTGTGAAGATATCGGCGCCGAACCGATTTATGTTACCAATTGCGGGTATGGTCACGAGTGGCTAATAGCAATGGATGATCCAAGATTTGAGTGGTTTATTCAGGATGTGCTGAACGCTATGGAATACGCCAACGGCGACGAGACAACATATTGGGGGGCGAAAAGGATAGCGGACGGACGCGTCGAGCCTTTCAATCTCAAGATGATAGAGATCGGGAACGAGAATGAAGGCGGGGATCGATACTTGCAGAGATTTGTCAGGTTCCGCGACGCCATAATGGCAAAATACCCCGACGCGGAAGTCCTCTGTGACGCAATTGATTACGGCGCCTATTTCGCGGACGATCCATACGGCAAACCCATATGGGACGGTCACCATTACCCGTCCGTACTGGACGCTTACTGGTTTGGAAGCGGGAACAACATGGAAAAACATTACACACAAAACCTTCACACCGACCTGCACACCTCAAGAGTACTTCTGGGCGAAATCATGACGGTTGGGACAGAGCCTTTGCCGGAGAATGGGTATATGAACGGATCGCTGGGCGACGCGGCTTATTTTGCGGCGTGCGAGCGCTACAGCGACGGGATCAAAATGGTTACGTACGCCCCATATTTGATAAACATGAACAATCTGTGGCACTGGTCGAACGTTCTCTACTTTGATAACGAAGAGGTACATACGACGCCGTCTTATTTTGTGCAGCAGATGTTCGACCAAAACCTGGGCGACGAATCATTCGCAATAACCGCAGATAACAACGATTACAGGACGCACCCCAATGGCGATATGCTGCAAAAGGGTTACTATGTCGGCAACTACAAAACCGACTCCGGCGATGTAATCATCAAAGCGGTCAACGTTACGGGCGAACCCATCAACGGGCGGTTGAGCATCCTTGGCGCGGATGAGGAGTATAGCTGGGGAGAAGCCATTGTCTTGAGCAATCAGAGTAGCGGAACCCCCAACAGGCAGGACCGTATAACACCGCAAACCGTGCCGTTGGAAAACCTGTCGGCGCAGTTCAGCTACACATTTGAACCCTATTCCATAACCGTATTAAGGCTGCATGTCAAGGAAGAACCGATCCCTAGCGGCTACGCCGTACCGTCGGCTTCTGTTAAGAAACTCAACGGAAATCAAAATGAGCTCACAATAACTGTTAAGGAGTATGATGAAAACGGTCTTCTAGTGAATGTTATTGTGAAAACGTTTATGATAGCCAACAACTCGGCGGGAACATATCAGGTTGGCGAGTATTCGGTATATGTCGATACCAAGGGCAACACCCAAATCAGGGATTGTAGGATAATAGCCGGCGGCTAATCCTGATAAGTAGGTAGTCGGCCAACAGTGAGCGTAAAAACCTGCAAGATTAAGATACGTTCACTGTTGGCGGCTACAAGGTCTATAGTGAAGAATCTTTAGAAGTATCGTAGTAGTACAGCAGGCGCTCCTCCCCGGGAGCACAAATTGACCTCTTATTTTCTCACGCGCAATAAGAATTTATCACGAAGCATTCCCAAAAAGTGCAGAAAGACCCGGTTGTTGCTCGTTTATCCACCTCGTCAATCATCAGCACGACTTTCCGGTCTTTGCACATTTTTGTGATATGACGGCTTAAGCCCATGAAGTCTGTTACTTCCGGGTTTAGCCAGCTTTCTTTGTATTCAATGTGAGCATCCGTGAACTCCAGAGAGTCCTGAACCAATTCCATGAACGTCCGGCAAAAAGCTGCAGACGAGTTAAAGCTCTCGTTACCGAGCCCCTCGAAACTTATTGACACTGCAATATACTCGTCTTTAAGCGCTTCCTCGAGAAGCGCAAGCGTCGTAGTCTTACCGTACTGCCTTGCGCGGTTTATCGTAAAATAGTCGCCTCTGGCGACCATCTCCATTATCTTCACCAGTTTGCCGCTTATGTCAACCATATAGTGTTCATCAGGTGTGCAAAGCCCCGTCACGTTGAATCTCCGCATATACTGCAACCTCTTTGATCTGTTGTGGCGCGCTGTCGCTTGCTCTGTCAACCAGCCTGGAGAGATCGTCGCCTCCCTTGAAGCGCAGAACGTTTACCATGAAGATGTTTAGTTTGTTTACAACGTTTGGGGGCAGGAGATTTCCGTCCACTTCCACGGATAGGACCGGATAGTTCCGTTCCCGGGCCCAGGGTGTGTAGATGCCTTCAATGACACGGCCTATTAGGCAGGCAAACGGGCTGATGTTCACAACGCCTGAATACCCGGCCTCCATGGCTGCCGCGGCTGATCCGGATGATACGGCAATCTCCGAATTGAGCTCCAGATTTAAAAAGTGTTCACTGGTGTATCTCATAATCTCGCGCATGTCGTGAGGCGTTTCCGGGATGAGTCCCGACGGCCCCAATATCGAAAGTACTTTCTTTTCAATCGAGTGCTTCCACCACTTCTCGACGCCAAGCCTCTTTAGGTCCAGCCAGGGCTTTGAGAAGAGACGCTTCCCCGGCGCCAGGAGATTAAGGCGCTTGTTGAGGTCGTAATCCCTGACGAAGTCCAGGTAATGTATCCATTCGGAAACGCCCGCCACTTTCACCACAATCCCGCGCGCACTCATCAGATCCGTCAATTCCCCCACTGCAAAGTCGTCGCGGCGCACGTAGATTTCGCCAACTATAAGGACCTTGGGGCAATCGACGACCTTTTTCTTGAGAGGTATCTTCTTTATATCAGCGGCGACACGCTTTAATTCCTTCCAAATATCCTTCGGCTTGTGTTCCGCCGCGCCCATTAACTTGCGCCATGACTTTTCAAAATCGGCGATTGCCGTTACAGGGTCCACGGCTGTGGTTTTAAGGGAGTTTTGAATGTCCTTCAGGTAGTCCGAAAGCACGATCCCCTTCCACATTTCCCTGGAAAAACCGGCGCCAAGCTCACCGTAGGAATTATCTGCGGAAAGGGTAAAAACGACCACGTTTTCAAGGCGCATGTCCCGGAAGAGGTTTTCATAATAAACAAAATACTGGCCCGTTCTACAGGGACCGGTAGTGATAGGGACAAAGAGAAGGTACAGCTCGTCTTTTCGATATTTCTTGCTCCATATGAACTGCAGGGCGCTCCCCAAGACCAGGTGGCTCGGAACGCACTCCTTGCCTGAGGCGTGGGCGCGCGCTACCTGTACCGTCCTGTTTGTCGCCACAGGCAAGACTTCGACGCCAATCCCCTGGCCCCGCATCGCGGCCCCAATGTACTCTGTCGAGATAGCCCCCATGTTGGAAAGGAGGACTTTGACCCGCTTGTTGCCAGGTATGGGTACTTTTTCACCAGTTTTTTCGTTATCAACTCGCAGGTCGAACTTTCCATCCGCCATTTTCTCACTGATGAAACGCCAGCCGTTATCATAGCGTTCCCCTTCGATTGCGCCCCTCTTGCTCCGGTATCCGTCGATAACGTCAAGGAAAGCTTCGACCCTGGTATCCACTCCCGCATCTGCGGAATGGGTATCCAGTTCCAACACAAGAAAAGGCTTCTGCCCCATAATCCATTTAATGTAATGCAGTATGAAGGAGTCGGGCGCGCAGGAAAAATTTGTGATATAAGTTACGTAAATATTGTCCTCGCCCTTAAGTAGGGTTGCGGTTTTGACGTCCTCCTGGCCGTAATACCAGTACATATTTGGAAAAATCTCCTCTTTTTCAAAAGGAAGGATATCAAAAGGCACAATCGAATAACCACGCGTTGTAAATTTTCTTGGAATTCCCATGTTCGCTTCGGGTGTAAACGCATTATAGGGCCGCCCCAACAGCGCTATCACCGGCCTGTCCGCTTTGCGGGCTTCTTCGAGGGCTTTCTTTCCAAGTTCCTTTGCCGCCGCAAAATAATCTCTTTGCTTTTCCATGGCGAAAGCAAATGCCGCCCTGATCTCATCATCGCTGATTCCAAGCTTTCTACCCATTACCTGGAATAACTCGAGCGCTTTGTCTTCTCCAAACTTAAAACTCACAACCAAAGGAAGCCACACACTCTTATCCACGTCCGGAAAAGCCTTTTCAATGTAGTAAGGCAGGCCCTGGGTCAATGGACAGAAGTTGGCGTGGACTTTTTCCTCGCGGCTGGGCATGTCGCGAAAATGTGGCAGCAACACAAAGTCTGCGCCCTTATCCAGGCAGTCCTGCACGGCGCCGTGTGCGATTTCCGCCGGGAAACAGTAGGCTGATTCCACGCGCGCCGTCCCCTCACGCGCCACTTCAGTTGAAAGGATAGTCTTGATGCCAAGGCGGTAAAAAAACCAAGAGTACAGCGGAAACAGGGAATGAACGGAAAGCGCCCTGGGTATACCTACAACGTACCCGCGACCGCCGTGCTCTCCACGTTCGGCGTGTCCGGTGCGCTCGCCTTGCTCGCCTTGTTCACCTTGTTCGCCACGCTCGCCTTGACCGACGTAACCAGCGCGCTCGCCTTGACCGTCGCATCCGCCGTGCCCGGCATGTTCACCTTGCTCGCCTTGTTCACCTTGTTCGCCTTGTTCGCCAAGCTCGCCTTGACCAATGTAACCATCGCGCTCAGCTTGACCGTCGCGTCTTGCATGTTCGCCTTGTTCGCCGCGACCGCCTTGTTCGCCTTGACTGACGTAACCAGCGCGCTCACCCAGACCGACGCGTCTTGCATGTTCGCCTTGTTCGCCGCGACCGCCGTGTTTGCTGCGACTGCTATGACTGCCGTCATCGAGAGAGGGCGCGGAGTCCTCAAAAGAAGGCGCGGAGTCCTCAAGAGAAGGCGCGGCAAATTTTTCAAAGAGCAGTCTCTCTCGTTGCTCCACATAATCAAAGACGGGTGTGTCTTTGACGGCTTTGCGCATATTGGCGTACTTGTTACACCTGCCGCCGAACATGATTTTCCGGTCGCCCAGCTTCAACACCTGAATCGGGCAGAGGTTTTCGCAAGACTTGCACGAAAACACCCGCTCATAACAGATTTCCCTGACCAATAATTCGTCTATGCTCACTTTTGCTTCATCTAAAAGCCCGTCGCCATGTTTTCGTTTTGCGAGCAGGGCTACGCCAAAGCAGCCCATGAGTTCAGGCGAGGGGGGCACGAGTATCTCTTTATCAAGATGCATGGCAAACGCCAGGGGAACGGCGGGGTTTTTTGCTACTCCGCCCTGGAGGAAAACTTTACCGCCTATTGTACGGTTCCCCACGACGCGGTTAAGGTAATTTGCGACTATAGAACACACAATCCCGGCGGTAATATTTTCACGGCTAGCCCCCTGTTGAACAGCCTTGCGTATATCACTGTTGATAAATGCCGAGCAATGCTCCCCAAATTTGAGGGGCGCGTCAGCGTTGAGCGCTATGGGCCCTATGTCGTTTTCGTTGTGAATGGACAGGTCCCCGGCGGCGCTCTCCTCAAGAAATGAACCTGTCCCGGCCGAACAGGCTTCGTTCATGGCATAATCGATCGGCACCCCGTTCTTGAGCAGGACGTACTTGGCGTCCTGACCGCCCACTTCAAAAATTGTTTCAACATCCGGGTCAAAGAATGTGGTCCCGACTGAGTGAGCAATGATCTCGTTGTATACGCCAAGTGTTTGAAGAAATACTCCCAGGATTTCACGGCTGGAACCCGTAGCGGACGCCAGTCGAATGTCGATATCTTTTGTGCCTGCGTCAGAGACAACCTTGTCCTGTATTATCCGGAGGCACTCTTTTAGAGCCTTGACAGGGTCTCCGTGAGTCCTGCCGTAATGGCTTGCAACAATTTCATCTGTTTCCACATCGACAAGGCAGGCTTTGGTGGTCGTGGAACCCCCGTCCACGCCCAGTATATACCGGCCATCTGCGCGGACTTTGCCGCCCGATTTATTAAAAACGCGCACTTTAGAAGTCCAATTCCGAAGTGCGTCCAACGAATCAAAACGAATTTCGTTAGGTTTTATCAATTTGTCCGTAGCGGGGAGTGGGCTGCCGAAGTTTTGAGCCAGTAAGGCGGCGCCCAGCGCTTCGAATACCGGCGCCTCCTCGGGGATGATGAACTCGATTTCCGGCGCTATTTCTTTTATGAACCGCATGATATGGCTGTTAAGGGTAATTCCGCCGGTCAGGACAACTCTGCCAGACTTTACTTTTGCCCTCTTAAGAAAGTCGATTACCTTCACCGCCATTACATGGGACAAGGAGAGGACAATGTCGTCCTTTGTCGCCTCCCGTTTGTTGAGCTTGTGGGTGCAGTCGCTCTTCATGAACACGGAACAGCGGGTTGAAATGGGATACACCCTGGCTGACTCGGGAACCCGTTTAATGTCCTCGAGGGTCAAGTCCATGCGGGAGAGTTGTTGTTTGAGGAATTCTCCGGTACCTGAAGCGCATTTGTTGCCGGAAAAGCTATTAATAATTTTACCATTGTCGAGGGAGTAGACAATAAGGTCTTCCCCCCCCATGCTCACCACTGCGTCCGCGTTTATCCCGAGCGCCCTTATAGCGGCCTCCGCGCAGAGCGGCTCGAGGACTCCTGAAATGTTAAACATGAAGCGGCCCTCGCTGCCTGTTACCAGAGTTGGGATCCCCACCGGGATATTGCCCTCTTTCAGGAGTTTGAGGGCTACCGCTCCAAAATCACCTTCATGTATGTTGACGGCGCTCCAAACCAGCCGACCCTCCTCGGCGAGCGCCATTTTAAGGCTCGTAGAACCAATATTGATACCTAAAGTCTGCATTGTAACCCCTTTGTTGACTCATACATTCCTGTCGAAATTTTACCAATAACTATCTTACATATTAACGCACAAATATTCAATGCAAAATTCGTTAAATCTGCAACGTCAAATGTATGGTCAAATGTATTGAGTCAGTTGTTTAAGGGTTATGCCGGCTTGCCTTTGCTGCCTGCGCCGCCTGCTCCGCTCATGCCTCCAGTAGCGCCTACACCGCCCACACCGCCTGCGCCGCTCACGCCTCCCGCACCGCCGCACCGCCGCACCGCCAGCACCGCTCATGCCGACCTAGTTGCTTTAGTTGCCTTTGCCATCTGAGCTGCTCGTTCCGCTTATGCCGTCCGCACCGTCTGTACCGCCTGCGCCGCTCATACCTCCTGCGCCGCTTGCACCGCCAGCACCGCTCATGCCTCCCGCACCGCCTGCGCCGCCTGCTCCGTCCTCACAGCCTTCGCCACCGGCGCCGTCTGCGCCTCCAGTACTGTCATAGGCGCCAAGATGATTGAAATAATTGTTGTAATCGCCATAGTTGCCATAGTTATCATTGTTGTCATAGCCGACTTTGCCATACTTTCTATAGTTCCCCTTATTGACCCTACCTTTGCCATATGGATTTTGACGTTTCCTGCGACGAGAAATTCGCCTCACGATGACAATAACTATTACGACCCCTATTGCCAGTGCAATGAGTATGGGAGAGTTTGTGATCAGAAAAGTGAAAAGATTCAGAAAGAAATCGCCGACGCTCCTCAGAGACACTAAAGTCTCATCGCTTACACGCTGCCAATAAGTACGTTGAACGGGGATACTCTCAGATAGCATTGCCACCTCATTGAGGTTTATGGTCAATGTGCTGTAATCGACACGGTTTTGCCAGTTCTGCAGGGTTGATGTGAGTGATTCGATCTGATAGCGAAGTTCTGACAGGCTTTTCTCGATCTCTATCATTTCCGCTACTGTTTCACATTTTTCGAGCATGTCCAGCAACCGTGATTCTTGTGTTCTATACGATTTAAGCCGTGATTCGGTGTCGAGGAATTGCGCGGTTATGTTCTCCGCGTTTCTTGTTAAGGAAGTGACGTTACCTAATGTCTCCAGATTTTTTTCCATTTCAGTAAGCGCGTTCTTTGGCACGCGCAACACAAATTGAGCTGTGCGGTATGTCTGATAGCCGTAGAATGATTGAGTGTAATTTCTACCGCCAACGTAAGAGCTTTCGACAAAAGCGTCGTATGCTTCCATCATTGCGTTTATGCGCTCTACAGAATCGTCAAAATCTATTGTTTCTATTTGAGCGAATACGGTATGAATAATTTTTTCTGAAAGATTTACACTTGTATAAACAACCTCAAGGCTTAAGCCCCCGTCGGGTTCCATAGAGTCGCCTTCATCATACTGCGCATTATCTGCAACATAGAAACCCTCTTCATCGAATTCAGCAGCTTTGCCAGTTTCGAGAGCGTAGTCTGTGAAACCGCCTTGTGGTCCCGCTTGCATTGCCGCTGCGGTTGTCGCCACCATGGTTGTGGGGGGAGGCCCCGAGTTACTGCCACTCATACTACCGCCGCACGCCGCCAGCAGCGATACTGATAATAATGCGGCAATTACTGATATGATTGCTTTTCCGGTTTTATTCATTTTCCTCATCCTTTCTTATCTCTATATTTTTCTCTCTAATACTTGCCTTCCTTCCTCTATCACTTAGCTGTCTCAAAATATCAGACGGGCAGTGACTCAAAATGTTCCCGCTCTCGATAGAATATTCTATTTCACTTCCCAAGAATATTTATACCAACCTCAAATCAATTATATACGCTTAACATTTTTGAGGCAACATAACCGACTGTAAAAATGTGTAAAAATGTGGATCGACTGTAAAATGTGGATTAGATTTGTGAAGTAAGATATAATGATCCCGAAATGAATGAATATAAAATGAATGAATATAAAGTGAATATAAAGAGATGAAAAAAGAACTAAAAAGAACGAAAAAGAATGAATATGATATGAAAGGATGGAATAAGATATGAGGATCAATAAACTATTCCTAAAGAACTTCCGGGGATATGCAGAGCGGGAGTTTTCTTTTCATGACAGGCTAACAGTGGTTTGCGGTGAAAACGGCAGCGGCAAGACCAGTCTGCTCGAAGGGCTGAGCGTTGCTTTGGGTGGATGGCTGTCCGGGTTTGACGGCCTTGACAGGTATGACCACAGAAACATCATAAAAGCTGATCGTCGAGCAATCATCGCGCAAGTCAATTCCGCTATTCTTGAACAGGTTCCTGTGGAGGTTTCATGCGACGTAATGTTGGCAAACGGGGAGGGAATATCCTGGTCACGTGCTTTGCTGAGCCTAAACGGGAGAACGACGACAGGAGGCCTGAGCAAGATTCGAAAGATTACAGAGGAGTATAACGGAAAGATATACGCAGGAGAAGATGATAATGTTGTTTTGCCTCTGGTTGCCTATTACAGCGCCGCGAGGTTGTGGAACAACCCGGTTTACAAAGAGCGTAGCGCGAGAAAAGACGACGTTAGATTAAATGGCTACAAAGGGGCGATTTCTTTCTCCGACTCAATTAAAGACACATTAGAGTTTATTGACCGCCTTGCCTATTTTGCATATCGAGAAGATGATCCCGGCGCATTGGCTGAGATGAACGCCATATTGGGCGCGATAGTCACGTGCTTGAATTCCGCCGGAGCAGGTGGGCGCACAGGCGCCGACGACCGCACTGGTTCCATAGGCTCTGATGACCCAATTGGAACTAATAACGGCATAGGCGCTGACGACCCAATTGGAACTAATAACGGCATGGGCGCTGACGACCCAATTGGAACTAATAACGGCATAGGCGCTGACGACCCGATTGGAACTAATAACGGCATAGGCGCTGACGACCATGCAGAATCCGAAGGCGCCGATGATCGAATAAACGCCAGAGACCGCACAGACACTGAAGGCGCCGATGACCGAGCAGGAACCGATGACCGAATTGGCGTCGATGACCGAGTAGGCGCCAAAGAGAGTCCGGATGTTCACTACAGCATGAAGGCGGCTGAATTTTGCGTCGTGACCCACGGAGGCGAAATCATGCCGTACTCATTATTAAGCGACGGTTACAGATGTGCGACAAGCCTGATCATAGATATTTGCCGTAGGATTCTGGCTCTGAACCCTCAGTTAGGGGAGAAGGCGATAAAAGAAGTAAGCGGCGTTGTTTTGATTGATGATATTGAGTTGCATTTGCATCCGAAATGGCAGGCGAAGGTTTTGGGCGATTTGCTCGCAATATTTCCTCGTCTGCAATTCATTGTGACCACTCACGCGCCGGCAGTGATCCAATCCGTGAGCGAGGATAACCTTATGATTCTTTAAGCTGCGATGACTTTATGATGACTTTGTATTGAAGTAATACCGCCGCCCTCCCATGAGCTTTAGCTTACGGGAGGGCGCTCTGACTTTTTACATGGAGGAACTCAAAGGAAATGGCGGATTTTCAATATATTCTGCGCTTTGCACTTATACCTTCGCGTGAAGCTGATGACAGAGAGGCCGACAGAAAGGCCTATGACAGAAAGGCCGATGATAGAGAAGCCGGTGACAGAAAGGCCGATAATAGAGAAGCCGGTGATAAAGAAGCCGGTGACAGAAAGGCCGATGATAGAGAAGCCGGTGACAGAAAGGCCGATAATAGAGAAGCCGATGATAGAGAAGCCGGTGACAGAAAGGCCGATAATAGAGAAGCCGATGATAGAGAAGCCGGTGACAGAATGGATGGTATGGTCGATTTTTGCAAGACCGCGAAAATAGATGACGTAATGTTTTTTATCGGCTGCGAAGAGCATAATACTGGGCACATAACGATGGACGAAGCGCATGCATGGATGGACGTAATCGAAATAGCTAAGCTTAAGTTAGCGGAAATTGGAGTAACAACGTCGATCAACCCTTGGGCTACTTTGTTGCACGCCGATAGGGGGAGGGGTTTGCGGAAAAATCAGCTGTTTGAACTTATGGTTGATTCACTCGGTAACCGCGCTTCCGCGCAAGTGTGCCCGCTGTGCGGCGAGTGGCGGCAATATATTACTGAACTTTACATGTACTATTCGGGCATTCATCCCAATATGATTTGGGTGGAGGATGATTTTCGTTTTCACAACCATCATCCACTCCATTGGGGAGGTTGCTTCTGCGACAGGCATATGAAACTGTACTCTGACAAAATTGGTAAAAAAGTATCAAGGAACGAATTTGTGGAAAAATTGCTTTCGCCGGGAGAACCTCATTTTTTCAGGAAGATTTGGTTGGACGCCTGCCGTGACACAATGTCCGAAATTGCGGAAATGATTGGTGACGCTGTTCATAAGGTATCGCCCGAAACAAGGGTCGGCTTGATGAGCTCGAATCCTGCCGTGCATTGCGCGGAAGGGCGGGATTGGCATGCCATACTAAAAGGGCTTGCCGGAGGGGTTGCCTCGATGGTAAACCGGCCGCATTTACCTGCTTACGGAGAACAGACGCCTCGTGATTATATGTGGAATTTTAATACGATATCGAGGGTCAGCCGGAAATTCGTCCCAAATGTAACACAGATATACCCCGAATTGGAAAATTTCCCTCACAGTTCTTTTTCTAAATCACATGCCCTGACTACGCATCAGATCGAGTCAGCGCTTTTACTTGGAGCCGACGGTATTACCCTGAATGTGTTTGATATGCTGGGGAACGGGGTTATCGAGCCGCAGAGTTACGACGCCGTTTTGAGAAACATAAAGGGCTTTCTTTCCGCCGTTAAAGGGCTGGGGCTGAAACCGGAGAATCAAAAAGGCGTTAAAGTGCTGATAAGCCCATTATCCTCCTATACATTGCACACCCGGGCGGGCAAGAGCATGACGGAACTATATCCCTGCGAAACTTTTTGGGCGGGTATGCTATCGGCTTATGGGATAGCAAACACATACTCGCTTGACACTGACGTTAAAGATGAGATCATAGCAGTATCGGGCCAATACTTCAGAAATTTAAGTGGAGACGATATTCAATCTCTCTTTGAGTCTAATTTTGTCCTACTGGACGGCGAGGCCGCGTTTACTTTGTTCGATATGGGTTTTGGAGATTTAGTGGGAATTGAGGACGCAAAATGGCATTTGCAAGAATCCGGGTATCAATCCTTTGAAGAGATCTGCAACGGGAAAACCTACTGCGGCAAAAAAAACGCAAGAGTTAGCGCTCAGTACTCCGCAGGTGATTTTCTTGAAATTTCCTATGATAAAAACGCGGCGCCGCTTTCAATTGTAAAAGACCCTTGGGGTAATGCGGTATCAATCGGAATGGCGGTATATGACGATCGGGCTATTATTTTACCATATGGCCGTTTCAACGGAGGATTTCTTACGCACTTCAATCTGATCAGGCAATCCGTTTTCCATGATGTGCTGTATTATTGCTCTAAGAATCACAATATCGCTATGGCGACCGGCCATCCTTATCTTCAGGTATATTATTACTGTGATACGGATAACCGTAACACTCTTGTATTTGTCAATTCCACTTACGACTGTGTGGATGAAATCGCATTCAAAATACCTCAATCGGACATTCAAAATGTTTTTATCCTGGAAAAATCGAAGCGTAAGCCATTCATGCTACCAGTTAAACAGGATTACGACGGATTCAGAATTCCATGTGCGCTGTCAGGAATGGAGATGAAAGTAGTCTATTGGGGTGAAAAAGAGAAATCACCTTAACAAACTATAGCCATGCCTTCCTTTGGAAGTCACAAAACCCTATGAACCATATAGGCATGGCCACGGGGGAGTGATGAGGGGGAATCCCTTTCATCCTCTTTAAAGGAGGTGAAAAAAAAAGATATTCGTATAATTTGCGGAAATTGTTTATTGATGGCGAGATATTGGTTTGCTATAATTTATTAGATGTTACAGATTTGCTTTGAATTTAATTTATTATTTAATTTATTATTTAATTTATTGTTAAGTTTTATTGCTAAGTTTGTTGTTTATTTTATTGTTTATTATATTGTTAAGTTTGATATTTAGTTTGATATTTAATCTGCTATTTAATTGGTTTATAAACTAGAAAGCTAAAAAAGTTAGAATTCGGGTGGGCGCTATGCTTAATATGATCGTTATGGGAGGTGGCATTGCGGGATGTACTGCGGCGTTTGAATTGGCGCAGAACGGCGTGAAAGTCACTATTATTGAAAAAACCAGCCGGATAGGCGGCAAAGTAAAAGATTACGGTTGCATGGCTACCGACAAATGCAATAACTGCGGTACTTGCCTGGTTGGCGGACTCTGGGAAAAAGTCGAAAAGAATCCATATATTGATATTCTATATAATTCCAAAGTGGTTGACGTCACCGGCGAAGCCGGGGACTTTTCTGTCGTGGCGGCGACGCCCGAGGGGTTTAGATACATTAACGGTATAGCGTCTATTGTAGTTGCGACGGGATTTGAGGAATCTCCGGCGCCGGGAGGGCATCTCCAGATAGGGAGTGGCGCTCAAGGAATTATCAGGGGTTTGCAGCTCGAGTCAATCTGCAAAGGCAGAAGTAAGAGCGCGATTTTTGAAAAAGCCCCAAGGAGCGTGGCTTTTATCCAGTGCGCCGGATCGAGGGATAAGAAGGAGGGCGCTCTTTATTGTTCCAAGGTATGTTGTGGTTACTCGACGCGCGCGGCAATGGTTATCAGACAGACTTATCCAGACTGCGAGATTGTTTTTTTCTATATGGAGTTGCAATCAGTATCGTCAGGCGACTATTTTGCCCAACTGAAAGATAAGAATATCGAGTTTGTCAAATGCAGGCCGCTCAAGGTCAAGGCGGGAGCGCCCGCTAAAGTCGTCTATGAAACTCCGGACGGAGGGGAACTTGTCGAACGAGAATTTGACCTGGTAGTGCTTTCAGAGGGGATTCACCCCACGAAGGATGCTGACAGGTTGGCTGAGATATGCGGGTTAGCGCAGGACAGTTTCGGATTCCTGAGCAGTATTGGCGCTGGCGACGGCGGCGACGGCGGCAACGGCGGCGTAGGCGGGTCAGGCGTTTATGTTGCCGGTTGTGCAAGGCAACCATGTACAATTGCAGACACATACTCCGACGCTGTAGCCGTGGCAAGACAGGCGCTTTTTGCGTTGCCATTCTAAAAAAGCACGGCGCTGCAGTGATGCGGAAAAGCACGGCGCCGCTGTTGTTGGAAAAGCTCACCGCCGCTGGCATGTGGAAAAGCTCACCGCCGCTGTCATGTGGAAAAGCTCACCGCCGCTGGCATGTGGAAAAGCACACCACCGGTGGTATGTGGAAAAGCTCACCGCCGCTGGCATGTGGAAAAGCTCACCGCCGCAGTGATGCGGAAAAGCTCACCGCCGCTGGCATGTGGAAAAGCTCACCGCCGCAGTGATGCGGAAAAGCTCACCACCGGTGGTATGTGGAAAAGCTCACCACCTATACTATGTGATAAAGTTCAGCGCCTTGTGATGAAGTATTCAGGAGGAATCTAACAGCAAACGTAAGTTTGCATAAGTTTAGAATAGCAGTGCGGAGGTCATGTAAAAGATGAATGTACTGATTATTGGTCAAAATGAAATAAATGGAGTATTATGCGATCGATTGAAGGAGCGGGGTTACACTCCATACGTTATTAACGACTCTAGCCGGATAAGATCATTCCGGGGAGAGAGCGGTAATTTTACGATTAGAGTTAGCGCTGCAGAAGCAGATGTAGCAGGCGCCGGAGCAGTTAAGTCGAGTGCAGTCGGCTCAGGGGCAGCTGATGCGAGCAAAGCTAGTGTAGGCACAGCCGATGCGGGCAAAGCCAGCGCAAGAGCAGCTGATGTGAGCAAAGCCAGCGCAAGAGCAGCTGATGTGAGCAAGGCCAGCGCAAGAGCAGCTGATGCGAGCAAAGCTAGTGTAGGCACAGCCGATGCGAGCAAGGCCAGCGCAAGAGCAGCTGATGCGGGCAAGACGGAGACCGGCGTCGCCGGTTTAGGCGCAACAAGCCTAAACACAACTGATGTTAATGCGGCGGCAGTGATCATCACCGAGAGGGTCGGGAAAAAGACACCCGATATCGACGGCGGGATACCGACGAGCCTGTTCAATCCGGACGACATCAAGAAAATTGCCGATTCAAAAACCCATACGCCAGTGGTTGTCCTCCTGGATTATTTCGGCGAATCTCCCCAAAGCTCAACGGTAAGAGCCCTAAATGAAGCCTTCACCCTTGCACGGAAAAAGCTCAACGTCATCTACTTGTTCAGGTTCATGCGCATCGCAGGTTTGGAACGCGAATCTTTTTACAGTGATGTGAGGGGCGCCGGCGTCACATTCATAAAGTATGAAAATTTGAAGATATATTATGACAAAGACAGAGGAATGTTTGAAATAGATGTTTCCGATGGGATAAACAGGGTCGAATTATCCACGAAGAATGTTATTTCGGACTGTGGATACGGCGCCTGTGAGGAGTTTTTGAAGCTTGCAGGAAAATTGAGGCTCAAGGTAAATGAAGCAGGCTATATCAATGAGGACAGATATGTCTTAAACCCTACGCTCACCAGCAGAAAAGGCGTCTACTACTTTAATGGGGACGTCGCCGCCGACAAGCTGGAGGACGGGATAAGCTACACGCTGGAGGCAATGGCTGAGGATCTTGACTTCATATCATGCTACGAACCTGTGGGGCGCCCTGATATTGAATACATTGATAAAAACTATGCGGTTGTAGAGGACGATAAATGCGCGTTCTGTTATACCTGCTTCCGCGCTTGCCCGCATGCCGCTATGGAGCCCGACGCGGACGCGCGCGTTATGAAGAACATAAACGGAGCGTGTGAATCATGCGGGATATGCGTCGCGGTATGCCCGGCAAACGCTATTACAATGGCGGATGATGAACCCGAGTTGACTGCGATGAAAGATAAGTCCGGAAAAGTCAGGATTATATGCTGTGAGAATTCCGGTGAAATTGCCTTGCGAAGCGTCTTGCCAACCTTGGGTGAGTTGGCGTCAAAGGTTGATATTGAAGTTGTTCCGTGTGGCGGTGGTATTGGGCTTGAGCGGCTTGCTACGGCGTTGCGGTTTTATGGGAAGGTGATGGCGCTCACCTGTATGGACGGGGCTTGCAGGCATTTTGATGGGAACAAGCGCGCCAGCAGGCAGGCTGGCAGGTTATCGGAAGCTCTTGGAAGTGTAGGAGTGGACAAGGGAAGGATCGGATTCCTTGAAATATCCCATGCAATGCCAAATGTCCTGAGAGACGAACTGCTAACCTTTCTTGACAAATAGGCAGGGAATAAGCAGAAAAGGCAGTAGAGAGTAAATAGAAAAAAGTAAGGAAGTAAGCAGAAAAGGCATTAAGGAAGTAAGCAGTAGAGGAATTTAAGAAGTAAGTAGGAGAGGAGGACCGGTTGTATGATTGTTGCTGAATTGAAGGACGTTCATGAAATATCAGAATTACTGGAAGAGTTTAATTCTGTCGTTATAGCGGCGTGCGGCACATGTGTGACCGTCTGTATGGCCGGCGGCGAGAAGGAAGCGTTAAGACTCGCCGGGATGCTTGAAGTTGAAGCCGCCGAGAAGGGAAGAGAACTTTCTTGCTCGGTTATTACACCCACGAGACAATGTGACATGGAGTTTTTGGATGAAAACGAAGAAGCCCTCGACGCCGCAGAGTGTATACTCTCGCTTGGGTGCGGAGCGGGCGTTCAATTTTTAGCGGAGAAATTCCCTGAAAAGGTTGTACTTCCGGGACTAAACACAAAGTTTATAGGTGTAAACAGGGATTTAGGCTATTGGACGGAAATGTGCCAGGGGTGTGGGAACTGCCTGTTGGCAAAGACGGGCGGGGTATGTCCTGTAACCAGGTGCTCAAAGATAAACTTCAACGGGCCATGCGGCGGATCGGTCTCGGGTAAATGTGAGATAGACCCAGAGACGGACTGTGCGTGGCAGTTGATCTATGACAGGCTGAAAAGACTGGGCAGGGTCGATAAGCTCCTTGAGATATCAGAAATCAGGGATTGGAGAACTGCCAGGGACGGTGGGCCGCGGTCGGTCAGAAGAGATGATGTGATCGTATAAAACCAGTAGCAAATAATTGCGCGGTTTAACGGAAGTGAAGGCGGTCATAAGGCGGTCATATTGAATTGAAAGCGGTTATGCGGAAGTGTAAGCGACCATGCGGAAGTGAAGGCGGTCATAAGGCGGTCACATTGAATTGAAAGTGGTTATGCGGAAGTGTAAGCGATCATACGGAAGTGAAAGCGGTTATGCGGAAGTGAAGGCGGCCATATTGAAGTGAAAGCGATCATATGGAAGTGAAGCGGTTATGCGGAAGTGTAAGCGACCATACAGAAGCGTAAGCGACCATGCGGAAGTGTAAGCAATCATGCGGAAGCTTGAGTATATGAATGGAAAGTAATAAGTAGGTTAGGAGAGGTTTGGCATGTCTAATGATAAGGATAACTTGATGGCAGACGATAAAAGCAATCTTCAAAAAGTGCTGGAAGCCGGAATATTTTCTGTGTCCGCTGAAATAGGCCCCCCAATGAGCGCCGACGCCAACGTTGTTATAAAGAAGGCCAGGGATTTGAAGGGGATTGTTGATTCGGCAAACGTTACGGATAATCAGACTGCTATCGTTAGAATGTCAAGTATTGTAGCGTCATATCTCGCCTACATCAACGGGGTTGAACCTATCGTTCAGATGACGTGCAGGGACAGGAACAGGATCGCGATGCAGAGCGATTTGCTCGGTGCGTACGCTTTGGGACTCAGGAACCTGCTATGTCTGACAGGGGATCATCAGAGCTTTGGCAATCACCCGCAATCAAAAAACGTGTTTGATATAGACTCTATCCAACTTATACGAGCGTTGACGGTACATAAGCAAGATAATGTATTTATCAGCGGCAGTAAGTGTAAGGCGCCGGCGAAATTCTTCTTAGGGGCGACGGTAAATCCGTTCGCTGACCCGGAGGAGCTGCAGTTGATCAGGCTTCAAAAGAAGATCATGGCAGGGGCGCAGTTTGTCCAGACTCAAGCCATTTATGACTTGGGCAGGTTTGAAGAGTGGATGGAAAAAGTGAGGCGGCTTGAGCTACACAAGAAGACGTACATTTTGGCGGGAATACTGGTCAACAAATCACTGAGGTCGATCCAGATGACGCAACAGGTCGCTGGCATGTGCGTGCCCGAAGCGCTGGTCAAGCGGATGGCGGATGCGGAAAGAGGAGAGGAAGAGGGCGTCAAAATCGCCCTTGAATTGGTCGATAGGCTCAGAAAAGTGGAGGGTATTAGCGGCATCCACATTATGGCTGTAGGGTGGGAAAGCATTGTGCCGTCTCTGGTCGAGAAAGCGGGATTCCTACCAAGGCCGGTACTTTAAAGAATTTATAACAGCGCGCGATGATGCATAACGGCGCGTAACAGCGCGCGATGATGCGTAACGGCGCGTAACAGCGCGCGATGATGCGTAACGGCGCGTAACGATGCGTAACAATGCGTAACGATGCGCAATGATGCGCAATGATGCGCAATAATATTAGTGCATAATCGGAGAATATATCTATAAAGGGGATCATTATGAGCCAGGAAACGAGTTTGGATATTAATTTCAAAAATGAGGTGGCGTCGCATCCGGGAGGCGAACGAGTACTGAACTGTTATCTATGCGGCGCTTGCACCGCTGGATGCCCGATCAGTGAAATCACAGCCGGCTATAATCCGAGAAAAATAATGCGTAAAATCCTCCTTGGCATGAAGGAGGATATACTGAACTCGGGTGAGATTTGGAAATGCTACCAGTGTCATACATGCGTGTCGCACTGCCCGCAAGACGTGCGGTTTGCGGACGTAATCAGAGCGTTGCGCGAAATTGCACTGGAAGAAGGGGCTGTGGATGAAGAATTTGCCGTCGCAGTCGAAGTACTGGATATTGAGGCTAGAAAACAGAGGTTGGATAAAGTAAATAAACTTATTGAGAAGGTTGTAAAGCTTGAGAAGAGTTGAAAAAGAGATGAAAAAGAGAAGAATACACAACTGGCGCCTAAAAAGAGGCGATTATTGAGATGAGCAAAGAAGCGGGTATTGAGATAATTTAACTAAGTGAGTATATAGATGAGCAAAGAAACGAGTATTGAGATGAGCATAGATAGAGGAAGGAGGGCCGCCGCATGAAAAAACCTGTAATGGTAGTTGGCGGGGGGATAGCTGGGATCCAGGCGTCCACAGACCTTGCTGATATGGGGATCCCGGTGTTTCTGGTGGAGAGTACGCCCAGCATTGGCGGTAGGATGGCCCAATTGGACAAGACATTCCCGACCAATGACTGTTCGGCGTGCATACTTGCCCCGAAGGTGACGTCATGTTTTAACCATCCGTTAGTCACGACGTTCACCCTGAGCGACCTGGTTGAAGTGAGGGGTGAAGCGCCCGATTTTACAGCCGTAGTAAGAAAGAGACCGCGATATATTGACGAAGAAAAATGCAAGGGGTGCGACGACTGTGTAAACGCATGCCCCATTTCGACGACGAGTGAGTTCGACATGGGTATGGGCAAAAGGAAAGCAGTTTTTAAGCCGTTTGCTCAAGCCGTTCCAAACAAGGTCGCAATTGATAAAAAGGGAACGTCGCCGTGCAAATTCGAATGCCCGGCGCATCTTGACGCCCATGGTTATGTCGCGCTGATCGGCGAGGGCAGATACGAAGACGCGCTGACGGTAGTGAGGCGCACGACCCCGTTTGCCGGAGTGCTCGGGAGGGTTTGCATACACACGTGTGAGCAAAATTGTTCGCGACAGTATGTCGAAGAACCGGTGTCGATTTGCTCGCTCAAGAGGTTTGTCGCCGACGACGAGCTACGAAAAGGCGTTATCCCGTCGGTGACGATCGCAGATGGCGCGCCGGAGAAACCAGAAAAAATAGCTATAATAGGCGCCGGCCCGGCTGGACTGAACTGCGCGTACCAACTGGCGCTGGAAGGGTATAAACCGACCGTGTTCGAGGCGCTTCCCGTTGCCGGCGGCATGGTCAAGATTGGGATCCCGGACTACAGGCTTGATAAAAAAATCCTGGAGGGCGAGATTAAGCTGATAGAAAACATGGGAGTTGAGATTCGCCTTAATTGTAAGATAGGGCGTGATTTCACACTCGGGCAATTAAAGGAACAGGGATATAAAGCGTTCTTTGTCGCAATCGGCGCACACAAGGATATGAAGATGGGGGTACCGGGAGAGGACGCCGAAGGGGTCCTGTCCAGCGTTGAGTTTTTGAGGGAACTGAACTTGGGCCGCAAACCGGCGCTGGGGGAAAAGGTCCTGGTGATCGGCGGCGGCAATGTCGCCATGGACGCGGCGCGCTCTGCGCTGAGGCTTGGCAGCGATGTGACGGTAGTATATAGGAGGACGCGCGGGGAGATGCCCGCTAATCCCTGGGAAATAGAGCATGCCATGGAGGAAGGCGTTAAGTTCGAGTTTCTTACGACGCAGGTGGAGACAATTCTGGGAAATAGCGCCGTAGTGGGCCTCAAATGCCTTAGAAATGAACTTGGTGAACCGGACGCCAGCGGCAGGAGAAGGCCTGTCCCGATCGATGGCTCGGAGTTTGTCATCGACGCCGATACTATTATTGCCGCGATAGGGCAGTGGACTGAGAGCGAGGATTTGCTCGCGGCAGGATTTGACATATTTAGCGGCAGGGGCGATTTGGATGCCGATAAAAATACGCTAACGCTCAGGATGGAAGGCATGTTTACCGGGGGCGACGCCCTTAGAGGGCCTGCGACGATGATCGAGGCAATTGCCGACGGAAACAGGGCGGCAAAGGCGATCATGAACTACATCGAGGGGAAGGACTGCGGCATAGACCCGGTAATTGCACCCGCGACGCCGATCGAGGAGATTGACATAAAAGGCGCAAGGAGAAAACCCAGGGCGAATATGCCGATGCTGGACATAAAAAAGAGGCGGACGACGTTTGAGGAGGTTGAACTCGGATATGACGAGGAGACCGCGAGAAGCGAGGCTCAGAGGTGTGTGGATTGCTCGATATGCTGCGATTGCAGGATGTGTGAAGCCGCGTGCAAGTCGGGAGCTATTTGCCACGAGCAGGAGGGCGAGCTGGTGGAGGTCTCCGTCAGTTCGGTGATCCTCGCGCCGGGATATGACGTGTCTCACGAGATTCCGCCGGAACTTGGCTATTCGAGGTTTGAGGATGTTGTGACCAGCCTTGAGTATGAGCGGATCCTATCGGCTTCGGGCCCGTTCCAAGGCCATGTGCAGAGGCCGTCGGATGGGAAAGCGCCGGAGAGGATTGCGTTTATCCAGTGCGTCGGCTCGCGGGACCACCAGTGCGGCGCGGATTACTGTTCCGCCGTATGCTGCATGTACGCGGTAAAAGAGGCCCAGATCACGAAGGAGCATCTGCCGTCGGTCAAGGATATAGATATCTATTTTATGGACATGAGGGCGTATGGCAAGGATTTTGACAAATATGTCGACGCCGCCAAGAATAAGTACGGCATTAATTTTGTGCGCAGCAAGGTCGCTGATACCGAGTGGGACGAGGCTGCCGGCGGCGTAGTTTTAAAGCACTGTGATGAAAACGGGGAGCTCTCGGAGTCAACATACGACCTGGTCGTCCTGTCCGTCGGAATGGTTCCCAAGGAGGAGAACGTCAAACTCTGCGACAGGCTGGGTGTAAAGACTGACAGGCACGGATTCATATGGACAAATGAAATGTCGGCGCCGCTGACGTCCCGGGAGGGGATAATGGCGTGCGGAGCGGGCGCTGGTCCCAAAGACATACCCGAAACAGTTATTGAGGCGAGCGCGGCGGCGGCAAGCGCGGCTAGATTTGCGAACGGGACGGACGTAGATCTGTATAAAAGCTATGCCAAATTCTTCAGGGAGGAGCCTGAAGTACCGATACGCGACGTTTCAAAGGAACCCGTAAGGATCGGCGTGTTTGTGTGCCACTGCGGAGTCAATATAGGCGGGTATCTGACTGTCAAAGAGGTGGTGGAGTACGCGAGGTCGCTGCAGCATGTTGTGTTTGCGGACGAAGGCCTGTATACGTGCTCTGTCGATTTCCAGAAGGTGATAAGTGATAAAATACAAGAACACAACATTAACCGCGTCGTGGTGGCGTCGTGTACGCCAAGGACACACGAGCCGCTATTCCAGAGCGTACTTCGAAAATCCGGGCTGAACCCGTACCTTCTGACTATGGCGAATATCCGCGATCAGTGCTCGTGGGTACATATGAATGAACGGGAGAAGGCTACGTTCAAGGCAAAGGAACTTGTCAGGATGGCGGTCGGGAAAATTACTTTCGCCAGGCAACTGACAAGGAAGAAGCTGGACGTCAACAAGAACGCTCTTGTGATTGGCGGCGGTATATCCGGGCTTTCGGCGGCGAGCGAGTTATCGGGGATGGGCTATAAAGTACATGTTGTGGAGAAGGCGGCTAAACTGGGCGGCAACGCGGCGTCCCTGAGCACAACTATGTTCGGGCGCCCGCTTAAAGGTTATATTGACCGCCTCGCTATGGAAGTGACGCGCGATCCGAATATTACAGTGCATTTGAATTCGCGCGTGAAGGACATTAACGGGTTTGTCGGCAACTTTACTACTTTGCTTACTCCGTCTGATGCGGGCGCGGATGCGGGCGTGGACGAGGTCGCGGGTGCGGGAACGGTCGCGGGAACGGTCGCAGTAAGGGGCATGGACGCGGGCGCGGGAACGGTCGCGGTAAAGGGCGCGGACGCGATACGGGACAAATCTGGAACCGCAGGTTTGAGCGATGAGAACAAGGTAAAAGACGCTGATATAGAAATAAAGCACGGAGCGGTTATAGTTGCGGTTGGAGCGGCCGAGAGGAAGCCGACGGAATACCTCTATGGCAAGAGTGACAGGGTCATGACTCAATTGGAATTTGAAAGGGGCTTGACGAACGGCGCAGGCCGCGTTGACCTATCTCAAGTCAGGAACGTCGTGATGATTCAGTGCGTAGGCTCGCGCGAACCTGAACACCCGTATTGCAGCCGCGTATGCTGCAATCAAGCTATCAAGAATGCGATTCGAATAAAAGAATTCAACAGTGATATAAACGTAACAATCCTCTACAGGGAAATCAGATCATTTGGCGCAAATGAGGAGTTCTACAGGCAAGCCAGGCAATTAGGCGTCCAATTTGTAAGGTATGAGGATGACGCAAAGCCAATGGCAGCCGCGCAGCTAGGGTTCCTTGAAGTGAGCTCGTACGACCCTTTGCTGATGAAGGATGTAGTGTATGAGGCCGATTTACTGCTGCTCGCGAGTGCCATTGAACCATTAGCTGAAGATAACAAAGCATTGGCGCAGATGTTGAAAGTGCCGCTCAATCAGGAGGGATTTTTCCTGGAGGCGCACGCAAAGCTCAGGCCGGTGGATTTTGCGACCGAAGGCGTGTATGTATGTGGCTTGTCTCACAACCCGAAGGGCCTCCGGGAGTCTATAGTACAGGGGAAAGCCGCGGCGTCCAGAGCGGGTACGATCATTTCCAAAGAATATCTCGAATCTGAGGGAGCAATCGCGGTGATCAACCATGACATGTGTTCGGCATGCGGCAATTGTGAGCAGGTATGCGCTTACAACGCCATTACTATGGAAGATGTGATAATAAGGCGGCAACCGGTCAGGAAAGCCGTCATAAACGATGTACTCTGTAAGGGCTGCGGTACATGCTCGGCCACATGCCGTTGCGGCGCAATCGACGTCAACGGCTTTTTGGACAAGCAGGTGCTAAACGAGATTGAGTACCTGCTGAAAGCAAAATAACGAGCCGGAATTTAAGAAAGTAATAGCATAATTCCCTGTTGCTTGGGAATGTTTGAAAGGTTGGCGTTTTTATGAGTTGCGAAGCAGAGATAAGGGGCAATGAAAATAGTGAGTGGGAACCCAGGATCATCGCGTTCCTGTGTAATTGGTGCAGCTATGCGGGCGCGGACCTTGCCGGTACGGGCAGGTTGCAATACCCGCCAAATGTCAGAGTGATTAGGGTCCCGTGTTCGGGCAGGATCAACCCGATATATATTATTAAAGCCTTAGTCGACGGCGCCGACGGCGTGTTGGTATCAGGCTGCCACCCAGGCGATTGCCACTATCTATCCGGTAATATGTTTGCGAGGCGCAGGTTTACTGTACTCAAGAGGATACTTACGACCGCGGGCATCGATCCCGACAGAGTCCACTTTACATGGGTATCCGCATCCGAAGGAGGAAGGTTTGCCGACGTCATTAGGGAGGTGACCGGAAAAGTTACCTGTTTAGGGCCGAATAAAGCGACCTGCGTCCGGAGTTAAAAGAGGGGGATGATCACAGAAATGGGCTTTGAAGTTCAGAGAGAGAAAATCAAAGAAATATGCAAAGATCTTTTGGATAAAGGGACAGTTGAAACAATAATCGGTTACACCGGCGGTGGCGTGGAAGGTATGCGCGTGCCATATATAATTAAAAAACCGGAAGAGGCGCTGAATCTGGAATGGGATCAAAGATGCGTCCCAAACCTTTGTACTTATTTGCACGGTATGAAAGGTAAAGTCGGAATTGTGGCTAAACCGTGCGACGCGCGTGGAGTTGTCGGTTATCTCGCTGAAAACCAACTGGCGAGGGAAAATGTCTGTGTAATTGGAGTCGATTGCGCCGGTATGAAGGACGCGCAAGGCGACTTGACGCCGTGGTGTGAGGAATGCTCCGTGAAACGTCCGCCGTTATTCGACTTGCTGGTCGAAGAGTGTGGGGCGGTTGTTACAGGAGACGGAGCGAAAGCACCCGGCGAAGTATCGATCGCACAGGAAGGCGGCGCCACCGCCGAAAGCAGTGCTGCAGAAAGCGACGCCGAAAGCGCCAATAGAGGTAGCGCCAAAAGCGCCGCCTCCGAAAGCAGTGCTGCAGAAAGCGACACCGAAAGCGCCAATAGAGGTAGCGCCGAAAGCGCCGCCACAGGAAGCGGAGCCGAAATTGTCGCCGCCAAAAGCAGTGTTGAAAGCAGTGCTGCCGAAAGCAGCGCCGAAAGCATCTCCGCAGATGGAGTGGAAGCAATCGGCGAAGTATCGATTGCCAAAGAAGGCGACGCCGAAAGCGCCGCCACCGGTAGCAGCGCCAAACATGCCGCAGACGGAGCGGAATACCTGCCTAAAAATCTTGAACGCTTCCAAAAGGAAATGCAAAAATGTATCCTCTGTTTTTCGTGCAGGCAAAGTTGTTACGGGTGTTACTGTCCAACCTGCTTTATGGAGCGGAACATGACAAACTGGCAGCCTGCGGATCCTGACGTCGGCGCGAAAATGGTTTACCATCTGGGCAGGGCAATGCACTTGGCAGGGCGTTGTATAGAATGCGGCTCTTGTGAAAGGGCCTGCGCCTCAGGGGTAAATGTGCGGTACATTATCAAGGAGGCGACAGATTTTATCAAGAGTGAATATGGTTACGAGAGCGGTCTCGACACGGAGACCAAGCCTGTAATGACTGAATATAAGGCCGACGACCGCGAGATAGGCTTTTTGGGAGGGGACGCGCATGAGTAATAGTTTTATTTCCAAAGAATTTCTTGCCAAAATGCTAAAGGAACTGTCTTCCGAGTACAAAGTGACTGCGCCGATTCGCAATGGCAAAGTTCTTGAATTTAAGGAGATTTCTGACAATTCGGAGATTATCATGAACGACGAAGTCCCATACAAATCGCCGAAAGAGTGTTTTTTCCCGCAAGTTGAAAAACTTTTTACATTTGACGAAAGCGGCGTCGTTGAAAGTGTGCAGGAGAAAAAGAGCATAGTGTTTGGAGTCAAACCCTGCGACGCCGAGGCGATTCGAGTATTAAGCAAGATATTTGTTTCAGGGAAATTTGAGGATCCATTCTATAAAAAACACTTTGACAACACAACAATTATCGCCGTTGGCTGCATAAACGAAAAACCGGGCTGCTTCTGCGCATATCGTGGTATTGATAAATCCTTTTCAGATTCCTGTGATATTATGCTTTACAGCGGGGATGATGGGGCAAGCGGCAATTCCAGCGAGAACTCCGGCGAAAGGGAAGACGGCTATTATGTTGAGTACCTTTCTGAGAAAGGCAAGGAGTTGCTCTCTAAGTTTGAAGAGACTAAAGACATAGAACCCAGAGAACCCAGAGAGGGCAGGGACGTCGCAAAATCTGGCGCTGACCGGAAAACGCTCGAGTTCGACCTGGAATTCGATGAAGCCAAATTCTTCGACATTATCGACTGGGAAGACGCGTCCCGTATATGTCAAGGCTGCGGCCTCTGTACTTTTATCTGCCCAACCTGCCATTGCTTTGACTTCAAGGACAAACATGACCAGGGCAAGACTAACCGATACAGATGCTGGGACAGTTGCATGTACCCGAATTTCACATTGCACGCGTCAGGGCACAATCCAAGAATGTCAGTTAAGGAGAGATATCGTCAGAGAGTGCTTCACAAGTATTTATATATGAACAAAAATTTTGGTTACATTGGCTGTTTCGGCTGTGGCAGGTGTATAAGGAGTTGCCCGGTCGGCATGGATATCAAGAAAGTTGTGGAAAGCGTTATGGAAAACGTTAGGGAGAGCGCTGTGGAGGTGACGTCGTGATAAACCCGTATTTACCCAAGAGGGCCGAGATAATCGATATCATACAGGAGACGTTCTCTGCGGAACTGGATGTGAAGACGTTTAGACTCAAGTTTTCAAATGGGGAGGAGATGTCGTTTTTACCCGGGCAGTTTGTGGAATTCTCAATCCCCGGTGTTGGCGAGTGTCCCTTTGGCTTTGCGTCATCCCCCCTTGAGAAGGATTTCTTTGAGATAACTATAAAAAGGACGGGGAAAGTTACAGATATAATTCATTCCCTGAATAAGGGCGACGCCGTTTGGATTAGGGGACCGTTTGGGAATACGTTCCCGCTTGAGCTGATGGAGGGCGCCGACCTGTTTTTCGTTGCGGGCGGGCTTGGCCTCGCGCCGCTCAGGCCGTTTATCCTCTATGCCATGAATGAACAGAACAGGAAAAAATACGGGCGGCTTCAAATGCTCCTGGCCGCGAGAACTAGCAAAGATCATATATTCGCTTACGAGTATGCGGATTGGCGTAGTGTTCCAGATACATCCATCGACCTGACAATTGACAATCCCGAGCCTGACTGGAACGAAAAAGTCGGGTTCCCACACAATCTGGTCAAAGAGATGCAGTTTGATTTCAAAAAGATGTACGCAATCCTCTGCGGGCCTCCAATAATGATAAAAGCGGTGCAAGCCAGCCTGATGGCGATGGGCATGCCAATAGACAGGCTCTATACTACCCTTGAAATGCGCATGACGTGCGGCGTCGGTAAGTGCGGCAAGTGCAATATCGGCAAGCAGTACGTCTGCGTAGACGGGCCGGTTTTTTGCATGGCTGACCTGGCGGTTATGCCGGAAGAGTATTAGACGGTTAAGCTTTAATTATAAAGATGTGATAAAGACATTAAACGGTCTAAAACTTAAAAGACTTAAGAGACATTAAATGGTTTAGAACTCAAAAGTATTGACATAAGCTGGTTTTAGCAATAAAATAACAACGATTACTGTTATCGCGTAAAAAGTAAAATTTTACAGATGAATTTAAAGGCTGATGAGTTTAAAGACTATTATTTGACGATCGAGTATGAGTAAACGAAGAAATTTTAGCGAAAAACGGCAAGCCATTATGAATTCCCTACACGAGACTTCGGCTCACCCATCAGCCGAACAAGTTTACTACGCGTTAAAATCTCACTACCCAAGACTAAGTCTTGGCACGGTTTACAGAAACCTTCAGAGATTAAAACAAGAGGGAATGGTAAGGTCAATAGCAGTAGTGAATGGGCAGGAACGATTTGACGGAGATGTTTCGGAGCACGCGCACTTTATTTGCGACAAATGCAGCGCGGTTATTGATTTAGACATCCCGCTGCCTGATGATCTTGGAGCGTCTGTCAAGCAAGACGGTTTTTTGTTGACTGCCCGGCAACTCTTTTTGCGGGGCCTTTGTCCGGAATGCGTAGCGGATCAGAGAAGTAATTCGTATTAAAATATGATATATGCGGATGTATCTGCGTATTTCCCATTAAACTAGCCCTACAAACAAGAGCATTTATTACCGTCGAAGTTTTTCTCTCGATGCATTCAATTTAACATTATACCCATGAGCGAAATGAATTGCAGCGAATGGGTGCGCAGACGCCGGCCGCGTAGCGACAAACTACAGATACGGCGGCTTGTGCATGAAGTTATACTTGCGAGCGAAAAACACAATTTTTGAAAATGTTTTCGTTCGCTAGTATAACATTTACTGAACAATTCTGGCAGGATTAGTTCAATAATATTGAATATTTTTCATTGCTTTATTAGGTGCGATAAGCCATAATAATATGTGCGATTGGCGATCATTATGCATTGAGATATTATTTGATAGAAAAAACGTAATAGACTGGCAGATTACGGCAACGGATCGATTGATATAAGGCGCCAGACTGGCAGATTACTGAAATGGATCAATAGTTATGAGGCGCCGGACTAACTGAAAACAGAAACAGATCATAGAACTAAAACGACGCATTGAACGGATTTAGAGCGTATTAAAATAAATTATTCCAGATTTAATGAACAGGAGGCTTGAAGGATGGATTACAAAAGCGACATTGAAATTGCGCAAAGCACTGAGATGGAACCGATTGAGAAGATTGCGGCGAAGATCGGGCTGGACGCGGACAAACTAGAGCACTACGGCAAGTACAAGGCAAAGGTGGACTACAATATTCTTGAGGAGATGAAGGATAAGCCGGATGGAAAGCTTATTCTTGTCACGGCCATCACGCCGACGCCTGCGGGAGAGGGGAAGACTACAACAAGTACGGGACTCGCGGACGCTTTAAGCAGTATAGGTAAGAAAGTGATTCTCGCGCTGCGCGAACCGTCGCTTGGACCGGTCTTCGGAATCAAAGGCGGCGCCGCGGGCGGAGGGTACGCCCAGGTCATACCTATGGAGGACATCAACCTGCACTTTACGGGAGATTTCCACGCGATAGGCGCGGCCAACAATCTGCTGGCAGCTATGCTGGACAATCATATTTTCCAAGGGAATGCGTTGAATATAGACACTCGCAGGATAACGTGGAAGCGCTGCGTCGATATGAATGACAGACAACTGAGATTTATAGTAAACGGACTCAACGGCCGCACGAATGGCGTGCCGCGCGAGGACGGGTATGATATAACGGTCGCTTCGGAAATTATGGCTATTTTGTGCCTGTCAAAAGATTTGGATCACCTTAAGGAGAATCTAAAGAAGATAATCGTAGGCTATACGAGGGATGAAAAGCCGGTTACAGCGGGAGAGCTTAAAGCCCATGGGGCGATGGCGGCGCTGTTAAAGGACGCGCTGAAACCAAATTTGGTCCAGACCCTTGAGCACACCCCGTCATTTATACACGGCGGACCGTTTGCCAACATAGCTCACGGCTGCAACAGCATTATGGCGACCAGGATGGCGTTAAAACTTGCGGATTATGTCGTCACAGAGGCGGGATTCGGCGCCGATTTGGGGGCGGAGAAATTCTGTGATATCAAGTGCAGGATTGCGGGAATCAAACCGAACGCTTGCGTAATAGTCGCCACAGTGCGCGCGCTCAAACACCATGGAGGCGTTGCGAAAGCCGATCTCGCAAATGAAGACCTTGCAGCGCTCGAAAAGGGACTGCCGAACTTATTGAAACACATAGAAAATATGAAAAATATCTTTGGGATCACTTCGGTTGTGGCAATCAACAGATTCCCTGACGATACAGAGGCGGAGTTGGAGCTCATCCGGTCTAAGTGTAAAGAGCTTGGGGCGAATGTTGCACTGTCAGAGGTATGGGGCAAGGGCAGCGCCGGCGGAATAGACCTGGCTAATGAAGTCATCAGGATTATCGACGAGGGCTCGTCGAATTTTAAGTTCGCTTACGACGAAAATTCTACGATTAAGGAAAAGATTGAAGCGATTGCCAAGGGTATATATGGAGCGGACGGCGTTGATTTCATGCCGGCTGCTAACAAAGAGATCGGAGTCCTTGAGAACCTCGGATTTGGAAAGTTCCCAATTTGTATGGCAAAGACGCAGTACTCGCTTTCGGATGATCAGAAGAAGCTTGGCGCGCCTAAAGGGTTCAATATCACAGTCAGGAATGTTAGGGTATCGGCGGGAGCGGGGTTTATTGTCGCGCTGACCGGCGAGATCATGACCATGCCCGGGCTTCCAAAAGTTCCGTCTGCAGAGAAGATCGACGTGGATATAACAGGGAAGATTTCCGGGTTGTTTTAGAGGTTAATTTTGTATTTGCAATAAACCCTTTGGGTACTTGAGTACGTGAGTATGTTGAGTACATTAAGTTTTTTGGCACTATTGGCGTCCGCCTCCTTGACCGTGCGTGTATGGGGCGGACGCTTTAGCGGTTAGAGTTTTATGTTTTGTGGTTGGAGTTTTACGTTTAGCGATATGCATTCTTACAAGAGCAGCAACGGATGAAAACAAAACTCAGATTAATAATGTGGAATAGGGGGATTATATACTATGGTAAACAAAAGTTGCGTGGAATTCATAGACGTTCTTGCGTCTAAAGAGCCTGTACCTGGCGGAGGCGGCGCGTCAGCATTGGTTGGAGCAATTGGAATGGCGCTTGGAAGCATGGTAGGCAACCTCACTTTGGGCAAAAAGAAATATGCCGATGTCCAAGAGGACATAAAGGCAATATTGGTAAAAGCCAAAGCGTTGCAAAGCGACCTCATTAAATTGGTCCAGGAGGACGCAGAAGTGTTTGAGCCTCTTTCAAAGGCTTATGGAATGCCAAAAGAAACAGAGGAACAGAAGGCTGAGAAAGACAGGGTGATGGAAGAAGCGCTAAAGCTGGCTTGCAGCGTCCCTATGAGCATTATGGAAAAGGCGGCGGAGTGCATCGACCTGCATTATGAGTTGGGGGAAAAGGGAACCCGAATAGCTATAAGCGACGTGGGTGTAGGCGTGCTTTTTGTGAAAGCGGCCCTGATCGGCGCGAGCCTTAATGTTTACATCAACACTAAAATGATGAAAGACAGAGGGTATGCCGATGAAATAAACGCAAAGGCTGACAGGTTGATTGCCGAAGGATCGGATAGAGCGGATAAGATATTTGAGGGTGTCATGAACGGGATCAGATAGCCGTTAATTTTTGGAAGTTGTTTTTAGGAATTCCAAATTCACCCGGAAATACTGGAAACACAGGAAACACAGGGAATAATGGAAATACTGGAAATAATGGAAATACTGGAAATACTGGAAATACTGGAAATAAAAGAAGAGAGGATAAATATTTATGGCGGAATTACTTAAAGGAATAGATGTTGTAAAGGGTATGAAGGAGGAGCTCTCCTCGAGAGTGGAAGCGTTAAAAGCAAGAGGGGTCATCCCGTGCCTGGGGATAGTCAGGATAGGCGAGCGCTCCGACGATATGGCCTATGAGAGGGGCGCAATCAAGAGATGCGAAGGCATTGGGCTTTTATGCAGGGTGTTCAGTTTTCCTGAGAATATCGATAACGACAGTTTTTTAAAAGAGTTTGCCAAGATAAACGCGGACGAGTCAGTCCACGGGATACTCGTATTCCGTCCGATGCCAAAGCACATTGATGAGGGAAGCGTAAAAGAGATCATTGATCCGAACAAAGATGTTGACTGCATGAGCGATACGAATATTGCCAAAGTTTTCGCGGCTGACGACACCGGGTACGCCCCGTGTACTCCAAGGGCGGTTATGGAAATGCTGAGACATTTTAACATACCTGTCAAAGGCAAAAGGGTCACGCTGGTAGGGCGCAGTATGGTTGTAGGCAAGCCGCTGGCAATGCTTCTTCTGAAAGAGCATGCGACGATAACAATATGCCACACGAGGACCGTCGATTTGGAGAGCGAGTGCAAAAGGGCTGAGATATTGATAGCCGCAGCCGGAGCGCCAAAGATGATCAAAGCCGCGCATGTTAATCAGGGCGCGATTGTGATCGACGTTGGAATAAATGTAGATGATGACGGCAACCTATGCGGCGATGTGGATTTCGAGGGCGTCGAGCCGCTTGCCGGCCGGATTACGCCTGTCCCTGGCGGGGTCGGCACAGTCACAACCTCTGTTCTGGCAATGCATACGATAAGCGCGGCTGAACGCGCATAGGGTTAAGCTGGCTAAGGCTAAGCTGGACGCGCATGTGGCTCGGCGGGCAGAGCGTGCATGTGGCGTAGCTAGACGCGCATAAGGCGCAGTTGAGCGTGCATGTGGCGCGGTTGAACACACGTTATAACTGTTTACAAAAATTTTGTTCTTAATTCAAAAAAAGTTGGTATAATAGTTTAGTAAGCTATTATCACAACATGGATCTTGGATGGGAGCGCTAATGGAAAAAGAATACTTCCTAAACAAACACGGAATTGATGAAGTGGAATTTGAAAGAACTGGCATACAGTGGGACGATTTGGAAAAGGTGCTTGAAGACTACGCAAACAGAGTGTCAAATTACGAAGAAACAAGTAATTATATAGCGGATTGTCTTAATGGGGTTAAATCGATTCACTCAATTAAATACCGGATAAAAGACCCGGAACGTTTGATCGAAAAAATCATCAGAAAAGCTATTATAGAGCCATCTGAATGGATAAACGTGAAGAACTATTGTTACATGATAAGAGACATAATCGGTATTCGGGCATTGCACCTTTTTAAGGAGGAATGGACTGAAATTCACGATTACCTGACAAACAACTGGGAGTTACATTCGGCGCCTAGGGCAATATACAAGAAGGGCGACCCCGAACAACTACTAGAGTCTTACGTGAGCAAGGGGTTAACGTTAAATGAACATGCCCATGGGTATCGTTCTTTGCACTACAATATAAAGTTGAGGCAGGGTAGACGCGAGATGATTGCGGAAATCCAGGTCAGAACGCTGTTCGAGGACGCCTGGAGTGAAATCGACCACTTCTTGCGATATGGCGCCCATGAAGAAATCGACTTTGCCGAACCGTATTTAGGTCTTTTAAACAATATTACCTCTAACGCGGATGAGATAGCTTCATATGTCAGGAGGCTGCAGTTGGGTAAATCCACGCGGGAGTTGAAGGTTGGGGAAGAAGGATTGAAGGACGCTACTGACCGGCAGGTTTCTGAATACGACGAGCAGATCAAGGTCAGGGATATGTACAAATACGTCAAGCAGTCTAATCTGCTTGCGCATATGTAATGAGTAATGAGTAATGAGTAATGAGTAGTGTTGAAAAGTATATTGAAGCGCGCTGCAGCAATCCCATGAGTTTAGCTTATGTATGGAGGATTCGCGTGTTGAGTAGTATTTGACATCACTTTATTATGGCATCATAATGGCATCAGGAAAAGGTTATAATGGATAACAGGGCGATAGGCGTATTCGATTCCGGCCTGGGCGGGCTGACGGTTCTCAAGGCTATAAGGGATATTCTACCAAAAGAAAGCATTGTGTATTTTGGGGACTGCGGCCGTACCCCATATGGCGTCAAATCAAAAGAGACAATACTGAATTATACCTACCAAAACGTCCGGTTCTTAATGGAAATGGATATTAAGCTGTTGGTAATAGCGTGTAATACGTCGAGTGCTTATGCGTATGAACTCATAAAGAAGACGTTGAGTATTCCGGTAATTGAAGTCATAAAGCCGGGCGCAAGGGCTGGGCGTATTGCGACTAGGAATGGCAAGGTTGGAGTGATCGGCACAAACGCTACGATAGAAAGCGGCGCCTATATAAAGGCTATTAGGGAGCTTGACCCGGGCATTGAGGTTTTTTCAAGAGCGTGCCCGTTGTTTGTCCCGCTTGTTGAGGAAGGGGAGTTCTGGTGGGATAATGACGTGACTGAAAAAGTTGCGAGAGTGTATTTGGAAGGGTTTAAGGAAGACGGAATTGACACTCTCGTGTTGGGGTGCACCCACTATCCGTTGCTGAGGGGAGCAATACAGAGGGTAATGGGCAAAGACACAGTCCTTGTGAGTTCCGCCGAGGAAGCAGCAAAATCAGTAAAACGCGCGTTACAAGAATTTGACATCGAGGCTGTGGATGAAGACGGGCGGCAAAAACTCAGTTTATATACCAGCGACAGCGTTGAAAAGTTTGAGCCTTTGTGCAGTTCAATACTTAAGTGCCGCATCGAGGAATTGCGCGCGTTAAATGTAAACATCGAGGAATACTAATGGAAAAAAATGTTATTATATCAGTAAGAGGGACACAGACGGTTGGAGGCAATTCTTCAGGAGTGATGGAACTGATGACTGAAGGAATGTTCTACAGAAAAGACAATTCTTACTATCTTGCATACAATGAGAGCGGTCAATACGGATTTGACGACGCAAATACTATGATTGAGATTTCAGATGGGACGTTGAAATTCATAAGGTTTGGCATGATAAACGCTCAATTTATCTTTCAACAGGGTAAGAAGTATATATCCCATTATGATACCCCGCACGGATCTTTCACTTTTTGCGTATTCACCAACAATATCAACATAGACGTCGATGACAACGGAGGCGTGATTAATATTGATTATATGTTGGAACTGGAAAACGGCCCTTCCGCTCTGAATGATTTCTATGTCAGAATCAGTGAACCCGGTAAAAAACCAGGCGTCCAAAATGAACACTTCTTTAAAATGTAAACGTGAAACAATATATTGAGTGGTTTAACTTGCTGGTAACTTACTACAGCGACGATGTTTGGTTTTCGTAATGCGTAAAACATGTCCGCTAATAGATATGTCTCTCTAAATATTTATTCTTTTTTTTCCGATATATACTCTGGATTGTACCGTGTTTTAATACAAGAAAATTGAATTAAAATGGTCCGAATTTAATTTTGTTGAATAGGAATATGGAGTATAAAATGTCTGAAAAACTTTTGAAGATCAACGCTCGCACACCCTTACGACGAGCTCGTTGCGGCGTTCGCGCGGCACTGATATCCGCCCTGATCCTCTGTCAACTGTTATCGATTTCGGCGCCGGTGTTGGCCACGGCGCCAGTGTTTGCTTCTGCGCCTGTGTCTGCTACGGAGATGGGGTCGGTTTCGCCTGTGTCTGATACGACGAGGAGGTTGGCTGCGGCGCCAGTTTCGGCTGCGGCGCCCGTGTCGGCTACGGCAACGGGGTTAGTCGCCACCAACGAAGCGGTGCGCAATTCCTATGTGGGCATTACAAATTACAATGAAATACTTGATAACCTGTCATATACCGATTTGGATGAGGGCTTATGGTCGATAGACGCGATATATGAGGGTGGCGCGCTCGATTTCGTAAAGAGTTTCGGAAGCCGTCAGTTTGGGAGAACTACCGCAATGACAAAGGGCCAGGCCCTGGCGATGGTGTTGAGAGCAGCCGGCTTGGAAGGCCAGGCTCAGACGATTGGGGAAGAGCTTGAGACAAAGTCAAGAGCGGAAGGAAACGCGAGAAAAGGCGCCGATGAAATCTGGGTGGATGGGAGCATACAACTCGCTACAGACAAAGGCTTGATATCTGAAAATGACAGGCTTGCCGCAATGGGGGATCCCGAAGGCCTGAGGCTATCGCCGTTTCGCAGGAATGAAGCGGCCTCGCGCCAGGAGTTTGCTTATTGGTTGGCGAAGGCTCTCAATATACCGCCAATACGTGGCCAGCAGGCCATTTTCAGCAGCTTTTCCGATTGGCGGAGCGCCGAAAGCATGTACTTGCCGTACCTTGAGGCTATCCTCAGCGAGAGGATAATGAACGGGAACGATGACGGGACGTTCAATCCGACGGCGTCAGTTACCAGGGAACAGGCGGCCCAGATGGTTAAAAACGCCGAGAAGTTTGTGTTCCCTGCCAACAACCTCACCAGGACGAGTGGGACTATTGAGAGAATCGGCGCTGCAATCTCAGGGACCGGAGGCGCTGATCGGGACCGAAGCATTATATACATTAGGAATTCTTCAGGGCAGCTTGACACAATTGAATTGACATATGTGATGGAACGCGGCGATGTGAGAGAAGTCCCAAGGGATTTGGTTGTCAATAGGCGGGGAGTCCTTTCGGACAGTTCGACGCTTGGGGTGGGAGACAGGATCAGCTATATCACCAAGGCGCAGGCGTCAGGGACCGCAAGAGCGGGAGCGGGAGGAGGCGGAGGTGCGGGCGCAGGCGGAAGCGGGGGAACAGGCGGAGGAACAGGCGGAAGCGGGGGAACAGGCGGAGGAACAGGCGGAAGCGGGGGAACAGGCGCGGGCGCAGGCGCAGGAGCCACTGGAGGCGCAGGCGCCGCCGCGTCAGGCGATGCTCGCCCCGAAGTCAAGTATGTGCAGATTCTGTCCGACGCCGTCCCGATGGGTTATGTACTGGCTCAGATAGACGGAATTGACAGAGAGGCGCAAACAATTTCACTCACGCACCTTTTCCCTGTGGAGTTTTCCAACTCCGGGCAGATAAAGGCTATGGAGTCCGCCGTTGACGAACTCAACCGATTTGAAGCGGAGTATGTGTACAGCAACGATTTGGCCGTCACTGTCTATGGCAGGCGAGGATCGTTTGACGATATAAAACCGGGGATGGACGTCATAGTGGGAGTTCAGAATTTCATGACGGTGAGCAGTATTGAAACAGCCGACTTACGGTATAACCTTGGCGAAGGCGGGATAGTTAAGGGAGTAATTGACGAAAACAACCCGATCCTGGGGTTCATTTCCCTGTTCAATGAGTTGGGATCGGCTGGCGGCATGACTTCCGGCATCAGGATATACAATTATACAGACCCGTGGAGTCTCGATATAAGCAGAAACGGAGAGAGCGCTTCGATTGAGGAAATACTGCCGGGAGATTCAGCTTATCTGGAACTTGACGACTACGGCGAAATAATCGCGATATCAGCGGTTGACAACTATAAGGTTAGGCTTGGAGAGGCCATTTCAATCGACAGAACGTCATTAGCCGTAAAATACGACGACGGGCGGCGGCAATTGCTTAACTTTGGAGACGGCGTCTTATTCTTAAAGGATTACAAGCTCGTCGCAAGGGACGTCCTGAAGCCGGGCGACAGAGTCAAGTTGCTCGTGTATGAATCGGTACTGACCGAAGAGATAATACAAGTGACTATAGAGGCAACAGAACGCAATCATGTGTCAAATATATATAAAGGCGTCCTGTCGAGAATCGACGAGAACCTTGAACAGGCAGTGGTATACAATGTTGAAAGGTTTTCGAACGGGGGCTGGGAAAAAGTTGACAAGAAAGGGTTTGATACGATTCCAATTAGCTCTGCAACCGAGATATACCTGGGGGATACGAGATACGCCGCTTCTAAGGTAAATAAGCTGCTTCGCGACAACGAGGTTTACATAGCGGTCAAGGGCGGATATGGAGGATTCGAAGAGGCAGTGATGATAACGGTAAGAGGTCAGGACGACAAGGAGTTGATATATAACGACGTCGTCAGGAACGTCAGATCGTCGGCAGGGGAGCTGGGACTAACGAAAGAACAGACTGAGCTGTACCTTGACGAGGGGAGTATTGTGGTTAAGGACGGCAGGCTTGTATCGGCGTCCGTCATTGGCAATTCAGACCAGGTCTATGTCATCGCAAACAGGAAGGATTCAACTGGGAAGATTAAGGCCGAGGTTATTCAGGTGGCGGACAGGATAAATCCCACAGCCCAGGGAATGGGAATTTACCGGGGGAGGATTTCAAAGATCACGACTGATAAGGAGTTCACGCTTGAATCATTCTCCGAGTTAACTGACACTGAGTGGAATTACGCCAATACCCCGAAGACTTTTGCAATTACTAACGGGACGAGGATTCTGGCCGAGGAAGGGTTATTGTCAACAAGAGAGTTTAGCCCATATTGGGATGGGTCATTGAATGGCGACGAAAATACTGCTTCCGTGAGTGGCAGCTTCATAGGCAGGACGGTGTATGTTGTTGCGGATGGCAATGACGCCTTGCTCATAAGTACGGCGCCGTATGGCATACATAACTTCAGGGGCGTAATACAAAGAATTGACGGATTCGAGTACGACGAGGAAGGCAACCTGACCGGTTGGCCCACGGGAGCGTGGCTGGTGGAAGCGTCTGTTTACAACCGCGCGAACTACGCCTGGACGGCGTCAAAGGATTTGAATATAACATTCTCGCCTAATACGGTGATAATAAAGAACGGTGAAATAATCGAAGCGGACAGGTTAAAGAAGGGCGACAAGCTCAGGGTAATCAAAGCGGATCAAACACTGAGCGGCGTGGCGTATATGATTTTCGTGGAGGAGTAGAAGCGCGGAGTAGGAACTCAGAGCAGGAGTTTGGAGTAGAAGCGCGGAGTATGAGCCCGGAGTAGAAGCGCGGAGTATGAGCCCGGAGTAGAAGCTTGAAGTAGGAGCTTGGAGTAGAAGCTCGAAGTAGGAGCCCGTAGTATGAGCCCGTAGTAGAAGCTTGAAGTATGAGCTTGGAGTAGAAGCTCGAAGTAGGAGCCCGTAGTATGAGCTCCATGTTTGGTCGATGTTGAGAATTCAAGAGCGGCGAGGGACAAAAAATGAGAAGAGTAAATTGCATAGTTAAACCAATTTTTATACAATCAATGTCTATTTCGAAAAAGATGTCTATTTCAAAAATGAAGTCTATTTCAAAAAAGATGTTTTTTTTAAATAAAATGTCTATTTTAAAAAAAATACTTTTTTCAACAATCTTGATTTCAGCGGCGACCAACACAGATATCAGCAAGGCGGTAGCCTCGCGGTTCAAAGCGGCGTTAATCGCAACCGTCGCCAAGGCGTTCAACAAGGTGGTCAACAAGGTGACCGCCACGCTGGTCACTGCGGCGGTTTTCATTTCCGCGTTCGCCTTTGCCCCCCAAATCGTGTTCGCGCGCGACGGGGTTGGAGGCTTTGACGGCCTTGGGATTTCCGCCGGTGAGATTACGGGGAGGACGGCTCTTGATTACCAGGAATACACTTTCATAACCGGGGAACCGGTGTTGTTGAAGGGCACGTTGACAATGACCAAAGCTGTCAGGGATGACAGGATCACGTATCAATACTCGTACAGGCTAAACAACAGCGCAAAAAGATTCCAAATGACAAGGGAGATATCCTACGAAACCGAGCTGTTTAAAAAGGACAACGGACAGACCGTAACAGTGACAAAATATACAAGGACGCCCAGCGAGAAGATTGTGACGGACGGGGAGACATACACGCTGAGGACGATGGACTTTACCAGGACGAGCCTTGTTGATGAAAAACCGGCTGTTTCATATTATTCCGGCAATTCATGGTATAGAAAGAATTATGAAATTGGCGGCGGTACGATGACGTCGCAAAGCGGTAGATTTGTGACTGTTGAGGCGACGGGGGAATTCTATGGATTTGACCAGTATTGGGGCGCCGCTGACGTGGAGGAGACCGATTTCATAATAGAGTACTCCGACTTCAGGAATGCGCAAGGCGACCCGGACCACTGGGGCGGCTCGGCAACTGTGCGAAGGTCGCAGTCTACTATTACCCAGCTGAGATATGTTGAAAATGAACCAGACGCGATCAGCTTCAGGGGCGGGTATCTGGAAACAAGGAGAAACGACAATGTCCTCGAAGTGAGCGCAAAATTACCCGAATTTGACAGCAAAGGGGCGTCTACAGACAAAATCAAAACATACAAAGAAAGCACGAAGATAGATACGTTTCCATCGACAAAAAGGCTCGTATCCCCCGACTTGAGGCACATCAGGGGGCACTGGGCCGAGGAGTCGATTTCCAAGCTCTTCGGGTTGGAGGTGTTCAAAGACGGCCCGTCGCAGTTCAACCCCAGCCAGTATATAACGCGCGGGGAATTTGCCGCCGCGCTGGTGGGGGCTGCCAGGAACACGCCTGAAGACCCGGCAGTGGCGTCGTCCAGTACTAGAAATAGGGCCCCGGCGACGACGGGCGGGGGAAGACGAGGGCAGGCGCCCGATCCGATTTTTACAGACGTCAGTCCGGAACATATCTATTTTTCTCAGATTGAAGAGGCGTTTAACAGAGGGCTTATGAATCCCATGTCAAGCAATATGTTTTCACCCAACGGGGAGATAACTGTTGCCGACGCCGCCGTGACGTTTATAAGGGCAATGGGGCTTGAGTCGCTGGCTTCATATCACGGCGCGATAACAAATTATCTGGACGACGACAGCATCCCGGACTACGCGCGCGAGGCGCTCTATGTCTGTGAATACATTGGCTTACTGAAGGGTGACGGCGCCGGAAGAATAAACCCAAGTAAGGTCTTAACCAAGGGAGAAGCGGCCGTTATGCTTGACAGGTTTGTAGAGTACATGAGAGAAGACCTCAGGAAGGATTACCGCGACCGGATAATGGATTTTTAGTTGATTGTTCAACAAGGTAGTGGATTGATCAATAGTATAGTGGATTGATTGACAAGGTAGTGGATTGATCAATAGAATAGTTGATTGCTCAACAAGGTAGTGGATTGATCAATAGAATAGTTGATTGCTCAACAAGGTAGTGGATTGATCAACAGAATAGTGGATTAAAAAAAATGGCGCGCTTTCGTATTAAAAAGCGCGCAAATAGAAGAGAAGGTATTTTAATAAAGTCTAATAGGCTAAGTACGTAAGTGCGGATTCGATTGCAGCTTATAATGAAACTCAACCCTACGAGTTGGCGCGCCATTACATCTGCAATTTTTATTACCCGTTATATGTTGTCTGTAAACATTGTTTGATTAAAATATTATGATGGTATGCTATTTTGTTTACATCTGGCTAATTAAATCTGTTTTATTCCCCTGAAAAGTTGCATTATTTATATTTTCTCTATATAGCCAATGAAAAGTAACTTAATTGCAGTTGCAACTATAACTGCGACAATATCTACGACTGTATCTACAAATTCAACTATAACATAAATACAACATGACTACACACTTCTTGAGAATTATGTGAAAATAATGCTTGCAATTTACCAATTATTTGTTTATAATTGATAAGTATTAACACATAAATGAGTTAACACCCTGCTTATTTTAAGGTGGTTTAATAACCTTTGTTATACTAAAATATTTTTTTCATTGTTTGAATCCGACATTGGGGGAAAAATGGAACGTAGCTATTTTGATTTGTCAGAGCCGCAGAAGGCTATCTGGCTTACTCATCAATTGTACGATGAAATGAATCATAGCGTTACGGTTGATGTATTATTCCGCGCAAAACCTGATATTATCATCGCGCGCCGCGCCGTAAATTTGCTGTATTTATACAACCAGATTCTGCGCGCTGAATTGACGGTCATTGACGGCGCGCCGAAACAGTTTTTCAATGAACATGACGCTTCAAAAGAATATGCGATTATCCGGGAATTTCGAAGTCCGGACGAGTACAAGAAATGGGTGGAAGAATACGCGCTGCAAAAGATGGGCGACGTGCTGTGTGAAATCTCGATCATTGACGCCGGCACAGAATTCGGTTTTCTTATAAAGGCGTCACATATGATCATTGATGGAACAAGCGCCATTTTATTACTTACAAGATTGAAATTATACTACAATTCAATTGTTATTGATGAGGAAATTGTCGAAACAGAGTATCGCTATCAGGATTTTATCAAGCGCGAATGTTTATACTATAAAGACAGCGCCGCCCTGATCCGGGATCGGGAGTATTGGAGAAAAAAGATGGCGGAAATCGAAACGCCAACCATAGTATCATCAAACAAGATGAACACCGTAATATCAAAAAGATCAATGCTCCGGCTTTCCGCTGATTCGGAAAATCGACTGAGGAATTATTGTAAAGAAAACGACGTAAGCGAATTTGGGGTTTTATTATCATGTTTTGCGTTATGTGCATCCGCCCATTTCAGGACGGATCTCACAACGATTTTTTGCACGGTTTTAGGCAGAGTGGGATTGACGGAAAACAAAACTCCCGGAATGTTCGTCAATACGATACCTCTTACAATGGATTGCGGAAATGAATCAATTTCAAAAATATTGCCAGCTGATTTCATAAAAGCCGCCCAAAAAGAGTTTTTTAATTCCTCAAAGCATTTTCGATACAGCTATAATCATATTCTCAGCGATTATTATCAATTGCGGGGACGTCAGGAACTGTCGGATATTAATTTCAGTTATCAAAACTTCGAAGCGCTCTCTTTTGCCGATTATTCGTCGGAAGAATTTTTCCCTACATGGTATTTCTGTGGAACGCAAACAAACAGCCTGTCATTTCATGCAAGAAGAGAGCCCAAAGAGAGCCTGAAGCTCTTATTTGAATATCAGGTTGAAAAGTTTACTGAAGAAGATATCAGTATTATTGGAACGCATTTGCTTGAAACACTTAATTCTTTATTCACCAGGCCCGGAGCAAAGACGTCGGAGTTGGAAATGATTGACGCGCGGGAGCGCGGGAAAATCCTGACGGAGTTCAATGATACATACGCGGAATACCCGATGGATAAGACGGTAGTCGACCTGTTTGAGGAGCAGGTTCGGCGGACCCCGGAAAATACGGCGCTGAAATTTGAAGAGCAAACGATGACGTACGCGGAATTGAACGCAAAGGCGAACAGGTTGGCGTACCGGTTGAGGGAACTTGGGATAAAACCTGACGACCATGTCGCGCTGTTGGCGGAGCGCAGTATGGAAATGATCATAGGGATAATTGGGACGATCAAAGCCGGCGGGGCTTATGTGCCTGTTGATCCCGGATATCCCGAGGATAGGATAAGGTACATGCTGGAGGACAGTGCCTGCGGAGTGGTATTGACATGTCAATCAGCGGCGCCGGTTGGGATGGAAATCCCGGTGCTGGATTTGAGCGATGAGAGATCATATGCCGCCGCGTATAAAAATCCTCCGCATGTCAACAATCCAAACGATTTGATATATATTATCTATACGTCAGGCACTACCGGAAAACCCAAGGGCGTCTTGATTGAACATCGAGGCGTCGTAAATCTTTGGAAGCGTTTAGGGAGCGATAACCCCTGCGGGGATGACACTGTATTGCAGTTCGCCAGCATTTCTTTTGACGCGTCTGTCTATGAAATCGTGCTGTCGCTTCTTTACGGCGGGGCGCTGTGCGTTATTCCGCACGATATAATACAGGATACGAAAGCCTTTGAGCGATATGTCAAAGATCATGACGTCAGAATAGCATTATTCCCGCCGAGTTATACAGCGCAAATCGACCTGAAACTATTCCGTCGGGTCCTTACGGCAGGCTCCGCCGCAAACAGCGACATAGTCAATCGCGCCAACCAATCTGGCGCCGAATACACAAACGAATATGGTCCGACGGAAGCGACGGTTGTTACCTGCAATTGGGACTGCCGAGCCGGAACCTCCGTACCGGCGGTGGTTCCGATAGGCCGCCCGGAATTGAATAAGCAGGTTTATATATTGAACGAAATGAAATTGTGCGGGATAGGAGCGCCGGGGGAGCTGTGTATAGCGGGCGTGGGGTTAGCCAGAGGATATTTGAACCAGCCGGGACTTACGGCGGAGAAATTTATAAAAAACCCGTATGGAGAAGGCAGGATGTACCGGACCGGAGACCTTGCGAGATGGCTGCCGGACGGAAATATAGAGTGCCTTGGAAGGATAGACGAGCAGGTTAAAATTCGCGGATTCCGGATTGAATTAGGCGAGATAGAGAGCGTTCTCAGGAAGCAACCGGGAGTGGCGGACGCTGCTGCAATGATCAGGATAGTCGGAGGAGACGATACCCTGTGCGCTTATTTAGTCCCGGAACGGGGGCAAGACCCTGATACGTCGGTGATCAGGGAAAGCCTGAAAAAAGAACTGCCTGAATACATGCTCCCGGCGTTCATGACGCAGTTGGAGGCGTTGCCGCTCAATCGTAACGGCAAGCTCGATAAACGCGCCCTGCCGGAACCAGACGCGCTTACAGGACGTGAATATTCAGCGCCGGGAACCGAAATGGAGCGTGTGGTAGTCGAGGTGTTCGAGGTTGTACTGGGAATATCGCCAATCGGAATAGACGACAACTTCTTTGAGTTGGGAGGCCATTCGCTGAAAGCAACCACGATGGTGAATATGATCGAAAAGTTCACCGGAATCCGGCTCGCGCTACGGACTATTTTTACATCGCCGACGCCTAAAACGCTGGCGCGTGAGCTGGAGTTGCAGGAGCGTGAGCTGGAGTTGCCGGCGTTTGAGTTGGAGCTGCCGGCGTTTGAGCTGGAGCTGCCGGCTTGTGAGCCGGAGTCGCAGGCGTTTGAGTTGGAGCTGCCGGTGTGCGAGCAGCTGGGGTCGTCGGCGTGCGAGCAGCTGGGGTCACTGGTGCATGAGCTGGAGCCGCAGGAGCATGATCCGGAGTCGCAGGTGCATGATCTGGAGTCGTCTGAGCGTGAGCTGAAGTTGCCGGCGTGTGAACTGGAGCCGACAACGTGTGAGCTGGAGTTGCCGGCGTGTGAACTGGAGTTGCCGGAACGAGTCAGGTATAAACCTATTCCCAAAGCCGAAAAGAAGGAAAACTACGCAATGTCTTCCGCGCAAAAGAGGCTGTTCATCCTGGACCAGATAGCCGGCGGATGTGTGGTTTACAATATACCGGCGGCGATTGAAGCCAGGGGTGAGTTGGAACTTGAGCGTATTCAAAAAGCGATGAACGGGTTAATGAGGCGCCATGAAACGCTGAGAACGAGCTTTGCGCTGATTGACGGAGAAGCGGTACAGACTATTGCGGACGAAGTAGATTGCGAACTGGAACTGGAATATGAAGAAACGGAACTCTACAGCGCTGAAGGAATGACAGAGTTTATACGCCCGTTCGATTTGGGAAAAGCCCCGCTGATGCGCCTGAAGGTGATAAAAGAACTCAGTGGTAATATTGGCAATAGTGGTAATAGAGATAATATTGGTAGTAGTAGTGGTAGTGGTAGTAGTAGTAGTGGTAGTGGTAGTAGTAGAAGTGGTAGTGGTAGTGGTAGTGGTAATAGTAATAGATATATCCTTTTGTTTGATATACATCATATTATTGCGGACGCCGCAACATTGAGCATACTGATCGAAGAATTCTCGAGGCTCTACGGCGGCGAAGAATTGAAACCGCTGGAGGTTCAGTACAAAGATTACAGTGAATGGATGCGCGGGCGTGATTTTGGCGCGCAAAGAGAATACTGGATGAATGTGTTCGCGGAGGAAGCGCCGATTCTGGATTTGGCGACAGATTACCCCCGCCCGCAAACACAGAGTTACGGCGGGTCGTTTGTGTCCGCCCAGCTTAACCGTGAACAGAGGGATGGAATCGAGAAGATAAACCGGGGAAACGGAACGACGGCTTTCATGACGCTGTTGGCGGTGTTTATGGTAGAGCTCCATAAGTACAGCCGTCAAGAAGACGTCGTAGTAGGAGTCCCAATGTCGGGAAGGGTTCAGAAGGACGCCGAAACGATGATGGGTATGTTTGTAAACACACTGGCGCTCAGAGGGTTTCCGTCTGTGGATAAGTCATTTACCGATTTTCTCGCGGAGATAAGAGAGAGCGCGCTGGGCGCTTATGAGAATCAGGAATATCCCTTTGAGCTACTGGTAGATGACGTGCATGCGCGGCGGGACATGTCGCGCAACCCGCTATTTGACGTTATGTTCGCCATGCAGAACAATGAGACCGCCGAACTATATCTTGGGGACGCAAAACTGAAGGTACTGGAGATTAGCACGAACACCGCGAAGTTTGACTTAACGCTGCAAGCGGAAGAGACAGAGAGCGGATATAGCCTGAGCCTCGAATACTGCGACGATTTATTTACTAAAGCCTCGGCGTTGGCTATGCTTGATCATTTCATCAATCTGATCAATTCGATTATAGCAAATCCATATGCAAAGATATCGGAATTAGAAATGACAAGCGTTCCGGAACGAGAAAGGATATTGGTGGAATTCAACGATACATCTGTAGGATACTCTGTGGGCAAAACGGTAGTCGACCTGTTTGAGGAGCAGGTTCAAAAGACTCCTGAAAATACGGCGTTGAAGTTTGAAGGCCAGACGATGACGTACTCGGAGCTGAACGCGAAGGCGAACAAGCTGGCGCGTCGGCTGAGGGGGCTTGGGATATCTCCGAATACCTGTGTGGCGATTATAGCGGAGCGCGGTATGGAAATGATCGTTGGAATACTTGGGACGATAAAAGCCGGAGGCGCTTATGTGCCCATCGATCCCGAATATCCTGAGGATAGAATCAGGTACATGCTGGAAGACAGCGCTGCGAGCGTGGTATTGACGCATCGGTCAAAGGCGCCGGAGGGGATGTACATAACCGAGTTGGATTTAGGCGACGAGAGTTCATACGAAGGTTCACCTGGCGAGGGTTCATCTGGCGAGAGTTCATACGAAGGTTCATCTGGCGAGAGTTCATATGAGGGTTTTTATGCAGAAGGCTCCAGTGACGAGGGTTCTTATGCAGAGGGGCTTTGTGACAAGGGCTCTTATGACGAGGGTTCTTATGACAAGGGTTCTTACACTGATTACGAAGGCAACCTGCCGAGCGTCAACAACCCAAGCGATCTGATATATGTTATTTACACGTCAGGTACTACAGGAAAGCCAAAGGGAGTCATGATCGAACATCACGGCGTCGTGAATCTCAGGAAACGGTTGGAGCGCAATAAACCTTGCGAAACAGACACTGTATTGCAGTTCGCCAGTTTATCTTTTGACGCAGCCACCTATGAATTAGCGCTGTCACTACTTTTCGGGGGAGCGTTATGCGTTATACCGAACACCGTGATACAGGACACGAAAGCCTTTGAGAAATACATAGAAAACCATGACGTAACAATGGCGTTGTTGCCTCCAAGTTATGCAGCGCAAGTAAAACTGAGACAATTCCGTAGGATTATAACCGGCGGATCCGCCGCAAACCGTGACACTGTCATTCGCGCTGATAGGCTTGGAATCGAATATACAAATGAATACGGGCCGACAGAAGTGACGGTAACGGCAGGCAGCTGGGATTATCACGGCGGAACCCAGGTACACCCCGTACACCCCGTGCCCAGCGGAGTCTCCGTACCAGGTGAAGCCTCCGTATCACGCGCTCTTGGCAACGCCCCCGAGCCTGGTGGAGCCTCCGTACTCGGTGAAGCCCCCGTGCACGGCGGAGCCTCCGTACTTGGTGAAGCCCCTGTGCTCGGCGGAACCTCCGTACCTCCTGCGCCCGGTGAAGCCTCCGTACAAGGTGAAGCCTCCGTACCCGCCATACCCTCAATACCCTCCGTGATCCCGATAGGCCGCCCGATTGAGAACACTCAGATATACATTATGAACGGATCGGAACTATGCGGGATAGGCGTACCCGGAGAGCTACGTATAGCGGGCGCTGGTTTGGCCAGAGGTTATCTGAATCAACCGGAACTGACGAAGAAGAGATTCATAAAGAACCCGTATGGGGAAGGTCGGCTCTATCGGAGTGGCGACCTCGCGAGGTGGCTGCCGGACGGGAATATAGAGTATCTTGGAAGGTTGGACGAGCAAGTAAAGATACGCGGGTATCGGATAGAATTGGGCGAGATAGAGAGTGTTCTGAGGAAGCAACCTGAAGTGGCTGACGCTGCGGTAGTGACGCGGATAATCGGAGGGGACGAAACCCTGTGCGCGTATGTAGTTCCGCAACGATACCGGGACGCTGATGTACCCGGTGCAGAGCAGCAGGACCGGGACTCCGATACGCCTGGGATACCGCAACAATACCGGGACTCCGATACGCTGGGACCCTGGCAGGTCCCTGATATACCCGGAGCGCCGCAACAGGGCGAGGAGTCTGATATGCCGGGTGTACCGCAACAATACCGGGAATCCGATACGCCGGAGCACAGGCAAGTCCCTGATATACCCGGCGCGCCGCAACAGGGCGAGGAGTCTGATATGCCTGGGATACCGCAACAATACCGGGACTCCGATACGCCGGAGCCCGGGCAGGTCTTTGATGTGTCGGCTATCAGGGAGCGGTTGAGAAAAGAACTGCCTGAATATATGATCCCGGCATTCATTACCAAGTTAGATGTATTGCCGCTCAACCGGAGCGGCAAACTGGATAGACGCGCGTTGCCGGAACCCGATGCGCTTGCGGGAAGGGAATATACGGCGCCGAGCGCTGAAATGGAGCGTGTGGTAGTCGAGGTTTTCGAGGAAATACTTGGCATGTCTCCGATTGGTATAAACGACAGCTTCTTTGAGTTGGGGGGCCACTCGCTCAGAGCGACAGTAGCGGTGAACTTGATCGAAAAACGCGTGGGAGTACGTCTTCCGCTACATGTGGTTTTTACGTCGCCGACGCCTTCAATGCTTGCAAAAGAGCTTACAAAAGAACTGAAAGCCCTGGGACAGGGCGGGTACAAACCTATTCCAAAAGCCGAAAAAAAAGATAGCTACGCCATGTCTTCAGCGCAGAAGAGGATGTTCATCCTGAATCAGGTAGATGGCGGAAGCACAGTATATAATATGCCCACGGTGATCGAAGTTAAGGGAGCCCTTGATTTTGAGCGAATCCAAAGTGCGATGGACGGGTTGATAAAGCGCCATGACGCGCTGAGGACGAGCTTTGCCCTGATAGGAGAAGAAGCGGTACAGATTATCGCGGATGAAGCAGCTTGTGAGGTGGAATACGCGGAAGCGGAAATCTTCGACGAGGAAACGGAAAATGCGGAAGCTGAAATTTTCGACGCGGAAGCGGAAAACGGGAAAGCTAAGATCTTCGACGAGGAAACAGAAAACGCGAAAGCTGAGATCTTCAACGCGGAAGCGGAAAAAGGTAAAGCTGAGATCTTTAGCGCGGTAGAAATTGCGGAATTCATCCGCCCGTTCGACCTGAGCAAAGCCCCGTTGATTCGTTTAAAGGTGATAAAAGAATCCCAAGGCGATAGGTATATACTGCTATTCGATATGCACCACATCATAGCTGACGGCATGACTGCGAACATATTAATCTCGGAATTCTCGAAGCTCTACGGCGGAGAAGCATTAAAACCTCCGGAGGTTCAGTTCAAAGACTACAGCGAATGGATGCGCGGGTGTGATCTTGGAGCGCAAAGAGAATATTGGTTGAACGTGTTTGCGAAGGAGGCGCCTGCCCTGGATTTGGCAACGGACTATCCGCGCCCGCTAACTCTGAGCCACAAAGGATCACATGTGTCCGCCCGGCTAAACAGAGAGCAGAGGACCGGGATCGAGAAGATAAATAAAGAAAATGAAACGACGGTTTTTATGACGTTATTGGCGGCTTTTATGGTAGAACTGCACAAGTACAGCCGACAGGAAGACGTCGTTGTTGGGGTCCCTCTGTCCGGAAGGGTACATAAGGATTTCGAATCTATGATGGGGATGTTCGTCAATACACTGGCACTGAGGGGATTCCCCTCAGGGGAGAAGTCTTTTACCGAGTTTCTTGCCGAGATAAAGGAACACGCGCTCAACGCATACGAAAACCAGGAATATCCATTTGAGGAATTGGTAGAGAATGTGGAAACGCGTCGCGACATGTCTCGTAACCCCTTGTTTGACGTAATGTTTGTCGTGCAGAACAATGAGAACGTCGAGTTACGTCTGGGAGACGCAAAACTGCGGACATTGGAGATCAACACAAATACAGCGAAGTTCGATTTAACTCTGCAAGTTCAAGAACAAGAAACAAAAAAGGGAGGATACAGCCTGAGCCTCGAATACTGCGCCGACCTGTTCACGGAGGCTACCGCCAAGGCTCTGCTCGAGCATTTCATAAATCTGGTAGATTCTATCATAGCGAATCCCGGCGCGAAGATATCGGAGCTGGATATGATAAGCGAGCCGGAGCGCGAAAGGATTCTCGCGGAGTTTAACGATACATATGCGGAATATCAAGCGGACAAGACAATAGTTGAGCTGTTCGAGGAACAAGTCCTTAAAGCGCCGCAAAACACTGCGTTGAAATTTAATGGGCAAACGATGACATACGACGAGCTCAACGAGAAGGCGAACAGATTGGCTCATCGGCTGCGGGAACTTCATATAAAACCGGACGATCATGTAGCCATTTTGGCGGAGCGCAGTATGGAAATGATCGTTGGGATATTTGGGACGATAAAGGCCGGCGGCGCTTATGTGCCAATCGATCCCGAATATCCTGATGATAGGATTAGATACATTCTGGAGGATAGCGCCCCAAAAGCGTTATTGACATATAAGTCAACGACGCCGGGGGGGCTTGTGATACCAACGCTGAACTTGAGTGATGAGAACTCATATGCCGCTGAAGCTGATAATCCTTCGCATATCAATACCCCAAATGATCTGATCTATATTATCTATACATCCGGCGCTACCGGAAAGCCGAAGGGCGTCATGATCGAGCATCGCGGCGTCGTAAATCTGAGAAAACGACTTGAGCGCGTTAACCTTTGCCGGGAGGACACAGTTTTGCAGTCCGCCAGCCTGTCATTTGACGCAGCCACAGCTGAACTGATGTCAGCGCTTCTTTTCGGCGCGGCGCTATGCATTGTTCCAAGCTCCGTGATTCATGATACAAAGGTTTTGGACGAATATGCCGGAAAGCATGACGTTACGGTAGCATTTTTGACTCCCGGCGTAGCTTCACAGGTAAATCTCCGTCAATACCGCCGGATAATTACAGGCGGCTCAAATGCAAATCGCGACACAGTTATTCGCGCCGATGAATTGGGTGTTGATTTTACAAATGAATACGGTCCGTCAGAAGCGACGGTTCTGGTTAGCGATTGGGATCACCCCAGGGGGACCTCGGTGCCCTCGGTAATACCGATAGGGCGGCCGATAGAGAACACGCAGGTATACATATTGGATGGCCTGCGGCTGTGCGGGATCGGTGTGCCGGGGGAGCTGTGCGTCTCGGGCGTAGGTTTGGCGAGGGGGTATTTAAACCAGCCGGAATTTACGGCGGAGAAATTCATCAGGAATCCGTTTGGAGAAGGCCGGCTGTACAGGAGTGGAGACCTTGCGAGATGGCTGCCGGACGGTAATATAGATTATCTGGGGAGGATCAACGAGCAGGTCAAGATACGCGGGCGCCGGATAGAATTAGGCGAGATTGAGAGCGTCTTAAGGAAGCAACCGGGAGTAGCGGATGCGGTGGTTGTGACCCGGAAAATCGGTGGCGGCGAAACCTTGTGCGCATATTTAGTGCCGCGCCAGGATGGGGAATATGATTTGCCGAGGCGAGACGGGGATAACGATTTGCCGCTGCGGGATGGAGAATCCGATTTGCCGCCGCGGGATGGAGAATCCGAGTCGCCTCGGCGAGGTTTGGAAACAGAGTCGCAACGTTGGGACAGAGAACCCAATTTGCCGAGGCGAGACGGGGAATACGATTTGCCGCGTCGGGAAGGGGAATACGATTCACCCCAGCGGGATGGGGAATCCGATTTGCCGCCGCGGGAAGCGGGACCCAATGCCCCGGCGCAGGAACAGGCGCGCGATTTTCAAGGGCAGGCCCTCGATATGGTGAAGATCAAGGAGGGTTTGAGAAAAGAACTGCCGGAATATATGCTCCCCGCGTTTATGATACAGATAGAGGCGCTTCCGCTCAACCGGAACGGCAAGCTGGATAAACGCGCGCTGCCTGAGCCTGACTCGCTTGCGGTACGTGAATATACAGCGCCGGGAACCGAAATGGAGCGTGTGGTAGTCGAGACGTTCGAAAAAATACTAGGGTTATCTCCTATCGGAATGGAAGAAAGCTTTTTTGAGTTGGGCGGCCACTCGCTCAGAGCGACCATAGCGGTGAATATGCTCGAAAAGGCTACGGGGATACGGCTTCCGCTGAAGACGGTCTTCGCGGCTCCGACTCCCTCGATGCTGGCGAAGGAACTGGAGGCGTTGGGAGAAGGCGGGTATAAGCCTATACCGAAAGCTGAAAAGAAAGATAGATATACCATGTCTTCCGCGCAAAAGAGGCTGTTCGTGCTGGATCAGATAGACAGTGGAAGCGCCGCGTATAATATTCCAACTGCGATAGAGGCGATGGGCGAACTCGATATTGATAGAATCCGAAAAACCATGGACAAATTGATAGTGCGCCATGAAGCGCTGAGGACGAGCTTTGCCTTGATAGACGGCGAGGCGGTACAGATAATAGCGGATGAAGCTTTCTGCGAAGTCGAATGTGCGGAAACGGAATCATTCGATTCAGAAGAGATGGCGAAATTTATTCGCCCGTTCGATTTGGGAAAAGCGCCGCTGATACGCTTGAAGGTATTAAAAGAACGCAGAAGCGGCAGGCAAATACTATTATTCGACATACACCACATCATTGCCGACGGGATGGCAATGATTACATTGACCGAAGAGTTTTCAAGGCTCTACAGCGGCGAAGCGCTGAACCCTTTGGAGATTCAGTACAAAGACTACAGCGAATGGATGCGCGACTGCGATCTTGGAGCGCAAAGGGAGTATTGGATGAACGCGTTTGCGGAGGAGGCGCCGATCCTGGATCTGGCGACAGACTATCCGCGCCCGCAAACGCAGAGCTATAGAGGGTCACACGTGTACGCCCGGCTAAATGAGGACCAGAAGGCCGGCGTTGAGAAGATAAACAGGGAAAACGGAACTACGACTTTCATGACGCTGCTTGCGGCGTTTATGGTAGAACTGCACAAGTACAGCCGTCAGGAAGACATCGTGGTAGGGGTCCCGATATCGGGGAGGACACATAAGGACACTGAAACGATGATGGGGATGTTCGTCAATACATTGGCGCTCAGAGGGCGTCCGTCAGCGGAGAAGCCGTTTACCGGATTTCTTGCGGAGATAAAGGATCACGCGCTGGGCGCGTACGAGAATCAGGAATATCCCTTCGAGAAACTGGTGGAGGACGTGGACGTTCGGCGCGATATGTCGCGCAATCCGCTGTTTGACGTCATGTTCGCGGTACAGAATAATGAGAAGGCCGGTTTTCAGATTGGAGAGATAGAATTGCGGGCGCTGGAGATCAGTCCCAACACCGCAAAGTTTGATCTGTCGCTGCAAGTGGAAGAAATGAAGGACGGATATGATCTGAGCCTCGAGTATTGCAGCGATTTATACACTGAAGCCACAGCGTCGGGCATGCTTGAACATTTCATAAACCTTGTAAATTCGATTATAGAGAAGCCCGGCGCCAAGATATCCGAACTGGAAATGACAAGCGCTCCGGAACGCGAAATGATATTGACGGATTTCAACGACACATTCGTGGAATACCCGGGGCATAAAACGGCAGTCGGCCTGTTTGAGGAGCAGGTTCTACAGAATCCGCAGAGTATTGCGCTAAAATATGAAAGGCAAACGATGACGTACGCGGATCTGAACGCAAAAGCAAACAGGCTGGCTTATAAGCTGATGGAACTCGGGATATCTCCGGAACGTAAAGTGGCGCTGATTACGGAGCGCGGCATGGAAATGGTTGTTGGGATACTTGGAACAATCAAAGCAGGAGGCGCTTATGTACCCGTCGATCCCGGATATCCCGAGGACAGAATCAGGTATATTTTGGAAGACAGCGAAGCGAGCGCTGTATTGACATATAGAACGAAGGCGCCGGAAGGGACAGGCGTTCCAACGCTTGATTTGGAAGCCGCAGGTTCATATACGGGCAAAGAGTGCAATCCTCCGCATGTCAACAGCCCCGGCGATCTGATATATGTCATATACACCTCCGGAACCACCGGAAAACCCAAAGGCGTCATGGTCGAGCATCGCGGCGTTGTGAATTTGACTATGATGTATAATGCGACGTACCAGCTAAACGGCGGCGACACATTGCTGCAATACGCGAGCATGTCATTCGACCAAACCGTCGCCGATGTTTTCGCCGCTCTTCTCAGCGGTGCGTCGCTGTGTTTGACGCCATCACATGTTATATACGATTTTGAGGATTTACACGTATACATGAATGATAATAATGTTACCGTAGCCTCACTGACGCCAAAGGTTATTCAAGAGCTGTGCATTGAAAAACTACCCTCGCTGCGTTTGCTTGAGTCCGGCGGAGAAGCGGGCAATATAGAAAACCTGAGAGAGCTGGCAAAAAAGATAACTGTGCTCAATGCCTATGGACCGACGGAGTCCACAGTTAACGCGACTGTTATGAAACTATCTTCAAAGCTATCTCCAGAACTATCTCCAGAACTATCTCCAGATATATCTTTAAATCTGTCTCCAGATATATCTTCAAATCTGTCTCCAGATCTATCTTCAAAGATATCTCCAGATCTATCTACAAAGCTATCTCCAGATCTGTCTCCAAATCTATCTCCAAATTTATCTCCCGATTGCGCGATACTTCCTATCGGCAAGCCTGTCGTCAACACGCGGATCTATATTCTAAACGGGTTGGAGTTATGCGGGACGGGCGTGCCGGGAGAGCTGTGTATAGCGGGCGGAAGCTTGGCGCGAGGCTACTTGAACCAACCGGAACTTACGGCTGAGAAATTCATCATGAACCCATACGGAGAGGGACGGCTGTACCGAAGCGGGGATCTGGCAAGGTGGCTGCCGGACGGAAACATCGATTTTCTGGGAAGGATAGACGAGCAAGTCAAGATACGCGGATTCCGGATCGAATTGGGCGAGATAGAGAGCGTCCTGAGAAAACAGCCGGGCGTGGCTGATGCGGCGGTAGTAGTCCGGGAAGCCGGCGGAAATAGCGGAGATAGCGGAGATAGCAGAGATAGCGGAGACAGAGTTTTATGCGCATATCTGACCGCGGAGCAGGGAAAGGCGCTTGACATGCCGGCGATCAGGGAGGGACTTGGGAATGAACTGCCGGAATACATGATCCCCGCGTTCATGACTCAGATGGAAACCCTGCCGCTCAACCGGAGTGGCAAGCTGGACAAGCGTGCGCTGCCGGAACCCGACGCGTTGGCCGGGCGTGAATATACGGCGCCACGGACCGATATGGAGCGATCAGTGATCGCGGCGTTTGAAGAGGTGCTGGGGATTTCTCCGGTCGGTATAGAAGACAGCTTCTTTGAATTGGGAGGAGACTCGCTCAAGTTGATCAGAGTAGCTTCAACGTTGCGTGAAAACGGATATTATTTCGAGGTAGCCAATTTAATGCGATTAAGGACCGCAAAATTAATCTGCGAGCATTACAGGATTGCGGATAAAGCTGTCGCGTGGGCTGCTCTGCGGCCTAATAGGAATAATCCGGGCGCCGGCGAACTGGAGGAGAGCATAAAAACCGTTATGCATAATCTTTTGCGCCAGTACGGAAACAACTACAAGAAGAGCGAAAGGTTTTCCACATGTCAGGCTTTATTTATGCATAGGATATTTTTATTTGATATCAAAAACATTCTGGTTAACTTCGTAAAAATCAATAGTGATACAGACGGCGCACTGTCAGCCTTGCATGCAATAATATCGTCACAGGGCGCTTTGAGAACGAGATATAACGTTGAAACACGTTGTTTAGAGGAATATGAGTATTACGACGGTTGGGAAATACCGATATTGGACGCGAGCAATTATTCGGAAGATTTGGATATGTACATCGAGTTGCTCGCAAATTCTGCCAGCGAGTTGAATTTTCTGGCTGATAATATGCTGTTGTCAAGATTATTGCTTATAAAAATAGATGAAGAAAACTGCGTGTTGCTGAGCGCGATTCATCACTCTATTTGGGACGGGGTATCTCAGGAACTGCTATTAATTCTGATAAATGAATTTTTTGAAAATGGATGTAATTCGCTGAGCAGCTATTCCTATACGCAGTATTGTAAAGCTTTTGAGGATAACGTTGAGCATGTTACAGAGAATAACGTTGAGGAAAACTCTGAAAATAACATTGGAAATAACATTGGAAATAACATTGAGAATAGCATTGAAGATGGCTTTGAGCATGACTTTGAGGATAACGTTGAGCATGATGTTGCTGATAATAATAGAGGCCATGAAGCCGACAGCGAGGTCGCGGATGATATAAAACTGTATTCAGAATTGACGCGTGAAGCCTCAGAGTTGAATACTTGCAGAAATCCCGCGTATTGGGCGGATTTTCGCATCACTCTGAATGATTCCCAGAAAGATAAATTCGTTAACTCCCCGGTTGATACCGCAATGGCGCTTTTGGCGGAATTGATGTACGGCGACTCTTGTGCGAGCCTGCCGGCTATCCCGTTTACCGTCCTGCGTCATAACCGAAACGAATTGAACGGCGGGATGCTGGGAATGACGCTTAATGTTAATTTCACTCTGTTTGATGTGGAAAAGAAGCGGGAAATGAAAAATGTCTCGAGCAAGTATCCGAACGCCGATCTTTTTTCGATGATTGAAAGCATGAGCCCGATGTTGCAATACTTTGAAGAAATCTTGTCAAACAGCAGCATTCCGATCATTAATTATCTGGGGATTTTCCACGCATCCGATAATACTGACGGAGTATTCTCAGAAGAGCCGTATATAGAAATCGGGTGTCTGGAATCGGGGGATAACGATGTTTATATTGAATTCTATGTCCAGGATTATACATTGAATGCAAGTATTCTGGGACTAAATCTGGAAAAGCAAGCTATAAAAGACGCTATAAGCAAGCTATAGATCAGGGGAGGTTTTATATGAAATATGTATCTGACTACCGCAATATGCTGGAACTGGGCAATCTTTATGAGTATTTGGCGTATATATCGGATAAGCATCCGGATTGTTATGCTTCCCAAACACTCAAGAATGGAGACCTCATTTCACATACATATAAACAGCTGGTCAGAGACGTCAGAAAAGTAGGCAATTATCTGATAAAAAATGGGTATCACAACCAACATATTTCACTAATCGGCAATTTCGGTTACGAATGGCTGACTTCTTTTTTCGCGCTGCTATACTCTGACAACGTCGTGGTTCCGATTGATTATGGACAGTCCCGCGAAAGGATTATCGACTTAATCAACGGAGCGGAAGCAAGCGCCATCATTGCGCAGAGAAAAATCCTGTCAGGTAAACGTGAAATTGCGACGGATGAAAAAATAAAAAATATTATCTACTTCGATGATTTGGAAAATATTATCTCCTCAGACGGGTTCGAGAGTATAAAAGTGTCCTATACCCCGCCGACTCTGGATTCGACAGCAATGATCATGTATACTTCCGGGACGACGGGATTCAGTAAGGGTATACTGTTGTCTCACAGGAATATCCTGCATAACGCGATTGCCACGGTATCGCGCATGGGAGAATACGCGTTTCACCCGGGAGTAAATTCGTTGGCGCTGCTTCCTCCGTTTCACATGTTTTGGATCGCGGCGGGGATATTTGCCACAATTTATTATGGAGCGGCTCTGTGCGGCAGCGATAACGCCCTAAAAGATATTGAACTGCTTATCAAGACGTTTAAACCGACCTGCTTGATCGTAGTCCCACAAATTGTTGAAGGCGTTCACAAAAAAATATGGGCGGCGGCTAAAAAAACGGGAAAAGAAAAAACACTGAGAAGAGCCTTGAAAATAAGCAACGGGCTTAGAAAAATAAAGATCGATCTCCGCCCGGTTTTATTTAAAAGTATTTCAGATACTCTTGGCGGCAACTTACATACGGTCATATGCGGGGGCGCCGCCGTGGACGAACAAGTAATAAAAGAGATGTCGGACTTTGGAATAAAGATCCTTGTCGGTTACGGGGTTAATGAATGCTCTTCGATAGTTTCCGTAAACCCGCCTGAGAAGCAAAAGAATGGTTCGATAGGTCTTCCAAACCCCGAGCCGTTTTGCCGAGTTAAGATTAAAAACGACGAGATTATGATCAGCGGAAGCATTGTTATGAGCGGCTATTTCAACGACCCCGAGGGAACGGAAGAGGCTTTTGACGGCGAATGGTTCAAAACAGGCGACATTGGCTTCATCGACGAAGACGGCTATTTATATATAACAGGGCGGAAGAAAAATCTGATAATCTTAAACGACGGCAACAATATTTCTCCTGAAGAACTGGAAACAAGAATACGCGAATCACCCGTTGTGGACAGCGTTCTTGTATACGCTAAACATAGCCGCCAGGCTCAGGTACTGCAGGCGTCGGTGTTCCCTAATTTCCAATATTGCGTTGACAATTCAATAACTGAAATCAAGGATGAGCTCACGAAGCTAATATCTAAGATAAACGCTGAGAATCCCAGGTATATGAAAATATTCGATGTTGATATCAGAGAAATCCCTTTTGAAAAAACAGCGATTGGCAAGATTAAGCGTTATTTGTATACAAACATTCAGGAGGCATAGAATGAATAAGTCAGATATTGAACGCGGCTTAGCCGATATTATCGCGAATTATACGGAGTTTGATATGAAGACTGTCGGTCGTGCGACGTCTCTGCGCGAGGATCTCGGACTGTCGTCTTTCGACATCATAGCCCTCGTCACGGAAATAGAAGAAAAGTTTTCGATCAGCGTCGACGACATTGACATACTGTCTGAAATGAAAACTTTCGGAGAGGCCGTAGATTTAGTCGCCAATTTGCACACTGAAGGCATACACGAAGGCTCATGAAGGCTCAAATGAAGGCTCATGAAGGATCGTAAAGGCTAATGAGGCGCACACGAAGGCTCATGAAGGCTCATGAAGGCTAATGAGGCGCACACGAAGGCTCATGAAGGCTCATGAAGGCTCATGAAGGATTATGAAAGGTCGTGAAGGATTATGAAGGCTCATGAACAATCATGAATGATGTATCTATATATTTATTCGATAAGAAGGAAACCCTACGCGGACGTTTTGCAGACATAAATATTGACAGGCTTCCGGAGTTTCGAAGAGGGCGTTGTATCCGGTACCGCCGCGAAACGGATAAACAGGCGTGCGTCATCTCATATTTGCTGCTGCGGCAAGGGCTGTACGAGAAATACTTGATTTCGGAACCTGTTGAGTTTATATATAACGACTATTCAAAACCATACCTGAAAGATTATCCGCATATCTTCTTTAACATCAGTCATTGCGAACAAGGAATTGTCTGCGCTATCGCAGATTTTGAGATAGGGATTGACATTCAGGATATTCATCCATATGACCCCGCCGTCGCAAAACTGGTTTGCAGTTTGGATGAACTGCGCCGGCTGGCGGAGTCCGCCGATCCGGCGCGCCTGTTTTGCCGTATATGGACGGCAAAGGAGAGTTATGCGAAAGCGCGGGGAATCGGCGTGGCGAACGTTTTAAAACTAGAGCCGCCCGAGGGAGCGATCGCGCACCGGGAATGGGAAAACTTCATCGTCGCCCTTTGCGGCGGAAAACGCAAAGCTGACGAAATCCACATCGAATGGGTGAATGCTCATTTTGGCGATCTGTTTCCAACAGGCGATCCAGCACCAACAGGCGATCCAGCACCAACAGGCGATCCCGTACCAAATGGAGATCCAGCTCCAAGAGGCGATCTAGTTCCAACAGGCGATCCAGTTCCAACAGTCCTAAGTAACCACCCAAAGTAACCACCCAAAGTAACCATCCTAAGTAACCACCCAAAGTAACCACCCAAAGTAACCACCCAAAGTAACCACCCAAAGTAACCACCCAAAGTAACCACCCAAAGTAACCACCTAAAGTAACCACCCAAAGTAACCACCCAAAGTAACCACCCAAAGTAACCACCCAAAGTAACCACCCAAAGTAACCACCCAAAGTAACCATCCTAAGTAACCACCTAACCTACACTACGTGGTATTGTGAAAGTAAGCGTTTCGGGGCGGCCATATTCCATATGATAATATCCTCCTGTAGCGTCTGCATAGTAGTACCATATAGCTCTCTTTATGGTCATCTGGATAGACAGTTCATCCTGATTTCGCGCTTCCTCCGGCAACTCAAGAAACTCAAAGTATACGCCGTTGTCCAATTGATAGTTCACATAATTAGGTCCCATATCCATGCCGTCCGCAAGAGTAATGTGGTCGCCAAGAAAGAGTTCACAAAAGATTACACCCGCGTTCCCGGTTTCCGCCAGCGTTTGCATGAATTGTGCGTATTCATCAGGCGAAAGCAGTTCATTCAAATTCAACATTGGCACTGCATGATTCTCTTTGTCTTCGAAGGGTTTGAGCATATCAAATTTCTCATGTCCGGGGCCAAATCCAAATTCCGCAGACACCGTCAGCGCGTCAAAATTATACCCGAGCATTAGCTGTTCGCCATCATAATACGACTGGCAAAGGGTGAATTGGCTGTTGTTCATCGCGGAGAGTGTTACGGTCACTTCTTCCTTGTTGGAAAGCGCGTCGATTTTTTCGTATTTTTCTGCGTCATCCCCAACAAATTGACCTATCGCGGCATCCCTGGCGACTAGATCTCTCATAGAGCGGAATATCGACTGTACTGCACCCGTGGCAAGCGCAACTCCTGTCAGTAGCACAAATGTCAACGCAGCCGCGATAAGTATTGCGGATACCTTCAGCGACCGCTTTTGTACGGAGATATATGTAATATTGATATTGCCTACTTTATTCATTGCTAACTCCGTGACCCTTTCCAAGGAGGCAACGTCTTTGGGGCGAAGCTGCACAGTATCATCTTGTATGCAGTCTAAAAGATCTGTAATTCTCCTCTCCATCAAAACATCCTCCTTCATTAAATATATTTAGTGCGGTCTTTAGTTTTTCCCGTCCTCGAACAAGTTTTGTTTTGATCGTAGAAACATTCATGTTCATTTCTTCCGCTATCTCCAAAATGCTCTGATAGTAATAGTAATGTCGCAAGAAGATTTCTCTATCAGGATGTTTCATTGATAAGACAGCCTTTTTGACCAGTAGTTGCTGCTCCTGCTCGTTAAACGTACCCTCGGGGGTGGTATCTGAAACAAGGATAAGGTCATCTTCAATATGCAAGGCTATGTCCAATTCCCTTAATTTGTCCTTTGCCTTGCTTCGCGCGATACTTCCCAAATAGGCTTTTAGTTTCCTTTCCTCAACCTTTTCGGTGTTTCTCCAAAGTGCAAAGAAAACATCGGATGCAACTTCTTCTATATCGGGTGCTGTCATGGTGTGACCAATAATATTGTACACAATGGTATTTATGTACCCGGCGTAATGACCAATAATCCATGCCAATGCGTCGCTGTCTTTTTGTTTCAACGCCCGCACCGCTCTTTTTTCATCCAAACTTGTCACCTCCGCTTGGTTCTCAACAGCTGTCGATACTAATAACGCAAAAAATCGCGTTTAGGTTTCATAAAATGAAAAAAATTTCTGACATAATAATACAGCGGCTAGTTTCCATTTATCATCCAGCCGCCGTTTATCATGGAATACCACTCTTAATCGGCGGACGCAATCAAAAATCACAGTATATAAATACACTACTGTGTAACAAACGAGAAAGCCCATATCGCTTAATAAATCCACACCGACATAGTATCTCAGAAAAGCCGCATAATCAAGAAGTGGTAAATATTTGAGACCTTTGCGAGGAGGAATACGGGCCGAGAGCGGTCTTCGCTAAAGATACGAAGACATCCCTCATAGATGGGCTGCGTTCATATGCGATGAGCAGATGATCTGCATTAGCTTTTCACGTGATTCGTGACGTTCTACTTCGGTGTCGAAGCCAAATGTTATTCTGGTTTTAGCTTTTAGTGTCATTTATGACCTCCATCCGGGGCTCAGATAATCCCGTCGGTATTTTTTGTTTTTTTTAGTTCCAGGTCAATCTATATGATTATTATACTTACCAATTTCTGTTTTTCACAGGCTTTCCATGCCCGAAGTAAACCATTACATCGCCCAGAGCGCTTATCTTGGCAGCGCTTGTTTTCATGTTTTCCTTATCGCAATATAACGGCGATTTTGTTGGATACACCATGTTCATCAAAGCGTCGCCAACAATCACATCGGCGTCCTCAACCAATACCCCGATGGAACCCTTTGTATGCCCCGGCAACTCAATTACCGTTGCCGGAACGCCGTAGTCATCAAGTGCATAACCTTCTGAGAGAAACACATGAGGTTCAAACGGATCTATCCTGTCTGCTTTAAAGCTCTTTTTTGACAGCATAAGAATGATTTTCCCTAAAAGGCTACCTGCCGACAAAGGCTGCGCCCAATTATCCTTTGTGAGTTCGTAATCGCCTTTGTGCATGGCTATCGGCGCGTTTAGTTCTTTCGATAAAAATGCCGCGTTTTGAATATGGTCAACATGACCGTGGGTGAGGATGATCAAACTCACTTTCTTTGTCTTGCATTTTTCCAAAATCATATCTCTGTATGATTCTCGGTAGGTGTCAATGAGGACGGCGTTGTCGCCGTTTGATACAAGGTAGACGTTCCCATTATCGCACTTTATTCTTTCAATACTAGTCATAAGTGGCTCCTCAAATGTCCCGCTCCCCCCACACTGTTTACTCCGTGCTGTTTTCTGCGTCAGCACCGTGCCCACCATTACTTGCACTGGCTACCCATGCGCAACAGCATTCAGCACATCTCTATGCCTTGCACCCAAACCTGCTGTTCTTTTTATATCGTACATACTGTCAGCCTGTGATCGACCTGCTTTTATCAATTTTAGCCGGCGCTTAGTATGCCCATTGGACAGATAGTAATTTACAGTGACGAACGGCACATCTGTTGTTATAATCATTTTTACAACGTGTAAAACAGGAGCGAGTGACGCTAAACGCTGAAAAGAGTGGTCATAAGTCGATTTCCATTTCCGGATTTTCGATGAGTTTACTGGACGCTTCCCATTTATCAGCTTCGCTTTATTCCGGAAACGAAACAGTGAGCAGCATCTTGAAGCGTTCTTCGGCATATACTGCGTGGGGGACTTTCGCTGGCATCACGATGGCCTCGCCCTTGTGAAGAAGCTGCTCTTTCCCGCCTATTGTAATTTTTCCAGTACCGTCCAAGGCGAAAACGAAAGCGTCCCCTTCAGATTCATGGGAACTGATTTCCTCACCTTTTTCAAATGCGAACAATGTCAGGCTGTGGCGGCTATTCTGCGCCAATGTTTTACTGACGATCTGCCCGTCCTGATACTGTACCTGTTCTGCTAACGGTAGCGCCACGCCATGTTCAATATTTTTGATTAGTTTCTTCATCATCCAGGACTCCATTCGATTCGTATTCATTCAAGGCAAACCAATGCCATGACTACGATAATCCCTCTTATGAGTACGCAGAGCGGCGTTTAACCGCTCTGTTGCGTTATGTTTAATATCTAGGCAGAGAAAATGTCCTTTGAGCACTTTATGCTATCTTCATAAATAGTATCCGGACAAATATCAATGCAAAAGTAGGGGTCTCGGACACGCGATACATCAAAAGCCAATGTGCCGTTCATGATTGTACAAATGTCTTTGAATGTTGTAATATCATGTATTTCCGAAAAAATACCGTTTTCCAGTAGAGTCCAAGCACAGTCGTATTGCATAATTTCACCATTATCATAATATAAATATACTTTGAAATCGTCTGTTGGTAAGACTTGAAACAGTTTTGGCCTGGGCATTAGGGACACTCCTAACTCAAAGGCTTGATTCGCCTGAATTCTTTGTTATTCCACATCTGGTATAATTCTTCTTTATGAAGTTCGTACCACGCAAGAACCAATCTCGCTTGTCTTGATGGAAGCGCTCCTTTTGTAAAGGCGGCTTCGTTTAAATCAAATTGAGCCTCAATTCCATTATATGTCACGTGAAAGTGAGCGAAGCCAAACATCTTTCCCTTATTTTAGCACGAAGATATGAATAAAGATACCAGAAATTTCAAGCCGGGTGTAGATAGTTGCCGATGTTGCCGATGCCGAAAGTTGCCGATGCCGAAAGTTGCCGATGTTGCCGATGTTGCCGATAGTTACGGATAATAATGGATCACATCGAATGTGGTTCCCGTACTAAACCCAAACTTTTTGATTTAGTACGAAGCATTCGCTACGCTACGCTTCACTTCCTTGCAGCCGCCCTTTCCATTGGGCGCGAAGTAGTTTTTGAAGCTGTGCTTCATGAAGTTGATATACATGACTTTCCCTCCCTGTTTGTTTGCTGTGCGGGTGGTAAAAGCGAACGGTGCGGAAAGTGCGCGGGCATGATACGACAAATGAGATTTCATGCGGTTGTGTAAAAATTGTTGACGCATATGCATATGCATATGCATATGCGTTATGTGTTATGCGTTTTTCATCCTCATATTTCCAAATTTGCCTACATTGCTGCGATGGGTTGTGATATGATTGTGGAAGCGGAGCATGAGGACTATCTTATGGTTTAGGAATTATTATGGATATGCAAAAAACGCTGAGCGTAATCCTGTTTGCGCTCCTTGTCGTCATGGTTCTCGCCCGTGCCGTAAAGCTACGAAAACGCGGCGTCCGCGTCATCGTCTTTGGGCAGACCGATAAAAACGACTTCCTGCTCGTGCCGTTCGTGCTTGCCATCGTGTATACGGCGCTGGCAGGCGCATTCGGTTTTCCGATTTGGAGAGTGTTGACTCAACCGTTTTGGAGCAATGCAGTGCCCGGTTGGGTGGGGCTGGTTTTGTGCCTTGCCGCCGTCATTGGCGTCGCGCTAACCCTTGTGGGCTTTGGCGACTCGTTCAGAGTAGGCATCGACGAAAGCAAACCCGATAAGCTGGTGACAAACGGTATGTTCGCTATTAGCCGCAACCCGATATATGTTTGTTTCCTTATGTTCTGCGCCGGTTTGTTTCTGGTTCACCGCAATGTCGCCATTACTGTGGCAGACGTGCTGTTCGCACTGGTGATCCACCGGCAGGTAATGCGGGAAGAAAAGTTCCTCGCTACGCACTACGGCGCGGAGTATGAGGAATACCGAAAAAAAGTCAGGCGGTATCTGTGATAATGGAACAAAGGAGCATACTGCTTGCCCACATGGACGACCTGGCGGCGAAAGCAGTCAAGACCGGTAGCGCCGCTTCGCGTTTTCTCACAACTGCGGAAGCCCATTCGATAACCGCGCACTTTGCGAAGCGCAGGGATGTTGCATTGACTTTTGACGGCGGATATGAAGGAGCGGAGCGCGTCCGGGCGGTATTACTTAACCCGACTTGGGGCGAATATGAGAGAAATGACTTGTTTCGCGCCTTGAAGATTGAGGTTCCGCCGCAGGAAGCCGTAGGACACCGCGACATATTGGGCGCGGTCATGGCTCTCGGTATTGAGCGGGAGATTGTCGGCGACATCATCGAATCACCATTGGCGCTGATATGCCTGCCGGAACTGAGCGCCTATATTGCCGAAAACCTCACAAAAGCCGGACGCGCCACCATTCGGCTGTCGGAAATGGATTTGTACTCGCTTCCCGTCAGGACGGAAGAATTGTCTTTCAAGACGGATACCGTGGCATCGCCCCGATTGGATGCCGTATTGGGTACAGCGTTTGGTCTGTCGCGCGGGAAAGCGCAGGAACTTATCGAAACCGGGCGCGTGTACCTGAACCACGAGCTTTGTCAGCAACCCGCAAAGGAAGTTGGCGAGGATGCGATTTTGTCTGTCCGGGGAATGGGACGAGCAAAGCTGATGGAAATAGGCGGCGTTTCGAAAAAAGGGCGGCTCTATATCAAAGTGGGGTTATATAAGCGATGAGCTTTATTGCCGCATCAGAAGCAGTTTCACGACCTGCGCATAAATGTCAACCGCAACGCCATCCGATACAAAGCCATACTCGGCGAGCTGTTTTGCTTTTGCTTTTTCGCACTTGCTTATCGAGGAGTTAAATGCGCTGATGGCTTCCACATATTCTTGCGGTGTATAGTCAATACTCATTCACCCAACTTCATGATTGCCTCATCTTCATCAGCGACAAAGTACAAATGCCTGCCTTTGTTGCTCTCATAAATAAAGTCATGTAACGGCTTGCTCGTGTGGCTGGAAAAATCTCCAATGATTGCGAATCGCATTTTGTAATTGACAAACTTTTGCACGACTTCACCGGCGACCCCTGTGGAAAGCACGAAAAAACTATCAGCTACAGCCGCCTTGTTCACGGCAATGCCATAGCAATCATGTTCATAAACCATATTCGCAACGAAATCCAACGCTGATTGCCCATCGCTTATTATCACTTCAGCACTCGTTACAATGACGAGTTTGCCGATATTTGATTCAACTATTCTGGTTGTCATGTTTTTTCTCACTTTCGGTTTTTCAAGCCATAGCTCGGCTCAATCATAAATCTGAGCGCGTCGTCTGGCACACTGCAGCCTGGCGTGAACCTTCTATCACATAAGATAATTCATCTAAAACCTTATGGATATGGAAATCCAATGTCCGGTTATCACCATACAGTATATTCAACATATGGTCATTCAGATGGCAGACTTTAAGATAATGAAATAGTTCGTTAACGCTGTTTACCTTTTACATACAAAAGGTTTATCTTCTGAATCTTTTGTTACACTCCTAATGCGGGCTAGCGCCCGCAACCCAACTCGGCTCGGCGAAGCGCGGTTCCCCTCGCCTCACGAGCGCGTAGCGC